>Ga0265296_1001045_pt1 | contig 34418 bp, 46 predicted proteins | sample MunlanPumphouse1_FD_189073 | JGI IMG/M metagenome (GOLD analysis project Ga0265296, IMG submission 189073) | Groundwater microbial communities from a municipal landfill in Southern Ontario, Canada - Pumphouse #1 | ecosystem: Environmental > Aquatic > Deep subsurface > Groundwater | place...
GTGGACCGAGGCAAATGAACGGCATATCGGGATGTATGCGGACAACCTAGCGTTTTGCGCGTGTGAGGCGTGCCAAGGGAAGCGGAAACCAGAGGAACAGAAATGGAGGGAGGACTGATGGAAGCGCAGGAAGCGATTGAGTTGCTGAAAGAGATTCAGACTTACGTTCATCATAGGGCTGAAGCTGTCGAACACGCAATCGCCGCCATTCGAGAGCTGTCACTGATAAAGGGGGCGCTCGCCAACACAGAGTACGTAGCCGAACTGAACTCATTCGCCTCGGCAATGTGGGATTGGCACAACGGAGACGATTCAAGCCTCAAGCGGTTGGCCCTCGACGGCGAGATGACGATGCCACCGGAGGAACCATGAGCATTCAGGACGATATGGCCCGTGTCCTGTATTTGTGCGGGGGGGCATGGAGGCACCAGGACCGGGAGGCTTTGGCGCGAATATTTGTAATCACCCGCCGCAGTGTGGAACTCGAAGCTGAAAACGAGAAACTGCGGGGAGTGGCGGGCACATGGGACGAGCTTGTTGAGAGTAATGTAAAACTCAGAGCCGAGAACGAGAGGTTGAGGGGAAGGGCGGAACAGTGGGAAAGGGCGTGGGATGAGTTGCGACACCGCATACACTATGCTGTTTCTGAGCATGCTTTTCCGCAAATATGCGACAGTTTCCGCTCTCTCGACCCCCCGCAACCGGCCCACACTCCCGTCCAAAAGAGCGACCTGTGGCAAAAATACTTCGACTTCGTGGAGGCGCTGTGATGGGTGAGTGGTGGGTTTTGATCGGCTTGTGCGTGTGGGTATCCCTACTCATAATTGGCATTAAGGTTTTGCTGTGGAGGATAGATAAGTGATGGGCGAGCACGAGCGGTGGAGGCGATATGCACTTTGGCAGATGGGGATGGCTGTACGATTCCTAAATGAGAGCCCGTGGACTCGGAGTGTTGGCTATGGGTTATATTGGGAAGCTATCATGCTTTGGGGCGACCCAGCGGACTGGCCCCACACGGCGAGGAGGGAGGGCTTTTGAAAAAAAGGGAATGGTGCATACAGTTTTTTGACTTCGGGGAGTGGGATGAATACGTGGGCAAGCGCTTCCAACACAAACCTGAAGCGGCCGCAGAGTGCAATCGCATGAACAAAGAAATGGACAATGAGGCTCGTAAAGCCTGCTATTTGGGGCATCGGTTCCGAGTGCGGGCGTGCGGCGAGGAGGACTGATTGATGGCCTATTTCAGCAACGGAACCGAACACGCAATATATGAGGACGAATACTGCCACAAGTGCCACTTCTACCCGGAAGAGGAAACGTGCGGCTGTCCAGTGATGGAGATTCACTGGGCCTATAATTACGACCAATTCGACAAAACCGACCGGGGGAAAGAGCTTGCGTCCATCCTCGGATTGTTCATCCCCACGGAAGAGCTTTACGCCGGGAAGTGCCGATTTTTTCTTGAGAGAGAACGACACGAACAGGAAGTGCTGTTTGATGAGCCAACAACATGACCGAGATCTTCATTGACTGTGATATCTGCGGCCACGAGTGGAAATGCGAGCTGATCCACGGCCCGCACTCCGAATTCTGTCCGGGGTGTGAATCGGAGCTCGTGATGAACGGAGAAGACGTGCTGTATCAGGTGAAGGTGAAAAGGAGAAACTACGAGGCCGTTCGGGATAGCTTGAACGAGATGTTCGGGAGGAAAACATGTCTATAGAACATATCCCCGCCAAAACTCAAGTTTGGTGTGATGCTTGCGGAGCTTTGTGTGGTGGTGGATTTGGGAAAGGTCGTCGCATCATGGAAGGCCACATTACAGTGAAGAGACACGCTCTCGATTATTTGGGTCAACCTGCGGCCGATGGCACAGTTCAGCTCGATCTCTGTGATGATTGCCTAACCGAGATATGTGAGGTCATTAACAAAGCGGCAGAGGAGTTGAAAGGGAGGAAACCATGAAACGAAGCGAAATGACATGCGCGAACTGCATCAAGCTCATCAGGCCGTGCCCTAACACGGTCGGGGATGCGATTTGCAAACAGGTCCCAGGAGGGCGGCAAATCTGCTTTCCCGATAAGGATTACTGCTGGCAGGGGTTGTGGGAGAATCCCAACGAAATTGAGAAAGACTTCTACCCGCACCTCATGCGAGAGGACGGTGAGGAATGATCGAGCAGCACTTCGGGGGCTGGCGTGAGGCTTAAAGCGGAAACCTACGATAACCGCTGCTCTCGCATTTCATCGTGTTGGGGCAAGGAAAAATGGCCTACATTCCGCGACGCGGCTGTTCGTATCAACCGAGCGCGGAAGCATGGCAAACGCACTGAATCACTATGTATATACCGGTGTCGGTTCTGCCAGCATTGGCATATCGGGCGCCAGGATTGAAGAGGGGACAACAGATATGCTTGAAATCACATTAACTATTGATGCAGAGAACGTCCTGAGCCGTCAACTCACCACGGACGATACCGAGCGGCTGGTGTTGCTACTGACACATGATTCGAACGATCACCTCCGGAGCTTTGGGCGACACATAGGGGAGCATATCGGCAGTCCCCAGTGTGACGAGTCTATGCCTTTGCTAACCCCATGTCTCACATGCTCGCTCTTTTTACAGGTCCTGCCTGAAGACAGTTGTGGCTGGTGCCGACGGTATCCGCCGTTCATGCACACCAAAGAGAACGCCACCCGCTGGCCGTTCATTACGGAACCTCCATCATTGCATGGTTGCGGTGAGTGGAGACCGAGGTTATCGAAGAGCGGAGCCCAAAAGCCGGAAGGTAAGGTTGTCTACACGGCAAAAGAGGAGTCGAAATGAAAGCGACGTTGACAAAAAACGAAACGATCCACACAGAGCTGGACATGTCCCTTAAAGAAACGAGCATGCTTCTGTCCCTAGTTCAGGCCGGGGCATTCAGTTACGGCCCAGGCTCCCAGAGTTACCGATTCGCGGAAGAATTCTTGAAGGCGTTCGGCACGGAGATTAACAAATCATGGGAGGCCACGGCGCGCCACATGGCAGTGTGCAGGGAGCGACCGGTCTGGAAAGACTCCAAACGGGAGCCGCAGCATTTTTACTTCTCTACCCCCCAAAAGGAAAGGCTCGTTGTAATTGAGTGGCATAGCGAGGACTGGAGTAAGATCACGGCAGTTATCGAAGACCAGGACGGGAACCAGCCCCAATTCCAAGACTATCTCTATTTTCGCTATGGATTCATGCCAGGAAACACGGTGGGCTGGCCTGCCAAAATATACGATGGGGAAGCTGTTGCCCCCCGGCCAGATTCCTCACTCCGATACTACGTCCTCGAATCGGAACTGATAGACCAACTCACTTCCAGAGTGAAGGCGAAATTCGATTACGAGACAATCTACGGGAGGGCGAAATGAAGACCAAGTGCTCATTCTGCGGGTACGAGACGGAAATCGACACTAACACGAATCTCTGTGATGTCTGCGTGAAAACCGTGGACAACTGGCCCCTCCCGGCTGCCACAGACCTTCCCCTTGACTCTGGGGTCAAACGGGCACACATCAACACCCAACGCCTCATCGCTTGGGGAATCAACCGCGTCCTCGATGAGGTGAGGCGACTTACCGCGCCTCCTATGGTTGTTGAGATGCTCGGCGGAACACTCACAGACGAATCCCGAGCGGAACTCCAAAAGATTTTGGAATTATGGCGAGACCCGCATGACTACCACAGCCCAACCCTAATCACGCCACCAAAAGCGGAAGAGGACGAAGACAAGGAGCCCACCCAGTGAACGACACTACCAAACTCCTCGTTGACGCCCTCGTTGACTGCGCGGGCCTCCTCAACGAACTCTACACGGCTGAGCCATACGAATGGATTATGCCAAAAAGCGACATTAAGGTGGCGCTTCAACAGGCTTCCGACGCGCTCGCGCTCGTCCCGGCAGACGAACGACGCGGATCCGCGTTCACGTTCTCCACCCCAGACCCAACGCAACCCTGCGAAGGCGACTCGTGTAAAATGGAGGAAAGGTAAACTCATGCCCATGCCTCTATACCAACGCATCATAGCCGCGATATTCCTCGTCGGGCTCTTCGCGTTCGACGTGATACTCGTCAATGAACGAGGCCGTATACGAGCAGAAAACGCTACCCTCAAAACCCAAGTCTCGCAACACGAGCAATTCATCAATGACCTCGCACATAAACTCTACGCAACCGAACGCCTCCTCGAAGAATGTCGTCGCGATCAAGGCGTCTCCCTACCCCGAACAAGCTTTCATCAAACCGCAGCGCGGAAGAGACAAACATGAGCACTAACCTCATAGATGTGTTGCCTCTGTGGTGGGTGAAAATCCCCTGCGTTGGTTGCGGCTTCTGCTGCGCTTCTCAACCGTGTCCCCTCGCGTTTATCGGGGGGTGGTGGGAGTCCGGCCACTGTCAAATGATCTATTGGGGAGGTAACAGGTGCTGGTGCAGGGTAATCGAACTACTCCTCGATACAGGTTCCCAGTATCTCGCAAAAAACCTCATGGGTGTTGGGTTTGGGTGTTCAGCAGACGAGGATGAATCAACATTATGGCAAGCATTCATCCGGAAGCGCTCCCGTGCAGACGCTGCCGAGATCCGATCCCGCGCCACATACGAGGACGAGACAGCCGAGGCGTGTCTGGCCGAAATGTGCGGCGGGGACGAAACATTAATATCCGCGGTCCGCGAACTTACAGAACAGGCTAACCGACTATGGGGAAAGTCGTTCGTAACCAAAATTGAGGCAGAAAGGTGGATGGCAACATGATCAAACTCGTCAACACCCGAGACATCATCCGAGGTGTACGCCTCTGCCTCCCCTGTGTAACCAAAGCCTCCGACATGCTCACCTCAGCCCAAACCAAGGAACCGGGCAACCCTACCCCCTCTGTACGTACACCCCAACGCGAGGAACCTACCCCGAGCCGTACCCCACAATCCCCCTCGTTTACCGAGTGGCTCACCCGCCAACGCGGACGCGATGACTACCTCGGCGTTATCGGATACCTCGTCTACCGCAACCCCGACTGGCGCTGCGCCCTCGCCCGCTACGCCGCGTTCCAGCACACACTCACCAAACTCAATACGAGCAACGTCACCGAGGAGGCTATCACAGACGCATACGACGACTATCAACGCTGGCTCTCGTCTCAACGCGGCACCCCAAGCGACAAGTGAGCACCCCAACGCGGTACACACAACCACGAGACACAGGAGGACGTAACCCACAGTGACTACCCAAAAGGCAGGACTTGACACCCCAACCCCCGACAAACACTCACCCTTCGGGACATCACACCCCCGTTCGTGGTGGTTTTCTTCACTCCCCTATGTACTATATAAGTACATCTCTCTTGTACTTCGTGTCTGAAGAAGAAGAGAAGATAATACAAAGACTTATCAGAAAGCCCCGCTGGGCACGTACCGCGGAAAAATGGAAGTGTAGAGAAATTGCTACACCCAACCCCCTACACCCCAAAAAAATGTACTAACAGGGGTAACACATTGCAACCACTACCTAACCGCCTCACCAGTAACGGGCAAATGTCAACTTACTTGACAGTGAGTGGCACGATTTTAAGACACTTTTTTTGACCCCCTCCAAGGTTTTCGAGGGGGACCTTTTCACCTTTTTCCTGGGTTCCTGCCCGATGTTGGAAATCACTTAGAAGTGTTTTCCGCACGCGTGGGTTTAGTTGGCTCTGGTGGCCGGGATGCGGGGATGCGGCGTCTCGGTTCCCTCGGGGCCTTCGGCGTGAGAAAAAGGAGTCCCATCGGGTACCGGGGGGAACGGGGGCAGGGCCTTTGTAACCTCCCTCATTTTTCGCTACCCCTTTTCCGAGAAAGGGTGCTTGGTTTTGGGGATGTGTAGGTTGGGAGAGTGGTGGCGAATCGTGGGAACGAGGGGTCGGCTTTGATGAGTGGGTTGGTGTCGGCAAAAAAGCGGTGGATGCTGTTGAGGATGAACGGGGCGGGGTAGGTGCGGAGGAGGGTACGGGCGCACCGCCAGTCTGTATATTCACAGAGATAGACGTCACCGCGTTTGATGTGTCGGGTGAGCGCGAACTCTTGAAGTAGGTTGGCGATGTGATGTGTGACTACAGAGAAGGGGCGTTGTTTTTTGACGGGCGGGTTATATCGGATGCAAGGATGCGCGGGTGGGGTCGGGGCGAGAAAGTTGAAGAGGCCGGGTTGGAGGCTGAAGTGGCTAGAGCGGGAGTTGAGTATGCAGAGTCGATCCGAGGGGACACTGGGTTTCCGGAGGCGTTCCCGTTTTTCGATCCTGCGTGGCCCGCGCCGCTGCGTGAGACTTGGCGTCATTTGGCGATCCAGTGTGGTGGGTTTCTTTTGACGCTGCGCGAGTGGGAGAGGAGAGATCAAGTGTTGTTTCGGAGGTTTGGGTTGGTTGCGGGGTGGGGAGAGGAAAGATGAAAAAACCGTGCCGTAGCAAGCGCCAACGGAAAAAGCTGCTGAAAAAGGCCGGGTTGTGGTTGACGCCGGAGCAGGCGAAGAGGTTCCGCGAGGTGTTGAGGGGGCCTTCGGCCCTATGGAGGCCACGGCGTCAATGGACATAGGGATTGAGGTGAAAAATGATTGACATGGGTCCGGAGGTAATTGAGTGGCGGTGCAGCTTGGGGGTTAAGGTTTTCAGGAATCTGTTTGGGGATGTAAGTTTGGCGTATCGGGAGCGGGACGAAATCCTCTTCCGTCGCTTCGGCCGCGTTTCTGAATACGCCCCAAATTCGAAGCGCGAGGAGTGGCGGGGGCAGGATGATTGTTGGGGGTGTCCTTATTGGAAAACTCTCGCGTTTTTGCGTGTTTCCCCGTTGCTTGGCCGCGAGGGGCATTGGAAGACGTGTGAGTTGAGAAGGGGTTTATCGCCGAAATTTGGTCCCCTTGGCGACCCATCCTTCTGCCGTTTCCCGGAGTATCGGCGAATTCTGTTCAGGAGGTTTGAGAGGGTGACAACGTGACCGCGGCCCGATTCTTGCTTGACGAGGGGAGAGGTGAAAAGCCGATGAAACGTGAAAACGCGGTGGAGGCGGCGAGGGGGCTGCTACCCGACATTCGGGTTGACTCCGCACTCGCCAAAGTTGGCATCGTGGCCCTTGTAGACGAGGCGACGGGTTATCAGTATGAGCGGCCGCAAGTTGCACTCGTGAAGCTGTTCGCGGGTTATCTTGATGCGGCTCTGGCGCCCTGGTGCGATAGAATCCCGATGGATTTCTGGCAGAACCTCTTCCGGATTATCGGGACGAGCATTGAGCGGGAGGAACTGGCGAGCCGCGCCGACGAGATTATCGTTTTTCTCAACGAGATTGTATTCCGGGCGTTGTCGGCCCCCGCTCTCTACGCCCTGCTCGAAACTGCTCCACAACCAGAAAACGACGAGATAAACGCGCTCATGCGCGCCCACGGCCTGCCCGAACTGATCGATACCGGCAACCCCGCTCTCGACAGACATATCGTCCAGGTAGGGGTTCTGTTGAAGTTGGCACAAGGCCGCCACGAATTCGATGGAATGTTCAAGAGAGCTTTTGGAAAGGAACGACCCGATGAGCACTCAAGCCAAATTCAAGACGGACAAAAAACTCAAAATGGAAGCCAAGGCGCTCATTGAAGGCGTTGCCATGTCGAAGCGCGTGCGTGCTGCTCCGGGCAGAACCGGATGGAGTTCAAGGTTGAGGATGTTGTCGGTTCGTTTGCCTGGGGAATTCTTGGACGGTCTCGACGCGTTGCAGGGCGGAGCCCCGCGGAGTTATCATGTGGAGCGGGCAATAGCTTTCTATCTGGCCGCAATGGGGGAGGAGTGAGCGCGTAGTGCCTGGACCCGTACGCGCCGCCCCGCTCTTCCCTCCCGAGCCTCGGGAAATTGGTGACAATTCGCGGCACATTCGTCAAGTTGCTTGACAGTTAGGTATGCCGACATCTTACGTGATATTACATAGTAAGAAATAGGTGACAATTCGCGTCAAAAACTGCCAATTTCTGTCAAAACTCCTCCCTGGTTAGGGGTCCTACTCTGCCTCTTCCCGAAATAAAATTCGGGGACAACTGCTAACCCATTATTATTGTTAACCTCTGCCGCTCGAAATATTTCTTACCTCAACCTCTTCGTGGTATGACGTGGCATTCCGTTTGCATTAGTATATAGTCAAGAAGAGACGAAACGGGAAACCGGCTCCCAAACGAAATAAAGCCCGGATGGAACGGAAAGGCAAACCGGAAACGGAGCCGAGTACAAAGCCGGTAGGACTCCGGCGACCCCAAGAGGCCAGAGAGGAGAAGCTTACTCCCACGACCTGGTGAGCCGACAGGCTAGCAGAGGGGGGAGGCAAGGAAGAAAAAAACGATAAGACATTGAAAGGAGACGATAATGGCACAGAAACGGAAACGCATCAATCTGGCAACGGCTCCGGTGGTTCCGATTATCGGACCATGGATGGAAACAGCGGATGACGACGAGGAGCTGTGGAGCATTGGAGAGGGCGCAAACGAGGCCCTCTATTTCTGGGTGAGGGGCTGCTGGGAGCCCTCCTGATTTTATCCTTCAGGTTCAGCCCCCCCTTCACGGAGGGGTTGACTCGGACGGATGACGAAAAACGAACGAGAAAAAAGGAGCACGACGATGAGCAAACTCACTGAAATTGAAATGCATCTCGAATGGACAATCCTCACGTTCGGGGGCACACCCCCGGACCCGTGGCGACCGGTGCTGCCTGGACTACAAACCTCCAATCAATTATGGAACCATGTTCCACATCTGGGCTGTTTGGCAGGGTTGTACAGCGTATTACCCTAGTTTCGGACATGAAAATCCGCTGGGTATGCACGGCAACGCTACACTCTAACCCTCGGAGGCTCCCGCCTCCACCCCGGAAATCGGAACGCCTTGACGGAAGACCACCGATGAGAACCAGTGAAAATCTGGTCGAAACTCCCCCACGGGAGTCTGGTCAAAAAACCACGGCTCGCTCCGCCGCGACAGGGCTCCCCGAGTCAGAGGGGGTTAGAAAATTCTGACGGGTTGCTCGTGACCACAGCTCGTTCGATGCGAGCGGAACACGAGACTGCGCTTGTGGAGAGCGCTCAAGAAAATCCCCACGGGCTCTGTGCCATTTCGAGCCCGAACGGTAAAGTCCGACGAATCGAGATGCGGGAAGGTGCCCCCCATATCGGCCCCGTGAGAGCCGCACGTAACCTAGCTCAGGCTTAGAGGAGAGTTACCCGAAAATGAACCTCCCGCGACGGCTGTGAGGCCGTCATGCCCCCAACCTGGAAGCGTTCAAGCCGCGGGGGTGTTGCAAACTGATTCCAGGAAATAACAGCGCTTGGCGCTGGCGGGTGAGCATGGCTCCCCGAAATATCGAGAGAGGTGATTATTATGGAAAAGACACGAGCGGTTTACACGATTTCCGAGGCGGCTGCGGTTCGGGCTGGACAATCGACACACGGCGATGTTGTGGTTGATGTCGATCCGGCTCTTCTGTCTGCCGACCAGAGAGAGGAACTCCTGCGCTGTTGGGGCACGCCACGGCATCTAACTCCGAACGCTATGGTATATGGCACGCTGAAGGCCCTGCCTGAACTCGACGCATCTACCCCCCCGGAAGAGGCTGTTGTGCTGCTGCTTGATGCGCGGTTGGCTTTGCGTGAGGCCCAAACAGTAAAACAGGCCAAAGAAGCGGCAGAAAAAGAGGCGGAGCGCGAGGCTGGAATCCAGGCTATTCTTGATGCCGGAGTTGACGCCATTGTGGAACGCGCCCAGCGCAGAGCCAGCACAGAGCGTGTTTACGTAGGGCAGGCGTCTGCCTTCTGGCAAGAACTTCCGGGATATGCACAGGAACTCAACGCCAACGACCAACGGCTCGTCATATTGCGTGCTGAATACCAGCAACGCGTTGCTGACGAAAACGCCCGTCGTAAGGCGGAGGCTTTGGCTCACGCCGAACAGATTGAAGCAAAGCGCACGGCAGCCGAAGAGCGGAAGGCCGCTCAGATCTCAGCGTGGATCAAGGAGTTCGGCACTGAATCGCAGAAAAAGCGGCTTTCGGTTGATCTGCTCCCTGAGAGCGAGGTGCTCGACGGAATGCGGGGGCAGGCGTTCGCGCCCCTGGAGGCGTTCGCGCCCCTGGCAAAAGAATGGGCGCGCTATGAGAAACTTGTCCCAAAGGATTTTTGCGAGTGTGACTACGAAAAATCGCGTGACATCAGTTATGAGACCACCCCCGCGACCGAGGCGACGGAGGATACTTTTGACTATCTGGAGCAGATAAAGGAATTGATGCCAGCCGCGACCGTGACCATAGAGGACCACACTGGCACTTGCTCAACCTGTGAGCAGTCTGCTACTCGACAGGCGTTTCGTGTTGAGGTTGTGGTCGGGGAATTTACATTCTCGCGGCTGTATGATGCCAGAGCTTTTCAAGCTTAACCCTTCAACCGCTCCCCCGACCTCTGGGGGAGAATTGAGGGATCAATCAAAGAGAGAGGAGAGGACGATGAGCTACTTCGTGGCGATAGATGACGATTCGTTGGTGTGGGGGGTCGGCAAGACGGCATCGGCGGCTCTAATGGCCGCAAAAAAAGAGGCCGATTTTCAGGAGGGAGGGCTGACAGCTTACGGGTGCACAAAACGGCTTTATGATGCCGTACTCGATGGATGGTCGGAATACGCGTACGACAACGAGGAGGGGGTTATGGACCTCCACCCGGACAGATGTTGATTACCCTCTCCCCCGGAACATCTGGGGGAGAATTGAGGAGTCAATCAAGAGAGGAGAGGACGATGAGAACAATAATGGAGTGGGATTCTGCCCAACAGTTGCATGTGATTAGGGACGCCGAGACGCACGACAAAATAGCGTCGTTCGGGGACATCGGGCGATGCTATGTGTTATATTGGGCAAAACCGTGGTCCTACCAGCACATCCCAAAAGGGGCAGGTTACGACAAAACGTTAGCCGAGATTCGGCGTAGCATTGCCAGGAGCGGACAATGAACAGACGGAACGAGACTATCCCAGGGCTTACATCTCAACCCGAGGCAATCTCACCTTATGAGTTGGCAATGTTGGCTGTCGGCTCCTATGCCGCAGCGTTAGGCTGTAAGGCGGTGATTGCCGCTCTTGACAGCGGCGACGGCTGGGAGGACCGCGTACCCTCCCTGTTCGCGGAGATGTGGAACGAGGAGCCGGACTGCCCGGACGCGGACCGCATTCGACAGGCGTTCGCAACACTCAACAAAGGGGGAGAATAAAATGGGTGTAGACTGTAGAATATGGCTACCCGGCCGCGTGCGAATCCTAGACGTGGCCGACGTGATCGGGATTCTGGCAGGCATGAAGCCTGAGAAACGGCCCTTCTCGACATCTGAAGACGGCGGATGGTCAACCCACGTGCCGAACGTGAGAACTGAGGGCATCCCTGAAATGCCGCATTGTGCTCTTATCTATTTTGAGCATAACGGCGAGACACGCACAGTCCTCTATCATTTCGAGCCTGGAGCCGGTGAACGGCTTTTAATGCCGAGCAGCACGGCGCTTTGGCTCGCAATCGGCTCCGGGCTCATCCATTTTTTCGGGGGGCGTCTCGATTACAACGATTGCGACAGCGAGGACGCGAACGAGACAGCAACCGTAAATTACGACATCGCACCGTCAGACGGCGAGCCGTGGTACGAATTCCAGCAACGCAAGCTGGACCTGAAGGCGCTGACAAAGGAAGACATTGACAAATACAAGCCCAATGCAGCTTATGGATGAAGCAAGAGAGGTGAATAAAATGCTGATTCTCGCAGGCTGGTGGCTGTTCATCGCAGCCATTGCAATTCTCTCCGTGATGGAGAGGCGATACGGGTGGTGAAGGAGGAGACGACGATGAGGGCAGTCGGCTATTGCAGGGTCTCGTCTCAGGACCAAATCGACGGGACGAGTCTGAAAGCCCAGGAAGAACAGATCCTGGCGTATGCGACGTTGAAGGGCCTTGAACTCGCGGCCGTCCTGGTGGATGCTGCGATTTCAACGAACGGCCGGCCCCTACTAGACAGGCCGGAGGGCAGCAAGATTTCCCGGATGGTCGAGCGCGGCGAAGTCCAGGCCGTGGTTGTCGTGAAGCTCGACAGGGCCTTCCGTGATGTAGTGGACTGCCTGAACAATGTAGACGCCTGGGAGCCTCGCGGCGTTGCGCTCCACATTATCGACCTTGGAGGCAACAGCATTGACACCACGTCCCCCGCAGGCCGCTTCATGTTGACCGTGCTTGCTGCCGCGGCCGAAATGGAGCGTGGCATGATAAACTCCCGGTGTCAGGCCGGGCGAGAGGCGCGGAGAGCCGAAGGTAAACGCATCGGCCAGGTGCCCTTCGGGTTCACGCTCGGGGACGACAACAAACTCATCCGTTCGCGACGCGAGCAGTACGCCATTGCCCACATCAGACAAGCCCACTCCGCGGGCCAATCGTTTGCGGAGATTGCCCGGTACCTGAATGAGCGCCAAGTGCCCACGAAAAACGGTAGGACGTGGGCGCGCGCGACCGTGCGAAATATTGCGCTTGCGTCATCATAAGAGTCTCTTCCTTGCCTCCCCTCCCTGGCTACAACTGTACCTGCCATTTACCCTCCCTCCGATTTCACTTCCTCAAAAAACCCTTGACATTATAGATTTTTTAGGCTAACCGGTTTTGTAATTATTTACAGCCGGAATTATTATGATTTTCCGGCTAGTTTCTCTTAATTGACGAACGTGTTGACTCGAATTGCTGATGGAATCGAAACAAAACCTCTTCAAGTTCCGTGATATTGCACAGAAAACGGACTCAGAAGGCCGTCGCTATTGGTCTGTTTACGGGCCGATTGCTATCTCTGGCGAGATTGACACGCAAAACGAGGCCGCGAAGTCGGCTGACGAAGTGCGTCAGCTAGCCTGGGAATGGTTCCGTTCTGACCGCACGGGGTTCGTGGATACGCAACACGATTACGCCGAAAAAGACGCGCAGCCGGTAGAGAGTCACATAATCCAGCGTGAAGGCTACCCGGATGAGGTGGCGTGGATGGCGCGTGTGAACGTGTACGACACCGCCATTGGCGAGAAGATCGACTCCGGTAATTTCAACGGTTTCTCGTGGGCTGGCCCCTATTCTAAGGCCCCCTTTCTTGTTCTCGTGAAACACCCCCTCGAAGCGTCAGGCACTACCGAAAAATCAGACGCAGGGCCTTACCCCGAGCACGAACACGGAGTCCCCGCGCTGAAATTCGATGACGACGCGAAGCCAGTAGCCTGCAAAACGGCTATGGCGTGGGGGCACTCGCACGCAATACGAGGGACCACGCGCACGGAACGCACGGACGGCCACTCTCACCCGATTGTGATTGAGACAAAATCGCGCGAGGCAGCATAAATGCCAATAACCATCACAAAAACCGAGGACCGAATCAAGCCGATTCTCTTGTGGTCGAAAGCGAAGGCCATTTGGGTGACGATAGCTGACCGTTCCGCGAACTGGACACCGTTCGCACGCAAAAACGACGAAGACGATACGCTGAAAAACCTTTTGGCTGCTCTGAAAAGGTTACGCTCTGCATATAGTGATGAATCACGGGATATTCCGGGAGGGGAAAAGGGAGATTTTAACGCAGACTCACATCCCCGCGCCCCCGCGGGCACACCCCAAGGGGGGCAGTTTGCGCCCCAAAAAGGCGCGCTGAATTATGTAGAACGATACAAGGCCGCTATTGTTGAGGCGCGCAGGGACGTAGAGACACAGTTCAACGCCTACGCAGACGCTATGTTTGGGGGGCTGGGGTTCAAACACAACAAAAAAGACGAAGAAAACGGCTGGGACGAAAAAGACCCGAAATATGCCATGGACGCTGAGGCATATAGCCGAACGTATGCGAACAAGCCTCTTCATGGACTCTATGAAGAGCAGCTTACACTATCATTGACAGCGCGGGAGATCGTCAAAGTTTCTCATTACGTGAGTGATATGGATGGTACCAACGGCCACGATTTTGAGACATCAACTCGGGTGGACAAACTCGACAAGGTTATCTCAAAAATTGAGAAAGGGCGGCTGGGTTGCTTACAGGGACTCAAATCGGATCTCAATGAGGCCATCGAGGACAGGAACTCGGATCTGCGGGACGCCGCCAGCGGAGAGAAACCAGACAAAAAAGCAATAAAAAAACTTGCTGCTGAAGTCAAAGAATTTAACCAGCAAACGAGGACAGTAGAAAGCGAAATTGCTTCAATCTCTAGGGCAACAAAGACTGATGAGGAGGAGGCTGACGTGGCCGGAGAAGTGATACAGAAAATCATCTGTCCCATTGACAAGGATCTGAACCAACTCAAGGCCCTTCTCGGAGAGGAGCAATTCGCGCTCCTGATGTCTGCGAAGGCCGAAAAGAGTGACACTGCTGTCACATACACTTTTGCCGCAGAGGACCGATTCGACGGCCTTCACGAGACTCCGGTGGGTGGAACAGGCATCAGTGCCATGGTGGGGGAATTGAAATCGGCCGAAAAAGCCGATTCCAACGGCCTGATTCCTGTTCCTCCTGGGGGCGGAACTTCCCGGTCGTGGATGGGGCGGGATGAGAAAATGCCGACAGGAAAAGAGCCATTCTCCTGGCAATTCAACCAGAAAATAGATGCACTCAGGAATGCGATTACCTCTGCAATCGAGTTGTCTGACGATTTCACGGCCATTGAGGACAAGTCGAATGAGGCAATCGACGCGTTTTCGGAGTGGCTGTACGTCGCGCTTGATGAACTCGAAGCCGGACGGAATGCGGCCACCACAACCGATTCAGTTTCGCAGGTGACGACACAGAAGGCCGACGAGCCTGTAGAACAGGCCGATTTGATGGGCAAGACCACCGGACTCGGGACGAAGATCAAGCGGTTTTTCTCCCGGTCCCGAGCCGAGAAAACCGATAACGACGCAACAAAAGGAGATGACGCCATGGAAATCACAGAAGATCGACTCAAGGAGCTGATGACCGAAGCCGCCGAGGTATCGGCCCGCACCACGGTAGAGACGATGGTTGAAAAGGCCGAAGCCGAGAAATCCGACGAAACTGCCCAGGCCCAGGCCCTCGCGGAGAAAGAGGAGCAGGACGCACGCAACGCCAAGCTCGACGAACTCCACGCGTGGATGAACGAGCAGAAGGTATTGGCTGCGGAAAAGGCCGACACGGATACGAAAACCGAGCCCGACCCCCTCGCAGAGGCGCAGGTGGCCCTCGCTTCGGCCCAGGAAACTATCAAGGCGCTGAACGATACTGTTTCCGGTCTCGCGGCCAAAATGGACGCGATTCAACGCTCCCCCGGTGCGTCGAGTGCAACTGTGGAGACGCCGGTCCCGAAGAAAAGCAAGGCCGAAAAGTCGGACGACCGGTATTCCGTTTTCGATGAGGGGCTCCATTAAGCCCTGACCGCAACCGTTCCTTAATTGCTATCAACCGGCAATTGAAATTGTGAGCCGGTGAACATTTCGACACAAATTGATAAGGAGGCATAAAATGCCTGGACTCAGCCCGAAAGAATTGGCCCGAAAAGCCGATGAGGTAATGACCTATGCTGGCCTGTCCGCGGCCGGTCAATTGAACGACAAGCAACTCACACAGTTTCGCGCAATCATGATTGCAGAATCGCGGCTCTGGGGGGACTGCGAAGTCGTGTTGCTCGATCAGAAGAAAATGAAATACGAATACGCCGGGTTTACCGGCCCGATTCTGTTTCCTGTGGCCGAAGAGTCCGCCTTCCCCGCCGAGCTCGAAAAGGGCCTGTCGATGATCAAGATTCCCTTTGATTGCCAGAAGTTCGGCGCGGCTGTTCCCATCACGGATGAGGTTCTGCGAAACAACCTGAACCAGAACACGCTCGTTTCGTTCATGATGAGTCAGGCCCTCCCGCAGATTGCCCTCAACACCGAGGACTACGCTATCAATTCGGACAAAACCGGCGGGGCAACCTACTATGATGCCATTGATGGATTGCTCTCGCGCCCGACCTCGCATGTCCTCACGCCGGGAACCGCGCAGGCCGTCGGCCCCCGACTCTGGGATGACATGCTCATTTCGATGCCGAGCAAGTATCGGCGTGACAAGCCCAACATGCGGTTTTACTGCTCCCCCAACACGGAGCAGGCATACATTTACGAGCGCCAGTCCAAAACCGCGGCCCCCGGCTATGACTACGCGGAGCAGGATAAGGGATTTCGGACTTCATACAGCGGAATTCCTATCTTCCCGCTTGAGGGCATACCGGACGGCTACTCTATCCTGACTCACAGAAAAAACATCGTGGGGGCCTTCGAGAAAAAGGCTGAGGCTGAACCGAAGCGGCAGGCCGAATACCCCAGAACCATGTACTATTTCTGGTGCTGGTTCGATGTGAACTACGCGGTGGAAGACGCCGTGGTGCTGCACACCAACATTGAGATCACGGTTGCGCCTACGGTGTAACCCACAATGACGAGCCTCCTTATCACAGAGCCCGGATACAGTGGTAGCAACTCCCTCTGTACCACTGTAGAAGCCTCCGCATATATGGCGTCCGTCGTCTTCCTCCCCGGATTGGCGGACGCATGGGAGGCTTTATCCGATACGGAGCAGGAATGGCTCTTGTATATGGCTGCGCTCGCCATGAACAATATGAACTGGACCGGTTGGAAGTGTTACACGAACCAGGCCATGTGTTTTCCGCGGTGGAAGGAAGACGAGACAGAGTGGGACGAGGACCACGTTGTCTTCCCGGACGACATGAAGAAAGCTCAGACTTACATCGCGATGGATGTGATTTGGAGGGGGATACAGGGGAGGACGGCGGCGGACAGTGCGGCCGTGTCGGATGCGATCAAGAGCCTGTCTCTGTTTGGTGACATTTCGATTTCTTTCGACACGAAGACGGAGGCGAGCCTGCGCGACGGCATCAGCCTTACCGGGCTGCTCCGTTCGGGACACCCGGAAACCTATTTCCTGTTGTCTCCGTGGGTGAAAGAAATCGGTTTCATCGGGACGTGGGGCCGGTATAACAGTGATGAATTGCGCGGAGACCCCGAATTGCTTGACGAGGTTGTCTATCCGACCGTGTGATTGATGAGGAGTGCCGAAAGTGTCACTTGAAGCCGAATTGCTCAGGATTATGGCTCCGATTTTCACACGGTGGGGCGTGAGCGCGACGTATCGGCACTACCTCGGCACGGCTCCGAACGAGGACACTGGGAAAATTGAGGACACATTCGAGGAATTCGACATAACGGCGATTGAGGGGCAGCGGTTGAAATTCAGCACATTGGCAACCGGTGACGTGCAAGCGCAGGTAATGAAACAAGCATTCGTTTTCCGTGACCAGGACTTGCCGGACGGCGTAACAGCCGACGACCTGACGCGGAACGATCAGGTTGAATTCAGCGGGCAGGTGTTTTCGGTATCGGAGAAGCGATGGCGAGCCCCGTTCATTCGGGTAGCAGTAGAGGGTGGGTAAATGGCAACCGGTGGACTCAATCTCAGTTTTCTCTTTGAGGGCGTTCACGAGAGCCTGCGGTATTTTCAGGAGTTCGGAGAGGCTGCGCGTATCAATGTGGTGGGTCAAATCACGACAGTAATGCACGATGTGATTATGAATCGGACGCCAGTTGACAATACGCCACGCGGCCTCAAAAAAGGCGCTGGGGGGCACATGAAGGAGCGCTGGAAGATAGATTTACAGTCTCTCGGCTTCGGCGCAACCATCGGGAACCCTCAACATTACGGGAGGACGTTGGAAAAAGGGGAATACCGAGTCGTTGGCCCTCGTACACAGGCATCAGGGAGCGGTATTTACTCTCGACAGGCCGTAGGGGGCATTATCAAGCCTCTACTTGATAACCCGGCAATACTACAGGATGCCATTGACACGGCAACGGGGAGCCTCAAGAGCCGAATGAGCCGTCTCATCACGAACCGAGGGGCATAACGTGAGCCTTGAACGCCAGGACATTCTCGACACCCTAATTGCACGGTTGCTCACGCATTCCGATGCCCCCATGGTGACGAAGGATGTCAGGAAAAGGGCCACACTGAACTATTACCCCGCGATATTCGTGGTTCCTGGTGCTGATGAAATTGTGGGGGTGAGGGGCGCACGGGCTCCAAAATTCCTTCGGGAGTGGACAATCGGCGTCGTCAGCTTCATTCAGGGCACGACGGGGGAGGAAGCGCCGGACGAGCTTGAAACGTTTCAGGAGGAAGTGAAAAACGTCATTTACTTTGACGAGACCCGCAAAATTGGCAATTACGGGGCCGGTATCCGTGAACAAATGATGTTACAGCCGGAATATCCCCCGAAGGGTAACAACACGATAGCCGGAGGCATCGTTTTTCTCGTTCAATATGCCGAGGACACAGGCCGGATGTACGAACCGGTGGCACCAACCACCTAATTGCTGATATCGGCTTGTCGCAACGAATAATTGATACCGTAGGAGGAAATTACCATGGCCGCGAGCGTAGCAAATTACATGAGTGGAAACGGAATTCCGTACATTGCCCCGTGGGACGGCACTACGCCTCCCGGAGAGCTGGACTGGGTTGACCTCGGGGACATCAACAAGTTTTCCGTTCAGCCGAAGGTCACGAAAAAGGACCATTGGAGCCACAGAACCGGTATCCAGGCCCGCGACTTGCGCGTGAAAGTGAAAGAGGAATGCACCCTCACCTGGGAACTGACCGAAATCACTTCTGCTAACCTGCTGCTCTATTTTCAGGCAACACTTTCCGGCTCTGACGTGCTGATCATGGAGGGCGGCGTCACGAATTACGCGGTGAAATTCGAGCAGGTGCTCATCAATGGGATCGAGCATATTTTTACCTTTTGGAAAGCCGACGTGATACCGGGCGCGGCCATCGAACTGATCGCAGATGGCACCGGCGAGGGCGATTGGGCTAAACTGGAGATTCAAGCCGAACTGCTCGAAGACAGCACGAACCACCCGACGAACAAGTGGGGCAAGATCGCGCTCGCCCCGACCGTGTAACGAGGCATGAATCAGGGGAGGGATTGAACCGTGAGCAGTAAAAAGAAGGTTGCCGTGGAAACACAGGAACCGATTCGAGAGATAGACAGTGTGGAAAGCGAACTCCGGCGGATGTTCGGGGTTCGCTCGTTCCTGTTCAGGCCGGAGGATGACGATTTTACCGGTGAGCCGGTTCGCATTGAAGTCAAAGCTCTCAAGGTAGGGCAGTATCATGATTTGTCTGATGTTGTGGCACGTTTGGCGTACAAGTCGTTCGTCGAAAAGGCGTCGATAGAGCAGATTATCGCGACTGGACTTGAGGACGTGTTTCGGATTTTGCGTGCTCTGGTGTCAATCCCTGATGCTCCAAGCCTCACCCTGGACGATTTGCCTATCGAAGTGCTCCCCGAGTGCCTGACTCTGTTTCTCCGGGGTATTTCGCCGGGAAAATGGGGCGCTCTGGTCGCGGAGGCAAGAGAAAGGTTTCCGTTCCTCGCGAATCTAACTGTTCCCGAAGGCGAAGACGGCGAGTCGGAAAAACCGGGCCAGAGCGGAACTACTACGCAATCCTAGAGGTTGTGGAGTCTATCGAGGACTCAATCGGGCAGGCCGTTTCGACGTTGGCGGTGCATGGTTTTTTGCTTGATGAGCTTGAACGGATGTCATGGCCCGCGATTGAACTGCTACTTGAGCGGCTTGTTGAGAAGCACGGGGGGGGAGATTCCCGAGGACGACGCGAAGGGAATACGCGAGTGAACCCCCGATTTCAGGATCAGGAAAACAGTGTGAGCAGCAGAGTTTCACAACCTATCGGGCATCGTCAGGGCGACATGTCGGTTGAGGCCATGGAGCCCGGTGCGTTCATGAAGGGATTTGGACTCGGGAAACCGTAACACAGAGGTTTTCGTGTGTGTGATGACCATCGAAACACTCCGCATTCTCATCTGATTTCCGGCATCCGACCGGCCCGCACTACCTTTGCCCAAAAAGCAGAGAAAGTTACCCCTCCCCCGTGGTTCCGTGATTCAACGCAACTGAGAGCGCTGATTCAGGGGGCGTGGGACGAAGTTTCCGCGGAATTCACGGACAAACTCCTGAAACTGATCGGAGACGGTGATTATGATGCCGTCGAGAAGTTGTTAAGCGCGAACGAGGGGTTAGGGGGAGAGGCGGCGCAGTTGCTCGCCAAAGGCCCCGAGGCCGTGCTGCTCAACATGCACTTGAAGGCCGATTCATGGTGGAAACTGCATGGTGAGGAAGCGGGAGTCAAAAAAACAGTTGGTTTAACAGAAAAATACCAAAGGCTGATGGCGAAAGCACAGGCAAATCAGGTGCTTTCCTTTGTTGAGAAGTTCCCCGAACGCGTGTTGCACCCCGAGATTATCCGACAACTTCAATACCTCCAGGATACGGCGCGGCCGGATGCGCTCACGATTTCCGGCATTGCTGACAGGTTGGAACGGTTTTCTAAGGCCGATGACTATTGGGGGAAAATCACGGACACGCACGTCGCGCGTGCCTGGGTGGGTGACGGGATTCGGTACGCGAAGGAAAACGGTATCGCCGTTGGACGTGTTACGGGGCCGATGGATAACAAGACATGCCCGGTGTGCCGTCACATGATTGGACTGCCGATCTCAATCGACAAGGCCATAGCGAAACTTGACCGCGACCTCGGCATCACGGACCCGGAGAAATATGTGGAGGCGTGGAAGTTCCCGCGGATTGAGGACGTTGACAACATGAGCCGGGAGAAATTGAGGGGACTGGCAGAGGAAAACGGCTGGTACGGCGCTTTCCATCCTCACTGTCGGCACTACGTTGCGTGGCTGTACGCCGCGGAAATGCGAGAGGCAGCATAACATGGGCATCAGTTCAGCGCTCAAAATGATTCGGGACAACCTCAGCGCCTGGAAAGCCGCGGCAGATTTCATGTCGAAACAACACCCGAGACATCCCGACAAGGGGCATTTCGTGTCTACCGGGACGCCCGGAGCGATATTCCATGACGAGCATGGCAACCCGCGCGATCACGCAACCGGAGCGATGAGCCGTGAACAGCGGGCAATCCACCGCCAGAGGATTCGAGAAGCGCGCAAGGCTTCAAAAGAGAGCCGGTGTAAGTAATGGCCGATTCCACGTCCTACACATTGCAGCTCATTATCAAGGCGCTTGACCAGACCGCGGGGCCGGTGGGTGATGTTGAGAAGCGTATCGCCTCCCTGCAAAACCGAGCTGAGCATGCGGGTAGAGGCTTGCAACAGACGGGCGCGCAAATCTCCGGCGTGTTCAATCAGATTGGTTCGTCACTCGCGTCCGCGTCCGGCACGTTCTCCGGTTCTCTCGATCCCCTGAAAATGAGCCTTGACCAAATCGGCCTGGGAATTGGTGCGATACAGGGGAGGCTCGGGGGGCTGTCCGGTGCGTTTGGTGTGTTTATCACGGCTCTGCCTGCGATAGCAGCGTTGGGCGCGGCTACGGAATTCCTCTCGAAAAGTCTCAGGGATGCAGCGCAAGAGACTCAAAATGTCATGGCGATTCAGTCGGCATGGAAAGCGACAGAGCGCGGCACCACTGAAGAGATGAACAATCTTGTGGAGGCTACAAAAGAGCTTTCCAGGACGAGTATTTACCCGTCTCAGGACGTGATTCAGGCCATGAACATGCTGCTGGGCCTGAAGGAAATTGCCACCAGGGACGTGCTCCCTGCGATGCAGGTCGTTATTGATTTCGCGGCACAATCGGGGCTTCCGATACAACAGGCAGCCTACGTCATTAGCGCGGCCGCGCGCGGGAACATTCGAGAGCTTCATTTTTGGGGCTTCACGTTCTCCCAGGCGACACAACAGAGTAAGAATTTTCACGACATGCTCGGGGAAATGGGGAAACGTGTCTCCGGGCAGGAGGCTGCGCGTTTCGGAACCTATACCGGAGCCGTGGGCGCGCTTGCTAAGGCGTTCAATCAAGTCGAAAAGGCCGTTGGCCACGTTATTGAGGCTCCCCTCGTGCCTGTCATTCAGGATTTGACGAAATTCTTTAAGGCACTCGGGAAGGATGTTGAGGAAGCCACCAAATCCGGGGCCTCAGAGCAGTGGTCGGAACGAATCAAGGTCGTATTTCTCAGGGTAGCTCAATACGTCAAGGACTTGACGAATGCCGTTATCAAGTTTGTTGAAACGGGTGGCCTAGAGCGCATTGTGGGGGCATTCGAGACGTTCATCAGCGTCACACAGACATTCATATCCATCGGCGGCAAAGTGGCTCAGTGGTTCATTATGCTTCCGTCGTGGGTATACTACGGAATTGCAGCGTTTCTTGGGTTCAAGGTTGTTGCTGGTATTTTCAGGACCGTTTACCGTGCGATACTTGATATGGGGCTAGCGTTTCCGCAGACGGTGGCAAGGTTTCAATCGTACCTTGCGGTTGTGCTTCCGGGGCTGAAACAGGAAATCATCCTAACCAATCAACTGGCTGATGCGAGACGACGAGCGAATATACAGGGGCCGGGCGGGCCAATCGGGGGCAAGGGGGCTGGGCCTTCTATGCCATGGGTTCCTGGGGCGCAAGGGGCTTTTTCTCCCTGGACTCCGGGGACGAAAGGACCGCCGGTTATGGGGATGGTTGCCACTGGTGCTTCCGGCCCCAAGGCTGGCATTGGCGGAACGCTCATGAATGTAGGCATGGGGGCAATGGGAGTATTGTCAGGGAAGGCGGCTATTGAGGCGGCAGCACAAGGAAATTATGGGGAAGCCGCGATGGAGGGTGGCTTTGCCGCGCTTATGGGTTATCCGCTCATCAAACAGATTGCAGGATCAGTCGGTAGACTCGTTGCTGGCGTTGGAACTGGAGTAGGAACAGCACTGGCGGGTGTTGGAAGTGCCTTGGGCTTGCTTGGAGTGGCAACGGCACCGCTCACCGTAGGGGGCGCAGCGGCTATCTATGGCATCAAGACTCAATTGGCCGACCCGTTGAATGCAAGAGCCAAGAAAGCTGCCGATGAAACCGACAAGTTCCGTCTGCAAAACGAGGGGCTGTCTGCTACACAGGAAGAGGCGTACGCGGATATTAATGACGCCGCTAACAAGTCCGGCGAGGATCAGGAGAAGGCCGCAACCAAGGCCGCGGAAACTTATGCGAAGGCCGGGAAAACCTTTGAGCAGTTCACGGCGGATTTCAAGGAACGAATAGCCGGGGAGATACCGGCTGCGGCCAAGACAGGCTTCGAGTATGTCCGGAGTCAAATCAAGAAAACCATAGAAGGTGACCCGTTTGAAGTTCTTACTGAGGGGATGGTCAAACACCTCATGGCCATGCGTGCTGCTGGCACTTCGATTGGAGAAGAGCAGAAGCGACTCATGGCAATGTGGAATGCAGACCCGAGCAAGACGTCAGCTCAACGGGAAATGCTGCTGAAATCGTTAAAAGAGGCCAACAAGCGCGTTATGGAGGAAGACACCGCATTTCAGACTGAAATGAAGAAGAACGAGAAGGAGTTGCGCGGGGGAGATACGGGGGCGGTAGAGTCAAAAGAACAAATCCTGCCTATCGAATTGCGACTCGAATTGCTCAAAAACTACTATGAGCAACAGAAAGCGATTGAGGACGCGATTCACGAGGAGCAAAAGACGAGGGTATGGGCCAGCGCTGCGAATGCAGAGGAAGCACAACGCAGAATCAAAGCTCTAAACACACAGCAAGCCCTCGAATCGTTGGCTCTGATTGAGAGGCAGTATCAGGACACCAAACAGTTGAGAGATTCTGAGTATCAACTGAAACGGGAGAAGGCGGAAGGCGACAACGCCAAACAGGAGCTTGACAACAAGTATTTCAAGGAGTCCGGCGCTGCCCTCACAGCTCACCAGAAAGAAGTGTTCAAGATAATCGCGGACACTGAGAAGAAGATTCAGGAGCTTTACAAGGAACGCTTCGAGCTTCAACAGAAGATGATTGATGCGGAGCGCGACGGCGCGGCCGCTCTCGATTCCGTGCGCTCGAAGCAACAGTCGGACTTACAAAATCTCAGTGACGGCATCCGTCGCGCGTCCGAAGAGACGCAACGCGCGCTGGCTCTACTTCCCGAGCAGCCGGAGAAGGCGATACAGGTTGCCACCAAAGCGCGGCAGATGTGGCAGTCTCTCGCGCAGGACGTGCGCGGTCTTGAGGACCAGCTTCGGCAGACGGGCCGGTTCTATGAGAATTTCTATACGAGTATCGCCAAGAAAACGATGGCTCCCGAGCAGGCTGCACAGGTGGACCTCTCGCGTGCCATGAAGCTCAAAAACGAGGCGATGGCCTTCTACAATGCCGGGGACGATAAGCGGGCACAGGAGCGCATCAGGGAAGCGCGGCAGATTGTATCAGAGGTGGCGAATAACGCGGCTCCTGGGAGCGGGATGCAAGAAAAGGCCCTTGCGATGATGAGGCAGGTCCAGGCTGTTGACGAGGCTATCGGGAAAACAGCGGTGGAGCGTGCGAAGGCCGTTGAAGCGACGAGGTACGATGCGACCAAACAACTGAATGATACCATCGAAAACGCGCTCAACGTCAAGCTGGCCGAAAACACGGCGGCGCTGGACCGGTTGAAACAAGCCCTCGAAGGGCAGGCCGGTTACAAGCCTACCCCTAGTCAGCCCCCGAAAGAGGCACGACAAGGAACTGAGACCGGGACAGGTACATCCGCGCCGGGAACCGCCGGGGCGTCAGGTGTAAGTCCGTCAACGGGCATGCCAAGCGCAGGAACGGGAGGGGCGACGGCCGGAATTTCTGGTCAACCCCCGGCTGGTTTTATGTCAAACGTTCTCGCCGCTGGCGTTAATGTGGTTTCTTTGGTTGGTGGATTCTTCCAGAACATGGTGGGTGAGACGAAAGAGAAAGGCCAGGGGGGGCTAGAAAAAGCCACCGCAGAGAAAGAGCGCTATCAGCGCATGCAAGCCCGTGCTCAACAGATGGCGATGGAATCAGAAGGTGAAGAGAGATACAAGCATTTCCGAGCAAGCGATTATTTTGGGCAGCAGGCCGAGCGTGCCTCTCGCAGAGAGAGCATGGAGATGGCCGCTGCTGACAGTCGGGCAATCAAAGAAGGCCGGGACATGGATCGAGCTGGCGCGGTAGAAGCGGCGTTCGACCTGTCCAGCGCTCCAGAGGATAAGTCCTATTGGCTTGAAAAGATGTTTCCGGACGATGGCATGCTTTCTGATGTGATGGGCCGTTTTCGAGAAGGTATCGCGCAGCCGGTAGAGGAAGCGCGCAATGACCTGGGCATGGGAGGCAGGCCGAGTCAGGACACGAACGAGGCGTCTGACGAATTGGCTAAGGGAGCAAACGAGGCAGAGGACAACAGGAATGAGGGCATAAAAATATTTGACGGAGCAGTCAACCGTTTCGTTGAGGCTGTGGGTAGCATCACGGTCCACGTGAACCTCACGGGCTCCGGCAGAGATACAGCGGAGGCGTATTAACGTGAACATTCTCGACGCCATTGGCATGGTTCGTGCAAACTTGAGGCATTGGAAGGCCGCGGAGTCTGTCGAGAATCAGGCTCACCCGCGATACCCAGCCGGTTCTTCTCATGGCGGCGAGTTTATGTCGAAGGGCGGAGGGGGTATTGCGAGCGAAATTTCCAAGGCCGAACGAGGCCGGTTTCGTGTTGGTGACAGGGCAAACGCCGAAAAGGGGGCCGTTCGAGAGGAGAAAATCCGGGCCAAGTTGGCAGAAAAATACCCAGAGCCTCCCCACGAAATACATTCTCAAGTCTATTTGATTGACGAACGTGGCAAGCGGCTTCTGGACCCTAAAACAGGGAAGGCGAGGCGTGTTGATTTCGTTGTGGCTTTGGGCAAAAAAGCTATAAAATCGGTTGAGGTTACCAGCAAAACGGCTGACAAATCCTCTCAGATGGCGCGCGAACGTCGGTTACGACAAGAGAATACCAAAGTTTACGGCTTGATTCGCGGAGGTAAAGCGAAAATTTGGATGCCAGCAAGCGCAAAAACGCAGGTAATCCGGGTGAGGGCAAGCGATTGAAACTCTATGACAGGATAGCATGGTACGCAGACGAGGGAAACGGGACAGCAAGGGCAATAGAGCGTATGACGTTGCTCATGAAGTGGCTTGACGCTAAGGGCTTGTTGTCCGACATCGGAAAGGCTGAATTGGAGGCCGGGATAAATGAGGACTCGGTGTTAAACGCTCCGATGCTCACAGACAGAGGGGATGAGGTTGTGGGCACTCACTATATGGAATGGGTGAGGAGTGGTAAAGGTTTTGAGACATTCTTCACTCCGTTTCTGAAGGATTAACCCATGGCCAACACCGTCCACATTGGCAACGTGACATTTACCTATCCGCTCTTCTGGACGAACAAGGGCACGGTGGTCACCGCGGGCAGTCGCACGCGCACGCGTGACGGGGGCATGGTGATTGTGTGGGGTGTCTCTACCTCCCAGGCTTACAAGGAAACCACCCTGCTCTGCCGTTGGGAAGCGAAGGCACAAATTGACGCAATTCGCGCGATGGCCGGGACAGGCGCGCTTTACGAGGCTGATTTTGAGGGCACAGGAGCGCTGTGTTACGTCAGAATCCCTCACGATGCGATAAAAGATGACGATGTGAAACATTTCGAGTGGGGAGATGAGACGGTTCACGCTCACGTCACAGGCCACGACACGGACAAATACAACGGGAAAATCACCGTGATAATTGAGGCGGCATAGTTGGGCGCGATCCACGGCTACAATGTTGAGATTCTTCGCAACGGCTCTGCTGTCCGGTGGAAGTCCGCGCGCGTGGGCAGGAGCAAGGAAAAGGCTGCTGTAAGCTGGTCCGTGACTCTTCAAGAGCCCATGAACATTTCCGCGGCGGATACCTGGACGATTCGTCGGGGCCTTGGCGGGTACGCGCAGACGCTCGTGGATGCGGCCACATCAGACAAAATCAGCGGTGAGGACGGGTTCGGGACTGCTACACGGACCGTGGGTTCTTCAGAATCCGGCGGCGACGTGCTGACGAGAAACCTGCTCGAATACTGTATCCCGAAGACGCTCGTTTATTACAATCCGGATTGGCTGACAGAAGACGCACCAACGGCTCGACTTATCGGCGGCATCATCCGGTACGGCGTGCTCGAAGGGTGGGCAGGTGCTCTCATTGGCACGACACCCCCGCGATACTACCATCCCAGGCTACCGGGAAAGCAGTTTCAGGACACGGATTTTCAGTGCATCCCTGCCAAGTCGCATTACGACATCACGGCTCACCTGTGCGGGCTCGTGGGCGTGAAGCTCAGGTGCAATACCCCAAATTTGGAGCTTATCGACACATGCACATTCGAGGCGGGGACGACGTGGTACGAGGCCATGACGAGGAATCACAAGATTTGGTCCCCTCAGATTGAGCTTTATCAGGGGACGCTCTACATTTCTGATGTGATTTACGGTGAGCTTGTACCGGGAGGGCCGCAGAAGCTTTCTATCGGGAATCCGGCCATTGTCTCGACTTCGTTCACGAACGCGGGCGCGGGTGGAACACTCCGGGCAGCGGAAGCGAAGGATAGTCTGGTGGTTACCGGCCGGAAGACGAAGAACAGCACCAGCATTTATGACCCCGACCCCGATTATACGCCAATAACGCTTGCATCTGTGAGTCTGTCCGCTGACGAGACGTACACGACGAGCTTCGATATGGAAGGGGTGCTTACCCGGAAACGGATGGATGAATTCAAGGGCAGCTTCGGTTTACCCTCTGAGAAATACGACATCAAACAGATTGTCACGCACTCCAAGGTTACCAAATATCACGTGAGCACGCAGCGCGGGGGGAAGAAAATCAGGACGCCGGTGCAAGAGACGACGGACTTCATTGACTCGGGTGGGCAGACTGTGGGCAGGACCATCGTATACCATTACTATACAGCGGGCCTTCGTCCTGTCTACACGGTGGAAGAGGAGTATATTTGGACGAACCTCCCAGGCAGCGCGGCGAAGGATCTCAGGCTCGTCCGCTGCAAAATCACTGACCAAACGCAGGTAATCCGGAGCGTGAATCAAACCCTCACGTCGGAAATTATCGAAGAGCTGGTTATGTATTATGAGACCAACCAAGGGGGCACGACATACTACACAGAACCGGTATCATTTGCTGATTTTCTTAGAGGAGACGCAACACGGACGGTTATCGAGACGAACGCGAACACGACGCAACGCACCATGGGGATGACAGTCCATCAAAAGAAAACGATGATTGATCGAGCCTCGGAAGGAGTGCTCATCAAGCACGACTTCGACCACGACGTGCTCTCCGGGACGACGCGCAGCAACTCCCAGGTGCTCGAAAACCCGGTTCCGTTCGCGAACCAGCCGGGGAAGGATGACCAGTTCAGGAAAGAGTATCATACCGGCATTGGCAAAATGATTGGCGGGTACGGCCCCTGCTACCACGCGCCCGCGACTATCAATCACGAGGACATTTCAACCGATGCGGTGGCGAATGAGATTGCACGCAGGTATTTTGCAAAAAACGGTCCTCAATCCCTTGGCCAGTGGACGGAGCGGGACTCGATTACCATCAAGACTCCCGTCATGATTCCCATTGACACTATCGGCTTTCCCGTGACTCTCCCCTCGTTCACTCAGAATGTCAATGGCACCAATGTTACCGTGCCGGGAGGCGATTTCACGCTGGTGGCCGTCTCCGAATCCATGTCATGCGATGCGAAGGGGAACATCATTGACGACAAATACGAACAATTGCTCACCGTACAGGTAAGGCCACATGTCACCGGCTCCCTTCATATTCAGTAAAGACGGTGTTGACCTCCTAGACGACAATTCCGCGGCCGTGTGGGATGTCGTGCTCCCCGGTTACGAGACCTCCGCGCGCACGATACGCGTGACGAACAATTCAGGCGTGAACCTGGAGTCGTGCAGACTCGTGGCGACGAATGGAATTACGGACTCATCCCCCGATGACCGGTTCTCAGAAATCCTTCAATCTGGACATGGCAACCCTTACCCGTGCAAGGATTTGAACAATCTGCCCATCACGTTCACAGTCACGGACGCTGGCCCTCCCGCTGTGGTTGATTTGCTCGTTGACGGCTCAGGGTGGGACGTGTGGGACGTGACGAACGAGGCGCAGAAATCAACAGGAACGGGACTCACATGCGACGGCATAACGCGGTATCGGTTCGCAATTGGCACGAACTACGAGAGCATAGAATTCGTGTTGTCCTCTACTTTCGTGGATGGCACGAGTTACATATGGATTTCCGATGGCGGCGACGCATGTCGCGTTGCGATGACCGGAGAGACGCTCACGACAGGAATCGACGGGGCCGAGATTACCGAGACGGGAGAGGCTGACGGTGTGATTACAGTGGGCGGGTATGTGGACATTGACCTTGCCCTTTTCCCGTCTGCTCTCATGACATCAGCGCTCAATGAACGTTTGTTCTCTCTCCGTGCCATTGGGTACGATGTCGGGGGCGTCGAGTATTCATCGGAGGTGGTAGGGTCCTACAACGTCGCAAATGTGCTTTCTGCGGACCTGATGTTTCGATACTCCGTCAGGCAAGAGAAATATTACCTGCCCCGGTTCAATGCAGGCCCGGACGTTTACATTCCGGACGGCGCGGGAGATTACATTGAAGACCCGGATTCTCCCGGAGATTACATTCTGATTCCCGACCCCGCTCCGGACCCCATGCCTCAGAGATATCGACAAGAGGATTCATGGGTGGCAAGCACCACGGGCACGCACGTTGAGGACGAGCAGAATCCGGGGACATACATCGTCCTGGCATCGCACCCTACTGGCGGGTATTACACGAGTCTCACGGCAATGTTGGCAGCGTCGGGAGTTACGTTCACGACATGAAAATCAACGTCAACATCACGGACAATCGGAAGCGGAGGAAGAAGGCCGCAGAGGAGCCCCCGCCGCGCGATGTGGTGTGGCCCACGATGCTGACGGATGAGCTGTTCCTGAAAAAAGAGTTGATTTTTGAGTTCTATGATGGGGGCACGACACCAAACGAGGAATATCCCGAGTTCTGGAACGATTTGGATATGACTCCGGATGAGGCGACGAAACAAACCCTCACCTATACGTCTGAGTGGGAGAATAGGGGCCAATTTGTCGGATTCCCGATGCTTTCAACCATTAATGTCGAGTATTATGCAGATTCCCGAGTAGACCCTGCAAAACTTATCTCTGAATTCGGGGAGGATAATCTGGACCGATGGAATCGGAAGCCTATCGGCAGAATGAGCTTCCCAAAGGTGAGAGGGGGGACGATAAACAACCGAACTCTTACTCGTGAGTCTCTTCGGGATGACACTGGGATATGGAGGGTTGGGTACCAAGCGCATTGGCTTGGGGAATATGCCGCAGGAGTAACCTATTACGTTGGCGATGTGGTTGTGTTTCATGATCGGTATTTCGCATGTATATACGATGGTACACACGACCACGAACCACCTCTTGAGCGGCTTGACGGTTACTCGTATTTGGGGGATCAGGCGTGGGCTGAGATCGAAAACCCGATGGCGGCATTCTACAATTTTGAGGTTGAATTACTTGACTCTGACAACAACCCACAGGAAGCGATCAATCCGGACTATTTGAGAGACCCGACGCTTGTTCCCGACGCACAACTCCCGTTTCGACATAATGAACTTGAGTCTCCAGAGCTTTACGGCTCGAAAAATAAACGACCGATTCCAAGAAATTTCGGCCTGAGATTACGTGAGCGGACCACGAAAAGTAAAGCATTCTATATAGGTGTGAACAGTTCTTCCGCTGAAGATACGCTTGTGGTTAACAATTCGTGGGATGGCCTCCCCTCGTCTGAGGGAATGTTTTTCAACTGGTTTGACACAACTGACGGCGTGACTTTCAAGGTCACAACCGAGCCGCGTTATGATGCGGACGAGTATAGTGGTCCTGTAGTGTTTACCCGGAAAGTGAAGCATAGAATCATTGTTCTGCCACGGCGAGGGGCTTACTACCTGCGGACACGACAGACTGTACTCGATTCGATAACCCAAATCCAAGAACGTAGTCTTACATTTTGGAATTGCCATTGCGCGGCATCCTCAGAGGCTCTTTTCTACTCAAGTTGTCCATGTTGCGGCCCGATACCCTATGGGTCCGGATCTAGTGGCATGGAAAACGAGTGTGTTCACTCAACACGGACTTACACCACAACCACGGATATTGTAGGACCAGCGGTCTGTTGTGATGACGGGAGATGGGTGCATTATCCGCTATATACGTTTTCATTTCTCGATGGTCATGGTGGTTATACGTGCGTCCCGCCGTGCGGTTCGGAGGGAGACCAACATTGGCAGAAGACCACCACGGAACGCTGGGAAGCCAAACAAGTGCAGCATGTTCATACGGTACGGCTGATTTGGGATCGGTTCCCAAATCAATTTGCTGCTGCGGATACAGAGTTGAGGGGCAACTATGGTATTGTTATAGGGGACGAGTCAGTAACTTATGTACAAGCGACTGACGAGGATGCTACCTGCGGAAATTATGTAATGGTGGTGGGAAGCTCTCGAAATGTCCCGGAGTCTTCCGCATCAGAGAATTTTGTGGCATGTCCATATCCTAGTATTCCAGATGTGAATCTGAGGGGTGAGTGGATTTTGGGGGGCTCGTATGCGCCGAACGATACGGTTAGTTTAGATCGAATCTTGACGTTCCAAGCGAAAATTGCTCACGAAGCTACAACCGACACAAAGCCTATCTATGGAAAAAATTGGCGGAACTGTTGGTATTATGCACCGTCATGGGTCGCGAGTCCGAATTACCCGTACCCAAACGAATGGAGTAGCCTGTCGTCGTATACGGCACCGGGTTACTCGGCAGATGTCTCGGAGAATTTCTGGGTGTCCTTTAGGTATGGCTACAAGATTAGGTCATTTCGGAGTTTGAAGTCGTATGATTTTAGAACCTACCAATCCTTCTCAATAGCTTCCAGGGTTCAATCGGTTTTTTCGTTCATGACGGCGGCATGGAGGAAGTTGAATCACTTCATAGACCAGGATTATACGGACGAATTGAAGGTCTGCTCGAAATGGGACAACATCCCGTATGGGTACGGCATCAGCCCATCGAAAGCAGGGGAGTTGGTCGGGATTATCATATCTGGGCAACAACCTTATTTCGTTTGGCGTAAGACGGATGAGTCTTTTAGTCTTGATGTAGAGCCCCTGCTTAATGCTTATGAGGGTCAATTTGCATCATTTGAGTCAACGTCAGAAGACGGTATTTGTGGGGAATATGACTCGAATTATTCACTAAAGTACCACTACGGAGAATGGCCAGTGGCGTTCAATCCAACAAACCGCCCCCCTAGTCGGCAACCACTTACACCAGAGGGGAATACCAGTGGAGGAAAAGCGTGGTTTTTTACTGAAGTTTATGAATCCGATTTTGTGGATCAATTTTCAGGCCAGTTACGGAAGCTTACACATATTGGACGACAACCGTTGGTGGAGTTGATAGATCGTGGTTCTCCAGAAACTTGTACGGATTTCATGAACGGGTCTGCTTGGCAACAAGCTTTTGGGTACGATTGGGGGGGGTGGTTCCCGGACGATGCCTGCACCTGTTCCGATTTCCTTCAACAGGTATACCGTTTCCCTGTTCAAGCAGATTCCAATACTGGGGCCATTGAGTTAGATGCGCCAGTATTCATGATGGCAGCACAGGAAGCGCATATCCGAACGGTGCGGAAGCACGCGGACAACTGGTCATTTGAGACACGAGGAAATTATATATCAATGTTTACGGAGAACATTGACAGCTACCCAACAGATAAACCCTATCCCTTGGGACAACGAAATTCTGCCGGAAGGTAACGTCAAATGGATGATGACCGAAACGCAACAATTACCGGAATAATGGCAGAGGAGCGCGAACGCTTGCGAGCGCAGTTGCGGGAGTCCTTTTCGAAGCTGACCGGGGCCGTCGTGATTCAATCGTCGGATACAATTCTCCAAGTCGTGTGTGACAAAATCGCACTCAAGGCCGACGGGGAGCTAGTTTCCTTCACAATCGACGGCCACGAGATTCCCCTTGAAGCGACTCAGGGTATCGAGATTCGCATCGCGCCGGGAAACTTCATACAATTCCGCGTGAACATGGGCAATGCGGGCGTATCTGTGAAAATCTCTGACGACGAGTTGGCACAACGTATGGCCGCACGTGCGAAACGGAGACAGTAAGGTGTATTGGGAATACTCCGGCGAAAAAACCTTATGCCCCATCATCCCGTTCGTGACGGCGGGCACGGCGTTTGACCTGACGCTTCAGCTTGTCACGGAGGCGGGGGAGACGTTTACGGACGTGTTTCTCTGCACGCCGGAGACTACCGGCCGCGGGGACCTCTACGCCAAGCGTTCGACCGACACGACATACCTCGCAATTGGTGGGCTTCTCGACGCATTCTGTCTGATCGGGGGCCTTGACGAGAGCACGAGCACGGACATTGATTTTCGCATCCTAGCAGATACAGATGGTTATTACGTCCTGCCCGTGCTAGTTATAGCAGGGGACGGGCTTATCGAATTGAACGTCTCCGAATTTTGGCAGGATGACGCGACCGGAGTCACAGCAACCGAAGAGCTGTGGCAGGACGACGAAATTGACGACGACGAGATAACGGAATTCTGGCAGGATGTTTCGCCCACAGTGTAATTGATGGTGGGCTGATGACCGGGGGATAATTGCTATGGCGACCGCAACGTACATTTCGAGCACTGAATTCAGCGTTGAAGGTGACAAAACCGGCTATTACCTCGTGGGGCGTATGGTGCGACTGTCTCAGGGGGTTGACGGGACGGCGAAGAGCGCGGTTGCTTCTCGTGCCTACAATGCCGGAAGTGACATCACTGAAATCACGGTTGAGGATGCCGTTGTTACCTCTAACCTCGAAACGGCTCTCCGCGGACGCGCGCAGGGGGATGACAATACTCAGGTTCACCCTCACGACGGTACGGCAGGCTCGGGAGGACTGATCCAAGACCTCGTTGACCTTCAAGCCGAGGTTGATGCCCTGGACCTCCTGCCCGCCCCTTCCGTTCCGACTGCGAAATGGCTCGCTCGTGTTTCCCCTACCGGCGACGCTTACGAGGTTGTGGAACTTGAAGGGACCGCAAACCGCATCACGGTTGACGATACCTCTGACCCCACGAAAATCACCCTCTCGACTCCGCAAAACATTCACGCCGCGGCCACCCCCACGTTCGCGGGACTTACCCTCTCCGGACTGACCGGCATCATGGAGGCGAAGGGAGCAACGGCAGTCGGCATTGTGGCCACGAGCACGGCCCTCCACATTCTCAGGAGAAACGCGACCGGGACAGCATACGAATTCGCGGCCGTGAACCTCGCGGAC
>Ga0265296_1001046_pt1 | contig 34416 bp, 25 predicted proteins | sample MunlanPumphouse1_FD_189073 | JGI IMG/M metagenome (GOLD analysis project Ga0265296, IMG submission 189073) | Groundwater microbial communities from a municipal landfill in Southern Ontario, Canada - Pumphouse #1 | ecosystem: Environmental > Aquatic > Deep subsurface > Groundwater | place...
CTCGATCTTGTACGCCGCCATTCAGGCGCGCCTTCTGCCTTTATCTCCCTGCTGGATGAGGACCATCAGCGTTTTGTGGCGCGAAGCGGCGTGGATCTGATGCAGACGGACCGCTCCGTCGCGCTGTGCGGTCACGCCATTCTTCAGCCCGATGAGGTTCTGTGGGTGCCGGACGCGCGCCTCGACGAGCGGTTCCACGACAATCCTCTGGTCCTGGGACCGCCCGCGATCCGCTTCTACGCCGGAGCGCCGCTGGTGGTGAATGGTCGGGCGGTGGGCAGCCTCTGTCTGATTGCGCCGGAACCGCGAGGCTTTGACGCAGAGATCGCGGGTCTGTTGCAGGACCTGAGCCGGATCGCCGCCGAGCGTCTGGCCGGGCGTCAAAGATACCGGGCGCTGGAGCGTGCGCTCGAGGCGGCTGCGGACGCGGTCATCATGGCGGACGAAGACAATCGCTACATCTACTGGTCCCCGGGCGCCGAGCGGCTGTTCGGCTATTCGGCGGCGGAGGCCCTGGGCCAGACGGGAGAGCTCATCGGCCTGACCTGTCAGACCATCCAGGCCCTCGCCCTGGGCCAGGGCTTTCAGGGCGTCGGCGCCGTGCTGGACGGCGCCCGCGCCGAGGCCACGGCCCGGTGCAAGGACGGCTCGATCATCAATGTCGAGGTCTCCCTGGCGGTCTGGCATGAGAACGGCGTCAAGCGCACCAGCGCGGCGATCCGCAACATCTCTGAACGAGAGGCGCAGAAGGCGGCCTTGATCCGCTCCAAGACCGAGGCCGAGGCCGCCAGCGTCGCCAAGAGCGCCTTCCTGGCCAATATGAGCCATGAATTGCGCACGCCCCTGAACGGCGTCATCGGGGTGGTCGAGCTGCTGGCGGACACGCGGCTGTCCGATCATCAGAGGGAGCTGGCGGGGATCATCCAGACATCCGCCGATCAACTGCGAAGCCTGATCGGCGACATCCTGGATCTGGCGCGGATCGAGTCCGGCGAGATCGAGATCGCCCAGGACGTCTTCGACCTGTCCGCCGAAGTTGAGCGGGCTTGCCAGCTCTGCGCGCTAAAGGCCTCCGAGAAGGGGCTCGATCTCGTGCTGCGTTGCGACGAGGGGATCGGATTTGTCGTCGGCGATCCCCTGCGACTGCGGCAGGTGATCATCAACCTGCTGAACAACGCCATCAAATTCACCTCTGCGGGGTCGGTGTCGCTCAGTGTCACGCGGGGCGAGGGCGGCGTCTTCCATTTCGAAGTCCAGGACACGGGCATCGGCTTTTCGGAAGAGCAACGCCAGAGCCTGTTTGAACGCTTCCAGCAGGCGGACGGCGCCATCAATCGTCGATACGGCGGTACGGGCCTGGGCCTGTCGATCTGCCGCGAATTGGTGGAAGCCATGGGCGGTTCCATAGATTGTCGGGGCGCGCCCGGCGCCGGAGCGAGCTTCTGGTTCGACATCAAGCTGGCCGAGGGCAGGCCCGCCCCCGAGAAAGAAACGCCGGTTACGACCGATCAGGGCAGTCAGGCCTTCGCTCACATTCTGGTCGCCGACGACAGTGAAACCAATCGCCGGGTGGCCGAGCTTATCCTTTCGGCTGCCGGCATCACGACGACCGCGGTCGAGGACGGGGTCCAGGCGGTGGAGGCCTGTCGGACCACGCCTTTCGACGCCGTCCTCATGGACATGATGATGCCGCGTATGGACGGCTTGGCGGCGACGCGGGCTATTCGGGATCTGGAGGCGGCGCAAGGTCGGGGACGGACCCCGATCATCATGCTGACCGCCAATACCTTGCAGGATCATGTCGTTCGCGCGCTCATGGCGGGCGCGGACCTTCACCTGCCCAAGCCGATCACGGCTTCAGCCCTCTATCAGGCGCTGGCCCGGATCAGCGCGGTTGGCGGCGCGGCGAACACCCTGTCGGCTCAAGGCTGAGGTCGGTCGCGACCTTCGTCCGCGTCGCTGAGCGGCACGGCGCCGAGGGCCAGCCGCGTGGCTTCCGCCTCGGCCAGTAAGGCGCCGCGTTTCGCCTCTCCAAAGCCGTCCAGCGTGCGATAGGGCATGGCCAGGCGGGCGTTGTGGCGAAGGCGCGGGCGATTGCGTTCCAGGAAGCCCCAGTAGAGACGGTTGAACGGACAGGCGCCATCGCCGCTCTTGCCCTTCACGTCATAGCGACAGGCGCCGCAATAGTCGCTCATGCGCTGGATATAGGCGCCGGAGGCCGCATAGGGCTTGGACCCGACGATCCCGCCGTCCGCGAAGGTGGCCATGCCCCGCGTGTTCGGCATCTCCACCCACTCATAGGCGTCGGCATAGACCGTCATGTACCAGTCATCGACCGCGTCGGGATGAACGCCCAGCATCATGGCCAGATTGCCTGTGACCATCAGGCGCTGGATATGGTGGGCATAGGCGTTGGCGCGGGTGGCCGACACCACGTCAGCGACGCAGGCCATGTCCGTCTCGCCTGACCAGAAGAACCAGGGCAGGGCGCGGTCCGCGTCCAGAAAGTTCATGCGCCCGTACTCGGGCGTCTTCAGCCAGTAGACGCCGCGCACGAACTCTCGCCACCCCAGGATCTGACGGATGAAGCCCTCGACCGCGTTCAGGGGCGCGGCGCCGGCCCGATAGACGGCCTCGGCCCGCCGGCAGACCTCCAGAGGGTCCAGCAGGCCCATATTGATCGCCGTCGAGACCAGGCCGTGCCACATCCAGGGCTCGCCGTGGGCCATGGCGTCCTGCCAGTCGCCGAAGGCCGGCAGGATGCGCGTCAGAAAGATCTCCAGCGCGGCCTCGGCCTCCTCGACCGTGGTCGGCCAACCGAAATCGTCCAGATCGCCGAAATGATCGGGAAACAGGCGCGCAACGTCGGCGATCGCGCCCTTTGTCGTGGCTGAGGGGAGGGTGCGCAGCCGAGGGGGCGGGCGCAGTCCCTTGGTCAGTTTCTTGCGGTTCTCCGCGTCGAAGTTCCAGCGACCGCCTTCGGGATCGGCGCCGTCCATCAGCAGGCCCGTCTCGCGGCGCATCTCGCGATAGAAATACTCCATCCTCAGCTCGCGCTTGTCGGCGGCCCAGCGGCGAAAACGGGCATGAGAACAGATGAAGCGCCGGTCCTCGCGGATATTGACGGGCAGGCCGGCGGTCGCGGCGAAGGCCGCGAAGGCTTGGGCCAGCCTGACCTCGCCGGGCTCGGTGATCACGACGCGGGCATAGGCGTCGTCAGCCAGGGCGCGGTGCAGTTCGCCGATGATGGACTGCGTGTTGTCCGGGGCGTCGATGCGGACATAGCGAACGGCTGCGCCTCGTGCCGTCAGCCGGTCCGCGTGCGCGCGCATGGCGGCGAAGGTCAGCGCGATCTTCTGCTTGTGATGGCGCACATAGGTCGCCTCGTCCCGCACCTCGGCCATCAGGACGACGTCGCGCGTCGCGTCGAGATCGGTCAGACCCGCCAGGCTGTCGGACAGTTGATCGCCGAGCACCAGCCGCAGGACGCCCGCGCCATCCCTCAGCGTCACGACGGCCTCGACGAAGGTCGGGCCGGCGCACTCGCATTTCTGGCGGCCTTACTTTGGGAGGCGCAACGCGCGCTGCAATAGATCACGTTCGGCCAGTCTCTTTGCCATTTCTTGCGCCACGCGAATGGCCGGACGCAGACGGGGCAGGTCTTGGAAGGCAGGTCCTTTTTCTGAACTCGCCGCATCCTCGTCACCCTTCGCGCCGCAAGAGGGACCGCCATTCGCTCAGGCGTCAATACGCCTGGGACCCTGGTTGGATCAGGTCTATCCGCCTCCATTCTGTGGACAGCCGAGGGACCTGTCTGGACACTGGTGCTGAACCCCGGATGGGGGTTGGAAGCGGGTGAGCTGGGGGCGGCCTGGATTCAATCCATGGCGACGGAAGTCTTGGTGAAGAGCGACCTGAGCTGACGCCGCGCAGCCTGTCTGACGTCGTAGTCCGTGGAGACGGCGGCCAGCTCGGCGCAGGATTCAATGTCGCCGTAACGGCGTGCGTCTTGATCGCACCGCCTGACCCAGGGTGCGGCGGTCGCTTCCCCGCGTCGAAGCAAGGCGCGGGCCTCGTCGCAGACCGTCTCGGCGTCGTCGGTGCAGCCCTGTGCGTAGGCTATGTAGGCCAGATAATCGGCGCCCGCCTCATCCCTGAGGGATCGGCCGCGCCTCTCGAAAATCGCCTCGCCAAGGAAGTGGCAGCCTTCGCCGTCGATCAGGATGGCGTCGTTATGCAGAAAGCAGGCCTGGGCCAGCGCGTCGAACGCGAGGTCGAGATCACGCTCTACGCCGGTCCCTGTGAGGTACATCCAGCCGAGGTATTTGCAGGCGTAGGGGCCCTGACCCGGATCATCGCTATGACAGGTGCGCGCCAAACTCTGCCTTGCACGCGCGTAGTCGCGCAGTTGCCGGTTCTGGAGATACAGCTTGCCGGCCTCGTAGCAGCCCGAAGTCATGATGCGAGCCGCGCAGGACATGTCGTAATGCTCAAGCGCCGAGCGCAGGTCGCCGCCGCGCTCCGCGCTGACGCCCCGGCTCCAGCATGTGTCCACGTTGTTCTCGACCTCGCACGGCGCGGACTCGGCTGCCGAAACGCGGGGGTGAACAGGGTAGTTTGGAAACGAGACGCCGTCCGAGGCGCGCTCCCGCCCTATGTCGCGCATGCGCGTCAGAAGCCGGTCCGGGACGCGCTCAATACTGCCGGGATTACACGGCAGCCGGGCGAGTTCCTTCCCGCCGCGGCTGACGCTCAGTAGCCCAAAAGGGTGAAGGGCGGATGGGTCGGGCTGGGTTCCGTTGCGAAAGCCGGCGGCGAAACGGTAGGTGGTGTCGCCATTGGCGAAGTTCACGATCTCGTCGACCGTCCCTGCCGCGCCGCTGTCGCGGCGATAATCGAGATCGGCCAAGGGGCTCGACAGGGTCAGCTCCGGTTCGCTGTCAGGAGGCCCGTAGCGATAGGTCGCGCGGTTATCGGAGAGCGACACGGACGCCTCCCGGTCCTGCCCGTCAATCTGGCAAGCGAGGACGATCTCTTCGCCCGGACGGTCCGTCGCGGCGACTGCGTTCGACGTCCAGACGCCCGTCACGATCAAGCTGCAGGCCAGGACGCGCAACACCACCGAGCCGGTCGTCTTCTGTCTGAACCTTCGTCCTGTGCGCGCCATCACCGTCAACTCTCCCCTCGGTAAGACCAGATGCTGCACGCACGCGCTGAAAATACCAACCGCCCCAGAGGGCGTTCGACGCCCGACATGTCAGGCTTGTGGTCAGCGCGGTGAGATCATGGGCGCGAACCGACCGCCATTATCGGCATCGACGACGATAGACAGGGAGACGTGCCGGGGGCGCGAAAGGGCGAACAGAACCGCTTCGACGATATCCCTTGTGGTCGCGCGCTCGCCCTTGGCGCGTTCGGACGAGAGACGCCAGGTCTCTCCATCGGGTTCGGCGTCATCGAGATAGGGCGGGTGAACGACAAGGGACCGAACGGGCGTGCCGTTCAGCATCTGGGCAAGGCCGTCCGCCAGAGCGTCCTGAGCCCTCTTGGCCGCGTAGAAGGGAACGGCCGCTGTCTGCAATGCGGCGTTGGGCAGGCCGCTGATCGACCCTATCGTGACGATGTCCGGCCGCGCAGACCTGTGCAGCAGGGGGAGCAGATCCTGAGTCAGCAGGTAGGCGCCGGATACGGCCGCATTGATCACGCCCAGGACCTCGGCCGACGTGTGCGGTTCCGACCCGCGTTCGAGCCACATGGCGCCGTTGTTGATCAGGATGTCGATCGACTCGTGCCGAGCGCGGATCGCCGCGACGGCGGCGGAAACGCTGCCCGCGTCGGCCAGGTCCAGAGCGATGATCGTCGATTCCACGCCGCTCCGATCAAGGATGGTCGCCGCCGTCCGCTCAAGCCCTGTGGGGTCACGCCCGCAGAGGATGGGGCGGCAACCGGCTTCCGCCAAGGCGATGGCCAGCGCGGCGCCGAGGCCGCGCCCTGAGCCGGTCACGACGGCGGCGGCGTTATGGAGTGCTGGCATGGTCAGGACCTATCATTCGCAGGTGATCGTGGGGGAATGATCAAGGATGTCAGGGGCGCGCGGCCCACTCTCGCCGCAGCATGGCGTAGATGAATTCATCACCCCAGGCACCGTCGAAGCGGTCGTTTTCGATCAGGTGAGCCTCTCGACGGAAGCCGAGGCGCTCCACGAGGGCGACCGATCCGGCGTTCGCGGTGTCAAGGCGGGCGAAGATCCGGTGCAACGCGACCTCTTCGAACCCTATGCGGACCAGGGCTGCGACGGCTTCGGCGGCGAAGCCCCTGCCAGCCCACGACGGATTGAAGATGTAGCCGATCTCTCCCTGGGCGGCAGATCGACTGGCCAGTTTCAGCAGGACTTCGCCGACCAGACAGCCATTGTCCGCCAGGGTCACGGCGAGCCGGAACACGTCGCCGTCGGAAACAAGCTTCGCGTCCATGGCGTCCGCGAACTGCGCCTGCAGGGCGTCGCCTTCTGGCGGCGAGGCATAGAGATAGCGATAGACCTCCTTAAGCCTGTGGTAGGCGGCATAGGCCGGGAAATCGGTGCTTGTGAACGGCCTGAGGATCAGGCGATCGGTCGTCAGGGGAAACAGGTCCAAGCTTAGCATTCCCGCTATCTGGGCATGGCCGGGCCGAACGTCCACAGTTGGCGCCCTGGCTTGTTGTCGCAGGGCGCAAGAGCTGTATCCCTTTTGAACGATGTCGGTTCGAGATCATGCCGTCAGCACTGATTAGTCGGTTGCACGGGGGTGATCCTTGGCCCTTTGGAGGCTGACCAATCCGGCCAGGAGAGCGAGCGCGCCGCCGATCCCCAGGCCGAGCCGGGGCGCTGTTCCAATGGGCGTCAGGGTGAAAAGCAGCGTCATCAGGACAGCGCCGGCCGTCTGTCCCGTCAGCCGGGCGGCGCCCTGCAAGCCGCCCGAAGCTGCGCTGCGTTCCAGGGGCGCCGAAAGGAACATGTTGCGGTTGTTGGGCGTCTGAAACAGGCCGAACCCCAGACCGCAGGCGGCGGCGAACAGGAGCATTGGTCGGACGTCTTGCCCCAGAGGCCACAGCGCCGCGCTCACGAGCCCCAGCCCCAGGCCGAGCCCGCCGACCGCACACAGCCAGGCGGTGGGGAAACGATCCGCGAGACGCCCGGCAGCGACGGCGGAAACAGCCACGCTGAGCGGCCAGACCGTCATATAGACGCCCGTTGTGGAGGCCGACTGGCCGAGCACAGATTGAAGGTAGAAGGGCAGGGCTACCATCGCCGCGGTCTGGCCCGTGAAACAGAAGACCGAGGCGATCACCGACAGGCGAAGAGACGGCTGGCGAAGCAGATCGAGCGGGATCAGCGGCGCCGCCTTGGGCGCTTCCCGGCGAACCAGCAGGCCAAGGCAGACCACCCCGGCGACCGCCAGGCCGACGGCGAGGAGCGGTCGCGCCAGGAACAGCTGGGCTCCAATGAAGAGGCTGGCGAACATCGCGCCGCTCAAGGCCATGCTGGCGATATCGAGGCGGTGAGATCCAGCCGGCGTGCGGGGCAACTGCCGGGAGGCCGCGAGAACGGCGAGACCCAGGGGAATATTGACGGCGTAAAGCCATGGCCAATGGGCGTGGGCGAGGATCAGGGCCCCGACGCCAGGCCCCGCCGATGAGGCGAGCGCGACCGTCAGTGCATTCCATCCTATGGCCGCGCCCAGTCGTTGAGGCGGCACCGAAAATCGCAGCAGCGGAACGCCAAGCGCCAGGATCGCCGCGCCCCCCAATCCCTGAAGAGCCCGGGCCGCGACCAGCCCGTGGAGCGAGGGCGCAAATGTGCAAAGCACCGAGCTCAGGATGAACAGCCAGACCCCCGCTGCGAAAACCCGGCGGCAGCCGAACCGTTCACCCAGGGCGGCGGCGGGCAGCAGGGCGACGAGCAGGGCCGTCTGATAGGCGGTGATGACCAGCACCGCTGCGGCGGGAGAGACATGGAGGGCTTTGGCGATGGTCGGCAGGGCCAGGTTCGTCATCCCGGCGTCGAGCACGACCAGGGTCATCGCCGTCAGCACCGCGCCCACAGCCAGAGGGCGCCGGGAATCTGGCTGGGCGCCGTCGAGTGTCGCCGCCGGTCTGACCGCGGCGGGACCCTGGGGGATCATGCGGATGTCTGTTCGGTGGTCCAGATTCCGTTCTGTTCGACGTATCGGGTCAGGCGACGGTGCTGTCGGTCCTCCACCCGCAGGTCGCGTTCGGTGAAGCGGAACAACAGGGCGCTGTCGCTGATGCAGCGGGTGTCGTGGATATCGCCGGGAAGATAGAGTTGCGCCTCGCCCGCGCGCACCAGGGTGGTGTTGCGCTTGACCAGCCGGACATCGCCATCTTCGCCCTCGATCCGGGCATAGGTTCCCATTTCGATTTCGCCCTGCTGGATTCCGTAAAGCACCCAACTGCGTCCGTGGTCGTGCGGCGGCCGATAGAGGCCCGCCTGTTCGGCATGAGCAAGCAGAACGAAGCCATGACCGGCGTCGCGATAGAGCTCTTCTGAAGCGGGCTGGTTCGCGTTGAGGGCCGCAAGCCAGGCCTCGCGGGGAGGGGCCTTGAGCAGCTCTTCCATCTGTCTCTGGCAGAACCCGGCCAGTTCGCTCGTCAGCGGCCCCCATTGGGACCGAACGTTTTGAGTGAACGACTGCAGCGCCGTCTTGACCATGATCCATCCTCCGTTTGCGTACCGGAGAAAATACGTCGCCTCTGGCATTGCGGAAGGCGCAGCATTTGCATGTTATCAGTGCATCAAGCGCCATGTCGTCGGGGCTTGTCTGGGTTCAAACCATGGCGCTTCCTGACCTGAATCTCTTGATCACCCTGGATGCGCTCCTCACCGAAGGCAGCGTCGCGGGAGCGGCCCGACGGCTAGGGCTCAGCCCCTCGGCGATGAGCCGCGCGCTGGCGCGACTGCGCGAAACGACCGGCGATCCCTTGCTGGTCAGAGCCGGGCGAGGGCTGGTCCCGACCCCCCGAGCGGCCGAGCTTCGGGATCGCGTTCGCCAAGTCGTTGACGATGCGGGGGCGGTGCTGCGTCCCGACGACCGTCTTGATCTTGGAAAGCTGACCCGGACCTACACCCTGCGGACCAGCGACGGCTTCGTAGAGAGCTTTGGACCCCGTCTGCTGGAGAGGGTGGCGGAGGACGCGCCCGGCGTCCGCCTGTTCTTCCTCCAGAAGACGGACAAGGACAGCGCGGCGCTTCGTGACGGACGCGTCGATCTGGAAACCGGAGTTATTGAAGACACGACGGGCCCGGAGGTGCGCAGCCAGTCCCTGTTCCGGGACCGACTGGTCGGCGTTGTCCGGGAGGGACATCCTCTGGGGCGCGGCGGCGCGATTGACGCGTCAACCTACCTGAAGGCTTCGCACGTCGTCGTTTCCCGTAGCGGACGGGAGGAGGGCGCCGTCGACCGTCCTTTTCTGGCGCCCGGCGCGCAACGCGCGGTCACGACCATCGTCAGCGGATTCTCGGCCGCTCTGTCGCTGGTTCGCGCCTCCGACCTCATGGCCACTGTCCCGGATCGTCATACCCGCAGCCTCCGCGAGGGCATGGTCAGCTTTCCGCTTCCCATCGCGTCGCAGGATTTCGCCGTGTCGATGCTGTGGCACCCGCGAATGGACTCTGATCCCGCTCACCGCTGGCTAAGACACTGCATTCGGCAGGTGGCCGCCTAGACAGACTGGCCCGGTCCTGGCGCTTTAAAGAGGTCGAAGACGTCTGCTTCTGGGCAAGTCCTTGACGCCAAGCCTATAGCTGCGAGGCGAACCTCAGCGCGGCTGGGAGCGCGGCGTAGGGAGCCGAGCCGTGATCCTCGTCGTTCAGCACCTTGAGCCGGACGCCGCCTTTCGCCAGGAGGCTGCGGGTGTTGCTGATCATGCGGCGGGCGAGGTGGCCTGGGGTTAGCTTGTCTGTCTCTTCTTCGCTGCCGACGAAGACCAGCAGATCATCGACGCCGATTGATGCTGAAGGCTGAGCCTGGATGACCGAAGGGTTCGACCAGATCGAGGGGCCGACGGCGATATAGCGCGCAAAGGGTGCGGCCAAGGCGCGGGCTTCCAGAGCGAACAGCCCGGACATGGAGTGACCCAGAAGGGTCAGTTTTGTCGTGTCCGCGCCTTCGGCCTCGATCAGGGGAAGGACATCGACCGCCAGACGTTGCAGCAGTTGCTGTCCACGAGATGGCTTGTCCTGTTGTTCTGTCGCCGGCGAAAAGCCGAACGCCGCATGGCGGTCGGCGCTGTCGTCGAGCTCTATGCCCACGATCATCAGGGGGACGATGCGGGTCTTGGCGGTACGCCGAGCGAGGCGCTGCGCTATTTCTGCGGCCGCTGTGAAAAAGGCTTCGCCGTCGAGCAGGATCAGGGCAGGCCAGCCCTGCGGCGGCGGCGCGCTTTCCGGTGTGCTGATCCAGAGGGTGAGGCCTGCGGCCTCAGCCTCGGTCGAGAGATGCAGTGCGCGACAGCCTTCCGTCAGGGGCGGGGCGGCGATGGCGAAGGGAGAGCGCGGCGACGTCATTGCACGACCCTAGCCGATCTTGGCTCGAACGTGTATTGCGACGCATTCGCTAAATGGAGGTCGGCAAATTGGCGGACGCTGAACGCGCTGCGCCCGATGCGGTGGCGGCCTATGGTCGGGATGTCCGAAAGAGGTTTGTCGCCCTCTGCGTGCTGGCCTTGCTGGCCGCGGCGGCTCTGATTCTGGACGTGGTCACGGGGCCGTCTACGATCTCTCCCCTGGTGGTGCTGAAGGGCGTATTCGATCCGTCGGCGCTCAGCACCGCCCAGCAGGCCATCGTCTGGCAGGTGCGTTTGCCCTACGCCCTGATGGCGACCCTGGTCGGCGCCGCCCTGGCCCTGGCCGGGGCTGAGATGCAGACGGTGCTCAACAATCCATTGGCCAGCCCCTTCACCCTGGGGGTGTCGTCGGCGGCCTCGTTCGGGGCCTCGCTGGCGATTGTGCTGGGCGTGGGGGCCAGTTTCATCGGGTCGGACTGGCTGGTGCCGCTGAACGCCTTTGTTTTCGCCTTCGGCTCGGTTCTGGCCTTGCAGGCCTTGGCGCGGATGAAGGGATCGGGGGTGGAGAACATCGTCCTGTTCGGCATCGCCCTGGTCTTCGCCTTCAACGCCCTGACGGCCCTGGTGCAGTTCCTGTCCTCGGCCGAGGCGCTGCAGCAGCTGGTGTTCTGGACCATGGGGTCGCTGTCGCGCGCTACCTGGGGCAATGTCGGGGCGCTCGCTCTGGTGGTCGGTCTGGTCACGCCGTTTTCGCTGCTGTCGTCGCGTGGCCTGACGGCGCTGCGGCTGGGCGAGGACCGGGCCATGAGTTTCGGCGTGGACGTGAAGCGCCTGCGCTTTCTGTCCCTGCTGCGGGTCAGCCTGCTGTCGGCGACGGCCGTGGCCTTTGTCGGCGCCATCGGCTTCATCGGCCTGGTTGGACCGCACATCGCCCGCCTGCTGGTGGGTGAGGACCATCGCTTCTTCCTGCCGGCCAGCATCCTGTCGGGCGCCATCATCATGTCGCTGGCCTCGGCGGCGTCCAAGGCCATCGTGCCTGGGGTGCTGATGCCGGTCGGCATCGTCACCGCCGTGATCGGCGTGCCGGTCTTCCTGCTGCTGATCTTCCGCAACGGAGGCCGGGCATGACAGGGCTGTCGGTTCAGGACCTGAGCGCCGGCTACGGCGGACGGCCCATTGTTGAAGGGTTGAGCCTGCCGTCGCTCGACGCCGGTGAAGTCGTCTCGGTCGTGGGGCCCAACGGGGCGGGCAAGAGCACCTTCCTGCGGGCGCTGGCGGGACTGATCCCGGCCAAGGGTTCGATCCGGCTGGATGAGGTTGAGCTGACAAGTCTGTCGCTGGCCGACCGAGCCAAGCGCGTCACCTACATGCCCCAGACCCTGCCGCAGGGCGTGGCTCTGACGGTGCTGGAGACGGTGGTGGCCGCCATTCGCGCCACGCCGCTCGGCGGGGCAGCCTTCACCGACGCTCAAGCCGTCGAGCGCGCCTTTGAGGTCTTGCAGCGCATCGGCGCCGAGGCCCTGGCCGGGCAACGGCTGGACCGGCTGTCCGGCGGACAGAAGCAGTTGGCGGGTCTGGCCCAAGCCTTGGCGCGCGAACCCCGCCTGCTGCTGCTCGACGAGCCGACCAGTGCGCTGGACCTCTATTATCAACTGCGGGTGCTGGACTTGGCGCGCGAGGCGGCGGCCGAGCGGGGCATGACGGTGATGATCGTCCTGCATGACCTGCAGGCGGCGGCGCGGGTGTCCGACCGGATCGCCGTCATGGCCAAGGGAAAACTGGTCGCCTTCGGAACGCCGGATGAGGCGATCACGCCGGACATCCTGGCCCAAGTCTATCGCGTCTCGGCCCGCGTCCAACGCTGCGATCGCGGCGCGCTGCAGGTCATGATCGACGACGTTCTGACGCCCTAAAGCCCTCCCCCATCGAGGGGGAAGGGAGAATGGCGGCGCCCAAGAAAAAGGCCCGGCTGCATATGCGGCCGGGCCTTTCCTTATGTGGACCTGATCGGGATCAGGGACGGATCAGCGTCACCACGTCCCCGGTCGGATCGACCGGGACCGGCGTGCCGGCCGGGGCGTTGCGCGGCAGGCCGCGCGCCTTGTTGGTGACGTAGACGGCGTTGGTGGCGCGGTCGATGGCGATGGTCTGAGGAAAGGTGCCGGTCTGGAGCTCCGCCTTCACCGCATAGGTGTCGGCGTCGACCACCGTCACCGTGCCCGCGCCGCGGTTGGCGACATAGATCTGTTTGACGGCGCCGTTGTAGGCGACGCTGAGCGCGCCTTCGCCGGTGGCGACCTTGTGGATCAGGGCGCCGGTGTCGGCGTTGAGAACCGTCAGCTCGCCCGACTTCTGGTTGGCGAGGAATAGACGGCGACCTTCGGAATCCACAGCCAGGTTGATGGCTGACTCGCCGTGCGAAGCCCACTGACCGACCGTTTCGCCGGTGGCCAGGTCGATGGCGGCGACGTCGTTGCTGGCCATGCCGGTGACGTAGAGGCGATGGGTCGAAGCATCGAAGGCGGCGCCGGTCAGACCGCCGACCGGGGCGGGGATGGTCCGCTCCACCTTGTGGGTCGCGCCGTCGATGACCCATATCAGATTCGGGCGCGAGGTGTCGCCCGCGTCGCCGCCGACGACGGTGACATAGGCCTTGTTGCGCTGTTCATCGACGATGACTTCGCGCACATGGGCGCTGTCGTCTTCTTCATCCTGACGGATGACAGCGACGACGGCGCCGGTCTTCAGGTCGATGGCCGAGACGGCGCCGGTGCGGGTGTCTGTGCCATAGAGGATCTGGGTGCGGCTGTTCAGGCCGAGGCCGTAGAGCGGACGATCCGAGACATTGATCGGCGCCTCGGCGGCCAGGGTCCGACCGTCCAGGCGGACGATCTGGGCCTGGTTGGCGCCGCGCGGGCCGACGGCGGCGACGTAGATGTCGCTGTCAGCCGGGTTGAAGACGATCTCATACAGACCGCCGGGCGCGACCTTGACGGTCTTCTCGATCGACTGGGCCGAGACGGCCGAGGCCGTCGAAAGGGCGATGAGGCTGGCGGCCAGAAGGGCGCTGTGGCGCTGGGCGGTCATGGGGTTTCTCCTTGGATGGACGTCAGGCGGGGACCAGATCGGTCCAGTAGTCGCCGTGGTAGGGCACAGCGAGGAAGCGCTCGTTGATGGCGGTCAGGGTCGCGCGCGGGTCGAGGTCGGCGAACAGCTCGGGCTGAATCCACTTGGCCAGAACCTCGGTGGCGACGATGTCGATGGGCGAGTTGATCAACTGGTGCGACAGGCCGTGGACCTTGCCCTCGCGCACGGCTTTCAGGGTGGACAGGCCGCGCCGACCCGCCACGCGCCGCAGCGAGGCGCGCGAGGTCTCGACGTCGTATTTCGGGCCGACGACGAAGCCGCCGGTCTTCTCCAGATGCGGGCCGCCGGTGGCGATATAGAGGTCGGGATCGCGCTCGACCACGAACTCCAGGTTCAGCTTGCCCGACGGCTGCTTCAGCACCTCTGCGCCGATATTGCGGCCGCCCACGAAGGTCAGGTAGTCGCCGATGTTTCCGGCCCCGACCGAGTTGCAGCAGTCGGGTCCATTGCCTGCGTGGGCCTCCAGGAAGACGGTCGGCTTCTGTTCGTCCTTCAGCCCTGCCACCCGGTCGGAGATGACTTTGAGCTTGGCGGCGCGGAAGGCGTTATAGGTCTCGGCCTGTTCCTCTCGGCCAATCAGGCTGCCCAGCAGGGACAGGCTGCGCGACTGGTTCTGGAAGGGATGCTGGAAGAAGTCGAGGTAGGCGACGCGGACGTTGGCCTGCTCCAGTTGCGCCGCCTGGGCGTCGGTGGGGCCGGAATCCAGCGAGACCAGCGCCACCTGCGGCTGGGCGCCTAGCACGGCTTCGACGTTGAAGGCGGCGGCTGAACTCGGCGTCTTGGGCAGGGTCGCCAGAGCCGGGGACCTGGCCAGATAGGCGGCGTAGATTTCGGGGCTGAGGCGGTTCACGTCGCCCGCCCAGGCAGCCAGCAGGCTGACCGGATCGGGGTGGATCAGTGACAGGGCGATCAGGAAGCGGCTGTCGTCGATCGACAACTTTCCGATGGGCGGCGTCACCGCCAGCGGACGGTCGCGGAGGTCCTTTAGCAGGGAGGAGGGGCCTGCGTCCTCGCGACGGGTGCAGGCGCCGGCGCCGGCCATCAGAGCGGCGGCGCCCAGTAGAAGAGCGCGACGGCCCGGTTTGAAATCCATCATCGTCCCCATCCTCAGAACTCCCAGCTGACGCCCATCCAGTAGCGACGGCCGTCGCCCTGGAAGTCATAGGTCGCGACGTTCAACACCTTGTCGGTCAGGTTGTAGACGCCGAGCTTCAGCGTCACGTCGTCCCGCACGCGCCAGTTGGCGCCCACGTCCAGCAGGGCGTAGTCGGGATAGCGGCGGCCGACCTGACGCGGGCCGTCCATGACAGGTTCGCCGTTGATGCCGACGCGAAGGCCTGCGTTGATTTCTTCGCCATGATAGGAGCTCGCGGCCCACAGGTTCAGGCGGTCGGTCGCGGCATAGTCGGCGCGCAGGCTGGCCATATGCTCGGGCGTGCGCGACAAGGGCAGGCCGTCGTAGAGACCGCCTTTCTGGGCCGAGTCCGTGTAGGTATAGCCGGCCTTGATCGCCAGTTGGTCCGTCGCCTGCCAGCGCCCGCCCAGCTCGACGCCCCGAATGCGGGCGTCGTTGATATTGTACCAGTAGTAGAGCTGATACAGGGCGTCTTCGCTCCAGCGAAGAACCTCGGGCAGGTCGCAGACGCCGTTGCTGTTGGCGTCCGGTCCGCAGACGCGATCAGAATCGATCTTGTCCTTGAAGTCGGTGCGGAAGACGGTGGCGTTCAGCGACAGCGTCGGGGTCGGGCGCCACAGGGCGCTGACCTCGTAGTTGACGCTGCTCTCCGGCTTCAGGTTCGGATCGCCGATGATGACGCCGCACAGGCCCGCTCCATAGTTGCAGTTGGCCCCGCCCGTCTCATAGGCGTAGCCGTCGGCCACGGCGCGGATTTCGGGGGCGCGGAAGCCGGTCGAGACGCCGCCCTTGATCGTCAGGGTCTCGCTGGGGCTCCACACGGCATAGGCGCGCGGGCTCCAATGGTCGCCATAGCGTTTGTGGTCGTCGATCCGCAGGCCCAGCGTCAGGGCCAGCTGCGGCGTCAGGGTCCATTCGTCCTCGACGAACAGGGCGCGCTGCCAGACCTCGAAAGTCTTGGCCACATTGTCGCGCTCGCCGGGGTTGATGTCCTTCAGACTGTTCTCGATCCACTGGCCGCCGAAGACCAGGTTGTGATCCCCAAGCGGCGAGCCCGTCAGCGGCAGGTTGAACAGGGCGTCGAGGACGGTGTTGGTCAGTTCCGGCGCGCGCGGGTTGCGCACCATCTCGCCGGTCGCATCAGCCGTGTAGATTTCGCGTGAGGCCTCTTCGCGCATCAGCGACAGGGCGCTGGTCCCCCAGTTCCAGTCGCCGTTCCATGACAGAGACGCGCTGTCGCGGCTGTGTTCGTTGCGCGTGTTGCGGGCGGTCGCGGCCAGGGTCCTGCCCGCCGTGCTGAATCGGTCGATGCGGGTCGTGTCGGCTTGCAGCAGGATTTCGTGGTCGGGGGTCGGGGTCCAGGCCAGACGGCCGGTCAGGCTGTGCTCTTCCGAGCCCATGGCGCCGGTGCTGCTGGGGGCGTTGAAGATGTCGTCCTCGGCCCGGTCATAGGCGCGACCCCAGATCTGGGCGCCCAGCTTGCCGCCGAGGATGGGTCCGGCGAGGTAGAACTGGCCTTGCGCCCAGTCGCCGTTGTCGCCGCTTTCCTGGGCGACATAGTCGGCGGCGATTGATCCGCCCCAGCGGTCAGGGACCTTCCTGGTGATGATGTTGATGACGCCGCCGATCGCATCGGACCCATAGAGGGACGACATCGGCCCGCGCACCACCTCGATCCGCTCAATCGCCGAGATGGGCGGGGTGAAGCTCTGTTCCAGGCCGCCGTTGCCGTTGACGCGGGCGTCCCGCGTCGACTGCCGCCGACCGTCCACCAGCGTCAGGGTATAGGCCCCCGGCAGGCCGCGAATGAAGATGTCCTGAAAGTTCGAGCCGCCGCTGACCGACACGCCCTCGACGTCGCGCACCGCGTCGAACAGGTCGGCATAGGCGCGGCTTTCCAGCTGTTCCGCCGTGATCAGGGTGATGGTCGCCGGGGCCTGCTCGATCTTCTGCGCTCGGGTCGAGGCCGTGACCACGACGTCGTCGACGGTCGTCACGCTCTGGGCCAGGGCGGCGGGCGCCGCCAGCAGACTGGCGGAGGTAAGCAGAGCCATCTGGGCTGTGCGATTCATGGGAGCTCATTCCATACCGGACGCGACAAGCGTCAGTGCGTAGTGAGAATCATTGTCATTTGCAACGCTCACGTTCGGTCGCGACGCTTCGCCGCTGGCTGGACTGTCAGGCGTCGTCGCCGAGCGCTGAGGCGGCTGCGGCGGAGAGAGGCTCAATGCGGAAGTGGATGCCTTCCGCCAGACGGTAGCCCATGCCGTGAAGCAGGCGCTGCACGGCGTCCGCCACGGCGTCATCCTGGACCTCGATGATCCTGTTCTGCTGTACGCAACTGAGGCTGATGGTTTGCGTCTTGCGCCGAAGCCGAAAGAAGCGCCGGGCGTCGCGCCGCGCCGCCACCTCGGCGACGCCCAGCCGGTTCAGAAGATTGAGAAACCTCGACACAGCGGCGCGCGAGACATGGCTGCCGTTCATGCGTGCGGCGGCAAGGGCGCCGTCGACGTCGAGGGGGTGTCGGGCGAGCAGCAGGACGTGCAGCACGTCCTGTCTTGCACGGTTCAGAAGCAGGCCGTGAGCCGTCAGCAACTGGTGGATTGTCGTTTCAGTGTGGCGATCCACATCGGCGGGCGGAGGATGGGGCATGAGGTTGGACGGCGTATAGGGATTGATCATCGTGCACAGACCTGACCGTGACAGGGCGAAGGCGTAAGACCCCTGCCTGATCGGCAGGGGTCTCAGGTGAAGCCTTAGCGTCAGCGGGCCGGACGGATGCGCAGGACGCTGTCGTTGCCGTCGCTGCTCCAGCCGGACTTGACGGCGGCGTAGATGTTGCCGCGCCCGTCGGTCGAGACGTGGTTGGCCACGGGCGGCGCGGGCAGGTTGGCGACGATGCGGCCATCGACGTCAGTCACGGTGACGGTGCCCGCGCCGAAGGTGCTGACGAAGGCGCGACGTGACTTCGGCTCGAACACCACGTTCAGGGCGCCGGCGCCGACCGGGGTATCGGCGATGACCGAACCGTCCGCGCCGTTCAGGACCACCAGATTGTCGGTGCCTTGCGCGGCCACGAAGATGCGGTTGGTCTGGGCGTCATGGGCGACGCCGATCACGCCGCGCGCGCCGGGCACCGGATAGACGTGTTCGACCTCGTCGGTGCGGGTGTTGATGACGGCGATCTCGTTGGTCGAGTTCGACGCCACATAGAGCCGGTCGGCGGCGCGGTCGTAGGAGACGCTGGCGGCCGAGAAGGTTTCGCCGCGCACGGTCGAGTCGATCTTGATCCGCTTCGACACCGACAGGGCGGCGGTGTCGAAGACGACGATCTCGGGCTGGAAGGTGGCGCTGGCGTAGGCCTTGCCGTCCTGCTCGTTGATGACGACGTCGCGGGCGTGGTTGACCGTGCCGGGCTCGAACTGACGGACCAGCGACAGGTCCGACTGGCGATAGACGGCCACCGTGTTCTGACGACTGTTGGTGACCCAGACCGTGTCGTGGGCGTCATCGACGCCGACGCCATAGACGGCGAAGACGCCGCCGTCCTGGACCTGACCGTCGCGGCCCGGTCGGTCGGGGGCGTCTGCCGGCGTGGCGCGGGCCTCGACCGCCAGGGTGTCGGCGTTCAGACGCAGCAGTTCCGATTGCAGCACCGGCGGACGGCCGACCGCCGAGGTGGCGAAGACGGCGTTGCGCTTGGCGCTATAGGCGGTCTGATACAGGCCGCGCGTCGGCTGAACGCTGGTGACGCGATAGCCCGCCTCGCCTGACAGGGGCACGGTCGGCGAGATCTTCAGATTGGCCAGGACGGCGTTGTAGGGCGCCTGCGACACGGCCACGATCGGGTGGTTGCCGGCGGTCGCATTGGCGGGGATCGACAGGCGCGCTTCAAAGCCGCCCTCGGCATTGGCGACGACCGGGCCGGTCGACAGCGCCGTCTGGCCGTACATCAGGATGACCGACTGGCCGGGGCGGAAGCCGCGACCCGTGGCGACGACCTCGCCGCCGGCGAGCACAGGCTTGCCGCGCTGGGCCGAGGCGAAGCTGACCTGGCCTTCCTGCAAGCGCTCGGGCGCCGAGAACAAGGCCTGGGCCGAGGCTGCGGCCGGGAGGGCGACGGCCGAGACCGTCAGAAGGGCGCCGAGGGCGACGCCGCGAAGGGATTTGCGGAGGTTGGTCATGATTTGTGTTTTCCGGATCAGAAGCGGGTGGTCAGGCCGACAAAGAAGCGGCGACCGGGGGAGTAGTAGCCATCGCCTGCGCTGCCGCTGATCTTCTCGGCGAACAGGTTGGAGACGCCGGCGCGCAGCGTCACCGTGTCCGACGCTTCATAGGCGGTGGTCAGGTCGAACTCGGTGCGCGCATTGGTCAGGGTCGAACCGCCGCTCAACTGCTCGCCGGTGTATTGGGCCGACAGCATGAGCCCCAGGCGGTCGGTCGCCCGCCAGTCCAGCGAGGCGTAGCCCGACCATTCCGGCGTGGTGATCAGGTTGGCTCCGGTGTCCAGGTTCTTGGCCTCGATCATCCAGGTGGCGTTTCCGCGCAGGGTCAGGTCGTAGGGCAGGTCGGCCTGGCCGGTCAGCTCCAGCCCCTTGGTGCGGGCGCGCTGGATGTTCTCGTTCTTGGTCCACCAGCGGCCCTCGAAATAGCCGAGCGGCGCGTACTGGATCTTGTTCTCGAAGTCGGTGTGGAAGTAGGTGGCGCCGAACCGATAGGCGGCGCCGTCATAGGCGAAGCCGATCTCGTAGCTGGTGCTTTCCTCGGGTTTCAGTTTGGGGTTGCCCGCCATCCAGCAGCCGCCCGAGGCGTAGATCAGCGGATTGCCGTTGCCGTCCAGGATCGGGTTGCCGTTCTTGTCCTTGGCGACCATCCCGACCAGGCCCCGGCAGCCGTTGCCACCGGAGTTGGTGGCGGCGCCGGCGCTGTTTTCTTTCAGGGACGGTGCGCGGAAGCCCTTGGACACGCCGCCGCGCAGGGTCCAGGCCTCGGTCGGGCGCCAGACCAGATAGGCGCGCGGGCTGAAGTGCTCGCCGTATTTGTCGTGGCTGTCGAGGCGGCCGCCTAGGGTCAGCAGCAGGTTCTCGCCCAGGGTGATCTGATCTTCGGCGAAGATCGCCGCCGTATCGCCCGTCAGCGTGGCGCCGGTGATGACGTTGCCGTCATAGTCGATCGGCACCGTGCCGATGGTGTCGGTATTGGTCAGCTCTTCCTGGCGATACTGGGCGCCGAGCGCAAACTTGTGCAGCCAGACGAAGGTCTTCTCGAAATTCCACAGGCCGTCGACGATCCACTCTTGGAACTCGCCGGAGCCGCCGTACTCGCCCATCGCCTTGTTCTCGAAGGCGTTGCGATAGACGTCCAGGCGCGTCTGGCCGAACGACCACTGGCCTTCATGGCTGGCCCGGAAGTTGGTGCGCTCGGTCTCGGAGCCGAAGGCGCCTTGCGGCGTCGGCACGCCGTTGCGGTTCGGCACCAGCAGCTTTGGCGCCAGGGGCTCTTCCACCCCGTAATTGGCTTCGAACGAGAAGTTCTGGTTGTCGAGCGGCGCCCAGTTCAGCACGCCGTTCAGGCTCTTGTTGACGACTCCGCCCGTGCCGTTGGCGCCGGCGATATTGACCTCGTCCGGATTGGTGCGGGCGTAGGTCGCGCCCAGGCGCAGGCCCAGGTTTTCAGTGATCGGGCCGGCCACGTTGACGCCCAGTTGATAGGCGTCGCCGCGCTCGGACTCCTCGGACCAGGTGTAGCTGGTGTTGGCCGAGCCGCGCCACGTCGGGGCGATCTTGCGGGTGATGAGGTTGATGACCCCGCCCATGGCGTCGGAGCCGTAGAGCGACGACATCGGGCCGCGCACCACCTCGATGCGCTCGATCATGTCGGGCGAGATCCAGTTCAGGTCCTGGCGACCCAGGTCGGGGCGATAGCTGATGTCGCGCGAGTTGCCGACGCGCCGGCCGTCCACCAGCACCAGGGTATAGTTGTCGGGCAGGCCGCGGATGGTGATCTTGGACATGGCGCCGGTCGGGCTGACGCCGCCGGTCACGCCGGGCAGACGGCCCAGCAGTTCGCCTAGGCTTTGAACCGGCTGACGCTCGATCTCTTCGCGCGTGATCACGCTGACCGACGCCGGGGCGTCGCGCACATCGACGCCCGTCGCCGAGGCGGTGACGACGACGTCTGAAACGGTCGTCGCCTGCGGCTCGATTTCGGCGGGGCTCGCCAGGGCGGGCGAGGCGGCGAGCAGGGTGGAGGTCATCAGGCCGAGCCCGATGCGGCGTTTGGTATGAAGCATCTGTGCCCCCGAAGGCGTGCGTTGAAAGGGCGGGAACCGCCCGGTTGGGGAGGAATGCTCACGCTTGTGAGCGACAGGCGCTTCTAATAATCATTCGCATTATGGGCTCAATGACGCACTCGGCATGGGGTGCATTCGCAATCGGGCATGAGCCTTCACCTGCTGAACAAGGCAGGAGATATATTGCAATTAATAGTCATTCTTATATTTGCATCGCGACGCTTAGGGTCATTCAGGAGGACGGGATGTCCGGGCGGCCGCCTATTCGCGCCGATTTCAACCTGCTGCAGCCGCTGATGGTGCTGATTGAGCAGCGCAGCGTTTCGCGCGCCGCTGACCGTCTGGGCATGGGGCAGCCGGCCATGAGCCGCGTCCTGGCCAGACTGCGGGATCAGTTTGACGATCCCTTGCTGGTGCGCGGACCGCGCGGGATGATGTTGACCCCGCGCGCAGAGGCGCTTCGAGGTCCGCTTCGCGCCTGGCTGCGGGAAGGCGAGGCGCTGATCCGGGATCACGACTCGGACCCGCGCAGCATGAAGCGGACCTTCCGCCTGGCCTCGACGGATTTCGGTCTGCTGAGCGTGATCGCGCCGACGCTCGGCCTCATCGAGCGAGAGGCGGGCGGCGTGGAATTGGCCGTTGAACCCCTGTCGGATGCGAGCCTAAGGCGGCTGGAGGACGGCCAGCTGGACTTCGTCCTGACCGGGTGGAGCCCTCAGGGGGCGGGCCTGCGGGCGCAGTGGCTGTTTCAGGAGACTTATCTCGGACTGGCCCGGGCCGATCACCCCGTGCACGCTTCGATCCCGACGCTTGAGGATCTGATGCAGTGGCCGCACGTGTCGGTGTCGATCGGAGACGGCTTCGGCGACTGGATCGCCGAGGACCTGCCTGACCTGGCGGGACGGCGCGTGCTGATCTCCGCCGAGAGTTTCTCGCTGACGCCCTATATGCTGTCGGGCGGCGAGGCGGTGGCCATCCTGCCGCGCCGCGCCGCCGAGCAGTTTGCAGCGACGCATGATCTCCGGACGTTTCCGGCGCCGAGCGGAATGCGGCCCTTTGACTATCACCTGGTCTGGCACGAGCGCTCTGGCGACGATCACGCCACTCGATGGCTGATCGACACCCTGGCGCGGGCCTTTGATGCGCCAGCGGACAGGGCCGTCAGCTGACGACGTCGGGGCCGTCGATCAGGATCAGGCCGGCCGACAGGACGAGGGCGCCGATGGAAGCGTGATCTCCACCGCCAGCCCTGGCGCATTGTCTGAAAGGCGCAGCTGACCCTCGTGAGCCTTGATCACGGCGGCGACCATGGCGAGTCCCAGTCCAGATCCGGGCCTGATGTCGCCGGGGTTGATCCGGTAGAAGCGCCGCAGGATGTTTTCACGCTCCGCGACGGGGACGCCTCTGCCGTGGTCGGCGACGCTCAGGACCGCTTGTCCATCTCGCAGTCCGGTCGTCACCTTGATCTTGGCGGGGGCGCCGCCGTGGAAGACGGCGTTCTCGATCAGGTTGGCGATCGCCTGCTGCAAAAGGGCGGCGTCGCCCGCAACAAGGCCACAGGGCTCCGCCGTCACGGTCAGGGACCCGCCGCTTTCTTCGACAATCGGGCGATAGATTTCGCCGACCGTCGCCGCGATGGCGGCGAGATCCAGATACGAGACGCGCAGGACCTCGCCGCCGCTTTCGATGCGCGCCAGGGTCAGCAAGGCCTCGAACAAGGCGCTGACCTGGTCGGTTTCCTCCAGCGCGCGTTTGATGGCGTCGTCACGGGTCTCGACGTCCTCGATATGGGCGGCGACCTGCTCCAGCTGATTGCGAACCCGGTTCAGCGGCGCGCGCAGTTCATGAGCGATGCCCTCCGACAGGGATTTGAGGGCGGTCATCGCAGCCTCCTGCCGGTCCAGCATTCGGTTCAGATTGGCCGCCAGTTCGTCAAACTCGCGCCCCAGTCCCTCGGCGGGCAGGCGAGCCGAGGTCTGGCCGGCGATGATGCGCCCGACCGCCTGATTGACCCCTTCGAGCCGCCGCAGGAACAGCCGTCCTGAAAACCACCCTCCGGCCAGGGCCAGAAGTATGAGGCTGAACCCGCTCCACAGGGCGAAACGGCGAACGCCGCCACGCAGTTCGTCCAGGTGCTGAATGTCGCGGCCCACAGCCAGCAGGGCGCCATCGGCCGCATGATCGCTGAGCACCAGCATATTGGGCGCCTGATCCGGCCAGCGCGTTGGGCGGGCCTTGGTCGGCAGGTTGCGCCGAAAGCCGCTGTCGTTCACCGCCAGTCGCGTCAGGCCGTTGGAAAAGGTGCTGCCGTCCGGGGCTTCGACCAACAGCAGATATCGCCGTGCGTCGCGATTGCGCGCCTGGGCGTTCAACTCGGCCACGAGGGCCGCGCCGCCGCGCCGGTCGGCGTCGGCGCGCATGACCTCCATCTGATGGCTCAGCCCCTCACGCACCTCGGCTTCCGCGAAGCGGAGCATGCCGTAGTCCACGCCCGCCACGATGGCGGCGGCGCCCAGGCCGAACAGGGCCGAGAAGGCGGCCGCATAGCGAAGACTGGCGGTGGACCAGACGGACGGTCTGCGCGCCCTAGTCGGGGGTTTTGAGGACATAGCCCACCCCCCGGATCGTGTGGATCAAGTCATAGTCGAAGCCTCGATCGACCTTGGCCCGCAGGCGGCTGACATGGGCGTCGATCAGGTTGGCGCGCGGGTCGAAGTGGAATCCCCACAGGCTCTCCAGAAGCATGGTGCGCGTCACGGCCTGACCGGCGTTGCGCGCCAGTCGTTCCAGCAGTTTGAACTCATGGGGGGTCAGATCGAGGACTTCGCCCGCGCGCACGGCCCGGTGCGCGACCACGTCGATCTCCAGATCGCCGACCACATGGCGGGCCGAATGATCCGCGAGGGGAGGGCGCCGGATCAGGGCCTGCAGGCGTGCGCTCAACTCGCTGAAGGCGAAGGGCTTGATCAGGTAGTCGTCGGCCCCGGCGTTCAACCCGGCTACCCGGTCATCGACCGACCCCAAGGCCGTCAGCATCAGCACCGGCGTCTTGAGCCCCGCCGCGCGCATGGCCTGAACAACTTCCAGACCCGACAGGCCGGGCATCATGCGGTCCGCGACAATGGCGTCATAGGCGCCGTCAACCGCCATGTGCAGGCCCGTGTCGCCATCCTGAGCTTCGTCAACCGTATGGCCCTGCTGCCGCAGGCCCTCCGCCACAAAGGCGCGAGCGCGGCTACCGTCGTCAATGATTAGCATTCGCATTAAGCCCTTGTAGTGCGGAAGGCGGGGCTGGCTAGTCCAGTTGCGAATTAATCTCATCGCAAGGCGGCGCGAAGGTTGATCGGCTATAGCCCGCATTGTTGCGAATGATACGCAACGGCATGGTGTGCGTTGGGATCAGTCATGGACGCTAGGGCGACGGATTTCTGGAGCAGTCCCGATCTGGCGGTGCAGATCGGCGGGGATGCGCCGACACCTCAGGATAAGCCGGAAGCGGCCATGGATTGGGCCTTCGGCCTGGCGACCCCCGAACTGAGGCTGTTCACCACGGGTGTTCAGCGTCGTCTGCCTTCAGGGCCGGCGGCGACCCTGGGCGAGCGCGCGCGGCGCTTCTTCTCGGAGTATCCGGCTGCGGGGGGCCTTGAAGTTTCGCCCCGGCTGCTGGTCGGCGCCATCCCCTTTGATCGTGAAGAAGGCGACTGTCTTTTCCTGCCGGAGCGCGCCGCTAACCGCCCCTGGAGCCCCCCCTTTCATCAGACCTCGTCTCGAGGCAGCAGACGCATCACAGCGGAGCCTTCGCGCGCCGCCTATCAGGACGCCGTCGGCAAGGCTCTGGTTTCCATCCGCGCGTCCCGCGAAGGAGCGCAGCCTGTCGACAAGGTGGTTCTGTCGCGCAGCCTGCGGCTGGAAGCCGACGCTCCGTTCGACGCCTTCGCCCTTTGGCGAGACTTGCAGGCGGACCCGTCGGCGGCGCGCTTTCTGGTTCCTCTGGGTCCGGGGAGGGGTGGGGCGATGCGCCGTCTGGTCGGCGCCTCCCCCGAACTGCTGATCTCCAGGCGTGGGGCGGCGATCCTGTCGCATCCTCTGGCCGGTTCCTCCCGGCGCAGTCCCGACCTGTCTGAGGACGAGGCGGCGGCCCAGGCTCTGCTGACCTCTGACAAGGACCGCCGCGAGCATGGCCTCGTGGTCGAGGCCATTATGGATCTGCTGGCGCCCTGGTGCAGCGACCTGCGCGCGCCGCCGGGTCCGGCCCTGGTCTCGACCCGGACCATGTGGCACCTCGGCACCCGCATCGAGGGGCACCTACGTCGCCCGGACGAGGTGTCTGCGGCTGAACTGGCGGCCTTGCTGCACCCGACGCCCGCTGTCTGCGGTTCGCCGCGAGACCGGGCCGCTGAACTGATCCGCGAACTGGAGGCCTATGACCGCGGCTTCTACGGCGGGGCGGTGGGCTGGACCAATGCTGTGGGCGACGGCGCCTGGTACGTGGCGTTGCGCTGCGCCGAGGTCTGCGGCCGTGAGACGCGGCTCTATGCCGGCGCCGGCATCGTCGAAGGCTCCGACCCGGCGGCCGAGGCGGATGAGACATCCGGTAAATTCCAGGCCGTCCTGCGCGCCCTGGGCGTGGATGAGGCGAGCCTATGATCCCCTTGAAACAGGTGTGGCCGGACGACGTGGCGGCGCTCTATCGGGCCAAGGGCTACTGGCGCGGAGAGACCTTTTCGCAGGTGCTGCGGAGCCGCGCCGAGGCGCAGCCTGACGCCGTCGCCGTGGTCGGCATGGATCAACGCTGGACCTATGGCGACCTGTTGCAAAAGGCCGAAACGGCGGCCGCCGGCTTTTTGGCCATCGGACTGAAACCGGGCGATCGGGTAGTGGTGCAACTGCCCAACCGGCCTGAGTTCCTCAGCGTCGTCTTCGGCCTGTTCCGAGCACAGTTGATCCCGGTCTATGCCTTGCCCGCGCACCGCACGACCGAGATCGTCCACTTCGTGACGCGGGCTGAGGCCACGGCCTATGTCGTGGCCGACCGGCATGAGGGCTTCGACTATCGCGTCCTGGCCCGCGCCGTTCAGGCCGAGGTCCCCGAACTGCGCCATGTGGTCGTGGTGGGCGAGGCGGACGAGTTCACACCCTTCGACGGCTTTCGCGCTGATCCCGCCGCCCTGCCCAGGACCGACGCTGATCCGTCCGACGTGGCTTTCCTGCAGATTTCGGGCGGCTCCACCGGCCTGTCCAAGCTGATCCCGCGCACCCACGACGACTATCTCTACAGCGTACGTGAAAGCGCCGACATATCCGGGCTGGAGCCTGAGAGCGTCTATCTGACCGCCTTGCCGGCCGCGCATAATTTCCCGATGAGCTCGCCGGGCTATCTGGGCGCCCTCTATGTGGGGGCGACTGTGGTGATGGCGCCGTCGCCGTCGCCGGACGTCTGCTTCCCCCTGATCGAGCGCGAGGGGGTGACGATCACCGGCCTGGTGCCGCCCTTGGCCCTGTTGTGGATGCAGGCGGCGGGGAGGAAGACCCACGACCTGTCCAGCCTTCAGGTCCTGCTGGTCGGCGGGGCCAAGTTCCTGCCCGAGGCCGCGCGCCGTGTGCGCCCGGAACTTGGTTGCACCCTGCAACAGGTGTTCGGCATGGCCGAGGGTCTGGTCAACTACACCCGGCTGGACGACCCCGAGACCCTGATCGTTGAAACCCAGGGGCGGCCGATCAGTCCGGACGACGAAATCCTGATCGTCGATGACGCAGGCGCGCCCGTGGCCGACGGCCAGCCGGGCGATCTGCTGACGCGCGGCCCCTACACGATCCGCGCCTATCACAACGATGCGGGGGCCAATGCGCGGTCCTTCACCGAGGACGGCTTCTACCGCACCGGCGACGTCGTGCGCCGCACGCCCGAGGGCTATCTGGTGGTCATGGGCCGGGCCACCGACCACATCAATCGTGCGGGCGAGAAGATCTCCGCCGAAGAGGTCGAGGATCACCTGCTGGCCCACCCGGCGGTGTTCGACGCCGCCGTGGTGTCCGTGCCGGACGACTATCTGGGCGAACGCATCTGCGCCTTTGTCATTCCCAAAGACGCCGCGCCGCGTGGCGCCGAGTTGAAGGCCTGGATGCGCCAGCGCGACATCGCCGCCTTCAAGGCGCCGGATCAGATCGTCTTCGTGGACGACTTCGCCGTGACCGCCGTGGGCAAGGTCAGCCGCCGCGAACTGCGCGCCGCCCTGCGCCAACGGCTCGTGCAAGAGGAGGGCGGGGCATGAGCGCTCCGAAAGGGCTGCCGACGGTCCCGGCCTACGCCTTGCCGACAGAGGCCGAGATCCCCGCCTCGCGCGCCCAGTGGACCCTGGAGCGCGACCGCGCCGCCCTGCTGGTCCATGACATGCAGGGGTATTTCCTGCGTCCCTATGCGTCGGATGCCGAGCCTCTGCCGGGACTGATCGCCAACATCGCCCGCCTGATCGCGGCGGCGAGGGCGGCGGGCGTGCCCGTCTTCTACACCGCCCAGCACGGGGATCAGGACCGCCGCGATCGGGGGCTTCAGGCCGATCTGTGGGGACCGGGCATGAGCCGCGCGCCCGAACATGAAGACATCCTGCCCGAACTGGCCCCGGCGCCGGGGGACTTCCCCCTGGTCAAGCATCGCTACAGCGCCTTCCAGCGCAGCAATCTGGAGACCCTGATGCGGGCGCGCGGGCGGGATCAACTGATCGTCTGCGGCGTCTATGCCCACATCGGCTGCCAGCTGACGGCGGCCGAGGCGTTTCAGCGCGACATCGAACCCTTCTTCGTCGCTGACGCCCTGGGCGACTTCTCTCGTGAAAAACACATGGAGGCGGTGGCTTGGGCCGCCGCTGTTTGCGCGGTCGCGACCTCGACCGCGCGCATTCTGGACCGACTGACATGACCAAGCTGACCCCGCAGGACCTGACCTTGGAACGCATGCGCGCCGATGTCGCCGCCGTTCTGCACGAAGCGCCCGAAGCCATTCTGGACGACGACAACCTGATGGATCTAGGCGTGGATTCCCTGCGCGTCCTCAATCTCAGCCTGCAGTGGAGCGAGACGGTGTCGCTGGAGTTCAGCGAACTGGCCGAGCACGTCACCCTGGCCGAGTGGTGGAACATCGTCCGCCAGAAGCGCGCCGCGCTCGGCATCGAGTCCTGAGGCATGGACGATGGACGCGCCGCCGGGAGTGTTCGGGCGCCAGCGACTGAGGCCCCCCTGAGCGAAGCCCAATCCGGCCTCTGGTTCGCCCAGAGGCTGGACCCGGCCAACCCGATTTTCAACACCGCCCACTATGTCGACATCCGGGGTGATCTGGACATCGAAGCCTTCTGCGCCGCCGTCGATCAGACAGCGGTCGAGGCCGAGGCCCTGTCGCTGCGCCTTGTCGAGCGGGGCGGGGCGGTGGTCCAGACCTTGGACCCCGCGCACCGTCCGTTCCTGCGGATCGTCGACGTATCGGGGGCCGTCGATCCGGCCGCCGAGGCCATGGCCGCCATGCGCCGCGATCACGAGACGCCGCTGGACCCGACCCGCGATCCCCTGGCCGCCAACATCCTGTTCCGTATGGGAGCGCGACGCTTCCTGTGGAGCCTGCGGGTCCATCATCTGGCCACTGATGGTTTCGGCATGGCCCTGCTGACCAACCGCGTGGCCGAACTTTACAACGCCGCGCGCGGCGGCCCGGCGCCCGGCCCGGCCTTCAACCCCATCGTCAAGGTCTGGGACGAGGACGCCGCCTATCGCGCCTCGGACAAGCGTACGGCCGACGCCGCCTACTGGCGCGAGATCATGGGCGACGCGCCCGAGGTCGCTTCGCTGGCGCCCGGCAAGGCCACGACCGCCCACCGCTTCCACCGCATCGAACGCGCGCTGCCGCCCGAGGTCACGGCCCGCCTGCGCGCCCGCGCCGACGCCGGGCGTCTGTCCTGGCCCGACGTGCTGACCGCCATCGGCGCCGCCTATGTTCGACGCTTTTCGGGCGCGGAAGAGGCCGGGATCGGCGTGCCGTGGATGGGCCGCATGGGCAGCGCCTCGGCGCGCACGCCCGCTATGATCATGAACGTCCCGCCGCTGCGCCTGACGCTGGATGAGGACGCGCCGCTGGACGAGCAGCTGATCCTCGCCTCCAAGGCCCTGATCAAGACCCGCCGCCACGGGCGTTACCGCAGCGAGCAACTGCGGCGCGACCTGGGCCTGATCGGCGGCGCGCGGCGCCTGTATGGGCCGCTGATCAACGTCCTGCCGTTTGACCTGCCGCCGCGCTTTGCGGGGTTGGACACGACGCTGAAGGTCCTGGGCACGGGCCCGGTGGACGACATCAGCTTCACCTTCCGCGGCGACGCCGACCCGGCCCTGACGCTGGAAGTGGACGCCAACCCTGACCTGTATTCGCTGGAGGAGGCCGCGGCCCACGGGGAGCGTCTGGCCGCCTTTCTGGCGAACGCGCTCGACGCCGAGACGCTTGGCGAGGTTCCCATCGCCACGCCGGAAGAGGCCGCGCGCGAACTCGAAGGCTTCAACGCCACCGCCCATCCGGTCCCGGATACGACCCTGACTGCCATGTTGCAGGCGGCCATGGCGGCGACGCCGGATGCCCCGGCCCTGACCTTCGGCGAGCGGACCCTGACCTACGCCGAGCTGGACCGTCGCACGGCGGCGCTGGCTTCGACCTTGGCGGTGCGCGGCGTGGGGCGTGAAAGCCTCGTGGCCGTCGCCCTTCCGCGATCGCTGGAGCTGGTCATCGCTCTGATCGCCGTGCTGCGGGCCGGCGGCGCCTATCTGCCGCTAGATCTGGAGCATCCGCTTGAGCGCATCGCCGCCATCGTCCGCGTCGCCGGTCCGACTGTCGTGCTCGCGGACCAAGATATCGGCGGCGCTTTCGGCGAGGCCATGCTGGCGCCCGCCGAATGGCCGCTGGACGGCGCCGCGCCTGTCGTCGCCCAGGGGGGCGAGGACGCCGCCTATGTCATCTACACCTCGGGTTCGACCGGCGAGCCCAAGGGGGTGCTGGTCGAGCATCGGGCTATCGTCAATCGCCTGCTGTGGATGCAGGCCGAGTATGAGATCGGCGCCCACAGCCGCATCCTGCAAAAGACGCCCGCTGCGTTCGACGTCTCGGTGTGGGAGTTCTTCCTCGCCCTGATCTCGGGCGGCCAACTGGTCGTGGCCCCGCCCGGCGCGCACCGCGATCCGGCCGGCATCGCCGGGCTGATCCGCCGCCATGCGATCACCGATCTGCACTTCGTCCCCTCCATGCTGTCGGCCTTCCTGGCCGATCCGGCGGCCAGGGGCATCGCGGTCGCCCACGTCTTCTGCAGCGGCGAGGAGCTTCCCGCCGAACTGCGCGACCGTTTCCATCAGACGGTGAGCGCCGAACTGCACAACCTCTACGGCCCGACCGAGGCGGCGGTGGACGTCAGCTATTGGGCCGCCGGGCCGGAGGATAGGTCCCGCCCCGTACCGATCGGCCGGCCGGTGTGGAACACGCGGCTGGTCATTCTGGACGAGCGCCTGCGTCCCGTGGCGCCCGGCATGGGCGGCCACCTGCATCTGGGCGGGGTGCAACTGGCGCGCGGCTATCTGAACCGGCCCGACCTGACCGAGGACCGCTTCATTCCCGATCCGCACCATCCGGGCCAGCGGCTGTATCGCACCGGCGACGTGGCGCGCAGGCGGGCCGACGGGGCGGTCGTCTATCTGGGTCGCAGCGATCATCAGGTGAAGATCCGCGGCCTGCGCATCGAACTGGGCGAGATCGAAGCCGCCGTCATCGCCAGCGGTCTTGCGCGCGAGACCGTAGTGCTGGCGCGCGAGGATCGACCCGGCGAGCGCCGTCTGGTCGCCTATCTGGTCCCGGCCCAGGGTTATGCCCCCGCCGCCCTGAAGGCCAAGCTGGCCGCGCGCCTGCCCGACTATATGGTGCCCGCCGCCATCGTGGCGCTGGACGCCCTGCCGACGACTTCCAACGGCAAGCTGGACCGCAAGGCGCTGCCCGCCCCGGTGTTCGAGGCGGCGGCGGGCCGGGAGGCCCAGACGCCGACCGAGAAGATCATCGCCGAACTATTCGCCGAGACGCTGGGCAGGGCCGAACCGGCCGGCGCTGACGACGACTTCTTTACGCTGGGCGGCGACTCCCTGCTGGCGGTGCATCTGATGATGCTGATCCGCGAGCGGTTGGGGCGCGATCCGGGTCTGGGCGCCCTGTTCGACAGGCCGCGCGTGGCCGAGCTGGCCGCCCTGATCGACGCTGAGGCGATGGACTTCGACAATGGCCTAGGCATGTTGATCCGTCTGGCCGAGGGCGATCCCACCCTGCCGCCGCTGTTACTGATCCACCCGGCGGGCGGGCTGTCGTGGGGCTATCGCACCCTGGCGCGCGCCCTGTCGCCGCGCCGCACGGTGTGGGGCGTGCAGTCGCCCGCGCTGGACCCGAAGAACGCACTGCCGGACGGGATCGACGCGCTGGCGTCGGTCTATGTCGATCACATTCTGGCCTTGGACGCTCCCGGTCCGGTGCATCTCGCGGGCTGGTCCGTCGGCGGCGTCATCGCCCAGGCGGCGGCGGTCGAGCTGGAGCGGCGCGGGGTCGAGGTGGGGCTGATGGCCATGCTGGATTCCTATCCCGCTGAGTGCTGGCGCGCCGAGCCGGAACCGGACCCCGTCGACGCCCTGCGCGCCCTTCTGGCCATCGCCGGATATGATCCGACCCAGTATCCCGACCTGCGCAACCGCGCGGCCATCCTCGCCTTCCTGAAGGCGGGCGACAGCGCGCTGGGCGGCCTGCCCGAGGCGGCGCTGGACGGGGTGATCCGCGTGGTGCTCGACACCAACCGCCTGGTCCGCAAACATCATCATCAGCCCTTCGGCGGCCGCACGACCCACGTCCGCGCGGCGCTGGATCATAAGGAACGCGACCTGACGCCTGGACTGTGGCGGCCCTACGCCGCCGTGCTGGATGTGGTCGAGGTTCCCTTCCTGCACCCGCAACTGACCGGCCCGGCAGCGACGGCCCTGATCGCCCCGGTTCTGGACGTCCGCATGAGCGCCGCCGAGGAGAAGATGAGATGAGAGAGACCGGCCTGTCGGGTCGTCTGGCCCTGGTCACGGGCGCGGGCGGCGGCATCGGCGCCGCGGTGGTGCGCCTGCTGGTCGAGGAGGGCGCGCGCGTCGTCGCCACCGACCTGCCGTCCATCGCCCTGTCTGAGCTGGCCTCGTTGACCGACGTGCGGGTCGAGCCGCTGGACGTGTCAGACGGCGCGGCGGTCGAGGCCTTATTCGATCGCATCGAGGCCGAGGACGGCCCCATCGACTTCGTGGCCAGCGTGGCGGGCGTTCTGTCCCATGCGACAGTGGATCAGACCTCCGACGCCGAATGGCGCCGCGTGTTCGCCGTCAACACGGACGGGGTCTTCCATCTGGGCCGCGCGGCTTCAAGGCGCATGGGTGAAAGGGGCAGGGGGGCCTTCGTCACTGTCAGCTCAAACGCGGCGGGCGTGCCGCGTCACGCCATGGCGGCCTATGCGGCGTCCAAGGCGGCGGCGACCATGTTTACCCGCTGTCTGGGTCTGGAGCTTGGGCCGAGAGGCGTCCGCTGCAACATCGTCGCGCCCGGCTCGACCCTGACGCCGATGCAGACGGGCATGTGGCCCGACGAAGACGGCGCCGCCCGCGTCATCGCCGGATCGCCTGAGACCTTCAAGGCGGGCATTCCTCTACGCAAGCTGGCCACGCCGGAAGACATCGCCGAGGCGGTGGTCTTCCTGTTGTCCGACCGCGCCGCCCACATCACCATGACAGACCTCTACGTCGATGGCGGGGCTACGCTGAAGGGGTAGCCGAGATTAGTCGGACAGCCGTCAGAACGCCCTGGCCATGGTCTTGCCGGACCAATTCTCCTCCACCGCGGTCTTGAGTTCGCGCCAGGCAAGGATCGGCGTCCTCAGAGGGCGGCGCTTGGGCAGGATTTTGGATCGGCTGCCCGCCTGTCGTCAGACGCGCCAAGGGGCTTTGCGATCAGCGTAATCCGTAAATCTGCTTAGTGCGCGGATATGCGGCGGTTAACGCGTGGCCCTGTATCCAGCAGGGGGATCGGGAGCTGCCGCAAAGTCATGCTGACAAAACACCTGGAGGCGGCCGGGACGGCCTGCACCTGCGATTGGGGCGCCGCCAAGCGGTTCTCCCGATGTTCACGTCACCGCCAAGTCGTGATCGCGCCCGCCTGATGACCGAGTGATCGCGGCCCACACGCCTCGGCGCCATGAGGTCTTCGCTCATGGCGCGGCCTCCCAAATATTCGCACTTCCATCTAAGGTTCAGGAACTTCCATGCAACTGACGATCAAGGCTCGGCTTCTTGGCTGCCTGGCGGCGCTGGCCGTCGGCATGACTGCGATAGGCGTGGCGGGCTGGGTGGTGAGCAGCACGGCTCAGCAACGCATGCAGTCGGTGATCGCCGATCGCGTGGCGCCCCTGCAGCAGCTCAAGGCCATCAGCGACCTCTACGCCGTCAACATCGTCGACGCGGCCCACAAGGCGGCGTCGGGTTTGGTCACTCCAGACACGGCGAACCAGCAGATCAGTGACGCCCGAGGCCGGATCGACAGCACCTGGAGCGCCTATCAGGCCACCAGCATGACGCCGGACGAGCAGGCGCTCGCCAACAAGGTCAAGCAGGCGATGCCCGCCGCCGATCAAGCGGTCGAGGAACTCGCCCGCATTCTGGCAGCCGGCGACAGGGCGGCGCTCAAGACCTTCAACGACCAGACGCTCTATGCCTCCATCGATCCGATCAGCGGCAACATCGGCGCCCTGGTCGATCTGCAGATCCGGGTCGCCCAGCAGGACGGGGAGGCGGCGGCATCGGCCGCACGCATCGGCCTGATGATCATGTGCGCCATCGCCCTTATGGCCGCCGGCCTGCTGGCTTTCGCCACGAACGTGGTCGTGCGTCAGGTGACGGCGCCCATCATGGCCATGACCCGCGCCATGAACCGCCTGGCGGAAGGCGACAACGCGGTGGAAATCCCCGCCGTCGGTCAGCGCGACGAACTGGGCCAGATGGCCGGCGCCGTGCAGGTCTTCAAAGACAACGCCATCGCCAAGATCAAGGCCGACGCCGAGGTGGAACAGGCCAAGGCCCGCGCGGAACAGGAACGCCAGGCGGCCAGCGCTGCGGCCATCGCCACGGAGCAGGCGCTGGTGGTCCGCTCCTTCGGCGCCTCGCTGGAACGTCTCGCCAGCGGCGATCTCACCTGGCGGCTGGA
>Ga0265296_1001047_pt1 | contig 34388 bp, 35 predicted proteins | sample MunlanPumphouse1_FD_189073 | JGI IMG/M metagenome (GOLD analysis project Ga0265296, IMG submission 189073) | Groundwater microbial communities from a municipal landfill in Southern Ontario, Canada - Pumphouse #1 | ecosystem: Environmental > Aquatic > Deep subsurface > Groundwater | place...
GCCGCTTGGGCAGGCGCTGGGCGGTTAAGATTTTTATCCCCCGGGGCAGGGCCCGGTTCAGGGTGGCGACCAGGAACGAGGAATCCAGGGACTCGGTCAGGGCCACGTCCAGGGTTTCGGCCAGGCTCTCCACGCCCACGGACAGGGCCCCATGGAAGGAGACCCGGGGCAGGGGATGGAAACCGCCGCTGAAGGAGAGCGGTAGCTGTGAGCGCCGCAGGCTGCGGTAAAACGCCGAGACCAACTCCAGGTGGCCGAGCCAACGGGCCTCATCCACTTTGCTGAAGACCAGCCGGTGCCAGACCGGCTGGGAGGCCGGGGCCCCGGGAGGCAGCGCCGGGGAGGGGCCGGCTGCGGCCTCGCCTTGCAGCTTTAAAGTGATCTTTTCCCGGTCGCAGACGCCGCAGTCCTGGCAGCCGGCCCGGCGGCAGTCCGGGGTTTCAATGCCTTCGTAGGCCCGGGCCCGCTCCTGGGACAAAAATTCCCGGGTGACCCCGGAATGCAGGTGATCCCAGGGCAGCACTTCGTCCACACCCCGTTCCCGCAGGTAAAAATCCGGGTCCACGCCCGCGTCCTGAAAGGCCTCCCGCCAGGGCTCCAGACGCAGGTGTTCGCTCCAGGCGTCCAGGCGGCAGCCGCGACGGTGCGCGGCCAGGAGCGCCTTCGCCAGGCGGCGGTCCCCCCGGGCAAAGACCCCCTCCAGCCAGCTTTGGGCCGCGGAATTCCATTTGACCTGAATCTGGGGATGGCGCAGCCGGTCCTTGACCTCATGGAGGCGGCGGCGGCCCTCCTCCAGGCCGGCCATGGACTCCCACTGGAAAGGGGTGTGGGGCTTGGGGATGAAACTGGACAGACTCAAATTGATGCGGCTCCGGCGGCCCCGGGGCGCACTTTTCAGGATCTGCCGGGTGAGGATGCCGATGGCCTCCAGGTCCTCCGGGGTTTCCCGGGGCAGGCCGATCATAAAATAAAGCTTCAAAAGCTGCCAGCCGGCCCGGAAGGCTTTTTCCGCGGCCGCGAGGATCATCTCTTCGGTCAGGTTCTTGTTGATGATCCGGCGCAACCTCTCGCTCCCCGCCTCCGGGGCGATGGTCAGGCCGGTGCGCCGCACCCGCTTAATCTGGCCCATCATCTCCGGGGTCAGGGTATCGGCCCGAAGCGACGGCAACGATAGGGCCACCTTCCGGGGGGCCAGCCGGTCCATGAGTTGGGAGAGCAGCCAGGGGAGGGGCCCATAATCCCCGGCGCTCAAGGACAGCAGGGACGCGTCTTCATAGCCTGTGGCGTCCAGGCCCTCTTCCACCCAGGCCAGCACTTTGGCCGGGTCCCGCTCCCGGACGGGCCGGTAGAGCATCCCCGCCTGGCAGTAACGGCAGCCCCGGCTGCAACCCCGGGCAATCTCCAGCTGCAGGCGGTCGTGCACGATCTGGCAATAAGGCACCACCGGCCGGGGCGAAATGCTGATGCGGTTAAGGTCGTCCAGCACTCGTTTGCGGACCACGCTGCGCCTGCCCCGGGAGATGACCTCCCGCAGGCGTCCGGTCTCATCAAAGACCGGCTCAAAGAAGGCGGGGACATAGATCCCCTCGATCTCTTCCAGGGCCTGCCACAATTCCTCCCGGGTCCCCCCCCCGGCCTGCCAGGCCTTGACTGCAGCCGCCAGTTCCAGGATCACCTCTTCGCCGTCCCCCAGGACCAGGGCGTCGAAGAAGGGGGCCACCGGTTCCGGGTTGCACGCGGCCGGGCCGCCGCCGATAACCACCGCATCTGCCGGAGAACGGTCCGCGGCCAAGAGGGGAATGCCTCCCAAGTCTAACATGTTCAGGAGGTTGGTATAGCTCAGTTCATACTGGAGGCTGATCCCCACCAGGCCGAAATTTTGCAGGGGTTCGCCGGACTCCAGGCTGGTCAAGGGCAGCCCCCGGCGGCGCAGTTCCGCCTCCAGGTCCGGGGCCGGGGCGTAGGCCCGCTCCGCCCAGATGTCGTCTTGCCGGTTCAAGATATCGTAGAGGAGGCCCAGCCCCAGGTGGGACATGCCTACCTCGTAGAGGTCGGGGAAGAGCAAGGCCACCCGCAGGGCCACGCCCCGGGGGTCTTTATAGATCGCGTTGATCTCCCCACCCCCGTAGCGGGTAGGGCGCTGGATATGGCTGAGGTAAGAGCGGTCAGTCAAGGCGTCAACCGGCCTGGGCCAGCTGCAGGGCCTCTGGCAACTGGAAACTGCCGTCGTATAAGGCCCGGCCGATGATCACCCCCATCACCCCCAGGGGTTCCAGGGGCAGGAGGGCTTCGATGTCCTTAAGCGTGCTCACCCCGCCGGAGGCGATGACCGGCAGGTCCACGGCCTGGGCCAGGGCCTTGGTGGCCTCGATATTGACCCCCCGTTTTACCCCGTCCCGGGAGATGTCGGTGTAGATGAGGACCGCGGGTTTCAAGGGGACCAGCTTTTGGGCCACGGCCAAAGCGCTCTGGTCGCTGGTCTCCGTCCACCCCTCCACGGCCAGAAAGCCGTCTTTGGCGTCCAGGCCCACGGCGATGCGGCCGGGATAGGCGGCGCAAGCCTTGGCCACCAGGTCCGGGTCCTTGAGCACCGCGGTGCCCAAAATCAGGCGGTCGATGCCCAGGTCGATATATAAGGCCAGGGTCTCCAGGGTGCGCAAGCCCCCTCCCAGCTGGATGGGGATGGTGAGGGCCCGGCGCAGGCTGCGGATGGCCTCCAGGTTCTGGGGCCGGGAGCTGAACGCCCCGTCCAGGTCCACCACGTGGAGCCACCGGGCGCCCAGATCCTGCCATTTGCGGCCCATGGCCGCCGGATCGTCGCCGAAAACGGTTACGTCTTCTTTCTTCCCCTGGCGCAAGCGCACGCACTTGCCGCCCTTCAAGTCAATGGCTGGAAAAATCAACATAATTTAAAAAGTTTAACCAAGATTTGCCTAACTGACAATCCCCGGGGCCGGGAAAAGTTCAATGTTCAAAGTTCAAAGTTAAGGTGTAGGGTGCGCCCCGCGCACCTAAACTGCCGTGCAAGGCGCGCCCTATAGCTGTCAGGGAAGAGCTTCTTATGCCCTTGAGTACCTAATTTTTTCTTAGCTTAAAAAATTTCGGCTCTGTTTGATAATATCAGTATAATAAATAAGTTCCTAAAACCGCTTTCTGGTAGGGGCGCACCCATGTGTGCGCCCCAAGAGGGTGGACAAGCGGGTCCGCCCCTACAATTCGAGGTTTTTCGAAGGGAAAATGGAGTTTGTCTTCCTGTGCATAACCAACCAAAATAACGGGAAATATAATGAGCATCTACTCTTCCGAATACCGCCGCAAGCTGGTGACCCCGGAAAAGGCGGTGGCCGCCATCGCCCATGGGGCCACCCTGGTGCACGGCATGGCCATCGGCGAGCCCCCGGCCCTGCTGGCGGCCATCGCCCAAAGGGTCCGGGAGGAGGACCTGAAGGACATCAAGGTCTTTTCCCTGCTGCCCATGGAGCACGCGGGCAAAACCATCCTGGCCCCGGAGCTGGCCGGGAAAATTCATTCCCATTGCTGGTTCTTAAGCGCGTCCGACCGGGACCAGGTCAAGGCCGGGCTGCACCTGTTCGTGCCCAACGAATTCCACCAGATTCCCCGATTGTGCCGGGATTTCATGGACATCGACGTCACCGTCACCACGGTGAGCCCCATGGATCGGGCCGGGTTTTTCTCCTTCGGCACGGTGAACGACTTCATCTCCACCGCGGCCCGCCATTGCCGGAGATTGATCGTGGAGGTCAACCCGAATATGCCCCGGGTCTTTGGGGACTCCCTGCTCCACGTCTCCGAAGTGGACGCGATTGTGGAAAACCCGGTCCCTCTCCTGGAGGTCACGCCCGCGCCGCCCAAACCCGAGGCCGAAGCCATCGGCCGCCTCATCGCCGGGATGATCCCGGACGGGGCCACCCTGCAATTGGGCATCGGCGGCATTCCCAATGCGGTGTGCCTCTTTCTGGAAGCCCATAAAGATTTAGGCATCCACACGGAACTTATGTGTCCCGGCATGGTGCACCTCATCAAGAAGGGGGCCATCACCGGCCGGCGGAAGAGCTGGCATCCCCGGAAGCATCTCTTTACCAACGCCATCGGCGACCGGGAGATGTACGAATTTATGGATGACAACCCCAGCATGGAGAGCTACCCGGTCTCCTACACCAATGCCCCCCACATCATCGCCAAAAACGACCGCATGATCTCCATCAATTCCACCATTGAGGTGGACCTGTTAGGCCAGTGCAACTCCGAATTCCTGGGGGGCTCGGAATTCAGCGGCACCGGCGGCCAATTGGACTATGTGCGGGGCGCGTTCAACGCCAAGGAAGGTAAATCCATCATCGCCTTCTACGCCACGGCCCACAACGGCGAGGTCTCCCGGGTGGTGCCCCGTTTCCAGGCGGGCACCGTGGTCACCACCCCTCGCATGGACACCCATTACCTGGCCACCGAGTACGGCGCGGTCAATCTGAAGGGCAAATCCACCCGGGAGAGGGCCCTGGACATCATCAGCCTGGCCCACCCCCGTTTCCGGGAGGATTTGCTGAAAGAGGCCCATAGCCTGCACCTGTTGTGAGTTAATTCCGGGGGGAAAAGGTTAAAAGGTGCAAGAGGCAATTGATCAGCATAACCTTTCCCCTTTCCCCCCATTTCTTGCCCCCTGGCCTCCCTCTCAAACCCTAGGCAAAAAAGGGTAAAGACATGTCCGACCTGGCCCGTTTGCTGATGATCGCCGGCGCGATTTTGCTCATTATCGGCCTGGCTTTATGGCTGGGCCCGAAAGTCCCCTGGCTGGGGAAGCTGCCCGGAGACCTCACCTACCGGCGGGGGAACTTCACCCTTTATTTTCCGTTGGGGACCTGCATCCTCCTCAGCGTGCTGTTGAGCCTGATATTTTATCTCTTCCGGAAATAGCTGTTTCCGGTTTTAAGAAGATTAAGAACTATCAGGACTGCCTGCCTATCCTTCCCGGCTTTTCCCATCTATGGTAAATCTCTTGCACAATTTCCCCGGGAAAAATATACTGGTTTATCCGCCTGTCCCCGCCCGCGGCGTCGCCAGGGCTGAAGACCGCAATCCCAGATCCCCGGAGACAGGGAAGGAGAGTAGATGCCGGAATTACGCAAAGACCCCATCATCGGCCGTTGGGTCATCATCTCCACGGAAAGGGGCAAGCGCCCCCACGACTTTGTGGTGGAGCCGGAGGTGAGTAAAGGGGGCTTCTGTCCCTTTGATCCGGGGAACGAACATACCACCCCGCCGGAGATCATGGCCTACCGGGAGCCGGGCACTGCGCCCAATTCCCCGGGCTGGCGCCTGCGGGTGGTGGGCAACAAGTTCCCGGCCCTGGTCATGGCGGGCCAGTTGGATCGCCAGGGCGATGGGATGTTTGACAAGATGAACGGCATCGGCGCCCATGAGGTAATCATCGAAAGCCCCGATCATCAGCTCACCCTCTCCACCATTCCCCTGGAAGGTTTCGTGGACGTGCTTTCCGCTTACCGGGACCGCATCGTGGCCTTGTCCCAGGACCCCCGGTTCAAATATGTCGTGGTCTTTAAAAACTCGGGCCGGGCCGCGGGGGCCTCCCTGGAACACAGTCACAGCCAGCTCATCGGCCTGCCCATCGTCCCCGAGTTGGTCATGGAGGAGTTGGCCGGATCGAAGTTTTATTTCAATTACAAAGAGCGCTGCGTCTTTTGCGATATGATCCGCCAGGAACTGCAGGGCCGGGTGCGGGTCCTGTTGGAAAACGAGGAATTTCTGGCCATCTGTCCTTTTGCGCCCCGCTCCCCCTTTGAAGTCTGGATCCTCCCCAAAAACCATTATTCCTCTTATGCGGATCTGACCCAGGATTCCTGCCGCCTGCTGGCCCAGGTCTTCTCGGAGACCCTGAAGCGCCTGGAAAAGGTCATCGGCCAGGCCCCATATAATTTCATCCTCCATACCGCTCCCTTCAGGGAGCCGGAGCTCAATTATTATCACTGGCATTTCGAGATCATGCCCAAGCTGACGCTCATGGCCGGTTTTGAGTGGGGCTCGGGGTTCTTTATTAATCCCACCCCGCCGGAGGACGCGGCGCAGTATCTCCGGGACGCACAACTGTAACCACTGGAGGGGGAGAGGTTATGCATATCCTGATGGTAACACCGGAAGCCAACCCCTTTGCCCGGAGCGGCGGGTTGGCGGAGGGAATTAACGCTCTGGCCCGGGCCTTAGTGCGACTGGGACACCAGGTAAGCGTGGTCCTGCCCTTATACCGCCAGGTGCGGGAATCGGGCCAGCCCATCTCTTTTACCGGCCACACCCTTTCCATTCCCATTTCCTGGAAGACCCTGCCCGCGGAAATTCATCGGGCCGAGATAGACCCCCGCCTTAACTTTTATTTCATCGGCCAGGACGCCCTCTTCAACCGGGATGGCCTCTACGGCACCGCTTACGGGGCCTTCGAAGACAACGCCGAACGCTTCATCTTCTTTAGCCGGGCAGTGGTGGAAATGATGGAGGCCCTGGACCTGGCAGCCGACATCTGCCATTGCCATGAATGGCAGACCGGGCTGGTGCCTGTCTATTTGCGCACTCTCTATAAGGACCACCCCGGGTTGCAAAAGCTGGCCGTGGTCTATACCGTTCACAATGTTGGCTATCAGGGCCTGTTTTCTTCATTTGACCTGCCTCTCACCGGCCTGGGCTGGGAGCTTCTTTCTCCCAAAGGGCTGGAATTTTACGGCAAAATCAATCTGATGAAAGGCGGCCTGGTCTTTGCTGATTTGCTCAGCACCGTGAGCGCCAAATACCGGGAAGAGATTCTCACCCCGGAGTATGGCTTCGGCCTGGAAGGGCTGTTCCAGGAAAGGGCCGCCGAGCTTTGCGGCATCCTGGACGGAGTGGATTACAGCCGCTGGGACCCGGCTAATGACCCTTATCTGGCGGCTGCATACGGGCCCGAAAATCTGGCAGGGAAGAAGGCCTGCAAAGCCGCGCTGCTCCGCCGGTTCGGGTTGAACTTGACCTCGGAACGCCCACTCATCGGCATGACCACCCGCTTCTTCGAACGCAAGGGCATCGACCTGTTAGAGAACTGCCTATATGACCTGATGCAGTTGGGCGCGGATTTCGTGCTCCAGGGCACCGGCGAGGAACGCCACCAATACCTCCTCCAGGAGATCAGCCAACGCCACCCCGGTCAGATGGGCCTGGAGATCGGTTATAGCGATGAGTTGGCCCATCAGATCATCGCCGGGGCGGATATCTTTCTCATGCCCTCCCGCTATGAGCCCTGCGGCCTCGACCAGCTCTATAGTCTGCGCTACGGCACCATTCCCGTGGTCAGGGCCACCGGGGGCCTGGACGAGACCATCCAGGAATATACCCCAGACACCGGGCAGGGCAACGGCTTTAAGTTCGCCGGCTATACCCCTGCGGCGCTTCTGGGCGCAGTGCAGCGGTCCCTGGCGGTCTATCAGGATCAGGCCGCCTGGCAGAGCCTGATGCGTAACAACATGGCCCTGGATTTTTCCTGGGACACCGTGGCCCCCGAATACCTGGAACTATACCAGCGGGCCCGGGAAAAGCGGCGCAGCCTTTTGGGGGAATGAGCGCTAATGGCTACGGAGCGCACTGCCTTCCTGACCCAAATGGTGGAGGTCTTCACCTCCACCGTCAGCTTCGGGGAGCGCCTCAACAATATGGTCCATCTTCTGGCCCGTTACCTGAAGGCGGACCTGGCCCTCTATTTCGGACTGGATAAGGCCAAGGAGGCCCTGGTTCTCAACCTCAGCAGCCAGGGGCCTGTGCCCCCGCATATGCGGGTGGAATTTCCCCTGGGCCAGGGGCTGGTGGGGGAGGTGGCCGCCACCCGCAAGGTCAAGTTCGCCCAACGTTCCCAGCCCGGGGTATTGGCCGCCAATCAGGCTCTGGAGAAGCTGCATCCCGCATTTACCACCCTGGCCGGTTTTCCGGTGGCCGATGATAACTTTCTGTACGGCGTCATGATCCTGGCGGACCGGCAGGAGCGGCACTTTACCCACACCGAGCGCCAGAGCGTACAGCTGGCCAACCTGATGCTGGCCGGCACCTTGCGCCAGGCCCTCCTCCAGGAAGAAGCCAAAAAGCGCATTGCCGAACTCTCCGTACTCTTCGAGGTGGGCAAGGCCTTAAGCTCCACCGTGGAGTTGAATGAGCTGCTGGAGCGGGTGGTCACCACCACCGCCAAGGTGATCACCGCCCGGGGCGCGGCTTTACAGATCATCGACCCGGCTACCAAAGAGGTGAAAGTCTCCTCCCAATACGGCCAGATCTCCCTGGCCTGCCCCTCTCCCGAGGAAATGCTGGCAGCCGCCCCGGCTCCCGGGGAACTCCCCCATCTGCAAGGCCAAGAGACCAACGCGGAAGGCCGGATACACTATTATCTGGCCGTGCCCCTCACCTTTAAAGGCCAGTTGCAGGGAACGCTGTGCGTTTATGATAAGTTCGCCCCCAATGGCGATTATCTGCCCTTTGACCCGGAAAACCGCCAACTCTTGTACACCATGGCCGGACTGATCGTCAACGCCATTGAAAACGCATTGACCTTTAAGCAGGTGGAGTCCCTGGCGGAGAGAAACGAGCGCATGGTGCGCAATCTCACCGTCCTCCAACTGATATCCCGGGCCTTGCTGACTACCGTACAGGAAGAGAGGCTGCTGGAGATTATCCTCCAGGGCCTCACCCTGGAGCGGGGGCTGGGATTTGATCGGGCGGTGGTGCTGATGGTGGATGAAGCCAACCAGGAGTTAAAAGGCATTAAGGGGGCCCAGCGGTCCGAGAGACTCAAGGGCCTGCCCCTGTTTGAGGCCCTGCAGGCCCCTCTGGCCGAAGAGGTAAAGGTGGAGGAGTGGCGGATTCCCCTGCGGGCCGACCAGGGGGCCCTGGCCTTAGCGGTGCTCCAAAAGCGGCCCTACCATGTGAAGGAACCCTCCCGGGAATCGGCTCTGTCCACGGCCTTGCCGCCGAAATTTGCGGCGCCGGAGTTCTTCGTGGCGCCTCTGATGGCCAAAGACCGGGCCACCGGGGTGCTCATGGTGGATAATGGGGCCAGCGGCCGTCCCCTGGAGGAGGAACCCCTCCATGTCCTGGAGATGTTCTCCACCCAGGCCGGGTTGGTGGTGGAAAATGCCCACCTCTATTCCACCATCGAAGCCAACAACCGGGAATTATTACTCATCCGGGAAAGGATGTTGGAATCCGATCGCCTGGCAGCCCTGAGCAGCCTGGCCTCGGGCATGGCCCACGAGATTCGCAATCCCCTGGTGTCCATCGGCGGCTTTGCCCGGCGGATCGCCAAGCTGGTGGATGTAACGTCCCCCTTGCGGGGCTATGTGGAGGTGATTCAGGAGGAAGTGACCCGCCTGGAAAAACTTCTCCGGGAAATTCTGGACTTTACCGGAGAAAACCTCACTTTCTATGGCGATCACGACCTGAACAAACTCCTGGACGATACCCTGCTCCTGGTGCAGCGGGATCTGGACTCCTGCAAAATAAAAGTGGTCAAAGAGCTGGCAATGATGCCCCGGCTCCATTGTGACGACCGGCAGATCAAACAGGTCTTGTACAACCTTTTTCAAAACGCCTCCCAGGCCATGCACCAGGGCGGCACCCTGACCATCCGCACTTACCCGGTGGAAAGAGAAGACGGTTTATACGAGGCGGTGGCCATCAGCGACACTGGCGGCGGCATTCCCTTGGAAGTCCTGCACAATATTTTTAACCCCTTTTTCTCCACCAAAGACTACGGCACCGGCCTGGGCCTGGCCATTGCCCAACGCATTGTCTCCCGCCACTATGGTCAGGTGGAAGTCAACAATGAACTGGGCAAGGGGGTGACCTTCATTGTCACCCTGCCGGTGGCCAAATATTGTTTGGTGAAGGAGGGCGGTCATGGCGCGGCCCTGGCCAGCACGTTGAAGGCCCCAAAAGGAGGAGGTCGGTGAAAAAGATCCTGGTAGCAGATGACGAAATGAGCATTCGCCTCCTTTATAGCGAAGAACTCAAAGAGGAAGGCTACGAAGTCTATCTGGCCGCGAACGGCCGGGAGGCCCTGGAAATTGTGGGAAAAATCCCCCTGGACTTGGTCATTCTGGACATCAAGATGCCGGAGATGGACGGTATCGAAGCCCTCAGGCAGATCAAGGAACGGCAGCCGGACCTGCCGGTGCTCCTCAGCACCGCGTACGGGGAATACCGGCAGGATTTTGCCACCTGGGCTTCCGACGAGTACCTGGTTAAATCCTCGGACCTGGATGATTTGAAATCAGCGGTGAAACGCTATCTGAAAGATTGACCTTCCCTAAGGAGCGGGCATGTCCAAGATCAAAGGTTTGCTTCTTCTGGTGTTGGGGGCGATTTTGGTGGATTTTGCCGTGGAGAACGCCTCCCTTGCCCCGGGTCTAAAGCTGTTCAGGTTTGAGCTGGGCAAAGCCCCCATCTTTCTCATCGCTTACGGCGGCCTGCTGCTCGGCCTGCTCACCGGTTGGCTGGGGCATGTCCTGAGGGTTAAAAGACAGAAAAGGGCCGCGCTTTTGGCGGCCAAGCCGGAATCCCCGGGGGCTCCCCAGGGGCAACCACAGTAAGACCCGGAGCCCCGGGGAGAAAACCCAATCCCCCAGGGCCCTCCGGCAAGACAGGATTATCCCCCCATCCCGTCACTTGCTCCGCGCTTCGATCAGGGCCTTAACCCCCTTGGGGTCCGACAGGCCGAACCAGAACATCTCCGGCCCCCCGGATTTATCCCGGATGATTAAATTCCCCACCTGGATGAGGGTCTGGGTCAGCCCCCGGCGCGCCAGGACCTCCCCCAGGTTGTCCCAGGCAATTTCCTCCCGCCGTCCGGTCCAGCGCCAGACCTTGCTCACCCCCCGGGAGGTCACCTGATACTCCTGACCCCGCATATAGGCCACCGCGGCCACCAGGGTCATGCCCAGCACGAATCCCATCCAGGGGGGGAGCCCCGCGGCCGGGTTGATCTGGGGGCCGATAAAACAGATGGCCATGGCCACATAGTAGACCAGAAAGGAGCGGGTACAGGGGCGGAATACCTGGGTAGTTTCATCGGTTGTCGACGCCTGCGGGTCCATTACGCTTCCTCCATGTGAGTGAGCCGGTGTAATGTGTCAGTAATAGCTAGGCCTTCAAGAAAAACGGCGCCTGTGGTTCAAGCCTGTCCAAGTATGCCAAGTCCCCCTTTTTTAAAGGGGGATCCAGGGGGATTATCGGGCGCTTATTAATCCCCCCTGCCCCCCTTTAGAAAAAGGGGGGGATAAAAATTCCTTCAAATCCGGCAAGCAATCTTTTCAACAGCCCGAGAGCTCTCGGTTTAATAAACCAACTACAATCAAACGGCAATTTCTGGTAGGCGCGTACCCAGGTGTCCGCCCCGGCGTGTGGAGCACGCATGGGGGCGCACACACGGGTGCGCCCCTACAATTCCACCACTTCCGAGTTGACCGCCCGGCCCATGAAGAGGCCGGCCAGTTGCTGGAAGCGGGGGGTGAGGTCGGTGGTCAGGTAGCGGCGGCTCCCTCCCCGGCTGAGAACGGTCTCCATCTCCGGGTGCCGCTTAAGATAATCCACCAACTTGGCCGCGGTCACCTTGCCGGAGCAGATCAACTCCGGCCCCTCCCCCATCAGGGCCCGGACCTGGTCCATCAGAATGGAATAATGGGTGCAGCCCAGGATCAGGGTATCCACCCGCGCGGCCCTCAGCGGCGCCACATACCGCTGCAGAATCATGGCCGTGCCCTCCCACTCCTGCTCCCCGGCTTCGATCAAAGGCACCAGCAAGGGGCAGGCCTGCTGCACCACTTCCACTTCGGGAGCCAATTTCTGCAGCTCGATCTCAAAGGACCGGGAGACCACGGTGCCCTCGGTGGCCATGACGCCGATGCGCTTGCCCGCACTCCGGGCCAGGGCCTCTTCCACCGTGGGAATAACCACCCCCAAGACCCGGCGCTCCGGGTAGTGGACCGGTAGATAAACCTGCTGGATGGTGCGCAGGGCCTTGGCGGAGGCCGTGTGGCAGGCCAGGATGATGAGGCGGCAGCCCTGCCTGAACAGATAGTCCACGGCCTGGGCGGTGAAGCGGACCACCACCTTATCCGAGCGGGTGCCGTAAGGGATGCGGGCATTGTCCCCCAGGTAGAGATAATCGTATTGGGGCAGGATCTGTAAAAACTCCCGGAGCACCACCAGCCCGCCAAACCCCGAATCAAAGACGCCAATCATTTTCCCACCACATAAAGGGTCAGGGGCTGCTGCACCCCTTTCAAATGGGCCTTAAATTTCCTGGTAACTTCCGGAGCCGGGGCCAGCTGGTCAAAGGCCGCCGCAGACAGGACCACCTCTCCGCCGTGGGCCTCGGCCTGAATCCGGTGCGTCAGATTGACCGCGGAGCCCACAATACCATATTTCGCCCGGGTCTCCGAACCGATATTGCCCACCACCACTTCTCCGGCATGGAGGCCGATGCCCATCTTTAGAGTCGGTAGACCGCGGCTGGCGCTGAGGGCGTTTATCTCCGCCATGTGCGCCTGCATCTCCAAACTACACTGAAAAGCCTGGTGCACCGCCCGGTCCAGGGGATTATTCAGGGGGTCGAAAAAGGCCAGGATGGCGTCCCCGACAAAATCCACGATGATCCCCCGGTGCTTACGGATCACCTCCACCATCCTGGAAAAATAGCGATTCAGGAGGTTAATGGTGGCCTCCGGACTCAGGGTCTCGGCCAGGGGCGTGAAACCCCGAAGATCGCCGAAGATCAGGGCCACCGGCCGTTTCTCCCCCCCTAAAAGCGCGGCTTCGGGCCGGCGCAGCAGTTCCGCGGCCAATTCCGGGTCCACATAACGCCCGAAGGTGTTACTGATGAAATCCCGCTCCTGAAGACCGGCCACCATGGCGTTGAAGCTCTGGATGAGCTGCCCGATCTCATCCCGGCGGGCCGCCGGCAAGGGCTCGCCATAATCTCCCTGGGCCACCCGGCCCGCGGCCTGGGAGAGGCGGCGGATGGAGACCACCATGGGGTTCACCCCCAGGCGGAGGAGCGCCACCATGATGGTCAGGCAGATTACCCCGGCCACCAGATAATAAAGGCGGAAGCGCACCATGGGCTCCAAGATCTGATCACCGTGGGCGTAAAGCAGAATCACCCAGGGCGCCGAATGCAGGCGGTAGAACCCGATCACCTGATCCGGGGGATGGCCCGGCCCCATAATGGTGCCGAAATCCTTGGCTTTGATGGTGGCCAGGGCCTGCTCTTCCAGGCGGTCATGGGTCTCCCCCAGGTGCATCCGGCCTGTCATCATGGGGTCGGTGTGGGCCAGATAGCGGCCGGTCTCATCCACCAGGCAGGCCATGTAACTTTGCAGCCACCCGGAAGTTAAGATCCCCTCCATCAGATAGGCAAAACGGAGGGAAATCTGCACCTGTCCTAAAGGTTGCCGGGCGTTATCTAGGAGATCGGCCGTCAGGGTCACCGCGTCTTGCCCTTTGGCAAAGAAGAACCGGGGGCCGGCCACCGCGGCCACCGGTTGCGGTTGAGCCCGGCCCTCTTTCCAGACCAGCTTTACCTGGCTGACTCCGGGCAGGCCCTGGATGCGGTCCACCAGCCTTTTCTCTTCAAGGAGGTCACCCCGGCTGACGCCCACAAAACCCTGAACCCATTGCTCGGGCTGACTCAGGCGCATGTCCAATTGGTGCGCGGCCCGCTCTAGACGGAGAACGGCCCCTTCCTGCCATTCATTTAAGATGGTCTGGCGGGCATAAAAAAATCCCAGGGAGCCGAACCCAAACAACAGGAGGACTACCGGCAGCAGTAACGAAAAAATCAAGCGCTGTTGTAAGCTTTTAAATTGCATCATGGTTTAAAGGGGGAAGAGGGGAAAAGGGGAAGAGGGTTTGATCGCTCATTTTACTTTTATCTTTTATTTCCCTTTTCCCCTTTTATCCTTTTCCCCCAATTTCTGCCCGTTCATCCTCACCCTTTTTCCGGTAAGCAGGTGTTATTCCGACAATCTTAAAAGAGTGCCCCGCTGCCGCGCCGATTTCAAGGTATATTGCACCAAGGCGTAGCAAAGGCACAGATATACCACGCTTTGGGAGAAACCGTAAATCAAGGGATGGGCCGAGTGCAGGGGAAAGCCGTAAAAATGCCGGAAATATTCCAGAAAATAGGTCAGGGGGATGATCTGGGCCAGTTCCCGGACCCCCGGAGGCAGGACGCTCACCGGATAGTAGAGCCCGCACAACAGGAGCATGAGATAAGAGAAGGCCCAGGCCGCGACCTCGGCCCGCTGCCCGAACCGCAAGACCAGGGCCAGGACCACCGCGCCGATGATGGCCGCGTTCAGGAACATCCCCGCCATAAAGATCATCAAGCCATCGGCTCCCGGCCTGCTCAGGTCCATATCAAAAAGCCACATGCTCAATAACCCCATGACCACAAACACCATAAACCCCCGGATCAGGCCCACCAACCCGGAGCCCACCAGGATATGGGTCAGGCGCACGGGGGCCATAAATTCGTGCTTCAGGCTCTTGGCCCACACCGAATAAAGGAGGGCGTAGGAGAGGTCCAACTGGGCGATCTGGATGGTGTTCATGCTCACTGCGCCGATAAGGATGAAGGTCACGGTCTCCGGGTCCAGCTTCAGAAAGCGGGTGAGCAGCCCCACGGAAAAGATGGCCACCCCGGGCCAGAAGAGCATCTCGAAAATGGCGAAGACGTTGCGCCGGTTGACCAAAGCACTCCGGGCCGCGAAGGCCCAGATCTTATAAAAATCACTGGGTAATTTCATGATAGATCTCGGCCAGGTCCACTTCCCGGACCCGCACCCGGATGACCCGGCTTTCCATCCGGGCTACGGCTGCCAAAATTGGGGCCAGGCGCTCCTCCGCCCGGTCCACCATCAGGTCCACCCGGTTCCCCTCTATTTTATTGGTCAAGACCCCGGGCAGACGGCCATAATCCAGGGGCCCGGGGCCGTCTGCGAAGAACAGGCTCAAGTGGTCGCCCAAACCCAGGCGCGCCTGCAACTCCGGCATGGTGCCCCGGGCCACCAGACGCCCATCCTTCAAAAAGGCCACCTCGCCGCACAACATCTCCGCCTCCCGAAGATTGTGGGTGGTGAGCAGGATGGTCAACCCCGTCTCCCGGTTCAGCCGCTGAATTTCCCCCCGGAGATGTTGGGCCATTTCCGGGTCCAGCCCGCTGGTGGGCTCATCGAGAAAGAGCAGCTCCGGAGTATTGATCAAGGCCTTGGCCAACGCCAGGCGCTGCTTGAGGCCGGTGGACAGACGCTCGAAGGTCACCCGCCGGTGGGGCAGAAGCTCAAATAACTCCAGCAGCTCTCCCACCTTGGACGCCAAGGCCCGGCCCCCCAACCCGTAGAGACGGCCGTAAAACCGTAAATTTTCCTCCACCGTCAGGCACCAGAGAAAATGGGCGCCGCTGGCCGCCAGATTGACCCGCTCACGCAACCGGCCCGCGTCCTTGACCACGTCCAACCCCAGAACCCGGGCCTGCCCCGTATCCGGCCTGAGCAGGGTGGCCAAAATCGAAATAAAGGTGGTCTTCCCCGCGCCGTTGGGTCCCAGGATGCCGAAAATGGCCCCTCCGCCCACCTCCAGATCCACCCCGCGCAGCACTTCCTTCCGGGGCCCGAAAAACCCGGTGCGAAACGACTTACCTATCCCCTGGGCGATGATGGCAGTGTGCATAATAAGTGGTCAGTAATCAGTAATCAGTGATCAGTAGCCAGCCGTTTTCCTCTGGCCACTGGCAATTATGTCTCCCTGGCTCTTTCCCCCGACAAGTCTACCAAATCCCCGGGCCCGGGCCAAGGGGTGTCGGCTTGCAAATATGCGTGGGCTGGGGTAGATTAGCCGGTAATGGGTGAAGAAGAACGGATCGTCAATCCCCGGCGGCAGGTGGAAGACCTGGGGCTGGAGTTGGGTCTCAGGCCCCGCTCCTTGGCGGAATTTATCGGCCAGCCGGAGGTGCGCCGCAACCTGGATATCGCTATGGCTGCGGCCCGGGCCCGGGGCGAGGCGGTGGACCACATCCTGGTGCACGGCCCCCCGGGGTTGGGGAAGACCACCCTGGCCTACATCATTGCCCAGGAGATGGGCGCGGGCATCAAGACCACTTCCGGGCCGGTGGTGGAGCGGGCCGGGGACCTGGCCGCGCTGCTCACCAATTTGCAGCCCCGGGACGTACTCTTTATCGACGAAGTCCACCGTCTGCCCACGGTGGTGGAGGAGATCCTTTATCCGGCCATGGAGGATTTCCGCCTGGACCTCATCGTCGGCCAGGGGCCCGGGGCCCGGTCCTTGAAGCTGGAACTGCCCCACTTCACCCTGGTGGGGGCCACCACCCGCGCGGGGTTGCTCACGCCCGCACTCCGGGACCGCTTCGGCCTGATGCTGCGCCTGGATTTTTACGCCGCCGATGACCTGGCCAAGATCACCCGCCGGGCTGCCCAGGTCCTGGGGGTGGAGGTGGACGAAACCGGGGCTTGGGAGATCGCCCGGCGCTCCCGGGGCACGCCCCGCATCGCCAACCGGCTGCTCAAAAGGGTGCGGGATTACGCCCAGGTCCGGGGCGACGGCCGCGTCACCCGGGAGATGGCGGACGCGGCCCTTAATCTCCTGGAAGTGGATCAACTGGGCTTCGACCGCATGGACCGCCAGATTCTCCTCACCATCCTGGAAAAATACAACGGCGGACCCGTGGGCTTGGGCACCCTGGCCGCGGCCCTCTGCGAAGAGACGGACACCATCGAAGACGTCTACGAACCATTCCTCATCCAATGCGGCTTCCTGCAGCGCACCCCCCGGGGCCGCATGACCACCAACCGGGCCGTGGAATATTTTGCTAAAACACCCGGAAAAGGCGCTTACCCTAAGCTATTTTAGTCACTCTTCCGTGGGAGTGATGCAGGTATTTGGTGGGGCGGGCCTCCGTGCCCGCCACGATGGTCTTATCCCTGGTAAGGTGCGCCATAGGCGTCTCTAATTGAGAACTTCTCCAAGGACAAAAACATCGTTATCTAGATTATGTCACCCTGAGTGAAGCGAAGGGTCTAGTTTTTTAACGCTTTAAAATGAAACAATATTTTGTCTACATCCTGGCCAACAAATCAAAAATGCTCTATACCGGCATCACCAATAATCTTGAGAGGAGGATTTTTGAGCATAAACAGCATCTTGTTGAAGGATATACGCAAAAATACCAGATAACCAGTTTGGTTTATTATGATGAAACTAATGATGTGAATGCAGCTATTGCCAGAGAAAAGCAAATCAAGGGATGGTTAAGAAAAAAGAAAATAGCTCTTATTGAATCAATGAATCCGGAATGGAAGGATTTGAGTGAGGAATGGCATTAATTCCTTACATTCTTCGCCGCTTGCAGCGGTTCAGAATGATAGCCTTCCTTTGTCACCCTGAGCCGAAGGCGAAGGGTTCTATAAGCTACTTCAAAACGTCACTTTCGCCTGAAATGCCATTCTGAGCGAAATGCAGAATCTAGTCATTTCAAAGTATAGACCCTTCGCTTCACTCAGGGTGACAGAAAAAACCGTTTGAAATAGCTTCCTGTATTTGTATACCTAGTCCATATCCCATGGCTGCATGCCGTTATTGCGGTAATACCGGCCGCCTCATTTCCCCCCGCCTGGGCTAATGCCCGGTCTGTATCCGCGGCTATTTTTCCCAGGTCTGGCCAGAAATCAAGAAACTTCAATTACGAGTTTTGAGTAAAAAGGATCGAATGCCAATACTGGCCACTGACCACTGGCCACTCCCCCCCTCGTCCCCTCACCCAACCGCTCAACCCCCCTCCCCACACCCTCCTTGACTTGGGCCGCGGGGCGGTATATTCTGGGGACGGAGGGGACTTTGAAGACCAAGATCATTTTTATTACCGGCGGGGTGTTGTCCTCCCTGGGGAAAGGGGTGGCGGCCGCGGCCATCGGGGCCTTGTTGGAGGCCCGGGGACTCAGGGTCACTTTTCAGAAGCTGGACCCGTACATCAACGTTGACCCCGGGACCATGAACCCTTTCCAGCACGGGGAGGTGTATGTCACCGAGGACGGCGCGGAAACCGACCTGGACCTGGGGCATTATGAACGCTACACCACCGTCTCCCTGAACCAGGAAAACAACTTCACCTCCGGGCGCATCTATAACAACGTCATTACCAAGGAGCGCCGGGGGGATTATCTGGGGGGCACCGTCCAGGTCATCCCCCATATCACCGACGAGATCAAGGAATCCATCCTCAAGGTCGCGCCCACGGTGGACGTGGCCATCATCGAAATCGGCGGCACCGTGGGGGACATCGAAAGCCTGCCCTTCATGGAGGCCATCCGCCAGCTCAAGGGCGATTTGGGCAAGGAAAACGTCTGCTACATCCACCTCACCCTGGTGCCTTACATCAAAAGCGCGGGGGAGGTCAAGACCAAGCCCACCCAGCACAGCGTCAAAGAGCTGCGCTCCATCGGCATCCAACCGGACATCCTGCTCTGCCGCACGGAAAAAAATCTCAGCAAGGACATCAAGGCCAAGATCGCCCTCTTCTGCAACGTGGAGCCCAAGGCGGTGATCACCGCCCGGGACGTGGAAAATATTTACGAAATCCCCCTGCTCTTCCATGAAGAGGGGCTGGATGAACGCCTGGTGGAGGTCCTGAACATCTGGACCCGGGCCCCCCGGCTGGAGCAATGGGAGAAACTCGCGGCCCGCATCCGCCACCCCAAGGACCGGGTGGAGATCGGCATCGTCGGCAAATACGTGGACCTCCGGGAGTCTTACAAGAGCCTCCATGAAGCCCTGGTCCACGGCGGGCTGGCCCACGAGTCCCAGGTGGCCCTGACCTATATCGACTCGGAAAGGGTGGAGCGGGAAGGCCCGGAGGGCCTCCTGGGCCACCTCCACGGCGTTTTGGTGCCCGGCGGCTTCGGCGTCCGGGGCGTGGAAGGGAAGATCCAGGCCATCCGCTTCGCCCGGGAACACAAGATCCCCTATTTCGGCATCTGCTTCGGCATGCAACTGGCGGTCATTGAATTCACCCGGCATGTGGCCGGCATTGCCGCGGCCACCAGCGAGGAGTTCGACACCGAAGCCCCGGAACCGGTCATTTACCTGATGCGGGAGTGGTACGACTACCGCCGGGACGCCATCATCCACCGGGACCGGGAATCGGAAAAAGGCGGCACCATGCGCCTGGGGGCCTACCCCTGCGTCATCAAAGAAGGGACTCTGGCCGCAGAGGCTTACGGCGTGGCCGAGATCATGGAACGGCACCGCCACCGCTACGAATTCAACAACGCCTATCGGGAACGGCTCACGGCCGCGGGCCTGCGCTTCACCGGCACTTCTCCCAACGGCGAACTGGTGGAGATCGTGGAAATCCGGGACCACCCCTGGTTCCTGGGCTGCCAGTTCCACCCGGAATTTAAATCCGGGCCCATGCGGCCCCACCCCCTGTTTCGTGACTACATCGGCGCGTGTTTGGCCTATAAGGGACGGCAGACCGGCGCAGGCACCGAAATTTAGGCACAGGCCCGAAGATGGATTTCGAACAGGAAGCAGCAACCTGGGACGCTAACCCCAAGAGGGTGAAGCTGGCCCAGGACGTGGCCGCGGCCATCATCCGGGTCCTCCAACCGGTTCCCCATATGGAGGCCCTGGATTTCGGCTGCGGCACGGGACTGGTAACGCTGCGGCTGCAGCCGCTGGTCCGGAGGATTACCGGCGCGGATAGCTCCCCGGGTATGCTGGCGGTGCTCCAGGACAAGGTGAAAAATCAGGGGCTCACCAACGTGAGCACCCGGCTGGTGGATTTTGAAAAAGGCGAGGCGCCGGAGGGCCGGTTTCATCTGCTCGTCAGCAGCATGACCATGCACCACGTTGAGGACACCGCGGCGTTACTCAGACTATGGTTTGATTTACTGCTGCCGGGCGGGCTGGTGGGCGTGGCGGATCTCGATACGGAAGACGGCTCATTTCACGGCGATAACACCACCGGGGTTTTTCATCGGGGTTTTGAGCGCTCCCGCGTGCAGGCGCTGCTGGCGGACACCGGCTTCCGCCAGGTCCGGGCCACCACCGCGGCTGCCATGAAGAAGGAGATCGCCGGGGGAGAGGAAAGGGAATTTACCGTGTTTCTGATAACGGGGAGGAAATGAGCGGGTCCGTTGCCCCCAAAATTTATGGGGTATGCCGTGCGCGCCCCATGGCGGCGGCCATGGGCCGCCCTATAACTGACCCCTGACCCCTGACCCCTGACCACTATTCACCCCATGATAAACAAATTCCCCATCGCCGATTTCATGGTAGGTGGCGGCGATCTGGTGATGATCGCCGGGCCCTGCGTCATTGAGTCCGCGCCTGGGACCCTGGAGATTGCCCGGGCCCTGAAGGACATGGCCCGGGAGCTGTCCCTCCCCCTCATCTTTAAAGCCTCCTACGACAAAGCCAACCGCACCTCGGTGACCTCCTTCCGGGGGCCGGGGTTGCACGCGGGGCTGGAGATTTTAGCCCGGGTCAAGGCGGAAGTGGGCTTGCCGGTGCTTTCTGACGTCCACCAGGTCTCGGAGGTGGAGCCCGCGGCCAGGGTCTTGGATGTCCTGCAGATTCCCGCTTTCCTCTGCCGCCAGACGGATCTGCTGGTGGCGGCCGCGGCCACGGGCAAGGCGGTGAATATCAAGAAAGGGCAATTCCTGGCCCCCTGGGACATGCAGGCCGCGGTGGACAAGGTCCGGACCACCGGCAACGAGAAAATCCTGCTCACCGAGCGAGGGTCCATGTTCGGCTACAACAACCTGGTGGTGGATTTCCGCAGCCTGCCCCTCCTGCGGGGTCTGGGGTGTCCGGTGGTGCTGGACGTGACCCACAGCGTGCAGCTCCCCGGCGGCCAGGGCACATGTTCCGGGGGGCAGCGGGAATTCATCCCGGTTCTCGCCCGGGCCGGCGTGGCCGCGGGGGCGGACGCCCTGTTCATGGAGGTGCACCCGGACCCGGACAGGGCCTTGTGCGACGGGCCTAACTCCCTGCCCCTCCAAGAGGTCTTGCCTTTGTGGCGGGAGCTTCGGGACTTGCACCGGTTTCTCCGGGGATTGTAGGGGTGGACCCTGGCCCGGATGACTAATTGTTGAGTTGGGGGAAGAAGATTTGGCATTGAAAAAAATAATATAAAGAGGCAGCAGAAATGAAGAAAGCAATCGTTTTTATTTTCTTGATCTCTCTCACCATTCTATTGACCTCTCAATTTTGTCTATCCATAGATGTCCCTCTGCCGGAAAATATTAAGATTATTCCCCCATCATCTGAGGTTCCTAAAGAAATTGCCGCTTTCTCTGGGACTTGGGAAGGGAATTGGGAGGGTAAGCTTGATGCAAAACTTATTGTCGAAGAAATAAATTCTAATCAAGCCAAAATAATATATTCCCGGGGAGATGCTGCCCCAGGGTGGAACGTTAAAAAGGGGTATGAACGCGTCTCGGCAAAGGTAACCCATGGTAAGAGACCACAAATCGCATGGGGGGATGGTATAAATAATCCCAAATTCATATTTATGATGAATAAAGATTTACAATCTCTGGCGGGCTCCAGGAAATTTAAGGGTCGAGATGATAAGGTGCAAATGCGAAAAATTAAATAAGGATAGCACATCTAGGCAGTGGCACAGGCTTCCAGCCGGTGGCCGTGCACCGGCCGGAGGCGGGTGCCATTGAACCGCTGCATTTTTCTTGCGCCTTAGCGCCTTTGCGTCTTGGCGTGAGATATCTTGATAAAGGAACCGCATTGAATTCACCTGATTACCCTCCCGAGGTTTACCAACGGGCCCAGGCCATCCGCCTGCTGATCCTGGACGTGGACGGGGTCCTCACCGACGGGCGACTCTATTTCGGGCCGAAGGGCGAGGCCCTCAAGGTCTTCCACGTCCGGGACGGCCACGGCATCAAGATGTTGCAAAAAGCCGGGATCGAAGTGGCATTTCTCTCCGGACGCCGCTCGGACGCGGCCTATCTCCGGGCCAAGGAATTGGGGATCAGCCGCTTTCACGAGGGCCTCCGGGACAAAGTAATGGTCATGGAGGAGATCATGGCCGCCATGCAGATCGAAGCCGGCGCGGTGGCCGCGGTGGGCGACGACCTGGTGGATCTTCCCCATCTACGCCGGGTGGGCCTGGGGGTGGCGGTGGTCGACGCCGTCCCGGAGGTGATCGCCGCGGCTCATTGGGTCACCAACCTTCCCGGCGGCCAAGGCGCGGTCCGGCAGGTCTGCGACCTAATTTTAAAGGCCCAGGGGAAGTGGGGGGAGATTGTCAGGCCTTGGCTGGATGCGGGTTAGGTCGAATGATATCCCTAACTTCAGTTCATAACCCGCCGCATAACCTCCTGCGCCGTCTCCTTCTCTTACCTGCGTTCCTGGTCTTCATATTGACTGCATCAGGGAGCCTGCATGCCGGGATCACGCGCCTCAGCGAGGCCGATCGGCAGCATCTGCTCGAAGACAATTTTCAGATGGTCTATCAGGTCGCTGATATTCCTCCCGGTGTGCGGCAGGCGTTCGCAGAAAATGCCAAGGTCCCGTTCCACATGGCCGATCCGGGCCGGCCGTTCCTGATCAGTTGTATTGTTACCGATCCGGAGCTACCCGTCCGGCGCCTGGTCTTTGCCGGCATTTCCCCCGACTACTGTTTCATCCATTACGAATTGGGCGGCATTAATTATGGCTGGCACGTAGTGCTTTTCCGCCTCGCCGGCAACGGCAAGGCCAATTTCATCTGGGGAGCAACCTGCGGCCAGGCGTTCCCTTCCCTCGAGCAATTAAGAAAAGGCCTGCAAGCGCAACAACTCCATGATAGCGGGGATTATAGGTGGTGACTCAATTTCTCGGGCGGGCCAGGCCCAGCGATTGACGGCGGCCGCAGGCCGCTCTGTAAAACTGGTTAGGAGCGGGTTTGTACAAATGACACGCCTAATTGAAGCCCAAGGATATAAATTTATTGTGGAAGATAGCTGGCTGACAGAATCGGAAATAAAGCCATTCTCAAAGGCAGGTGGTCACTACAAATATCTCAAAAAAGATGCAAGAGAAGTATTTATAGTGATGATATCAGATATTAATCCCTCCATTAGAGGGGAAGGTGTTCCAATTTTTAAGGATGGAGAAGTAGAAGGGAAGCTTAAATCTATGAATGATAGAGTTGCAGATATTCTTATAGCTTTAAGAGATGATATTCATCTTCCCCCTATAGAGATAGAAGAGATTAATGAAGAAAGGTGCAGATATAAACTATATCATGGTTGCCATAGGTTGCATTTATCAATACTTATTGGCTTTGATTCTATTCCAGCAGTTATAGTATCAAAGTTATGTTAATTTACTTCAATCGTCTGTGCTTTGTAGCCATTTAATTAGGTCATTAGTTATTTGAGGATTCGCGTATGCGCGGTAAAGAGTTATCACAACGCCTTGCGGGAATACAGAAATCTTTGACCAGCCTCTATGAAAGTGGTGCTGGCTTGAGTTCTGCCACACGCGGCCAAGAACGTGAGCAGTTTATTAATTATTTTCTTTCAAAGGTCTTACCACCTGTTTATAGATTTGGAACAGGAGACGCCATCGATACATTCGGGTCAATATCTGGACAGCTAGATGTGGTTGTCGAATTCAGTTTCTTCCCTAGTTTACCAAGCCTAACTGGACAGCCGAGACTCTACTTGGCGGAAGGCGTAGCGGCGGTCATCGAAGTGAAATCAAATCTTGCCGATCAATGGAATGAGGTTAAGACTACATCAGCGGCTTTGAGACGGCTTCAACGACAATTCGGTGTGCCTGGTTTTACGCCATATGGTCCTCCGTCAAAAGAAATACCGCTTTTTGCTGTTGGCTATGCAGGATGGAAAGACATAGAAACAGTGAAGCGCAAGGCTAATGATGGTGTTGTTGATGGAATCTTGATTATCAATCAGGGTTTGTTTTCGACACGCTCGGATTTCCCGAATGGTATGTTTGCACAAGGTTCATTCGGCCTCTGGGGCCTAATTTGCGCTTTGCATTTTTGTGCTCTTTCTATTGTCATCAATTCCTTCAGCCCAATCGAGTATGTTCGAAAAAACATAACCTCCTAACCAACGGATCAACGCAATACAACCATAGAAGACCATGAAGAGCACTATTTCTCTGGCCATATTCACCGCGCTTGCCGTTCTCTGCCTGGCAGCCATGCTGGCGGTGACGGTCATCTGGATGTTCTTGCCCGCCAGGATTGTTTATCAAGAGTCCTCGCCGGTTAAGACCGAAACCTACTCTATCGAGGTGAGGGAGCACGGCTGGCCGTATTATGTCACCCCCGGGCAGAAGCAGGCCCTGGACCTGATCCGTTCCTATACGCCGGTAATCTGGTTCTCCGGCTTCGGCTACCTCTTTTTCTTTACCGCGTTCGGAGGTTTTGCAAGGCTGCGGCTTCTGCAGCGACGCGCGGCGGGGGCCGACGGCCCTCCCTAGGCGGCTTCCCTGCTTTCGGGCGGTGGCCAGCCTTCGTGGGATTTATCCCAAGTTGCCGTCAAAAGAGGAGCATTGTCATTCTGAGCGCCACGCAGAATCTAGATTCTTCACTCCGCTTCACTCCGCTTCGCTTCGTTCAGAATGACAACGCAATATTATCTCTCTGACAGCAACTTGGTATCGGGGGCGTGGCCGCACCCGGCCTGGCCGCGGCTGGCACAGGCTGGAAAGCCTGGGCCACCATTAACTTGCCTGGCAAGGAAATAATTCTGGACCCGGGGGCCTGCCCAGGCATATCCCTGAAGATAGGCCTGGCCAGGCGTGCTTTGCATATCCCTATCCTCCTTGTCCCGGCTTTTGCTGAAAGCTGACAGCTATTTCCCCGGAAAGTCTGAAGCTCAGGCCACGGTCAATTTTCTCCGTCTCGCTCCTTCCTGCCCTTGCGGCTCCTACCCCAGATAACCCTTTACACTTTTTGCCTGGGTTAATATACTTCCCCTAAAAAATACCCTCAATTGGCATGGAAATTTATACTCCCAAGACCCCCAGGGGCCGGCGGAAATTCCTCACCCGGAAAAAGCTGCTGGGCCTGCCTTTATTTGCGGCCGCGGCCGCGGTGGCCATCTGGGCGCTCTGGCCCGCGCCGCCCCCGCCTCCCAAGGCCCCACCGGCCGAGAGCCAGGCCCGCATGGAGACCCTGGCCCTCACCGAGATTCAGGAAGGGGATAAACGCTGGACCCTGGAGGCCAAATCCGCAGATTTTCTCAAGGATAAGCAGGAGATCAAGATCACCGGGGTCAGGGTGGAATTTTACGGGGGCCCGGAAAAGACCATCAAGGTGAGGGCCCAGGAAGGCTTGATCCACACCCAAACCCGGGTCTTAACCCTGCTGGGCCAGGTGGAAATGGAAACCGGCAACCTGCGCATCACCACCGGCAAGGCCATTTATCAACCCGCAGGCCGGCTCTTGAGCGCCCCGGAGGACGTGACCCTGGAAGACCCCCGGGGCAAGATCCAGGGAAAGGACTTGAAAGTATATCTGGCGGAAAAAAAGCTGGTCCTGGCCCGGCACCGCCTCACCCAGGTAAAGGTCCAGGGATGGGAGCGTAAAAAGTGAAGCAAGAAAAGACCTGGAAGGGCTGGGCCGCGGCCCTGGCCCTGATCCTGGCCGTGGCCGCGGCGCCGTCAACCACGGGGGCCCAGGAAAAAAAGGGCCCCCAAAAAGGCCCCCAAGACGAGTTCCCCCTGCACATCACCGCGGACCGCCTGGAAGCGGATCAGAATGCCCGGACCATTGACTTTATCGGCCAGGTGAAGGCCACTTACGGCGACTCCATCCTTTACGCCGATAAATTGCGGGTCTATTATGAACAGCCCCCGCCCGGCTCGAAGCCGGCGGCCAAGGCTCCCTCCCCGGAGGGAAAAGAGGCCTCGCCTTTGGGGGACCTGGGGGGAGAAAAGATCAGCCGCATCGTCGCCACCGGGCAAGTGCGGGTGGTGCAGGAAGACAAGGTGGCCACCGGCCAGGAAGCCACTTACTTCCGGGCCCGGGATGAAATCGTCCTGGTGGGCAACCCCCAACTCTGGCGGGCGGAGAACACCCTGAAGGGGGAGCGGATCATCTTTAATATGAAAGATAACAAGGTCTTTGTGGAAAGCTCTCCCAAGAAGCGGGTGGAGGCCCATCTCTATCCCGCGACCGGCTCTTCCGGGGCCCCGAAGGGCCTTCCCGGGAAGGCCGCGGCCCCCCCCAAGGCCCCTAAACGTTGATAAGGCCCAAGATGCACCTGCTGTCGCTGCGCAATCTGATGAAGAATTACGACGGCCGCACCGTGGTGGACTCCGTCTCTTTGGAGGTGCGGAGCGGCGAGGTGGTGGGTCTGCTCGGCCCCAACGGCGCGGGCAAGACCACCACCTTCTATATGCTGGTGGGACTGCTCCGCCCTGACCGGGGCCAGATTTTTTTGGACGGGGAGGATATTTCCTCACTCCCCATCTATCAACGGGCCCGGCTGGGGGTGCAATACCTGCCCCAGGAGCCCTCCGTCTTCCGCAAGCTGACAGTGGCGGAAAACATCATGGCCATCTTGGAAACCCTGGAGCCGGACCCCCAGGTGCGGCAGGAAAGGCTGCAAGAGCTCCTGGAAGAACTCCGCATCACCCATCTGGCGCACCAAAAAGCCTCTCTTCTTTCCGGGGGGGAGCGGCGCCGGGTGGAGATTACCCGGGCCCTGGTCACCTCCCCCCATTTCATCATCCTGGATGAGCCCTTTGCCGGCATCGACCCCCTGGCGGTGACTGATATTCAAAATATTATCCGCCAATTGAAGGAGCGGCAATTGGGGGTTCTTATTTCGGATCATAATGTGCGGGAGGCCCTGGGCGTCTGCGATCGGGGCTATATCCTGAACGAAGGCGTGGTCCTGGAGGAAGGGACTCCGGAAGTGCTGGTGCAGAGTGAAGTGGCCAAAAGGATTTACTTGGGGGAAACCTTTAAGTTATAATGTACCTGAGCTGGCCCCAGGCCAGGTTTGATGCCACGGAAATAACTAGAAGAACAGCCTATGGCCCTTGAGATTCGCCAGAACCTGAAGCTCACCCAGACGCTCATCATGACCCAGAAGTTGCAGCAGGCCATCAAGCTGCTGCAGCTTTCCCGGCTGGAGCTCCTGGGGGAAATCCATCAGGTTCTGGAGACCAACCCGATTCTGGAGGAGTCCCAGACTGAAGAAACGGAGGACCTGAGCCCCGAGCAGGAAAGCCTGACTCTGGGACCTAGTGCCGAGAGTCAAGAGTCGGAAGAGACCGGCACCGGCGATGAGGCCAAATCCGCCGCTGAAGAATGGGACTGGGACGCCTTTCTCCAAGACCGGCTGATGCCCTCCCCCACTTCCGGCGAATATGAGGAACGGGAATCCCCGCCTTTTGAAAACCTGAACGCCCAGAAAACCACCCTGAAATCCCACCTCACCTGGCAGCTGCGCATGGCGGAACTGGCCGAAGAAGGCGAGGCCATCGGCACGCTGATCATCGGCAATCTGGACCGGGACGGCTATCTCCGGGCCACCATTGAGGAAATCGCCCAAGAAACGAACGTTGCCTCGGAGCGGGTGGAGGAGGTCCTGGCGGTTATCCAGAGTTTCGATCCTCCGGGGGTGGCGGCCCGGGACCTCAAAGAATGCCTGCTTATCCAGGTTAAAGCCTCCGGATTGCAGGACCCCCTGGTCACCGCGGTCATCCAGAATCATCTCCCCAACCTGGGCAACAAAAATTACCAGGCCATTGCCCGGGATTTGAAGGTCCCCCTGGAAAAGGTCTTCGATGCCAGCGAGATCATCTTCAAGCTGGACCCCAAACCCGGCCGGGAGTTCGATGCCGAGGACGCGGATTACATCAATCCTGACGTCCATGTGCAAAAAGTAGGCAATGACTACGTCATCAGCCTGAACGAAGACGGCCTGCCCAAGCTGCGGGTAAACACCTTTTATTTGGAGGCCCTGCGCAGCCCCGAGGCCCTGCCGGAGAACGTCAAGAGCTATATTCAAAAACACCTGGATAACGCCTTGTGGTTTATCCGCAGTATTCATCAACGCCAGAAGACCCTGTACAAGGTGACCGAAAGCATCATCCGCTTCCAGCGGGAATTCCTGGACCAGGGACTGTCCCAATTGAAACCCCTGACCCTGCGCCAGGTCGCGGAAGATGTGCAGATGCATGAATCCACGATCAGCCGGGTGACCACCAACAAATATATTCACACTCCCCAAGGCGTATTTGATCTGAAATACTTCTTCAACAGCGGCATCAACCAGATTTTAGGAGATCAGATCGCCTCGGAAAGCGTGAAAGAAAAGATCCGTCAGCTAGTCCAATCCGAAAATCCTGAGAACCCCTTGAGCGATCAGGAGATCGCCGATATGCTCCGCCGGGACAATGTCATCATCGCCCGGAGAACGGTGGCCAAGTATCGGGGCATGTTGGGGATGCTCTCCTCAAGCAAACGGAAGCGGCCCGGATACCGGCGTAAAGACTTCTCAGAGACTTCCGCGACTTGATGGCACATATTCCCTGGGAATTAATCAGATGGGAGGAACAGTATGCAGATTTCCGTGACATTTCGACAGATTGAGCCCTCAGAGGCCTTGAAAAGCTATGTGACTGAACGCTTGAATAAATTTAAGCGTTACCTGGATGGGCCGGTGGAAGCCCATGTGGTGCTGGGGTTGGAGAAGTTCCGCCACTCGGCCGACGTGACCATTGACAGCAACGGCAAGATCATCAAAGGCCATGATGAGAACGTGGATATGTACGCGGCCATCGATCTGGTGATGGATAAGATCGATATGCAGCTGAAGAAGCTCCGGGAGAGGTTAAGGGACGTAAAAGGAGATCGGAGCCGGGTTACGCCCCCGGTGGAGGCCGCGGAAGACGGCCCGGGACTGCCCCCGGTTCGCCGGAAACGGGTGGAAGTGCCGTCCCTGCAATTGGCTGACGCCTTGGAGACGATGCAAAGCGGCAACGATAACGTCCTGGTGTTCACCAACGTGGCCAATGGGTCTTTAGGAATACTCTGCCGGCGCCAGGACGGGAGCTTTGTCCTGCTTGAACCCGATCTGGGTTAGGATCTTTCCGCGACTCCATGAAAGTCATCGATCTTCTGGATTCCACGTGCATCCTGCCGGATTTGCAGGCTGGCAACAAGCGCGGGGTGTTGGAGGAACTGACCGCCTCCATAGTGGGCCAGCACGGCGAGTTGAGCCCGCAGACCGTGGTGGAGGTGCTGCTGGAGCGGGAACGCCTGGGAAGCACGGGCATCGGCGACAATATCGCCATTCCCCATGGGAAGCTACCGTCGATCTCCCAAATGCTCCTGGCCTTTGGCCGCAGCCTCAAGGGGGTGGACTTCGACTCCATGGACGGCAAGCCCTCCCAAATCTTTTTTCTGCTCTTGGCCCCCGCCAATTCCTCCGGTCTGCACCTTAAGGCCCTGGCCAAGATCTCCCGCATGCTCATGAGTCAGGCCTTCCGGGAGAGCCTGATTAAAGCCGAGGGCGCGGTGGAAATCCATCGTCTGATTGCAGAAAAGGACGCAGAATTTTGAGACCGGCCGGAGCAATCCGGGTCGAATTTTAACTACCCAGCAATGGGCCAGATACCTGTGGCAAACCAGCAGCCGGCAACCTTCCCGCAGCCATCCTTTCCCGTTCTGATCATCACCGGCCTCTCCGGCTCGGGTAAAAGCACTGTGCTCCGAGCCTTGGAGGACATCGGCTATTTCTGCGTGGACAATCTGCCCCTGCGCCTGCTCCCCCCCTTTTTGCGGGAGCAGTCCCGGTCCCACCGGGAGGGCCGCAAAATCGCCCTGGTGATGGATGTGCGCACCGAGGGCTTCTTGCAGAATTACGCCCGGGTCTTTCGCCGCCTGAAGAAGCAGGGCTACCAGCTCCACCTGATCTTCCTGGAATCGGACGAGGCGGCCCTGATCCGGCGCTTCAGCCAGACCCGGCGCCAGCATCCTCTGGCGGACCAGGAGAGCATCTCCCATGCCCTCCGGGAAGAGCGCCGCTCCCTGGCCGGTCTCAGACGCCTGGCCCACCGCATCATTGACAGCTCTTTTTATAACCCCCATCAGCTCCGGGAGCTGATCCAGGCGGAATACTCGGAGCTGACGCCCCGGCAGCGCATGGCCCTGCACCTCATTTCCTTTTCCTTCAAGAACGGCATTCCCCCGGAGGCCGACCTGGTGCTGGATGTCCGTTTTTTACCCAATCCCTTTTTTGTGGAGGAATTGAAACCTCTCAACGGCAACGACCCCGGGGTGCGGGATTATGTCCTGGGGCAGCCTGAAACCCAGGCCTTTTTGCCGCGACTCTTTGATTTCCTGGATTACCTGCTGCCCCTGTTCATCAAAGAGGGGAAAACCCATCTGACCCTGGCCATCGGCTGCACCGGGGGCCAACACCGCTCCGTGGTCATCGTCAATGCCCTGGCCGCGCACCTTACCCAGGGCCACCTCCCTTACACCCTCCATCACCGCGAGGTGATACCCAAGGAGACCCACCCATGATCGGTATTTTACTCGTTACCCATAAAGAACTGGCCGAAGCCCTGATGACCGTCTGCGACCTGATCCTCGGACACCAGGAAGGAATTCGGGCCATTTCCCTCGATCCTAAGGCCACCCCGGAGGAATGCCGTCAACAGATCCAGCGGGGCCTGGCCCAGGTGAACAACGGTAACGGCGCCATCATCCTCACGGATATGCTGGGCGGCACGCCCTCCAACCTCACCCTCACCTTCCTTAAGGAAGGCAAGGTGGAAGTGGTCACCGGGGTGAACCTGCCCATGCTCCTGAAACTGGCCCAACTCCGGGAGGAAAAGGACCTGGTGCAGGTGGCCCTGACCCTGAAACAATGCGGTCAGAAGGGCATTACCGTGGCCAGTGAGGTTCTGCGCCATAAATGACCCGGAAGTCTTGATTCGCCCCGGGGGATTGACGGATATTAACGGCATCTGGGCCATAGAAAAGGCCTCTTTCCCCACCCCCTGGTCCCGCGTCTCGTTTTTGGCGGAACTGGGACATTCCCTGAGCCATACCCTGGTAGCCGGCCCCCCGCCCCCCCAACCCCGGGCGGTCTGGGCCTACCTCATCTACTGGGTAGTGGCCGACGAAATGCACATCCTCAACCTGGCGGTCCATCCCCAACACCGCCGCCAGGGTATCGCCCGCCGCCTCCTCTACGCTGCCATGGCCCACGCCCGGGAACTGGGCGCAGAGGTAGCCTGGCTGGAAGTGCGCCCCTCCAACCACCCCGCTCTGAAACTTTACGCTCTCTTCGGCTTTCAGAAAATGGGCCGCCGCCCCCGCTACTACGACGACACCCAGGAAGACGCCTTGTTGCTGGCTTATTATTGGGAGGAGGGGGAGGAAGACAGTGATCAGTAATCAGTAAAAACTACTGATCACTGATCACTGATTACCGGGCTTAAGGCGCGGAGCACTGGCGCGCGGGCCCGGGGTTTTCTTTCAGAAAGTTTTGCACCAGGTTTTCCGGGGTCTCCTGGGGGTTGCCGGGAATGACCTCAATGTCTTTATGCTGGATCAGGCCCTGGGCCTTGTCCCCCAGGCCCGCGGCGATGACGTGGGTCACGCCCAGGTCTTCCAGCCACTCGGGGATGCCCCCGGGCTCGTGAGGCGGGATGGGCACGGTTTCCTGGCCCACCACGGCCCCTTCCTTGACGGTGAAGAAGGCAAAACCTTTAGCTTCGCCGAACTTGGCCGCCAGCTTGCCGTCATCCACGGGCAGCGCGAACCTCAGCACCCCCGGCTCCCGGCGGGACGCGGTGGGGGAGAGGACCTCCAGCAGGTAATCAATGATGGGCCGGAGGGCCTGGAAGAAGGGGCTGTCCTTATCCGGCAGATTGATGAGCTCGCCCTGGTCCGCGGCCTCCACCACCTTGGGATCGAAGGGCAGGGCGCCCAGCAAGGGCACCTTGGCGTCCTGGGCGGTTTTTTTGGCGCCCCCGGTTTTGAACAGGGGGATGGCTTCACCGCAGTGGGGGCAGTGGTAGCCGCTCATGTTCTCCACCAATCCCAGGATATCCAGGTTGACCTTCTGGCAGAAATTGATGGATTTGCGCACGTCCGCCAGGGAGATTTCCTGGGGGGTGGTGACGATGACCGCGTGGGCCTCGGGGATGGTCTGGACCACACTCATGGGTTCGTCGCCGGTGCCCGGGGGCGCGTCGATCACCAGGTAATCCAGATGGCCCCACGTCACTTCGCTCAGGAACTGGCGGATGAGCTGGTGTTTCAGGGGGCCCCGCCAGATGACCGCCATTTCCCGGTTTTTCATCAGCATTTCGATGGACATGACCCGGAGGTTGTCGAAGAGGTCCGGGGGCAAAGGAAACTGGGCGTGCATCATGTCCAAAGGGGCTTGGAGGCCCAGCATGCGGAGCACGTTGGGGCCGTGCAGGTCCACGTCCATCAGGCCCACCTTGTAGCCCCGGCGGGCCAGGGCCAGGGCCAGGCTCACGGCCACGCTGCTTTTGCCCACCCCCCCCTTGCCGCTCATCACCAGGATCTTGTGGCGGATCTGTTTCAGGGTGCGGGTAATATCTTTATCCCCGGATTCTTGGGGGGGAGGCTGCCCCGGGCCGCAACCGGAACAACCCTTAGGGTCAGCGCCGCAGGTCTGGGGATCGGAGCCGGAAGGACAATCGGTCATAACTTAGATCTCCTTGCAAAACTTAATCGTAGATAAACGTGTTCAGGGGAATGAACCAATGGTCATTACCACTCTATCTATATATTTAATACCTAAAAAAATTTTCCCGCAAGGATTTTAGGGAAAACCTCCTTTTTCAATAAGTGATTAAGTTCTGGAAAAAGAAGTTAATACTGGCGTATAATTCAATGTAAAGTTTATCTAAATTAATTATCGTCTCCTTTGTATAGAGGCCGCATATGCCTGAAGGCAGCAAACAACCTGGTTTTTATGAATTAATTTGCAATTGGGTATACGGCTTCTTCGGCATTCCTGGGCTCGTCGTACTTCATCTTTTTGCTGCCCTTTTACCGGTGGCTGTTTATGCATTACTGAATTGGGATACGTTCAAAACATTGCCAGGAATCACTTATATTACCCGCGAGTCGGTTCCACATGCCGATCCTAATCGGTTTTCCGTCCTCGTCGCCCATCTGGAAAACGATTCGAACCGCGAGCATGAGCACCTGATTGTCGAGGCGCTCAAGGAATTCGAGGGAATTAAGGTATTATCTCTGGACCGGACAATTCCCTTGAAAGGCCCGATGCCTGAAGAGATGGAAAAACGGGGACATGTTGATGCCCACCGCTATTTGAAAAAAAGCGGGGCCTCGGTGCTAATCTGGGGGATGGTCCTCAGCGGCGGCGGCGGGACTGTCCTCAAGCTGCGATGGACACCGGCTCAGGACGGGGGACAAAAATGGAATCGCTATGAATCACCGCGCATCGAAACCCAGCTCCGACTGCCGGAATTATTTTGGTCCGACTTAGCTGACATCCTGCGCCTGCTCATTGCCTTGGGCGATGCAGAATTCCGCGCCCAAGAGGGCCACTACGTTGCCGATCGGTTGCCGCCGTTCATCGCCAGGGTGAGAAAACTCCTTGAGTCAAGCGCTGGCCGTCCGGGATGGGACGCGGACGCTAGAGGAAGGACCAGGGCGTTCCTGGCCAATTCACTTCAGCTACTTGGAGATCAAAGCGGCCAGAAAGAAACCCTGACATCGGCCGTGGCCGTCTACCAGGTAGCCCTTCAGGAGTTGACCCGGGACCGGGCTCCCCTGGATTGGGCCGTAACCCAGAACAACCTGGGCAACACCCTCTCAAGTCTCGGGCGATGGGAGAGCGGCACTAAAAACCTGGAAGAAGCGGTGGCCGCCTACCGGGAGGCGCTCAAAGAATTTAGCCGAGAGCGGGTACCCCTAAATTGGGCCATGACCAAGAACAACCTCGGTACCGCCCTCTCGACTCTCGGCGAGCGAGAGAGCGGCACGGCACGCTTGGAAGAGGGCGTGGCTGCCTTCCGCGAGGCGTTGCAGGAGTGGACCCGGGAGCGGGTGCCCCTGCATTGGGCAACAACCCAGAACAACCTGGGCAACACCCTCACCATTATCGGTGAGCGGGAAGGCGGCGCTGCACGCCTGGAGGAGGCCGTGATCGCCCTCCGCGAGGCGTTGCAGGAGTGGAGCCGGGAGCGGGTGCCCCTGCATTGGGCAACAACCCAGAACAACCTAGGCAACGCCCTCTCGAGGCTCGGGGAACGGGAGAGTG
>Ga0265296_1001048_pt1 | contig 34373 bp, 30 predicted proteins | sample MunlanPumphouse1_FD_189073 | JGI IMG/M metagenome (GOLD analysis project Ga0265296, IMG submission 189073) | Groundwater microbial communities from a municipal landfill in Southern Ontario, Canada - Pumphouse #1 | ecosystem: Environmental > Aquatic > Deep subsurface > Groundwater | place...
AACCAGCATGCTTGGGATACTCATTACTCCAAATTGCGATGCTTTTACCGGATTCTCATCGACATTCAGTTTAACAACTTTAAGTTTTCCCTCCAATTTTTTCGCGAGCTTCTCAACTTCAGGGCCAACCATTTTGCACGGCCCGCACCATGGGGCCCAAAAATCAACAAAAACAGGCAGTTGAGATTTTAATACCTCCGCGTCAAAATCCTTGTCCGATATATTTTGCATTTTAGCCACTCTCCTTCTACTTTAATCATATATATATTATAATATAAATAATCAACAATGAGAACAGGGGGAATTAATAATGATTTTTGGTGAAATGGGAGACATGGTAAAAAAAGCCAGGGAAATGCAGTCCAACATGAAAAAAATTCAGGAGGAGTTAAAAAACACCCGGTATGAAGGCGAAGCAGGAGAGATAAAAGTAACAATTAACGGCGAGATGGAAATATTGGATATTCAGGCAGCAGAAAATCCAAATATCAAACATATTAAAGAGGCGGTAAACCGAGCGATTAAAAAGTCAAAAGATGACGCGGGTAAAAAACTAAAAGGTCTAACCGGCGGTTTGAGCATCCCGGGACTATTTTAATTAAGCTTTAAGTGTTAAAATTTAATTATGGCAAAAAAGAAAAAAGTAGTTGTCCTCGGCGGCGGCCCTAACAGGATCGGCCAGGGAATTGAATTTGATTACTGCTGCGTACATGCTTCTTACGCGCTCCGGGAAGAAGGGTATGAGAGCATAATGATAAACTCCAATCCGGAGACGGTCTCAACCGATTATGACACGTCCGACAGGCTGTATTTTGAGCCGCTTATCCGCGAAGATGTCCTGACAATAATTGACAAAGAAAAACCGGAAGGAATTATTGTCCAGTTTGGCGGCCAAACTCCTCTTAATCTCGCGATTCCGCTTAAAAAAGCCGGAGTCAAGATACTAGGGACATCTGTTGAAAGCATCGACCGCGCGGAAGACAGAAAATTATTCAAAACAATGATTCACAAACTAAAACTCAAACAGCCTGACAACGGTATTGCGGTTAATGTAAAAGAAGCGCTGTCAGCCGCAAAAAAAATCGGTTACCCCGTTTTGGTCCGGCCGTCATATGTTCTCGGCGGACGCGCGATGGAAATCGTTTATGATGACGAAGATTTAAGCGAATACATGGAAAAGGCGGTCTTTGCCTCGCCCGAAAGGCCGGTTCTCATTGACAAATTTTTACAAGATGCGATAGAGGTTGATGTCGACGCGGTATCTGACGGAAAAGTTTGCGTTATCTGCGGAATAATGGAGCATATAGAAGAAGCGGGTATTCATTCCGGGGACAGCGCTTGCGTATTGCCCCCATATACTCTGAGCGATGAAATTATTGTTGAAATAAAAAGGAACACCTACGCCCTCGCAAAAGAATTAAAAGTTATCGGACTTATGAATATTCAATATGCTATAAAAGACGATATTGTCTTTATTCTTGAGGTAAACCCGAGAGCCTCAAGAACAATACCTTTTGTTAGCAAGGCTACAGGCGTGTCCTGGGCAAAGATCGCCACAAAAGCAATGATCGGAAAATCATTAAAAGAGATGGGAGTAAAAGAATTGGGAAAAATGAAACATATTTCCGTAAAAGAATCCGTTTTCCCATGGATAAGATTTATCGGAGTTGATACGGCGCTCGGCCCGGAGATGCGGTCAACAGGCGAAGTAATGGGTATTGACCAGGATTTTGGACGCGCGTTTATGAAGTCGCAGCTCGCGGCCGGGCAAAACCTCCCGACATCGGGAAATGTTTTTGTATCGGTTAATAACAAGGACAAACGCAATATTGTTTTTATCGTAAAAAAGCTCGTTGACCTGGGATTTAAAATTGTTTCAACAACTGGCACCGCGGAAGTATTAAAAAACAACGGAATAGACGTACGCGAAGTACACAAAATCGGCGAAGGCCGTCCTGATGTAAAAGATCTGATCGCGAACAGCGAGATTGCCCTTATAATAAATACCCCCGGCGGCAAAAAAACAAAACAAGATGAGACAAAAATCCGCAGCGGCGCTGTTCTCCATAATATTCCGATAATTACCACGCTCTCCGGCGCGCAGGCCGCGATAAACGGGATTGAGTCATATGTAAAAAAAGGCCTTGATGTAAAACCTCTCCAGGATTATCACAAAACTAAGCAAGCGTAGAAAAAGTAGAATCATCCCATAGCGGCTGCATCTTGTCATAACGGCTTCGGTGATAAATAATATCCTGAATCATATTTGAAAGACGGTCCATTTCGTCCTGCATCGCGTTTTCGGATAATTTCCGGTGTCCGGTCCTTACATCAATAACGGTCGTACCTATATCATCAATTACTTTTATCGGCTCTTGAATTAAATTATTTCCATCGATTGTAAACGCGGCAAGCTCCGGATTATATCTGTCTCGAAGTCCGATTATAAACTGATGTTTCATATTGTGGGACAAATCCTGCTCTGACGGGAAAGGAACACCTTTGGGGTGGCTGTGATAAACTCCCAAAAACTCAAGATCGTGTTTTTTTAAAAAAAGATCAGCTCGTTCAAAGTCCTCCCCTGTCAAACCAAATGTTTGTTTGGGATTATTCCAGTCTTTGTTAAGTATCGGCAGCACGCCAAGGATTGTGTTTTCTTTTCCGCCGAGGATTCCTCCGCACTCATTGGGGAATGCGGTCTGTGCCTGCTGCATTATAATGTCATATTGTCGCTGGGTTATCTTGAACATGGCTATATTATATAATATAATCCAATTCATGCACAGAAAAAAGCTAAAAGACGCAAAAATTATAGTTATTAAGATCGGCAGCTCCACGCTGACGGATAAAAGCGGAAAGTTGGACCGCAATAATCTTCAACGTATTGCATCCGAGATTGCAGATATAATTTCACTTGGTAAAAAAGTAATTATAGTAACATCGGGCGCGATAGTTTGCGGGTCAGAGAGGATCAGTAAATTAAAAAGTCTGCGTTCAATCTCTCAAATGCAGGCCGCGGCGGCAATCGGACAGGGACTACTCATGAAAGAATACGATAACGCGTTCTCAAGATTTGAAAAGCCGGTTGCTCAAGTATTATTAACCAGAGACGCGATTGCCGACAGGGAAAGATATTTGAATACCTGCAACGCAATCCACGAAATGATCGAGTTCGGCGCTATTCCGATTGTAAATGAGAACGATACCGTATCAATTGACGAAATAAAAATCGGAGATAACGACAACCTTTCAGCTCTGGTTGCGAATCTTGTTGGAGCAGATCTCCTGATTAATCTGACGGATGTCCAGGGATTTATGATTGACGGTGTCGTTGTACAGGAAATAGATAAAATCGATAAAAGGATTGAAGAGGCGGCATTACCCGGAGGAGTTTTTGGACGGGGAGGAATGGTTACAAAATTGCAGGCCGCGAAAATATGCTCCGATGCCGGGATATTTATGATTATCGCAAGCGGGAGAGATAACGGAATTTTTAGCAAAATATTGGATGGTCAAAATATCGGGACGTTATTTATTCCAAGAGAAAAAAAACTTGATTCAAGAAAAAGATGGCTGGCTCACGGGTTTAAACCTGCCGGCAAAGTTATAATAGATGAGGGCGCCGCTAGAGCTCTCGCGGAGAGAGGGAGTAGTCTTTTGGGGGTCGGAATAAAAGAGGTTAAAGGCAAGTTTAAACCTGGAGACCTCATAAGCATTTTCAATTTAAAGGGAAAAGAAATCGCGCGGGGCCTTTCGAATATTTCATCGGATGAAACCGATAAAATTAAAGGGCTTAAAAGCGCCGATTCCGGATACGAAGAAGTGATCCATCGGGATAATCTGGTGGTATTATGAGCGAAGTAAAAATGAAAGGAAAACTTGCCGCGGAAGCATCGAGAATACTGGCAAACATCTCAACGAATGACAAAAACAAAGCTCTTGATGCGATTGTAAAAGCATTAATCGAGAAAAAAGAAGCAATTCTTGCCGCAAACAAGAAAGATATCGATGCGGCAATCACAAAAAATATATCAAAAGCGTTAATCGACAGGCTTACTCTTAACGATAAAAGAATCAACGATATGGCTGAAGGAATTAAGATGGTTATTAATCTCCCCGACCCTATCGGAGAGGTTATTAGTGAGCGGGAGCGTCCAAACGGTCTAAACATAAAAAAAATAAGGGTGCCTTTTGGAGTTATTGGCGTTATTTATGAGTCAAGGCCAAATGTTACGGTTGATGCCGCCGCCCTGTGCCTAAAAGCAGGAAATGCCGTAATCCTTCGCGGAGGTTCTGATGCGATTAATTCAAATATCGCACTCACAAAAATAATTTCTGACGCGATTGAGTCTATTGGCTTTCCAAAAGAATCGGTTCAGTTGATCGAAGATACAAACCGGAAAGCGGTGGCGGAGATGCTTTGCCTTAAGCAATTTATTGATGTGATAATACCTCGCGGCGGGTCAGGGCTGATAAAAATGGTAGTTAAAAAGGCAACAATTCCTGTAATCGAAACAGGAGTCGGAAATTGTCATGTATATGTTGAGTCAAGCGCAGATCTTGCTGTTGCAGAAAATATTGTAATTAACGCAAAGTGCTCTAGGCCGTCTGTATGTAATGCAATAGAAACGCTGTTGGTGGACAAAAAAATAGCAAAAAACTTTTTACCGGGCCTTTTTGCCAGATTAAAGTCTGCCGGAGTGGAAATAAGGGGCGATAAATTCATAAAAAAAATCGATCCAAGCATAATTGATGCGACATCCAAAGACTGGAAGACAGAATATCTCGATCTTATACTAGCTGTCAAAATAGTATCGGGTATTGATGACGCGATCTCTCACATAACCAAGTACGGATCAAGACATTCCGAGTCTATTGTCACAAGTAATGCTGAACTGGGTGAAAAATTTCTGCGGGAGGTTGATGCGGCAGCGGTATATGTTAACGCTTCAACCCGGTTTACCGACGGGTTCGAATTTGGATTCGGCGCGGAGATAGGCATCAGCACCCAAAAGCTGCACGCGAGAGGGCCTTTTGCGCTGCCGGAACTCACAACCTATAAATATATCGTCCACGGAAACGGTCAGGTGAGACCTTGAAGCAAATTGGAATTCTTGGCGGAAGCTTTGACCCTATCCACATTGGACACCTGAAAATTGCCGAAAAATCCATGAAAGCTTTTAGGCTTGACCGGGTAATATTTGTTCCCGCGGGTACCCCGCCCCACAAAAAAGACCGTAAACTTACCGATAAAAAAGACCGCCTTGCAATGGTGCAAATAGCAGTTTTAAATAATCCTGATTTTTATGTTTCCCCAGTTGAAATAAACAGGCCGGGATATTCTTATGCTGTTGAAACTTTTGAAATACTCCACAAAAAATTCGGTCCTAACACAAAGCTGTTCTATATTATGGGGGCGGATTCACTCTCTGAAATACTTTCATGGAAAACGCCGTTAAAACTTTTTAATTTTTGCGATTTTATTGTCGCGACACGTCCCGGAAGCAGTTTTAAAATATGCAGGCGGCTTATGAAATTTCCGCCTCTGGAGTTAAATAAGGACAAAATTCATTTTGTCGAGACAAAATACAATATTTCTTCAACTATCGTGCGCAAAAGGCTTGAGGACAATAAATCCGTAAAAAGACTTGTGTCGAAAGATATAATACAATATATTAAGGATCACAATCTGTACAATAAATCCGCGGAGGTTAACTAATGGCAAAAAAAATTCCAAATACAAAGCTGTATGTTCTTGATAACGGGATGAAGATTTTGACCGAAAAGATCAGCGAGGTCAGGTCGGTCTCGGTCGGTATAATCGTGGGTACCGGATCCGGGGCGGAACGCGAGAACGAGAGCGGAATATCTCATTTTATCGAGCACATGATGTTCAAAGGAACACCGACACGCACATCTTTTCAAATAGCGCAGGAGCTGGATTCTATCGGAGGAAGAATAAACGCGTATACAGGGAAAGAATACACCTGCTATTACGCCGTAGTTCTCGATCGCCATGTTGACGTTGCCGTCGATGTCCTGTCGGATATATTCCTAAATTCAAAAATCGCGGCGGAAGAGATTGATCTTGAGCGCAAGGTCGTGCTCGAAGAAATAAGCATGTATGAGGATACGCCTGACGAGCTGATACATGATTTTTTTGCCGAGACAATACTGCACGGTCATCCGTTAAGCAGAAACACTCTGGGTACGGTTGAAACCGTTAATTCATTTACAAGAAACGACATAATCAAGTTCCAAAACAGATATTATCATCCGGACAATATTCTTATCTCGATTGCCGGCAATTTTGATCCTTCAAAAGCAATAAAAGAAATCGAAAAAAAGTTTAAACATCTATCCGGCAAAAGAGCAAAAGACGAGGAGCGCCTGCACAAGATAATCCCCAGTATAAAATACAAAACAAAAAAAACCGAACAGGTCCATTTCTGCGTCGGGACCAAGGGTGTTTCGCAGCTCGACGAAAATCGATACACATTTGCTATTCTTGACAACATTCTGGGCGGCTGTTTAAGCTCAAGATTGTTTCAGGAGGTCAGGGAAAAAAGAGGCCTCGCCTACTCTATTTTTTCGTATAATTCGTCATTCAAAAACATCGGGATATTCTGCGTTTACGCGGGAGTTTCAAAGAAAAACATGAAAGAGGTTCTCGATATAACCCTAAAAGAATTTAAAAACGTAAAAAAAGACGGGATAACGGAAGAAGAATTATCCAGGGGAAAAGAATTTATTAAAGGAAGTCTTGTTTTGAGCCTCGAGAACACAAGTTCCAGGATGAGCTATAACTCAAAGTCCGAGCTCTACTACAACAGGGTTATAACTATTGACGAAATATTTAATGAAATTAACAGAGTAGCGGTAGATGATGTTGCCCAGGCGGCAAACCATTATTTGAACGAAAAATACTTAAATCTTGCCGTTATCGGAGAGTATGCGCAAGGCGAAGAACCGGTAAAATCATTATCATGCTGAAAATAAAAATTAAAAAGCTGCCTCACGCTAATGACCTGCCACTCCCAAAACACATGACGGACCACAGCGCTGGAGCCGACCTGATTGCCGCCGTTGAAAAAGAAGAAATAATCAAACCAGGGGAATATAAACTGATACCAACAGGCATCTCAATCGAAATTCCGCAAGGTTTTGAAGGGTCTGTCCGCCCTAGATCCGGTCTTGCGCTAAAATACGGGGTAACACTCCTAAATACTCCAGGCACAATTGACGCTGACTATCGCGGTGAGGTAAGTGTTATAATGATAAATCATGGGCAAAAGGATTTTGTCGTAGTCCGGGGAGAGCGGATCGCTCAATTAGTAATCTCGAAATACGAAAAAGTTGAATTTGACGAGTCAAAAGAATTAGGGGACACACAGCGAAGTTCCGGCGGATTTGGACATACAGGGAGGTAGTTTCTGTTTCGCGTAGGTGGGGCTCTTAGCCCCACAGAGTGCGGTCAGCCTAAGAGGCCGACCTACGCGTCAGATTTTATTAGGAGGTTTTTATGTCAATTAAAGTATTAGTAAACGGCGCGAAAGGTAAAATGGGTTCTGAAACACTCAAAGCTGTGAGAGCTGATAATGATCTTGAGCTTGTCGGACAAACGGATATCGGAGACGATCTTTCATCGGAAATAAAAAAAACAAAAGCGGATGTTGTCGTTGATTTTACGCAGCCGGACCATGTAATGAGAAACATCGAAAGAATAATCGAAAACGGCGCCCACGCGGTTATCGGAACAACGGGCATAAAAGAAAATCAATTGTCAATAATTGAAAAGCTTTGTAAAGAATATAAAGTAAACTGCCTTATTGCCCCGAATTTTGCGATAGGAGCGATACTCATGATGAAATTTTCTCAAGAAGCGGCAAAATATATGCCAAGCGTCGAAATAATCGAGCTTCACCACGATAAAAAACTGGACAAGCCGTCAGGCACGGCAATCAAGACCGCGCAGATGATGTCAAATTTAAAAAATATTCCGATACACAGCGTAAGACTCCCGGGTTTTGTCGCGCATCAGGAGGTAATATTCGGAGGACTCGGCCAGACACTCACAATTAGACACGATACAATAAACAGGGAATCATTTATGCCGGGAGTTATCCTCGCAATCAAAAAAATCCAAAAACTTCCGGGTCTGACATACGGGCTGGAAAAAATTATTTAACAACAATGTTTATTAATTTTTTTGGAATGTAGATAATCTTGACGATTTGTTTTCCTGTAACATGAGATTTTGTTTTTTCACTTGTCTGCGCTGCGGATTTTATATCTTCATCCGGCATATCAACCGGAACAATAATGGTATCCCGCAATTTTCCGTTAACTTGAATGGCAATAGTTATTTTATCCTCAACAATCAAAGCGGGATCATGCTTTGGCCATCTCTGTTTGGTGATACTGTCTTTATGTCCCAACTGATGCCACAATTCTTCTGCCATATGCGGTGCAAACGGAGAAAGAAGAATCAGCAATATTTCCAGGTTTTGCGGTCTTGTAGTTTGGCAATCCTGTGTCAGTATATTTGTTAGTTCCATCAGCTTAGCTATCACGGTGTTGTACGAAAATCTTTCAATATCTTCTGTAACTCCTTTAATTGTCTGATGCAGTTTTCTTTGGACATTGGAATTTATCTGGTTATTGTTTCTTGTATCTTGATTAATTTCAGTAACGAGTCTCCAAATCCTATTCAAGAACCTATAGCACCCTTCCACCCCCGCGTCGCTCCATTCAAGCTGGGATTCCGGAGGAGAAGCGAAAAGGATAAATAGTCTCGCGGTATCCGCGCCGTATTTTTTGATTATGTAATCGGGATCAACGACGTTTCCCTTAGATTTGCTCATTTTCGCACCGTCTTTTACGACCATACCCTGCGTCAAAAGATTTTTAAACGGCTCATTTACCGGGATAAGCTTTTCATCATATAAAAATTTTGTAAAAAATCTGGAATATAGGAGATGCAGTACGGCATGCTCTATTCCCCCGATATACTGGTCAACCGGCATAAATTTTTTAAGTTCATCATAATCAAAAGCTTTTTTATAGTCTTTCGGCGTAACATAGCGCAAAAAATACCACGAAGAACATATAAACGTATCCATGGTATCTACTTCCCTTTTTGCGGGGCCCCCGCATTTTGGACACGTTGTATTGATAAAATCATCCGACCTGGCAAGAGGAGATTTTCCTTTTCCGGTAAATTCAACATTATATGGAAGTTTAACGGGCAAATCTTTTTCGGGGACCGGAACGGCTCCGCACTTTTCGCAGTAAACAACCGGTATCGGGGTTCCCCAATATCTCTGTCTGCTTATCAGCCAATCTCTGATCTTATAATTTGTTTTCCACTCTGCAACTCCTTTTTGTATCAACCATTCCCCTATCTCATTGACTGCGTCATTGCTTTTTATTCCATTAAATTGCAGGGAATTAACCATGACACCTTCATCGACATAAGCGCATGTCATTTGAGATTCATTTAAATGGGATGCGGGATCATCAATCACAACCTTGAGAGGCATGTTATATTTCTTTGCGAACTCAAAATCACGCTGGTCATGGGTCGGAACCGCCATAACCGCTCCCTTTCCATATCCCATAATCACATAGTCCGAAATCCAAATCGGAATTTTTTCCTGTGTAGCCGGATTTATCGCGTACGACCCTGTAAACACGCCTTCCTTTTCTGTTTTTATCTGGCGGTCAAGATTAGATTCGTGTTTTACTTTTTCAATAAATTTATTTATCTCATTCTTTTGCTCCGCGGTTGTCAACTGCCCGACCAAAGGATGTTCCGGGGCCAAAACCATGTATGTTACGCCAAAGAGTGTATCGGGACGTGTTGTAAAAACTTCAATATTGCCAAATTTAATTTGTAGTCCTTTTGATTTTCCGATCCAGTTTCTCTGCATTGATTTAACTCGCTCGGGCCAACCATCTAAAAGATCAATGTCATGCAAGAGTCTGTCGGCATATTCTGTAATTTTTAAAAACCATTGTTCAAGATACTTTTCTTCAATAACGCTGTCGCATCTCCAGCACCTGCCGTCTTTTGCCTGCTCGTTCGCAAGAACCGTTTCGCATTTCGGGCACCAGTTGACTAACGCTTTTTTGCGGTAAGCCAATCCTTTATCAAACATTTTTAAAAACAACCACTGCGTCCATTTGTAATAATCCTCTTTGCAGGTTGTTACCTCCCTGCTCCAGTCGTAGCTTATGCCTAGCCGTTTTATTTGTCCTGTCATACGCTCAATGCATTTGAATGTCCAGTCCTGCGGGTGACCGCCTTTTGCGATTGCCGCGTTTTCTGCAGGCATACCAAATCCGTCCCATCCTATAGGATGCAGAACATTAAATCCATTCATTGTCTTATATCTCGCGAGAACATCGCCGATCGCGTAATTTCGGACATGGCCCATGTGTATCGCGCCGGAAGGATAGGGAAACATTACAAGGTCATAAAATTTTGGTTTTGGGCTATCGTTTCTTATCTCATAAATTTTGTTTTCGTCCCAGTATTTTTGCCATTTTGATTCTATATCCGCGAAATTGTAGTTTGACATATTAAATTAATATTAACAGAGCAAGGCGTTTTTTTCAATAAACCAGGGTGAGGTGAAATTTCCAAAAAAATGGTTCGATATAAATCAGGATATCAGCAGATCAGTAAATCGGGTTATCAGTAAATAAGGAGGAAAAATTATGATCGGAGCTACAAGAACGTTTAGGAGTTATTTGGGATCTTTTCCGACAACACGGTATGAATCCAGATTCAGGAGAATGGAAGTTGACCGGCCAAGGTTTTTTTCGCAGGAGAAAATAGTAGGCGGCGCAGGGAGCTTATCAATCCGCCCCGACGAAGTCATTATGAAGGTCAGGGATGGAATTCTGCCAAGCCATCACGAAATTGAGTGCTTTTCAAAGGCAGCCGAGCCTGTTCAGATCGGCGCAATGTTTGCAGCTCAAATAATAAATGATATCGAACTCCCAAAAACGCCTTATTTCGACCCAAATAAAGATCATCAAAGCTATCAGCTTTTTAATGATATCGCATCAGGATCCCGATTAACAAAAGATCAAATAGTTTCATTTATTCAGCGCGTTGTTACAAAAGAAGTTAAACCTGAATTTTTGGGAATGTTTCTCATGGCGGTAAGAATAAACGGTCTAAGCAATATGGAAACAGCCTGGCTGACAGAGGCAATGACAAAGTCGGGAAAAATTCTTGATTTAAGCCAGGTTCCGGGAAATAAAGTCGATAAACACGCTTCCGGAGGAGTAAGCGAATTTACAAGTGCCATAATTGGTCCGCTTGTCGCTACATTCGGCCTTGTTGACCCGATGATGTCTGGAAGAAGATTACAACACACAGGCGGAACTCTCGATAAATTGGAATCTATTCCTGGTTTCCGTGTCAGCTTGAGCGAGGAAGAAATAATAAAGAATTTACAAGATGTCGGAATTGCTATTTTTAGCCAGACAGATGATATTGCTCCCGCGGATAAAATTCTGTATGCGGCCAGAGCAAAAACAGGAACTGTCGACAGCATTCCCCTTATCTGCGGAAGCATTGTCAGCAAAAAACTTGCCGCTGGCCCAAATATCGTATTTTTGGTCACGACAGGAAACGGCGCGTTTATGGATAAATACAAAGACGCAAAACAGCTTGCCGAAATGATGGTGGCATCCGCCAAAAACGCAGGGAAAAACGCATCGGCAATAATTGCATCTATGGACCAGCCTTTAGCTCCGGCTGTTGGAAATTCAATAGAAATGAGACAAGCATTTGAAATATTGAAAGGAAAAAAGCAAGGCTTCAGAAGGCTTATAGATTTAGCCGTTGAATGTTCTACTCATATGCTAATCCATGGCGGAATATATAGACATGATGACATAGATGCGGCAAGGGAAGAGCTTGAAAACCGTCTTGCCAACGGCGCGGCGCTCAAAAAATTCAGGGAAATGGTTATCGCGCAGGGCGGAGACGCAAGAGTGATCGACAATTACCATTTGCTGCCTCAAACCGAAAATATCGAAATCGTAGTCGCTCCAAAAACAGGTTTTGTGCAGTCAATAGATACAAAAGCTATAGGTTGGGCAGAATATAACCTGACTTTTTCAGGCGGCGAGATTGACCGCGGAGCCGGATTAGAAGTGTTTAAATTCCCGGGCGACCTCGTGGTTGAGGGACAGCCTCTAGCGGTACTAAATTATACTTCCAAAGAGAACTTACCTGTTGCAATGGATCTGATAAGAAACGCATATACTATAGGCGAAGAAAAAGTTGAACAGCGTCCGTTAATACTGGAAACTATATGGTAAACAAAACCCCACCACTTGACCTAAAGCCGGGATTACTCGCAAAAACCATTCATCCAAGGCTGAAAGGCAGTACAGTAAAAGATAATCTGTTTATGGTCCGAATGGATGATAAATTATTTACTATTTCCGACGGCAAGGTTAAATTAGCTCTTGAAAAAGGAGTTAGGGCTCCGGTTCTGTCCGAGGTTAACGGTATAGATTTTGCAGGGTCTATTTGTTTGCCAATTATCTCGTTAGCCCGCGGCCTGAATACAGCATCAATGAGAGATATATTTGACCAGGCAATAAATTCACCTGAAAAATTGTTATACAGCCCAGATGCGTTTTTGGCAGCTGCCGCGTATGACGCGATAAATTTTCGTAAATGCGAAGCGGGAGAACTCGAAGAAACAAAAATAGTTGCAATCGCAGACTGGTTGCGAAGAAAAATAGGAAATTTCACGCCTCAAATATCGATAACTCTCGGGTCTGGACTTGGCTCTCTGGGCGGCGAAATAACTGAATATCAATCAATCCCGTATTCCGAAATCCCATTTATGCCGGATATTTTTCAACAGGTTGACGGCCATGCCAGAAACCTTAAATTCGGAACTCTTGAAGGCAAAAAAGTTGCAGCGATGGAGGGAAGATTGCATCCTTACGAAGGATTATCACTGTCCCAGACTGTCCGGCTGTTGCGGGCTCTACGGGTCTTAGGGTCAGCTATTTGCATAACAACAAACTCGACCGGAGCAATTCCCGGCGATTTCGAAGTAGGCCATATTGTAACTCACAAGGGAGCTTTTAATTTAAGCGGCGAAAGCGTCCTGCGCGGTCCAAATATAGGATATGGCCCAAGATTTCAGCCGATGGGACAATTTCTTGATCCGATTTTGCTTGATCTCGCAAAACAGGAGTCAAAAAAAGTCGGCTTAACTCTTCATGAAAACGGATTCTATCTCCAGCTGATGGGCCCGGAATATGAAAATGAGGGACTGATCAATTTTCTTGAAAAACTGGGCGTTACGAACGTCGGCATGTCGTCTTACCATGAAATAATCGCGGCCAGACATTTTGGCTACCGTGTTCTTTGGTATTCATTTAATTCAAACGCCGCAGCGGGCAAAAATCCGTCGGGACAAGAGTTAAGCCATGAAGAGGTTACCGCCGCATGCAAAGAAGCGGAGCCAAAACTTGTTCTTTTCATGAGAGGGATATTAAGAGGGATACATTAATGTCAATTAATTTCAGCAGGATTGCTTCGAGCAATGGATAATCCAATTTCTTCGTATAGAGAACTGGAAGTTCTTGTCAGGCAAAACCGCACTCCGGGAGGCGCCGATTTTATCTTGAGCAAACTCATCGACATGAGAGCAGGGCTCCAGAAAATATCCGGAGCTATATTTTTAGTCAGGGAACATGAATCTCCGTTCTGGGAGGAATGCTTTTTATTTAGAGATCAAGATGATTATTTTGTGTCATTTGACTGGCTCCGCGGGGCGTATCCTATTGGCCAAGAAAGATGCAATCTCCTGGAGAGCGCGAATTTAAAAATCGATGACGATCAAAATATTGGAGTCAGAATTGCGGCGCTTTCAGCGGATTTGGATAAAAAATTCGAAGAACAATCACAAGAGACAGAAAATCTTGCGGAATACACCGGAGATGAAATAACAATTTTGAAAGATAAGCTAGCCGAAGATAGAGACAAACTTTTGGATGATATAAGAACATTGGAAACCGAATGGATGGAATACCCTTTTTATAATTGCAAAGATGAAATCGGAAATATACGGAGCACTCATCAAGGTTTAAAAGTCAGAGTAACCTCATTATCGGATAAAATTGCTTCTATATCATTAAAAACCTCATTCATTGATAGTTTAAGGGAAATGCAAAAAAATGACGAGGCCAAAAAAGCCCGTTCAGAGCGGCCGGCAAGAACAAGAGAACTTAGGCCGGAAGTCCAAACGGCGCGATCTTTGCTTGGAGTCATAAATCAACCGGAAATTAAGTCAGGCATTTCGGCTCATTTTAACCAAATGGGGAAAATCTCCCCGGGACAAAAATGGGTTGTTGCCATAGCAGACAGCATTTTAGATTCTGCTACCTGCCACGAACGCTTTATCCCTCTTTTCCAATTAATTTATCCGGAACAGGGGGAACCGAGCCTGGTAGATTTTAGCACTAATTTAATCCGACCCATATCGTTAAGGCATCCCGGCAGAGCAAATTCGCTCAAGGATGATATCCAAGTGTCGGACCTTTCTTTGCCGGATTTTTTTAAAAGAGCACGATATATTTTGAATCTCGGTGATTTTCAACCGGCAACAGGAAAAGAAATCCGTTCTCAATTCAGGTTTGGAGGGTTTGATTTTGGCGTTAACGGCACGATTATCGAAGCGGCCAGCGGATACAGGATTTTGCAGACTGACAATATTAAGATGACTGTCGTAAATCATGAATATCTATTTGTAGGGATGCGCTTTTATGACGGGGAAGATGAAGATAAGACTTTTAGGCCATTTGAAGAAGACCATTTGCTGTCTTATACGGCGTTTCCAACAGGTGAAATTCCAACCCTGGATCCCGCCGATATGTTCTCTAATACAATGTGGGGTAAAGGACATTTGATATTTAATAGGAACGGGAATGGGAATCTATTTATTCCTCTGGGAAATTGGGATGATCTGCGCGGCGATTACAACGGGTTGGTTGGTTTTTTCCGCGATGGAGTCGAAGCCTCTAAACTTCAATCTGTCACAAAATACCGCGCCGCAGTACAGGCATGGCACCGCAGATTATTAAATTATTTTGCGATTGAAAGCTTTAATATTAAATAGAATATATTTCATCGTCTTTGCCCGAAGCTTCTGATCCAGTATCACCCATGCCGATTTCTTGCGCGCATACATTGCACAGGTGCCGTATAACTTTTCGTTCTTCCGTTATCTGCGTTACATGGACATTTGCCGGCCGCGCGCCGCATCTTTGGCAAATCATTTTGATGCCTTCTTTCTAAAACAAGAGAATTATACTACTTAGCCGAGCATTTCATCAATTAAGTTTTTTTGACATGCGTTATATGTTATCCTATAATATCAAGCAATGAAAAATATAATCGGTCTGGTGGTCTTAAGTCTGGTGGTCTGGAATTTGTTGGGCTGCGGGTCGCTTCAAACAGCACCTTCTGCAACATCTAATAACTACGCAGACAAAAACAGCGGTTTTTCTCTTTATGTCCCGGCCGGCTGGAATACAGATGCTTCTGCGGGAATGATCCTTGTTACAAAAGATATAAATGCCTATACCGGAGTAATAATCTATCCGGTACAGCTCACTGCCACGGGCGAAAGCTTGAGTACAAAACAATTTATGGGGCAATACTTTGAAGTTTTATCCAGCATATCGAGCGAGGGAAATTCTTTATCTCTAACATGGGCTTCGAGCAGCGAAGAAAACAGCATATCTTCCGGATCTTTTACCGGAAGAATAAAAGAAGCAAACGTTGCAAATGAGACAAACATTTCCGGGGAAGTCAGTTGTTCTAAAAGCGGAAAAGAATTAATTCTGAAAATATTTTGGGCAACGACTTCTACTTTCAATGACGAAAAAGAAACCCTTCAAAAAATTGTGAACAGCTATTCAAAATTGACCACGGACATTAATTATTTTCTTGTAAAAAAAGAGACGAAATCCGATTCTGAAAAATCTGTCCAGTTTACAATATCTTATCCTAATAAAGGGTGGAATGTTTCTACGAATGCAAGCGGCGCAATGATTAGTTCAACTGATTCGTCAGAAGCAGTTGAAATTGGCATTACTTTGAATACTCTTTATACGGCTCAAGGGCTTGTTGATCTGGGTGTTCAAGGATATATCACTGCTGGGTACTTAAATTTTACTACAACTTCCGAAAAGACATATCCACCTAATGATGCGGATAAAAATGGGAATGTCTGGAATTATTATTCTAGAGAAGTAACGTTTAAAGATCCAACCGGTCATGAGTTCATTGGCGTATTTTATACCGGCATGACAACATCGTACGGCATTACTTATTTTGTATATTCTTGGAAAGAAAAATGGGAAACAGAAAAAAACCTACTTACTGCAATCCAGCAAAAAATCGGAATCTCAATAACAAAACTAGCGCAGCCTTCAACCAGCTATGCTGCGTTGCCAAAAAATAACCCTTTGGATAATTCTTCGACTTTGAGCTCCTGGGAATACAAAAACAGAGTTGATGACAGACTTTCAGCAGTACGCCAAGAATCAATGATGGGTTACCAGAGAGGAGCAGATTCAAGCGGGAATACCTACGATATGCCCCTAAACACATACGATTCAACCATTTCCGGATACAGAAATCCAAATAATCCAAGCGAAACATTAACATTAGTAAATGAATAACAAAATATTAGTTTTTGCTCCATTCCTCTGTTTTGCGGTTTTTTTGTCAGGTTGCGGAACCTTAAACACAACATCTTCCCTATATATTACCGATTATTATAAAGATACATATAATGGCTTTCAGGTTTATCGACCTGCGGGATGGTCAGTCGAAACTTCTGCAGGTAATGTGTTGGTAAAAGAAGATTCCGCAGGTTTAACTGCGGCGCTCATTTATCCCGTTCGGCTTACTGGAGAAGGGAATGCACTCACTGCAAAACAATTTATGGGGCTTTATTTCGGCGCGGTTTCTAATGTAACCTCTGGTAGTCTGACAAGTGTTCTTTCTTGGGCAGCAAGCTCGGAATCGGACGATAATAATTCCTCGGGATCATTTACTGGTAAAATTAACGGAACCGATGTACAGGGAGTTATATCCTCATATAAATATGTGATCGATACTCAAAGAAATCTGAAGGGTATGTTATGCAAGTTATATTGGGCTCCAACAACTTCGTTTAATGACAAAAAAGGAACCCTGCAGCGAATTGCAGACTCATATGACAAACTAGCCAATAATGAAATTGAAGGACTTTTGTCGGCAAAAGTTGTTGGATCAGGAGCCGGAACAACAACCTGGAAAATTTCTTATCCCACAGGATGGGTTACCAGTGAAGTTACTTATAATGGTGTTAACTTACATGATGCTGACAGCACAGAACTCGTGGGATATAGCGCGGTTTATCCTAACAGCTATACGCCAGCACAATTAGATAGTTACTCTCTGGTGGTTCTTGCAAGTGCGGGGGCAACAAGCATAACAACACTTTTTAGTAAAAGCGATTATCCTGCAAATGTCCCTGATTCGAACGGAAACTATTGGAATTTTATTTGCAGAGAGGTTTCATATATTATGTCAGGCAAAAATATGATTACACTATATTATATCGGAACAACTTTTTCAGTTGATCCATACGGTCAACCGGTTGCCGGTATAGCCATGACATCGGGAATGTCTGCTACAGCTGACAAATGGGATTCCGTAAAAGACAAACTGGCTATGATACAGAGTAAGATTATGGTGTTGAGTACAGGATCGGTCCGTAACATGATTTATCCAAAAAATCAGCCCACAGATACAAGCTCTATCATGTCGTCCTGGGAACAAAGAAATAATGTCGACGGCAAATTATCCGATAAGCGCCGCGAATCAATAATGGGATATGATACGATGGTAGATTCGCATGGAGATTTGCATGACGAGCCTTTTAATAACTGGGATGCCGCAATCGGAGGCTATAGCGATCCTACTAATCCTGGTCACCTGATGACACCCTGGGTACAATAAAGAAGTCCTTTTTTAATATCTTTAATAGAAATGGTTTGGGTGTTTGATAGCTGGGTTGGAGAAAAAATATTATTTATAGGGATAAATGGATTAATTGAACTCATGGTTTTTCAATCCTATTGGCGCTTTGCTATAATATCTATCGTATTAAAAGACATGAACCTTGTATGCCGCTCAATTCCTACGAAGGCACAATTGGCGGATATAGGGATCCTTATCAAGCTAACACCCCCATGACCATAGTCAATGAATAATTATTTGCAGGTATTCAACTCCAATTACACCGTGGGCCTAGTCGTACTGTTTTACCGCGCCTGTTGCAGTATCAATATATATTCCTTTTCCGGGTTCAGAGCTGGCGTCTATGAGGTTTGATATCCATAACACTATATTATGAACTTGTTCCATACTGCTTATCCCGTAATTTATTATCACAAGACCCTTAGTATTATAATCTGGATGTGTTGTAATCCATGCTTCCATTGTAGGGTCATGGTTTACGATTTTCATCAGAGCAAATGAGTCCAATCCTCCTATAAATTTATTTAAGGTAATTATATTATTTAGGTCAAAATTCATTGTTATATCGTTATATTGCGGATCGTTCGAATCTACTTTAACTGGAGCTGTTCCAATAGTAGACTTATAAACTTCTTTTGTGCTGTTGACATTAAAAACATAATACCAGTACTGCGGATTTCCGATTTTGTCTGTATCTACTACGCCGGATGTATTAGGAGAAAGATATGCTTTTATTCCGATCAGCTGATATTTTGGATCACGGACAAGGTCCCAAGGATAACAATATTTCATACTTCCTGAAACAACCCCTGTGGTAGCAACTTGAGTAATGGTATTTGTCTCAAAACTCCCGGCCTCATTGCTGGCCCTGACTCCAAAGAAATACAGAGTATCCGGATCTAGCAACCTGATATTATAGCTTGCAACACCGGATGTGCTTGACGCAGTTGTTGAAAAAACCTGATTTACAGCTGTTGAATGATAAACATAATAAGTGACCCGGCTTTCTGATGTCGCGGCGTTCCATGTAACAAGAACTTCATTTGTTGCTCCCAATTCTGCCTTGGATGCGGAAACAATACCACTAAAAGATAGCGAGCCGGTTGCCCCTCCTCCGCCGTTTGGGGAAACATTTGTTTGCCCGCAGCCTTGCAGATAAATCCCAATTCCCAGCATGACAATAATTATTATGTTTTTCATATTTACAGCCTCTTATATTGTTTTGCCCAGTCCGGATTTTATATCTACTTTTGTACTCCATCCGAGAGCTTTTTTGACTTTGCCGGCACTCAAATACATCTTATAAATTTCACCGGTGATTGCAGGACCGTATTCGGCACTTTTTTTGAAGTTGAGAAGTTTTTTCAGCTCATTGTATAGAGTATTTACCGAAGTGCCTTTGTAAGTCCCAACATTATAGATATCATTTTCACCTTTTTTTAAAACAATCAGATTGAGATCTGCGATGTCGCCAACATATATATAGTCGCGGAGCTGCTTTCCGTCACCATTAATTATTGGAATTACCCCAGACCTCATTTTATCAATAAATATTGCGATTACTCCCGCCTCACCCCTTGGGTCCTGCCTGGGGCCATAAACATTTCCGTATCTTAAAACAGTATATTTAAGACCAAAATTAATAAAATAGGAATATATATATTTTTCAACGGAAAATTTTGAAACGGCATAGGGAGATATCGGCGCAACGGGATGTTTTTCATCAACGGGAAGATAATCCGGTTCGCCGTAAACAGCCCCGCCAGACGACGCGAAAATTATTTTCTTCACCTTATTTTTTACGCAGTTTTCCAGAACATTAATTGACCCGATGATATTTACATCAGCATCGTATATGGGTTCAACTACAGAGCGGCGCAAGTTTATCTGTGCGGCATGATGGTTTACAATATCAAACTTTTCTTTTTTGAATATTTCGTACAGTTTTACCGATCTTATGTCGAGTTTATAGAATTTTGCCTTCGGGTTGATATTCTTTTTGCTGCCTGTCGTAAGATTATCGACAATTACGACATCATGTCCGGCTTCTATATATTTATCAACAATATGCGAAGCGATAAATCCCGCTCCGCCGGTAACTAATATCTTCATTTAGACAAGAGCCCTTTATAAATCCCCTCAACCTGCCTGCCGATTGCTGCCCAGTTGTATTTTGTTTCGATAAGCTCGCGCCCACGGCGTCCCATTGCCCTAGCTTTTTCTGGATTGGAAAGAAGCTCTATGATCGCGTCGGCAAGCGCTCCGGAATTTCGGGGAGGAACTAAAAGACCGCTTTTGCCAACCTCCATAACGGAATTAGGCCCGGGAATATCAGTACAAATAACAGGCGTACTGCAAGCCATGGCCTCAAGCTGAACAATACCAAACGCCTCGAGCCTGTTTATTGACGGCAGTACAAACATAGTTGATGTCGCATATAAATGGACAAGGATTTCAAGAGATATCTTCCCGTAAAAAGAAATATATTTTTCAACTTTTAATTTTCTTATCAGCTTCATCAAAGGAGCCTTTTCCTCTCCTTCACCGGTAATGATAAAATGTGTGTCGGGAAATTTTTCCAGAACTTTTGGAACGGCCTTTATCAGGTAATCCACTCCCTTGTTCGCGGCAAGCCGTCCAAGGAACAAAACCTGGTTGGGGCGTCTTGATTCCTCGGAAATCCCGATTTTTTTCATGACAGCATCAAACTGTTCATAGTGAACGCCTATCGGGACAATGTTCGGCTTAAAGTTTTTTAACACAGGCGACGTGCTTGCGTATGTTTGTGATGTTGAAATAATCGCGTTTACCTTCGGCAAAAGAGTTTTGGCATAACCGTTTGTCGAATTTTCCACCGAATCGATAACAAACTTAGGCATGGGAAGTCCAAAAAACTTTTCGGACATTGTCGTATCGCAGTGATATGTCACGACTAACGGGATATTAATTTTCCCGGCTAAACTGCGCACAAAACCAAACGGCGGGCAATGCGCATGCGCGATATCAAATCCGGCAAGCATCTTTTTATCAAACACCATTGTAACCGGCAGATAAACAATATCAACCGCGGGGAGCCTTCTGACTTTTATTCCGCCCTCAATTGTCTCTTCCGCTTTCGCACCGGCTTTTTTTGGAACATTACATGAAAAAACAGTTATCTCATGCCCAAATTTCGTAAGTTGAATAGACAAATCTTTTACATATTTCTCGGTTCCTCCTGTGTGGGGGTAAAAATACGGGGTTAACATCGCGATTTTCATTTAACATCAACTCCTTTATAAGATTTCATCCAAAACATTCCAAATGACAGCAAATTTAGCGCGAAATAATTATCCGCCTTATAGTTAAAAGACGGCACTATATAGGGCCAGCACATGCAACCTTCGCATTTTTCCGAAACTCCCTGGTAACGCTTGGCCCTTAATACGTTAGGGGAATTATAAAGCATTTTTAAATTCTTTTCTATCTTTATTTTCTCTTTCTGGTGAAATACGCAGGGACTCACTATACAATTATCGGGAGTTATAGTGATAACCGACTGCGCGGCCCTGCATCTTGCTTTTAGCCCTGCCCTGTTTCCCTTTGCCTTAACAAAAGCCATTACAGCGAGATTAACCAATACATTTTTATGATTGAAATATCTTTTGAGGTATCTTATTGACATATCGTCAAAGCCTTCAAGTCCAAAATGATTATAAACAGGATTGATATAGAGCTTTACTCCTAGTTTTTGGGCCATTGTTACCATGTCGGGCAAAGCCGCAATGTTTTCTCTTGTGACCGTATAATTAATTATCGGATCTTGTTTAAGCTTTTTTGCCTGTTTAATTCCCGCAATGGCCGCATCAAAAGAATCTACTCCCCTAATCCGGTTATGTTCGATCGCTTCGTTTGAATCAACCGAAAAATGAAGATAATCAACCATATCCGCGATTTCAAAAGACATCTTGTTATAAAGTCTGCCGTCACTTGTGATCATGGTAATAAATCCGAGATTTTTCGCAAGACTCAATATTTTTGGCAGGTCATCACGAAGAAGAGGATCTCCTCCCGTAAAATCAATGTACTGTACGCCGAGATCCTTCAAATCCAGCAGATTTTTTTCGATATCGTCAAAGTTATCTTTGTCTTTTACATTTTTAAATCCCGGGACGCGCCAAAAATCACAAAATTCGCAGGTAGATCCGCATTTGTATGTCAGAAAATAATTACAGAACATAGGTTTTAACGGAATGTTGATCATGCTTCGCGAAATTTTGGCATAAAGATTCCTGCCAATCCTGTCAAAGCAAGAATCAGCCCGAGTATTACAAATGCCGGTTTGATGCCGACAATGTCTGCGATCACGCCAAAAATTACAAGCGGAAAAGTAAATGCCGAGTTTATAAGCATATTTTGAACGCCAAAAATCCTGCCCCTGATTTGCTTCGGAATTTTTTCCTGCAGCATAGTCTGGATTGAGACTGTTATAACAGTATTGCCGACTCCCAAAAGAAACGCAAAGAAAAATACTAAATAAATATCTTTTACCGCGGAAAACAGCACCAGGAGCAGTCCTGACATGAGAAAACCGGTTATAACTATCGTACCTTTTTTAAATATATGGGAAATCCTCCCGATTATTCCCATTCCAAAAAACATTCCAACACCCGAAAATATTACAAGATAACCAAAGTTTTTTGCTCCTATCATAAGAACATCTTTTGAGTATGTTATAGCAAGCATAGATACTACTGCCAGCGCGGAGGTTGCGACAAACATTTTGAAAAGGGCATATTTTACGACGGCATTTCTTCTGATAAACTCAATACCCATCGATAGTTCTTCAACGATTGAGCTGTATTTTTCATTAATATCCCTGATATTGTGTTTAAGCGGAACCATCAAGATAAGCAATGATGAAACAAAATACAGCCCCGCTGCAACTATAAATGTATTTGTCTCACCAAAATAGTTAGTAAGCGGCGCGCCAAGTCCAAGGCCTATAACTGCAGAAGCCATCCATGTAACCATAAACAAAGAGTTCGCGACTATAAGATCCTGCTTTTCGATTAATTCGGGGATCGACGCTGTCTCGGCAGGGGCAAAAAATTGAGTTACCGTATAAATCAAAAAACTGACGACAAAAATAAGGACCAGTGAATTATTTGCGAAAGGAATTAAACATAATATCATTGCTCCCCTCAAGACATCGGATATGATCATAATGCTTTTTCTGCTGTGGCGGTCAACAAATACTCCCGCGATCATGCCAAAAAGCACAGAGGCTAATCCAAAAGAGAGCATGGGCACTGACACACCAAGACTTGTCCTGGTTAAACTGAAAGCAACGATCATAAGGACGTAGATAAAAATCCTGTCAGCAAGCTGTGATAACAGCTGTCCCATCCACAGGAAAAGAAATCCCCTGTTTTTTAACACGGCCGAATATCTAGGAGTGTTCATAATTTATCGGCAAATGCCTTTCAAAATGATCTTTAATTAGAGGCTTAAGCTCCAATAAAACATCTTCCCTGAACATAATATCCGAAAAACCATCCTCTTCCTTGTTCCTGATTTCGGCCATAAGTTTTACGGCATCAATATGTATTTTTATGTTCCCGTTTTCTTTTACCGAACAATTAAAGCATACTACGCCGCCAAAATCACTATTAAATCTTATATTCCTGATATTTCCGGGAACGGTTTTATGGCATTTAACGCATCTGTCCAGCGTCGGAAATACTCCCTCTATGTCCATAAGCCGGATATCAAAGAGTGCGGCAACAAATTCCGGGTTAACCCCATTTTTTAACATGGACAGACAGGAGAACAAAAGGTCAAACAGCTTTTCATTCTTAATCTTATTTGTTGAAACCTCGTTCACAATCCTGCACATATAACCCGCTTTTTCCAGCAGTATAAGATTGGACCGAAGTTCATAAAAAGTATCAATAGTCTCGCATTGGCTGATTAAATCAAGGCTTGATCCGTGGGCTATCATAAGATCATTGCACGCGAACGAATCCATGCGTACACCAAATTTGCTGGTTGTTTTTCGCGCACCCTTGGCAATCGCGCTTATTTTCCCAAAATCAAACGTAAATATCGTGAGTATCTTGTTGGATTCACCATAAGGCAGAGATTTTAAATTAATCCCTTTTGTTTTATAATAACTCATGGGTATAATACATTATAGCAAATTGCGCCCGTAGCTCAACGGATAGAGCAGCTCCCTTCGAAGGAGAAGGTTGTAGGTTCGATTCCTATCGGGCGCGGTTTTTAATGAACCTAAATTATAATTTCTTTATGCCTGTTCGCATGGCATCCGATATTAACCGCGACCGGAAGACTTGCGATGTGGCAGGGATAAGTTTCAATATGGACCGCTAAAGCAGTTGTTCTCCCTCCAAGACCCATGGGTCCGATTCCCAATTTATTTATTTGAGTTAATAATTCTTTTTCCAATTTTGAAGATTTGCCGCCGATTTTTCTAAGCAGAGCTTTTTTTGAAAGGAGCGCCGCCATCTCCATTGTCCCACCAATACCTACACCCACTATTATCGGGGGACACGGACCTGCTCCGGCAGATTTGACGGTTTCAATAATGAAATTTTTAACGCCTTCAATTCCATCCGACGGCTTTAGCATCGCTAATTTGCTCATATTTTCAGATCCGGCGCCTTTCGGGGCAATAATTATTTTGATTTTGTTTCCGGGAACAATATCTGTATGGATTACAGCGGGAGTATTGTCTTTTGTGTTAACACGGTTTATAGGATCAGAAACAACGGACTTTCTTAAATAACCTTCGAGATATCCTTTTCTGACACCTTCGTTAACTGCCAAATAAAGATCTCCGCCGGTTATTTCTACCCCCTGCCCTATTTCTAAAAAAACTACGGTAATTCCCGTATCCTGGCACATGGGCATATTTTCATTAGCGGCAATCTTCGCGTTTTCAATAATTTCGGAAAGAATTTTCCTAGCTAATTTTGAAGATTCCGATTTTAAAGATGCCTTTAACTGATTCAACACGTCGGGGCACAAATAGTAATTAGAATCAATTGAAAGCTTAGCGACCGCGTCAGTTATTTGTTTTACATTAATTTTTCGCATATAGCATCCGCCATTTGTGAAGTCCCAACCGCCGTAGGATCTGTCGGCATCGGTTTGAGATCGTAAGTAACATATTTTCCTTCGGCTATAACTGATGCGACTGCGGATTCAAGCCTGTCTGCCGCTTTTTCTTCACCAAGATAGCGCAGCATCAATACTCCTGACAGGATCATCGCAACGGGATTAACCTTGTTCAACCCCTTATATTTTGGAGCGCTTCCGTGTGTCGGCTCAAAAAGCGCGCAGCCATCGCCGATATTCGCGCCGGGAGCAACACCCAACCCTCCGACAAGACCCGCGCAAAGGTCGGACAAAATATCCCCGTATAAATTCGGAAGGACCATAATGTCGTATAACTCCGGTTTTTGCACAAGCTGCATGCACATATTGTCTACCAGTCTTTCTTCATATTCTATTTTTCCATCGTATTTTTTTGCTACAGTTCGCGCGACGTCAAAAAATAAGCCGTCGGTAAACTTCATGATATTCGCCTTTGACACCGCTGTTACTTTTTTGCGGTTATATTTGAGCGCGTATTCAAAAGCATATTTTACAATTCTCTCCGTCCCTGTTTTTGATATCGGTTTAATGCTTATTCCCGAATCAGGCCGAATTTTCTTTTTTGTATTAGTTTCGCATAGTTCAATTATATCTTTCGCGGCCTTTGAACCCACTTCGAACTCTATCCCCGCGTACAAATCCTCTGTGTTTTCTCTGACAATGACCAAATCAATATTTTGGTAACGCGATCTTACGCCTTTATAGGATTTGCACGGCCTGACGCAGGCAAACAAATCAAGTTTATGCCTCATCGCGACATTAACAGACCGGAAACCTGTCCCGATCGGAGTCGTAATAGGGCCTTTTATCGCTACTTTGTTTTTTTTGATTGATTCGATAACGCCGTCCGGAAGCGGAGTCCCGTATTTTTCAACTACGTCGGAACCTGCCTCCTGTACATCCCAGTTTATCTTTACTCCAGTCGCGTCGACGCATTTTCTTGTCGCATCCGAAATATCGGGGCCAATACCGTCGCCCGGAATCAGAGTAATATTATATGTCATAACGCTTTGCACGCCTCCTCTATTCTATCCAAACCTTTTTCTATATTTATCATTGACGTGGCATAAGACAACCGGATATTCTGCGGCGCGCCAAACCCGGATCCGGGAACAACCGCCACATTATATTTTGTCAAAAGATAATCCGCGAATTTATCGGAATCTGTTTTTAACTCGGAGATATTCGGAAACGCATAAAAAGCGCCTTTTGGCATGATACACGAAATTCCGGATATCGAATTTAATCTTAAAACCAGATATTTTCTTCTTTTATCGAATTCTTCAACCATTTTTAAGACTTCGTCCTGCGGGCCTTTTATCGCCTCGAGCGCCGCAGCCTGGGCGATAGATGTCGGATTTGACGTTGAATGGTCCTGAATCTGTGATACCGCTTTCGCGATATCGGATGCCGCGGCAAAATATCCAATTCTCCAACCGGTCATCGCGTATGTTTTTGAAACACCGTTAACTACTATAGTCAGATTTTTAATAGCTTCACCAAAAGACGCGATACTTATATGTTTAAATCCGTCATATAAATTTTTTTCGTATATCTCATCGGATACCACGATTATATTATTTTCCACGCAGATTTTCGCAATATCATTGAGCTCATCCGCGGAATAAACGGATCCGGTTGGATTACCCGGACTGTTTAAGATAAATATTTTTGTCTTTTTGGTTAAATTGTCTTTTAGAACTTTTGAATTTATCTTAAAAGATGTGTTGTCATCGGTATTAATATATTTTGGAACTCCGTCGGCAAGTTTTACCATTTCCGGATAAGAAACCCAGTAAGGCGCGGGAATAATAACCTCGTCACCCGGGTCGCAAAGAGCCATCATTACATTATATAAAGAATGTTTGGCGCCGCAGGAGACGACAATTTGGTCTCTTTTATATTCAAGCCCGTTGTCGTTTTTGAATTTTTCGACTATCGCGTCTTTGAGCTGTATTGTGCCGGAGCTTGGAGTATATTTTGTAAATCCGGAATCGATCGCAGCTTTCGCGGCTTCTTTTATATTTTTTGGAGTGTCAAAATCCGGCTCCCCTGCCCCGAAAGAAATAATATCGATGCCGGAAGCCTTCATTTGATTTGCTTTCGCGGTAATAGCAAGCGTCGGCGAAGGTGATACCTGCTTAGCTCGTTTGGATAGTTGAGACATTGTTAAACTCTCTTTCAGTCCAAAGCATCTTATGGTGATTTATCCCTATCTCTTTCGCGATTTTTCTTGCTTTGCTGATAATATCTTCTCTTGTTGATCCGTTTACAATTGTATATAGATTATAAGGGAAATCAGATAATTTCGGCCGCAGACAGCACCAGCTGATTTCCGGAAGGTTAGATACCTGCGCCCCAATCTCATGAACAGTACGTATCGGGACATTCCATGTTATTAAACAGCTCTTGCATTTTGTTGTTTCCTCATCGTTCATCTCTTTAAACTCTTCGAGTTGGGGAAGCGACCTGCAATCCTTGAGCCCAATCCTGGTTTTTATGTCTGACAAAACGGCTTTTGCTTTTTTTCTTGAACCGGATTTGATAGAAACCCAGAGGTTGTAATCGTGGCTGCGAAGCTGGGTGTTTATGACCTCTTTGTACCTGGAGGCAATCCTTGCTATCCTCGAAATATCGCCGCCAGTAGCTTTCATGGCTAATAATTCGGTGAAATATTTCAACCTTTTCACTGGCTCTCTCATTTACACCCTTTTTTTATTAATCGGAGAGTCATCCAAGATTACAAATATAGTATAACATAAAAATTATAGCTCTTATAGTGAAATTTGATGCGAATTTACTCGACATAAATGAATGAAGATACCTGGAATAATAAAGGCGTGCGATTTGTTAAGCAGACAAAATGCAAATGTAGTTTTATATCAGCGTACACCATTTGGAAAAGTTCTTAGCAGCGAAATAATGCGCGATGGAAAGGCAATGGGCTTTAGGCGCGGCACAATGCCGGTCATGGTTCCAAACGAATTTGTTATTCATTTATTACAATCAAACTCAATCGACAAAGAGATTCTTTTTTCCCTCCATTCTCCGCAGGTAACTACAGGACTGCTAAAAGAGGCTTTTAGTATTGCATCGGAAAGAGACATCTCGATACCTGAAGCATTTGCACAATGCGGCCTTTCTGCAAGTGATAATTTTGTTAAGGGTCTATTTATAAGCGCTTATGGCTCAATTTGGGGATTACGTGTTATAGATCCTCAGGCGTCAGTTGAAAATCTTAGCCATTCTTTATTAAGAAACAACTTCTTTGCCGATTGCCGAGTTTATAATCCAAACCTAGGCTCTCTTGAGGGATTGTATCATATTCTCGATACCGAAAAATTTGATTTTGTAGGATTTAGTCCTGTTATTTTAGAAGAGGATGTAAAAATTATGGCAGAGGTAAACAGAAGGTCACCTGATGCATTGAAAATTGCAGGCGGATTCAGGCTAGAAACCATACCACCTCGGATATTTCTAAAATCCTTCCCCATAGATGTTGCCGTTGCAAAGGGAGGAGAATCAACGCTTTTAGAAATCGCTAAAAAACTTCATGAAGCCGGCAGTCGGGAAGCGGCACTCGATAAATTATCAGAAATTTTTGGAGTTCATGTTTATAACAATGGGGATATAGTCTCTTCCAAAGCCAGGCATGTCGCTAAGGCTGTAAATACTTTTATGCAAATGGAGGATGATATCCCATTAAAGCGCGAGGATGTTTACCACCCATCGACATATGAAAGAAAACGCGGAAAAACCGGAATATTGCTTGGCGATCATATCGGCTTTAAACCGATTGTTATTATGATTGCCGATCATTGCAGGGGAAAATGCGTTTTTTGTTTTTCCCCAAAAAACAGGCTTCATTTAAGCAAAAAGGTTTTAGCTGAAAGTATCCCTGAAGTCGTTGAGGGAATAAAAAGAAGATGGGAAACCGGCAGATACGACTCCATACAAATATTAGACAATAATTTCACTACACACCGCGAGGTAGTTGAGGAATTTTGCGTAGAGATAAAAAGACGCGGTTTAGAATTTATACCAAAAAGTTGTAAAGGCAAAGTAGATGAGATGTGCGTCAGCAGAAAATCCAACGATGCCGATGAACAATTATTGACCCTTCTCGCCGAGGCCGGCTTCAAAAGAATTTATTACGGCATCGAAAGTTTTAATCAAAAGAGTTTAGACAGCATGAAAAAAGAGACTTCTGTAGAACAAAATGAAAACGTTTTGCAAACAACGATAGATGCCGGAATCATTCCCGGAATAAATGTTATTTTGTTTGGAGGCATGGATGAAACACCGGAAGATGTGCTGCATACGGTCGAAAGAGTTCTTTATTTTGTCAGACAGGGTGCAACGGTTAACTCAAGCGAATTTATGGATGTTGAATTTGGCGCTCCAGGAATGAGATTATTTCCCGAGCGCATAATATATTCGGTTTTGGATGTTCCCGGGATGAGAGCGCCGTATAAAAGGCCCGGCTATATTTATACCAACAGCGATCATCATTCTTTTGCATTCAAGGTGGAAAAATCAAGACGTGAATTCCTGGATTTTATTAAAAATCAATATCCGTTTATTACTTTTCCAGTGCATATTAATTCATTGGCCATGTTTTGGGCTGCAGCGAATCTCTTAGAAAAACATGATCTAGCCGAAGAAATTAAGAGCCTTATTGATACCTTTATTTGCGGCCAAACAGGGACAATACAACCGCACCATGAATAACGCATGCGAATCAATCACTGCTTTGAGCAGGGGCGGAGAAATATTCAGAGTTTCATCCGAAAAAAGGCTTGTCAAAGTTGCCGCTCCGGATTTGTCACCATTGGAAGCTCAAATACGTTCTTTGACAAAAATCGAGTATTTTCATCATCCTTTTTCTGCGATTGCAGCCGTATCTCAAACAGGAAAAATCGTTTCAATATGGAAAATACACCCAAACACTTTTTATCCTTTAACTCCGTTGGATTTTATCGATCCGATAAGCGATTTTTATAGAGGAGTTTTACCGACTCCCGTTACTATTTTTACGGACCTGACGGATAAATGCAATTTATCATGTAATATGTGTTTTGCCCGGGGGAAGCGCGAAAGTTTACCTCAAACAAGCATCCCAACATATGCTTACCTTGAAACTCTCCGTTTTGTCAAATCATCCGATAAAATCTTTTCCCAGGGAATTTCCGGCGGCGGGGAGCCTAGCATACATCCTGATTTTTTGGAGATTCTTGATTATTCCGGAAGAAATAATATCAGCACATTTGTAACGACTAACGGCAGCAGGAGCGACGCGGCATTTATCCGCAGCATCTCGCAAAACACATCAGTACTTGTTTTTAGCCTGCAGGGCGTTTCGAATAAAAGCTACGGGGAAATTACGGGATCAAACTCCGGTTCCGCATTGGACTCGATTTTAAAAAATATTCAAGCGGTCATAAGAAACCGCGGCTTATTCGACAGGGAAAAAGAGCTGCTGATCGGCGTTAATTCGATTGTTCACCCGAATAATTCCGGTTACTATTTTGATTTCGTGCGCAGGCTTGTTGGTATCGGCGTTGATTTTATCCATTTTAACCCGGTACTTCCCTCATTAAAAAAATACGGGCTACATTTCAATGATTTTCAAACCAAAAAAACTCAAGAAGAATTCTCCCTGATATTTCAGCAGTTTGGCGGAGCCGGGACTTTTATAAGAGCTCCTGAAAGAATATTTTTAAATGAAGGAACATATTACTTTGATCCGCATTTAAGAAAAAACCCTGACGTTTGTCTGGTGTCTTTGCTTCAACCATGTATTATTCCATCCGGAAAACCGGATCAGGCTATTGTCGCAACTTGCAGATTTCATCCAAATACAACTGAAAACCCAAATTTCTGGTACACTGACAATCTTGGCCCAACTTCATTTAAATCAATTTGGACGCTTGATAATCTACACAATATCCAGATACAAACCAGCAAATGCGCTGAATGCTGTTCGGAACGTCAGGTCATGGCCCTTGATTGGATGCTGCATGTGATGAGATCTATGCCGGAGGCCCGTGATTTTTATCTTTTGTTTGATTCTGCAAAAGAAAATGATAATGTTTTGAGATTTTATAAAACCATCGAAAATTCTTACAATGAATAATCCGCCGGGAATACCAGCAAGAAATCCGAGTCAGGAACCGTCCTCTTGATATAAAGCATCCAGTCCAATGCTAAAAACTGACGCTGGCTTGAGCAAAGCTTGCACCTTCTTGTCTGATCCTGAATACGCGTAATGTTGTCATTTGTCCAGATTGTTTCAAATGTACTCCGACCGAGCTCTTGCGTATACCAGAATTCCGGATTATTCGTGACATCCGGATAAAAACGGCAGGCGGTAACTTTTGATAGTTTGGATCTGCCAGGCAGCGGATGAATGCCAGGCTGCAGCATCGAAACTAAACACACGCCGGGATTTAATCTGGCAGACGGATCAAAATAGAATGTCTGTTCCACATCATAGTATCGGCTTGGAAGCCTTACGGCTATTTTGCTGCCGGAAAGAGCTTCATCCATTCCCGCAAATTCATCATCTGTTTTTTTTATCTCATCATCAGTAAATCTGATCCCGTGGACATTTAAGTTCGGAAGTATAGGATTAAAATTCACATAATCCACTCCCGATTGCGCGAGTTTTTTCACGAATTCGATATAATGGCCCGTATTTGCCGGATGTACAATAGACGTTACTCCAATAAGCAAATCTTTTTGACGGCCATATTTTTCCCTTAAAGAGCTGATTAAACCGACATTGTTTAATATTTTTTGAAGCGTAATTTGAACTGGAGGATTTTCCAAAACTCTGAAAGATTCATCCCAAATACCGTGGATGCTGATTGTCGCGATGGACAAATTCCGCGCCGCGCTCTGCGCAAAAGCCAAATCCTGCCTGCTTCCGTTTGTCGTAATGAAGGTAAAAATTCCTTTATCGCCGGAGTAATCCAATAATTTTAAAAAATCAGGATGAAAAATAGATTCGCCCGAACCGCCGGTAGATATGTTCTGCGCTAAAACCGGGTTTTGGCTTAATAAAAATTCCAATGTCTTAATATATGACTCGGCCGAAATATCCGCGGGATCCCTTGCTTGTCTTTCATTTATATTAAAACATATTTGGCATCTGAAATTACATCTTTCTGAAAGCGTCGTTGATAACTGAATAGGATAAACCATCTGCCCAGTAACTAATTTCCGGACAGATTCAACATAATCCATTGGTGATAAAGGATAAAATGTGCTTGGCGGCATATCCATCTGCGAGATAATTTGTCCTTTAGAGACGCCGATGACAGAGATAAACGGATTACGGAAATATTCAATCCGTGTCAATCCTTTGGTCCGTGACTCAAAAGAATTGAGGTCATTTGGTTTTATCCGCGCAAGTCCGCCAGCGCCGGAAAATCTAAAAATATTTCCGCGCGCATCAAGCGCAATATATTTGCCTGGTTCGAAATTCAATGGAACTCCTATTTGACTATCCCTAAATCAATAAAACAATTTTTCCAAATACAAACCATCTGGCATCTGGTCAATCCTTCGACATCTATCGGCTTAATTTTTTCAATCATTTCCCAAAGATTTTCAACATTTATATCGGGGAGCAAACCGCCGGCATTTTCAAAATCAGGATTTGCCATATAAGGGCAAAAATAAGCCCTGCCGTCTGGTCCGAAAACGACGCCATAATCTCGTGCCGCGCTGCATTCATTTATTAATGGTTTTCTCGTATACCAATTATTTCTTAGCTTAACTAAAAAGTCGGACCTTAACCCTTCGATAATCGTATCCCCGCTTTTGATCGATTCCAAAACTTGAGCAAGGCATGAGCTGTTTTTTTCATTCAGGGATGGGATTTGGGAATGCAAAAAGAACGGCAGCTGCATTCGCAAAAGAGAAACACCTTCCAGGGAATTTAGATATTTTATTGATTCAATCACATCTTCTTCTATATGCTCCGCGTCAAAACATAGATCCGAAACTATCCAGTCAATATTAATCTGCAAACCGGAACCCTTTTCGGATTTCACCTTTGACAGACGTTCCAGATTATTTAAAACTTTTAACAAAGCATTTGGCGCTTTGATTCCATGCACGCCTTGATAAAGCGAAGAAAATCTTTCATTTTTGCCAGCCGGACAGTCAAGGCTCAAATTAAACCAATCTCCGGGGTTATTATTTGACGTCAATAAATCCATATTTTTCTGATTTAGCAATAATCCGGAGGAAGATAATCCAACCGCGATCCCGCGGTTTTTTGCCTGCTCCGTCAGGAGATTAACGACATCACTATTCAACAAAGGCTCCCCTGTCATTCCGGAAATTATAATTCTCCACATCCCTAAAGTTTTATCCGGCCTTAAGTCGTAAGCATTAAAAAACCTGTCAACTAAATCTATGGACATTTTTGGCGGTTTTTTCCCCCAGCTTTCATTAAACGGCAGTCCCTGGCAATGCTGACATGAGTACGCGCATGTGCTCGAAGGATGGAACTCTATCGTATATGATTTACGGAATTTTCCGCTGCTGTATGCCCATGCCTGCGGCCTGCCTAAAATTGTAGTATCTTCCCCCACAGCTCTAAATACCTTCTGAATTGTCATGTTCGCTTGATCCTCCGACACTTTCTTATCGAGCTAAATTCTTAAAAATTTCAACTTTATAAAATATTTATTTAAAAAGTGAAATTTTTGGAAAAAGCGTCCGATATGATATTACGTTAAAGTGAAATTTTGTGGATAAATTGACGATATATATATAGAGAGAGAGGAACAGGTGAAAATATATGGATCCAATAGGCAGAGTAAAAAGCATATTTAACTTGAGGGGATCAGTGGTTTTGTTATCTCCGGAATACGGGAATGTAACCAAGGGAGGCGGATATTTAAGCAGGATGGTATCGGGCATCGCGACCTCGCTAAACAACCGCTTCGGTATGGACATTAGAGTAGTCGTGCCATCCAGCCCAAATCTTGACAAGAGCGGATTTACCAAAATTGGTGAAAATTTATTATTTAAAAATGTTGACTCTGTCCCAGTTTACGCCATAACTAAAGAAGACGGCCAAAATATTTTTTCAGCTCTTTACCCGAATTACGGCGAT
>Ga0265296_1001049_pt1 | contig 34347 bp, 38 predicted proteins | sample MunlanPumphouse1_FD_189073 | JGI IMG/M metagenome (GOLD analysis project Ga0265296, IMG submission 189073) | Groundwater microbial communities from a municipal landfill in Southern Ontario, Canada - Pumphouse #1 | ecosystem: Environmental > Aquatic > Deep subsurface > Groundwater | place...
AATTCCGGACACGCCAATTCCAGACGCGCCAAATCAACCGGTCTCCCCGCCAATAACTGAACCCTTGGCCGAACCACCAATGCCGACTACCTCCAGCCCCCCAAGTTCCAATCCACCGGCCAGCCACCCTGTTCCCACGCGACCTGCTCGCAATAACTTGCCGGACAAAACGAAAATGTTGGAAGCGCTTGGACAACTGAAAGCGCGCGTTACATCCGAATCGGCAGGGTTTTTCTTGGAAGATATAGGCGTTGCCCTTCGCCACTGTCCTCGGGGCGATGCCGCAGCGCTAAGATTGTTTTTCGTTATCATTCAGTATCTTGAGCAAAGAGATTTTAAAAGTGCCAAGACGCTGTGGGACGAACAGTGGTAATTTCTTTATGGCAATGGCGCTTGGCTTTTCGGTAAATATTTTGCAGTTTATTTCCGGCTGTGATATTCTCATGTTGTCAAATGCTACCAGCGCAACCTAAAAAAATAATTTGTTTGTTTTGCTTGGTTTGCTTTTTCTGCATGCTGGGCGGGGCGGGTGGGTTGGCCATGGGTGGAGCCATCCAATCCGGCCAATTTTCCGACATAAATAAAAAGGCGCCCGATTTTGCCTTAAAAGATTTATTTGGCAACGACATCCGCCTTTCTGATTATAAAAACAAGGTAGTTTTATTAAATTTTTGGGCCACGTGGTGTCCGCCCTGCCGCGAAGAAATGCCCGCATTGCAGCGCCTGCACAATAAGATGGTGGGCCGCGATTTTATTATTTTGGCGGTCAGCGTCGATTATATGGACCCGGCCAAAGTAAATGATTTTTTAATCAAGGGTGGATATACTTTCAAGGTATTACTCGATACCCAAAATCAGGCATCCGCCAAATACGGTGTAACGGCCATTCCCGCTACGTTTATCATTGACAAAAAAGGCAAACTGGTTGAGCGGCACATCGGGATGTTAAATTGGGCCAGCCCGGCGGCAGTAAATCGGATAGAAGAGTTGATGAAGAAGTAGGATAAAAATTGTCATGGAAACCGTAACTTTACCGATTGCTTTTTTGGCGGGGATACTTTCGTTTTTCTCGCCGTGTATTTTGCCGATTGTACCGGCATATCTCCTGTGTATCGCCGGGCTTTCTTACGCCGAATTTTCTGCTGGAAAAACTGTGCGTACGCAACAACAGATGATTATCAATGCACTGCTTTTTATCGCTGGTTTTTCTTTGGTTTTTATTCTATTAGGGGCGGCCGCGGGATTAGCCGGGGCCTGGTTATTTGGCGCAAAAAAACTGGTGCGCATTTTAGGTGGGGCATTGATTATAGCTTTGGGTTTGTATGTGATGGGGTTGATAAATTTAACTTTCCTGCCGCTTGGGCGCCGCGCTGATTTAGGGAGGAAATCCCCCGGGAGGGCGGGAGCATTTATGACCGGCATTGTTTTTGCGGTAAGCTGGACCCCCTGCGTGGGACCGGTTTTGGGCTCAATCTTATTGTTAGCCGGGGCCATTGCTACCCTGCCAATTGGGGTCATGTTGTTAACTGGTTACGCGCTGGGATTGGCGGTCCCGTTTTTTATTTGCGCCTTGTTTTTGCGCGAAATCATGACCGTTTTAACCAAGCTTAATCAATATGCCGGCGCCATCAAAATCATCAGCGGCCTGTTTTTGGTAGTGATCGGAATTTTGCTGTTGTTGGATAAGTTTGGGTTTTGAGTTTTAGGACTTCAGTTTTTATTCTTTGTTTGCTCTTCATGGAGCGATAATATTTGATTGAGCGTTATGGCCAGTACTGTGCTTAGTGTCAAAGATGAGTCGAAAAGCGGCCGCAATAAATACGGTACGCCGTCATATAGCGATGGCAGCAGGTCCAAGCTGAAGGCAAAAATAATCGCGACCCCCACCACAAACGTCTTTTTTATGTTTACCCCTGAACTTAAAATAATCTGGAACCCTGACATAATCATGAAGCAGGTAACAAAGATCAAAATGGCTCCCATTACCGGCATTGGCATCAGTGTTAAGATCCCGGTTATTTTTGGGAAAAACCCAAGGAAAATAAAAAGTCCGCCGGCCATAAATGCAATGGTGCGGCTGGTGGCGCCGGAAGCGCTGCTTAAGGCTACGTTGCTGGCAGAAGTATCGGAGGCCATGCCGCCCAGCAGCCCGGAGGCAGTAACGCAGATTGCATCTGCCGTGAGTCCGTTGGAAATCCTTTGCATGTCCGGCTCTTTCCATTCCTCGTCGTTTACTTTTTCGCACATGATCAGGTTGCCAAACGATTTTAGTGCGCCGGTAATGGAGACGATGATAAAAGTGGGCAGGAGCGTCCATTGAAATGTTACATTAAGAATTGACCCAAAAAATGGTGAAGCAACCAGTGGGGCGTTCATCAGGTGGTTTAACTGAGTTGATGTGATTAGTCCGGCAGCGTAAGATAACAGGTAACCGCAGAACATCCCGGCTAAAACGCTGTAGAGGCGGAGTTTTCCCTTGCTCCAAACATTGATGCCAACCATGATCAAAAGGGTTGCGCTCGCGACCCAAAGGCAGTTTATCTGAATTGGTTCTCCTTGATAATTAATCCCCAGAAATTTTGACGCCCCCAGCGGGATTAAGCTAAATGCTACCATCAAAACTACCAGCCCGGTTATTTCTGGAGGAAACAGAAACTTTAGTTTGCCAACAAAGCGCGAAAAAACGGCTTCCACCAATCCTGCAGCAATGGTCATGCCCCGCATGAGGGGTAATCCCCCCAGCCAGGCCGCATCCATGGAAGCAATAAAAAAGTTAGGTCCGCACAAATTCGGGCAAACATAGCCGGACCCGATGCCCCCCCAGCGCATGGCCTGCACAATTGTGCCAATTCCACAGGCAATCATGGTCATGGCAACCACAGAGCAAACCTGTTCAAATGAGCCGCCGATCTCGCTGATTAAAACTACCGGTAAAATCAGCGTGCTCGACATCAAAAAGATATGTTGTAGACCTAGGAAAAAAAGCGTGAGCAAAGGCGGGCGGTCTTCCAGGCCGTAAATTAAGTTAGCTGGTTTTTTTGCCATAAATTGTTTCCTTTATTTCATCCAAATTGGAGTTGCGGGATAAAAGCCCATAGTAATATAGTATATTGCGTTGTCAGAATATACTTTTTTGATGTAAGCAAGCTTGCGTTGCAGCTTTCCGCTCTCTTCGTTTGGCCAAACGTAGCATACCCATACCTGGTCTTTTGTTTTTAATGCTTTCAGTGCGGTATCGCCGATGTTTACCCCGTGGAGCTTGAACATCTTTAAGAGGTTTCTCTTTATATTCAGTGACGGAAAATTCGGATCTACCAGGAAATTACCGTTGGCGTCCATTACTGCCAGATAACTGTTCATAAAATGGAAATTGTCATGCTGGGTTTTTAGTTTTTTAATAAACGCTTTTCCTCCCAGCTGGCGCATTTCGGCCGCGGCCTTATCCACCTGTTGTTGGACAAACTTTTTTTCGGGTTTTATGTTATACGATCCGCTACCAACCAGGTAGACTTTGTTTTGGGGGGTGATGGCCTTGCGCACATAGGAACTTTTCCAAAAGGGAAATAAGCGCGCGGGGTCTTCCCATAAGTAAAACACCCAGCCGCTACTGTCGGGTGCCGGGCTTTTTCCGACTTCTGTTATCATCTGGATTACCGGGCGGTTTTCAATATCCCGGAAATTACTCATATCCTGTCCTATCAGCGATGGTTCAACGGGGTGAAAAGCGCACTTGCCGGGAATGTCGTACACAAACAAATAATATTTGTTGTTAAGCCAACGGGAATTTTTCTTGCCAAACGCAGCAAAGGCCGCCTCCCCTTGTTGTTCGATTAATGTAGCGGCATCTTCTACCAAAATCACCAGTTGACGGGTGTCTGCGTAGGTATATTGCATGAGCTTGTCACGGAGTTCCGCCACGGCGGCGCTACTTAAACCATAAATGAGGAATAAAAGAAGTAGGGAAATCTTTTGCCAGCCCAAAAAGTTTTGCCGCATGCCAGAAAGTTTACATTTTCTGCGCCGCCTTAGTCAAGGCGCAGAGATAAAAAATTTACCCATTTGTAACGTTACCTTCATCAAACTGTAGCCTTCTTCGTCGATAATTCTTTCGATCAATTATCAACGATTCTAAAGGAGGTTAGTGATGAAAAGAAAAGTTTTTCTGGCTTGGATAATGTTGGCGCTGTTTATGTTTTCCGGAATGAGCTATGCGGATACTCAAAAAGTGGCCGATAATCGCGATGCGAAAATCGGCGGGCAGGTATTTTTTCGCTGGCAGAAATATACGGAAAACGGCGAAACCACGGCCAATAACTTTGATGTTGAGCGTGCATATATTGATGTAAAGAAAAAATTAGGATCCGGAGCTTCGGCGCGGATTACTTTGGATGTGGCGCGATTAAACAATGATACCCGAAAAAATCTTTTCGATTATTTGAAGTATGCTTATGTTGATATCCCCATCAACCTTTCGGCGTCACTCCAGCCAATCCCTTATGATTTGATCGGTAAAATCGGCTTGCAGCACACAGTCTGGATTGATTGGGATGACAAGGTCATGGGCCTGCGCTGGATTGCCAAGAGTTTGGTTGATAACGAAGGAGTTATGAGCTCGGCGGATTTTGGTTTAGGGGCAAAAGGCAAGATTAGCGTGGCCGGGTTGCCGGAAATTGAATACCATGCGACTGTCCTCAACGGTTCCGGCTACGCCACCACCGAAGGCAACAGCGCCAAAAATTTGGATCTGCGCCTGAACGCCAGCTTATATAAAAATGAAGAGGTAGGTGAGGTGATTTTGGGGGCATACTCCAATAACGTAGGTTTGGCCAGCTCGGGTTTAACTGCAACGGATAGCCGCTGGGGTGGCACCCTGGCGTTTAAAAACGATTGGAGTACGGTTTATGGCGAGTATTTAACCGGGACCACGGTGAATGGTTACAGTGCGGGAGCGTGGTTGGGCTTGCCGGCAGCTTTCCGGCTATTTGCGCGTAAAGATTATTATGATCCAAACGTTAATACGGCTAATAACCAGCTTGACCGGCTATTTTACGGCGTGATTTATGATTTGAGTAATGACATTAAATTTTCGGCGGACATGCAAAGCGTAACCGGGGGGACATCGGCCTCAACCAGCGCCGGGAAAACTACTACCGCGTTTTATTTGCATTCATTAATAAATTATTAGCGAATTGAAATATGCTATAATTTTATAGTGAATAATTCAGACATCCTAATCATCGAAGACGAAAAAGATATTGCCGAGGCGATCGAATATAACCTAAAAAGAGAAGGGTTTAAGGTTGCCAAGGCCTACGACGGGTTAAACGGCCTGCGCGCCGCGCAAGAAAAAGTCCCCGCCCTGCTGATCCTCGATTTGATGCTTCCCGGTATGTCCGGCATTGATATTTGCAAAACACTAAAAAAAGATCCCAAAACGGCCGGCATCGCAATCATCATGCTAACTGCTAAAGGCGAAGAAGTGGATAAAGTGGTTGGGTTTGAGGTTGGCGCCGATGATTACATGACCAAACCCTTTTCCATGCGAGAATTAATTGCCCGGGTGCGCGCGGTCCTAAAACGCTATGGCGCCAAAGAACGTGCCGTAAAATCAATTTTGCGGTTTCCAATGCTTGAAATTGATATTGAAAAACACGAAGTGAAAGTTGGCGGAAAAACCGTGGCGCTGACTGCCAAAGAATTTTCGCTTTTACAGTATCTGGCGGAAAACCAGGACAAGGCGTTTGGCCGCGACCGCTTGCTGGACGCGGTTTGGGGGATGAATACCGCGATTGAAACCCGTACCGTAGATGTGCACGTGCGCCGCTTGCGCGAAAAAATTGGCAAAGCGGGAAAGTATATCAAAACTTTGCGGGGGTTCGGTTATAAGTTTGCGGTAAAATAGGAAAACCCGGAGACTAGAGGCAAAGCAATGTTTAATAATTTTAGATCAATTTTATTTTTTCCTTCATCGGTATTGTGGCGCTGACTTTGCTGGTTTTTGGGCTTTTGGCCGCGCCGCGGATCAAGGCCTCAACCAGCAACTTGGTTTCTGCTGAATTGTATCGGCAGGCGGCATTGTCGTCCGGCAGTTTTGTAAGTATCCTGTCCGGCGGGGACGCTTTGGCTTTGCAAAAAAAAGCGGTAGCATTGTCAAAAATTTCCGACAGCCGGATCACGGTGCTGGATGCGCGGGGCAAAGTGTTGGCGGATTCATTGGTGATGAGACGCCGCAGTGCCAGTTTGGATCGGGCATTAGTTTTAGTTGAGGTTCCATTAAAGAACAGTGCAGGGAAGGTAGTGGGTTGCCTGCGCCTGGCCGTGGCAGAGGATCGGGCCGCGTCAGTAATTGTGAAATTTTACAAATCGTTGCTGGCGGCGTTTGTTTTTGCCATGATTGCGGTAATTATTGCCAGCGGGGTTCTGGCGCAAATCCTGGGCAAACCGGTGACGCGTTTAACCGGTATTGCCGAAAAAATTGCAGAGGGCCAATTTCCCCAAGTCATTTTGCACCGCTCCCGTTTTGAAGTTGGGCGCTTGGAAGAAGCGGTGGAAAAAATGAGCCAAAAACTAGCCGACAATTTCCAAAAAATTAATGCACAAAAAGGACAAATGGCGGCCATCCTATCGGGCATGGCAGAAGGGGTTTTGGCGGTTGATCAGAATGGCCGGATTATTTTGGCCAACCCGGCGGTAGAAAAAACGTTTGGCATCCTCGAGCTGGATATCTTGGGCAAAACCGTCAGGGAAGGCATTCGGAATAACGAAATTGCTGACCTGGTAGAAGAAGCGCAAAGGGCCCAACACACCGTGGAAAAAGAAATCAGCATGATTATGCCAATCCAGGGAGAATTTATTGCCCATGCCAGTCCCATCCAAGACCGCGCCGGAAATTTATTTGGGGTGGTGGCGGTTTTGTACAATGTGACAGAAATTAGGAAACTGGAGCGGCACCGTTCTGAATTTGTGGCCAATGTTTCGCACGAGCTTAAGACCCCGTTGACGGTGATCCGTAGTGCGGTAGAAACATTGCAGGGCGGAGCGGTGGATGATCGGGCCGTTAACCGCAATTTCTTGAATAAGATTCAAAAGCATTCTGATAATCTTTCGGCCTTAATTGATGATATTTTAGAAATATCCCGTTTGGAAGCAAAAAAAGAGTTGGGCCCATTTGTCAGGTTGGATTTGGAGATGTTGGTCAACCGCGCGCTGGATACAGTAGCTGAATCGGCTAAACAGAAAAATATAATCATTGAAAAACACTGTGACGGCGGAGAAAAGTCAATCAGCGGGATTGAGGACCACGTCTATCGGGCAATCGTTAATTTATTGAATAATGCGATTAATTATAATAAAGCAGGCGGCCGCGTTGATATTTATTGCAATAAAACGGACAATAAAATTGTAGTTAAAATTATAGATAAAGGGATTGGCATTGCCGAGCGTCACCTGTCGCGAATTTTCGAAAGGTTTTATCGTACCGATGCCGCGCGCTCGCGCGAATTAGGGGGGACGGGGTTGGGTTTAGCAATTGTAAAACATGTTATGAATATCCATGGCGGCAGTGTGACGGTGGAGAGCGTGGAGGGGGAGGGATCGACGTTTACGCTTGTTTTTACGGCAGCTGGTTAAGCGGCGGATTATAAGAGTTTACCCCCAATTTACACCCCCGTAACATTCCTGTAACAATTATCAGCGATAATTATGTGTATGAGAAAGACATCTTTGTGTTTATTCATTTTGATTGCTTTAGTTTGCCTCATTCCTGCTTGTTCCCGCTCGCATAAAGCCCTCCAGATTAAAGGTTCGGATACCATGGTCAACCTGGCTCAGGTATGGGCCGAAGAGTTTATGAAAAAATATCCGGCCGCTTCGATGGCGGTAACCGGCGGGGGATCCGGCACCGGGATTGCGGCGCTGATCAGCCAGGCAACCGATATTGCTATGACCTCGCGCGATATGTCAAAAAAAGAAATTGAGGCAGCACAATCCTATGGCGTGTCCCCGCAGGAATATCGGGTAGCGCAAGATGGGATTGCGGTGGTGGTTTCGAAAAAAAATCCCATCAGTCAGTTAACCCTGCAGCAGCTTTCGGCAATTTTTACCGGAGAATATAAAAACTGGAAAGAGCTAGGCGGGCAAAATGCCCGGATGGTAGCCCTGTCCCGTGACCGAAATTCCGGAACCCACGTATTTTTCCTGGAAAAAGTGGTTAAGTTGGGCGACAAAAAAAGTGTTAAGGAATTTGGCTCGGCAGTGCTGATGATGCCTTCCAACCAGGCCATTGTAGAAGAAGTTTCCGGCAATCCTTCGGCGGTGGGGTATATCGGGTTGGGTTACTTGACCAATAAATTAAAGGTGGTGGCGGTGGCCAAGGATGAATATTCCCGTTTTATTGTTCCTACTAATCTTACGGTTGCCGATGGTACTTATCCCATTGCGCGCCCATTAAATTTTTATACCGATGGCGTTCCATCGGGCGAAGTAAAGACATTTTTGGACTTTGTGTTAAGTCCGGCAGGGCAGAAGATTGTTTTAGAAATGGATTTTGTGCCGATAAAATAGGGCGCAACCGCATAAGCGCACAAACAATAAGCGGGAAGCAGAGAAAGATGCAAAAACGTTATTTCGAAAAACTGGTTGAAGCCGCGGTTTTTTTGAGCGGCTTGACGGCAGTCCTGTTTGTAATTTTAATTTTTGTTTTTTTGTTCCGTGAAAGCGCCGTATTTTTTTCCCGCGTAAACATTTTTGCGGTTTTGGGGGGCAGAAATTGGTATCCCCTGTCCGAGCCGCCTCAATTTGGTTTTTTGCCGCTGCTTTTGGGGTCTTTGTGGGTTACGTTTGGGGCGGTGGTGGTGGCCCTGCCGTTTGGCTTGGCGGCCGCGATTTATATTTCTGAAGTAGCTCCCGCGCGCCTGAAAGATATTTTAAAAACTGGGATCGAGCTTTTGGCCGCAATCCCAAGTATTGTTTTGGGGTTTATCGGGATTGTGGTTCTGGCGCCTTGGTTGAAAAACCTGTTTAATTTGCCCTGCGGGCTGATGGCATTGACCGGATCAATTTTGTTGGGTTTCATGGCCATGCCAACTATTGTATCAATCATTGAGGATTCCATTGCTTCGGTCCCTCGCAGTTATAAAGAAGGGGCGCTGGCGCTGGGAGCTACCCATTGGCAAACTATCCGGCGGGTCATTTTGCCGGCGGCGTTGCCCGGCATTATTGCTGCGGTGATGTTGGGGATTGGACGCGTGATCGGCGAAACCATGGCGGTCCTGATGGTTACCGGTAATGCGGCCATTATCCCAACCAGTATTTTACAGCCGGTACGCACGCTCACCGCCACGGTGGCGGCCGAGATGGGTGAAGTGGTTCGCGGCAGTTTGCATTACTATGCGTTGTTTGGGATCGGGTTGGTTTTATTTGTGATCACTTTTGTGATTAATTTGGTCGCGGATTTGGTTTTGCACCGGAAGCGGGTTTAATCGATGGGAAATCCGAAAATCATTCAAAAAATAGTGTTTTTCTTGTTAGCGGCCGCCACAGTTGCCATCATTATTCCTGTGGCACTCATTTTTATCATTATCTTGGTTAATGGTTTGCCGGCGTTGACGCCAGAATTCTTGTTTGCCGCGCCCCGGTCGGGGATGAAAGCCGGCGGGATTTTCCCGGCGCTGGTGGGCACAATTTATTTAACGCTGGGCACCATGCTTTTTTCCCTGCCGTTGGGGGTCTTGGCGGCGGTTTATTTGACCGAGTATGCAAAAGAAAGCTGGTTGACGCGCGTGATTGAAGTGGCAATTGTTAACCTGGCGGGGGTGCCGTCGATTGTTTATGGATTGTTTGGCTTAGGTGCGTTTGTCATGTTTTTAAATTTGGGGGCCTCAATCCTGGCGGGTTCATTAACTTTGGCCATCATGACTTTGCCGGTGATCATTACCGCCAGCCGCGAAGCCCTGACCGCAGTTCCCAAATCGTTCCGCGAAGTCAGCTATTCCTTGGGGGCTTCCCGCTGGCAGACGGTTTGGAAAGTAGTGTTGCCCAATGCTGTGCCGGGGATCATCACCGGAACTATTTTGGGCCTGTCCCGGGCGGCGGGTGAAACCGCGCCCATTTTATTTACAGCCGCGGCTTTTTACCTGCCAAAATTGCCGCAATCGGTTTTTGACCAGGTCATGGCGCTGCCTTATCACATTTATGTATTGTCTACGCAGGTTCCCAATGTTCCGGTAAAAATCCAATACGGCACAATTTTAGTGCTGGTCATGCTGGTTTTTATCATGAATATTACTGCGGCTGTACTTAGGGCGCGGTTCAGAAAGAGAAAATTATGGTAGCAAAGATTATTGTAGAAGGACTTACGATTTCGTACGAAGGGCAGCCGGCGGTACGCAATTTGGCGCTGGCGGTGGAAGAGCGCGAAATCCTTTCAATTATTGGCCCTTCCAACAGCGGCAAGACCTCTTTCTTAAAAACTCTCAACCGGATGAACGATTTTTTGCCGGGCTTCAAAATGGAGGGGCGCATTGCGCTGGACAATAGAGATATTTACCGCGAGCTGGACGTTTTACTGCTGCGCAAGAGAATCGGCATGGTCTTTGCCTTGCCCTTGCCCCTGCCGCTTTCTATTTTTGATAACGTAGCTTACGGCCCAAGATTGCACGGGACGAAAAATGCCGCGGCGTTAAATGCAATTGTGGAACGCTGTCTGAAGGCCTCGTATTTATGGGAAGAAGTTAAAGATCGTTTAACTACGCCGGCCTTTTGTTTATCCGGCGGGCAGCAGCAGCGCTTGTGTATTTCGCGGACATTAGCGGTGGAGCCGGAAGTTATTTTATACGACGAGCCCTGCTCCGGGCTGGATCCCATTTCCACCGCCAAAGTAGAAGAGGCGATGCGCGAATTGAAAGAAAAATATACTCAAATCCTGGTTACCAATAATACCAAGCAGGCCGCGCGCGTTGCCGATCGGACGGCTTTTTTCTTGATGGGAGAGCTGGTTGAAATTGGAACCACCTCTGAATTATTTACGCGTCCTAAAGATCAGCGGACTGATGATTACATTGCAGGAAGGTTTGGATAAACCGCTTATGCCTGAAACCAGCGACAATATAATTATTGCAGTTAATCGCCTGGATTTTTTTTACGGTAAATTCCAGGCATTGATTGACGTTAACCTGGAGGTGGAACGCAATCGCATTACTGCTTTGATTGGGCCTTCGGGTTGCGGCAAGTCAACTTTTTTGCGCTGTTTAAATCGCATGAACGATTTGATTGACTCTTCCCGTGCTGCTGGCAGTATAAAAATCGACGGTGAGGAGGTTTTAAGCCCCAAGATTGATCTGGTCAATTTGAGGAAGAAAGTAGGGATGGTTTTTCAGCGGCCCAATCCTTTTCCCCTTTCAATTTTTGAAAATATTGCCTTTGGCCTGCGGGTGCATCGCCTGGCGCAACGCGAAAAACTTGAAGAAATTGTTCACCGGAGCTTGGAAGCGGTTTTACTATGGGATACATTGAAAGACCGGTTGCAGCGTAATGCGCTGACGCTTACGCTTGAGCAGCAGCAGCGCCTGTGCATTGCCAGATTGGTGGCGGTGCAGCCCGAAGTCCTTTTAATGGATGAACCGTGCTCTGCGTTGGATCCGGTGTCCACCCAGCGGATCGAGGAATTAATGCAGATGTTGAAGCGCGATTACACTATTTTGATTGTAACGCACAATATGCAGCAGGCCGCCCGGGTTTCGGACTTTACCGGTTTCTTTTTACTGGGCAAGCTGATAGAATTCGACGTTACCGGGAAGGTGTTTACCGCGCCATCCAACAAAAAGACGGAAGAATACATTACCGGGCGTTACGGATAAAAAAATTGCGCCCGGCCGTGTTTTAGGCGGGTGCGAAAGGGGAAAAAATGATGGACCATAACCGCATGATTGACCAGGACATGGCCGAACTAAAGGACTTGATATTAAAAATGGGGGTCATGGTGCAGGGCCTGATTCATAAATCGGTGGAAGCGTTGAAAAACCAGGATAATAAACTGGCCCAGGAAGTAGTTGAGGAAGACGAAAAAGTTGACCAGCTGCAGCTTGAAGTTGATGAAAAATCTATTCAATTGATTGCGCTGCGCCAGCCGGAGGCCTCTGACCTGCGTTTTATCACTACCGGCATGCGGATTGCCAACGATCTGGAGCGCATCGGCGATTTATCGGAGGATATCGCGCAGCGGGCCATTGATTTGTCCGGCCAACCGCTGCTAAAGCCCTTGATTGATATTCCGCAAATGGCCAAATTATCCCAAAATGCGCTGTCTTTGGTTTTAGACGCTTTTGTAAAACGGGACGCCGCGACGGCTCACCAGGTTTGGGAGATTGAGCGGCAAATTGATGATTTGCGCGATCGCGTGAGCGATGAGTTGCTGGAAATCATGACCAAAGACGCGGCCACAGTTTCGCGCGCGTTTCCGCTGGTTTTGGTTTCGCGCCATCTGGAGCGCATTTGCGACCATGCCACCAACATTGCGGAAGATATTGTTTACATGGTAGAAGGTAAAGTAGTGAAACACGGCGGTCGCGGCGAAAACTAAAGAAAGGGGTAAAGTTATGACAAACGTAAAAGATCGCTTAGCAGTTTATAAATGTAGTGTTTGTGGCAATGTGGTTGAGGTAATGCATGTGGGCGGGGGCGAGCTGGTTTGCTGTGGAAAACCCATGCTATTACAAGTTCCCAATACCGTGGATGCGTCCAAAGAAAAACATGTGCCGGTGATCGAAAAAACCGCCACCGGCTTTTTAGCCAAAATTGGCGCTGTGCCGCACCCGATGGAAGAAAAACATTATATCGAGTGGATAGAAGTGATTGTTAACGGGAAATTATGCCACCGGTTTTTAAAGCCGGGCGATCAGCCGCTGGCGGAGTTTGCTCTGCCGCAGGGAGAAATTGAGGTAAGGGCCTATTGTAATTTGCATGGGCTCTGGAGCGCAAAAGAGTTTTTTGCCAGCTAGCTAAGTTGCGCGGGCGGCGAAAATATGGACCCTAAAATCCTATTTAAAATTAGCTACGGAATGTACTTACTGGGGGCAGCACAGGATGCTAAACTTAACGCCCAGGTAGTAAACACCGTTTTTCAGATCACCGCCGATCCTCCCTGTATTGCAGTCAGCGTTAATAAAAAAAACTTGACCCACGAATATATTTCGGCCAGTAAAAAGTTTTCGGTTTCGATGTTAGACCAGGCCGCGCCCATGGAGTTAATCGGCAAGTTTGGGTTTAAATCCGGGCGCGAGATCGACAAATTTTCCGGGACAAAGTATAAGCTGGGATCTACCGGCGCCCCGGTGGTCCTAGATAATGCCCTGGCGTACTTGGAAGCTGAAGTAATTAATCAAATTGATGTTGCCACGCATACAATATTTATCGGTAAGGTAGTAGAAGCCGAAATTTTAAATGAGGCCGAACCCATGACGTATGCTTATTATCATGCCGTAAAGGGTGGTCGGTCATCTCAAAATGCACCAACTTATCAAAAAATTGACGTGCCCGCCGCAGGTAATATTTCTGCTAGTGTCAGCCAACCGGCAGTGAAAGGAAAAACTAATATGCAAAAATATGTATGCAAAGTTTGTGGATATGTTTATGACCCGGTCGTGGGCGACCCCGACGGTGGCGTGAAACCCGGCACGGCTTTTGCGGACATTCCGGATACCTGGGTTTGTCCGGTTTGTGGAGCGGATAAATCGCAGTTTGAGGCGCAAGTATAAAAGGGAGGGGGCAAACGATGGCAACACAGGAAATCAAAAAAAACATATATTTCGTTGGGGCAACGCACCCTGACCGGCGGCTTTTTGATGAGTTAATTCCTCTGCCGGACGGCACCAGCTACAACGCCTATTTGGTCGTGGGCAGTGAAAAAACCGCGCTGATTGATACCGTTGACCCCGTTAAAGCGCAGGTTTTAATTGATAACCTGCGCGCCTTGAAGATTGATCGCATTGATTACATAATTTCCCACCACGGCGAACAGGATCATTCAGGATCAATTCCGGCAGTGTTGGCTGAATACAAAATGGCCAAAGTGGTGACCAATGCTAAATGTAAAGAAGAGTTGAAAGACCTGCTTTTAGTGCCGGAAGAAAAATTTATTACCGTAGTGGATGGCGAAACATTATCTTTGGGCAATAAAACCCTGCAGTTTATTTTTACCCCCTGGGTGCACTGGCCGGAAACCATGGTAACTTACCTTAAAGAAGATCAAATTTTATTTTCCTGTGATTTTTTTGGCGCGCACCTCGGCGATGGTGAATTGTATTTGGAAGATCGGGAGAAAGTTTATACGGCAGCCAAACGTTACTTTGCCGAAATCATGATGCCGTTTCGCGCTAGCATTCGAAATAACCTGGAAAAAATCAAAGATCTGGGTTTTATTCTGATTGCGCCCAGCCACGGCCCACTGCATCCCCAGCCGTCTTTCATCGTTGAGGCGTACAGAGATTGGATTTCGGATAAAGTGAAAAATGAAGTGGTCTTGCCGTATGTTTCGATGCATGGCAGTACGCTTAAAATGGTAGAACATTTTACTGCGGCGCTGCAAAAGAGAAAGATAACAGTAAAAGCATTTGATTTGGCTAAAATGGATGTTGGAGAATTAGCGATGGCCCTGGTAGATGCGGCAACGGTTGTAATTGCCACGCCTACGGTTTTGGTTGGCCCGCATCCTTTGGCGGTTTATGCGGCCTATTTAGCTAATGCCCTGCGGCCCAAAACCAAATTTGTGGGGGTGGTGGGGTCGTACGGGTGGGGCAGTAAAATGGTGGATACGCTCAAAGGTATGTTGACTAATTTAAAGGTTGAGTTGCTTGACCCGGTGGTTGCTAAAGGATATCCTAAAGAGGCCGATTTTGCGGCGTTGGATAATTTAGCGGAAACGATATTACAAAAACATAAGGCATTGAATTTATAAGGAGGAATAAATGGGCAAGAGTATTAAAGGAACTAGAACAGAGAAAAATTTATTAGCATCATTTGCGGGCGAGTCGCAGGCGAGAAACCGCTACACCTATTTTGCGAGTGTAGCCAAAAAAGAAGGGTTTGAACAAATTTCAGCCATCTTCTTGGAAACCGCCGACAACGAAAAAGAACATGCCAAGCGCTTTTTTAAATTGTTGGAAGGCGGCGCGCTGGAAATAGTTGCAACTTATCCGGCCGGGATCATTAGTACTACAGAGAAGAATTTGGCGGCGGCAGCAGCCGGCGAAAACGAAGAATGGACCAAGCTTTATAAAGACGCGGAAAATATTGCGCGCCAGGAAGGTTTTGATGAAATTGCTAAACAATTTAAAGAGATTGCTGAAGTGGAAGTTGAGCACGAAAAACGCTATCGTATGCTCTTACAAAACATAAAAGAAGGCAAAGTATTCAAAAAGGACACGGCCGTCAAATGGAAATGCCGCAACTGCGGTTATGTTCACGAGGGTCCGGTTGCTCCGGGAAAATGCCCGGCCTGTGACCATCCGCAAGCATATTACGAATTGCTTTGCGAAAATTATTAGATTGTTTATAATTACAGACGGGGAGCCTGCAGTATTCCAAGGCTGAGAACCTCGAAGGAAATCGGGGGACCCGGACAAAAACCTGATCAGGATAATGCCTGCGGAGGGAAAAAATGAACCGCGAAGAAGTTTTCTCCAAAAATGTCCCCTGTGTCAGGGCTGTTTTGAAAGGTAAAAAAATCGGCATTGCTGGCTGCGGCGGCTTGGGATCCAATTTGGCGCAAATTCTGACGCGTATGGGGGCAGATTGTTTTGTCCTGGCGGATTTTGACTTGGTTGAACCCAGTAACCTTAACCGGCAATTCTTTTTTGTTGACCAGGTTGGCCGGCTGAAGGTAGAGGCCCTGCGAGAGAATTTACTGCGCATTAATCCGCAGGTGCAATGCCGCATTGAGAGTAAAAAAATCGCAGCAAAAAATGCCCTCGATTTTTTTCAGGATTGCGCCGTAGTGGCCGAGTGTTTTGACGGAGCGGAAAATAAAGCCATGTTGGTTGAGGCGCTGACCCGGGAGAATAAAATGGTGGTGGCGGTTTCGGGTGTGGCAGGAGCAGCTTCGCCCGAAAGCATAAAAATAACGCGCCCGTTGCCAAACTTGATTTTAGTGGGTGATCCGGTGGCGCCGGATTGCTCTGAAGGATTGATTTGCGCGCGCGTCCTGACCGCAGCCGCAATGCAGGCCTGGGCAATATTAGATTATTTAAAGGATGGAACCTTAACCCTTAATGCATAACGCCAAAAAGAGGTAAAAAATGCAGCTCATCATCAATGGCGCAAAGCAAAATGTTTCCGCCCATGATTTATCAGCATTGTTTGCGGAGTTAAAAATGAACCCGCAAACGGTGGTGGTGGAAAAAAACGACGCAATTATACCGCGCGGTGAAAATTGTGTTCTGCAGGGCGGCGATAAACTAGAAATCGTGCGGTTTGTGGGAGGAGGTTAATAAATAATGACAAATGACAAATTAAAAATCGGTGACCGCGAATTTAATTCTCGATTATTAATTGGTACGGGGAAATTTGGGTCGCATAAAATAATGCGGGCGGCCGTCGATGCGGCTGAAGCCGAAATTGTGACTGTGGCGCTGCGCAGGGTGGATTTAAGAAATCCGCAGGACCAGATTTTAGAGCACTTGGATGCAAAAAAAATATTAATCCTGCCAAATACTGCCGGTGCGCGCGACCACATTGAAGCGGTGCGCATGGCTAGGTTGGCGGCGGCGGCCGGACTGCCTAAATGGGTTAAGCTTGAAGTTACGCCGGAGCCGCGCTTTTTACTCCCCGACCCAATTGAAACCTTAAAAGCCGCGGAGATTTTAGTGAAAGAGGGGTTCAAGGTTTTGCCTTATATCAATGCCGACCCGATTTTGGCCAAAAGATTGGAAGAGGTTGGTTGCGTGACGGTAATGCCGCTGGGCTCGCCCATTGGCAGCAACCGTGGAATCAAAACCTTGGACAATATTCGGATTATTATTGATTTGGTCAAGATCCCGGTAGTGGTGGACGCGGGTTTAGGCAAGCCGTCGGATGCGGCGCTCGCCATGGAAATTGGGGCGGCGGCGGTTTTAATTAATACGGCGATTGCCACGGCCGGCAACCCGGTTGAGATGGCGCGTGCGTTTAAGTTGGCGGTGACGGCCGGGCGCCTGGCCTATTTAAGCCGTCTGCCTTCTGAAAAATTTGCGGCCGAGGCCTCCAGCCCGCAGTCAGGTATTATTCACTCATGAATTTCCAAACCGTTGGCGAACCAGTGCGGGGCCTTTTAGAAAAAGCCGAATTTTCTTTGGGTGATTTGCCGGCGCTGGTTTCTCCTGCGGCGGTAGAATTTTTGCCGCAACTGGTTGAAATTGCAAAAAATAAAACTCTACGGCAGTTTGGCCGCACGATAAAAATGTATGTTCCACTTTATCTTTCCAGTTTTTGTGAAAATAATTGCGCGTACTGTAATTTTAACCAGCAAAACTCAACTGCGCGTAAACGGCTAACCCTGGACGAGGCCCGGCAGGAAGCTGATTTGCTTTACGGGTTTGGTTTCCGGCACATTTTGCTGGTGGCGGGAGAAGACCGCGTGTTGATCACGCTTGATTATTTGTCCGCGCTGATAAAAAAACTTAAAGAAAAATTCAGCAGTGTTTCAATTGAGGTGGCGCCGCAAAGCACGCAGGGGTACCAGCAGTTGGCGGCAGCGGGATTGGACGGTTTAACCATCTATCAAGAGACCTATGACCGCCAAGTGTATCAAAGCATGCATGCTAAGGGGCGCAAAAATGATTTTGATTATCGCCTGCAAACCCCGGAGCGGGGAGGCGAAGCCAATTTGCGCGAAATTGGGATTGGCTTTTTGCTGGGACTGGCGGATTGGAGATTGGAAGCCATATCTTTGGCTCAGCACGCTGATTTTTTAATCAAACGATATTGGCGCAGCCAACTTTCAATTTCTTTCCCGCGCATCCAAAAAATTGAAGCCAATTTCATTCCGCCGTATTTTGTTTCCGACCAGGACTTTATTCAATTGTTGGTGGCTTTGCGGCTGGTTTTTCCGCACGTGGATTTAACTTTATCTACCCGTGAAAGCCAGAATTTCCGCGATCAGTTGATTGGCATTGGCATTACCCGCATGAGTGCGGCTTCTTCCACGGTTCCCGGCGGCTACTCAAACCCGCAAAAATTTGGCGGCCAGTTTAAAGTTTCGGATGGTCGCAGTGCAGATCAGGTTGCGGCGGCAATTTCCGGCACAGGGTATGATCCGGTGTTTAAGGACTGGGAAAGTATTTAATGTGGAGAAACTCCACATAATAATCGGGTTTACTAAATAGTAGTAACCCGTTATAATACCTGGAAAATAAGGGAAAATCGGCGGTTCCAGCCAATGGAGGTAAAATTATGCTGTCAGGATTGATTACCGGAATATTGTTGTTGACGTTAGTGGGCTTATTGTTTCTTTTGTGTTTTTCTTACATGCTTTGGATTATGGCCGGGCGCGAAACTGGCAACAACCGAATGCTGGGGCAGGGCTTGGCGGCGGTGGTGGCGGCACTGGCGGTTTTTTTGTTTTTGCTGACCGCAATGTATGCGGGGAAGGTAGTCCCGCAGTCAAATCAAATGGAAGCAATGTGCCAGATGCGTATGCTGCAGCATATGCAAATGATGCAGCACATGCAAATGATGCAGTCAATGTCGATGGAAGGAACAATGCAAATGGCGCCCAGTAAACCGGCGTCCACTGAAGCGGTAAAAAGCAAAAGTTGCACGCCGCAAGCAAAAACTTACACCAAAACCAAAAGCAGCTGCAGCAAATATACGAAAAAATCCACCTATAGAAAAAGTTACAAAACCAAAAAACACTAAAGCGGATAAGCTGCCGGGGCTCAATCAATTTGTGGTTAAAGTGGCGAGATGGGCTTCAAATTTTTTCTCAATTTTTATCGGATGATAAGATAATTTTGCCTGCCGCAGTCCCGGAATCCCCAAATCTTGCTCCAGGTTTACATATTTAAACGGCGCAAAAGTTTTTTGGCAGGCCGCCTGCAATAAAACCTGAGAAATTCCCGAAACGGTTGGCAGGCCGTAAGAAAAATGCACTGCCAGCGTATCGGCATTCAGGCGGCTGCCAAGGATAAATCCCAGCATTTTCCCTTCCGCGTAAATTGCGCCGCCCAGCAATGCCAGCTTATCAAAAAAGCGGAAGGCGTTTTCGACCGCTGCTTTTTGCGCCGTGTGCGCCAGCCGAGGGAAAAAACGGGAAGCTTCTCTGAAGGCAAACCAGTTCTCAAATAATTGCAGGGCCTCGTTTTGGTGTTTTGGAGCAAGCGGCACAAATTGGTATTGCACAAAACTGCTCTTGAATTTTTTAATATGGTTGCGCTTGCCGTCAAATTTTTTGCCTTTTAATTCGGCTAAAACCGCTCTTTCGTAAATGTAATCTGCGTGGCTAACCAGCTCTTTGATTTTAAATTTTTCTGCTGGAAAATTTTTTAAAGAAGATGCGGGAATGCGCGAAAATTTTTGCGCATGATTCAAGCAAATTTCAATCGTGTTTGGCAGCAAATTATCACCCAGCGGTTCCATAAAGAACGGGCATTCATTTAGCGGATTGATTAAAAGGCATAGGTTGTGATTAATGATAGTTAATTGCACCCGGTCAAAATCGCTCCAGATAATCAGGTTGGCGGCCGCCAATTCGCAAATTTTGGGGTGGGCGGCGTTGAGATGCTGCGACAATAGCGGCAAATCGTCAATTTCCAGCGTCTTAAATTCCGGATATTTTGGTAGCATCGGGTAATTTTACCATAAGTGTGCATTTCTCGGGCTGGCACCATTGGCATTCGGCTTCTTCTTTGGCGGGAAGCATTTGGGCTAAAACCTTGATTTCTGCGATAACTTGAAATCCCGCCTTTTTAAAAAAATCGGGGATGACGGTGCGCAAAAAAACTGGTTTTAGGCAGTTTTTTAATAATTGATCTAAAAATTCTTTTCCCAACCCGCGTCTCTGAAATTTTGGATCAATCCCCACCGAGCTTAAAAAATAATATTCCGGATATTCTTCCAGCCGCGCCACACCAATTAGCTCTTTGGTTTTGGAATCGCGTGCCAGATAAAAATTATCATAGGTTTGGTTCTCGCGGGCAAGGTCGAGCGCGACCAGAATGTTTTGGATGTTGGCCATATCTGCCTTTGCGGCAACGGAAATTTTGAGCATGGGAAATATTTTAGCATATGAAAGTGAAATTTTAATCGCACTTTGACGAGGAATAAGGGGTCTCTATGGGAAAGGGACGAGAAAAATATTATTTTAAAAATGAGGAGATAAATTGCTAAGCACTTTTGATGCACTTTCCCGCAGTGTAAGGGTAGTAGATTTCCCAATGGGAAGAGGTTGGGGCCATCAGAGAAATTGGGATCCGCATTTGCGGGCGTCTTATCGGGTGGTTAAAGGGGTGTGCCGGCCAGCGGAGGATGAACGGCAGGCCCGGCTGCATCTGGGCGGGTCATTCATGGTTGGTGAAGGGGATTTTAGCTTTGATCCTGGTCATTTACGCAGTGGGGTTAGTGATTGGGAATCAGGTTGCGGTGAGTTGCGGCAATCGGCGGTGGTTGGGTTTTTGCATGCGGTGGAATTGGTCGAAGGAATTGATCGTTTGCGTACGGTAGTTTTGCAAGAATTGCCGCAGTTTAAAGTGCCTGGTTATGATGAGTATTCGTTTGACCTGCGTGGTTTCATGGGTGATTTTGCGCGTCGTATGCTCCCAGAATATGAAACCAGTTGGCAGGACTGTTGCAATCATGCTCTGCCGCGCATGATGCGAATGCATGAATCTCCCGCCGATTTGGTTTTGCTGGACCAATTTTTAACCGATTGGGCTAATGCTTTTGTGGATGAGGACAAAGTTCATTCTTCTGCCGATGTTTTTTATTTTGGTCCGCAGGGGAGTTCGTTGCCAGAAATATTATCTTCACGCAGCTTGTTAATTACAGCTCCTTTTGCCGCAGCCCTGCAAAAAGAATTTGCCGATTTAAGGATTTTGGGTTTTACGTGTGCAAATAACGACGGCAGCCAATTTGCGGTTGAGGGCAGAATCGGCGGGCAGATTTGGTTGAATAATTTATTGCGGCGAGTGAACGGAGTACGCTGGGCGAGAGCGGAAATCCCGGATAATTTGGATCGATTTGTGTGGATTCAGAATTTACGCATTAATGCGGAACGTGGCATTGTGGAAGTAAGATTAGGAGAAGGTGATACAGAATTAGGCATTGCGGAAATTCCTTTCAGTAACATTGCCTCGCTAATGGCGACCCGGCGCACTTTAGTAAATTTTGAGCCATACCGAGAAAGCGGAAGAATATTTACGCCAGGTTATTTGCGGGCGCTTTCACACCCTTCCCATAGATTATGCTTACCAAGTGATCATGTTGCATGGCAAGATGCGGCTTTCAGTTGGCTGGGAAATTTTTGGGATGAACAGGGTAAAGTAGTAGCGGCGTTGCTTGCTCGGCGCGCGGATGCACCAATCAATGTGATGACCTGGGGAACCGGCGCGAAACCTTTCGAAGTTTACCAATGGGCGGCCCGTCTTTTACAGGCCAAAATAGATTTTCGCGTTGTTTGTTTTGAGGCGCATAGAAGAATGGGGGCGCGCTGTGCCGCGATGCATAAATTGGAGATTGATTGGGATGATCAAGATGCTTTAGGGGAGGATTACGCTCGAGTTGTGCGGGAAATTTCACAGGGCCTAAATGAGCACCGTTTTTTGGTTCACGATGCTCCAACGTCGGAGCTAGCAGAGGCGCTGCAAGCTCAGGTCCCGGGGTTGGACATTGCTGTGATCGGGGCTTCACTGCCATCGATTCCAATTCCTCAAAACATTTGGCAAAAGGTGGGTTTTTATGAGGGAGATTTGTTAATTATTGATCGGATGATGGAATTTTTGCGGCGTGAGTCGGATAAACCCCATAAGTTTGATTTGATTTCCATGTATAAAGTTTTGTTTTATGTTAGCGGCGATGAAATCCGTGATTTTATGTTTTATCACGCCATGCAGATGTTGAATCCCGGCGGTTTACTTTTGTTAGAGGATTGGAACCCAAGAGTTTTTCCGTGGGCCACAGATCGCCTGCCGCAATTGGTAGCCGATTTATCTGCTACAGATTGCACTGAACAAATATTAGGTCCGCGTGACGAGTCCGACACTGTGGTTAGGATAATTGCCGCGCTGGGTTTTTGACACAGGTCTCCTTTTTAATATAAAATAAATCCACTTTTTAAAAGGAGCACCCATGCACATCCAACCCATCCCTTCCCGCTACTTCCTCGGCCGCTTTGAATGCGGCGACGACCTCTTTGGCGCACTCACCGATTTTTGCAAAGCACAAAATATTAAGCTGGGTGTGTTTAGCTTGGTCGGCGCGGTAAAAAAGGCCAAGCTTGGCCACTATAATCAACAGGAAAAAAAATATTCGGACTGCATAGAGTTAAGCCAAAAACTTGAAATTGCATCTTGTATGGGCAACATTTCCTTAAAAGACGGCGAAATTTTTGTCCACGCGCACATTGTTTTAGCGGACTGGGATGGCAAGGCCTATGGCGGACATCTCATGCCTGGCACCGAAATTTTTGCCGCGGAATATAATATCCAAGAATACGGCGGGAGAGAGTTGCACCGCGTAAAAGATGATGTGACGGGGCTGCCGTTGTGGGGATAATGGGAAAATCCCAAATCCAAAACAAGAAAGAGGTAATAATAATGGCTAAAGAAATTTCCGATGCAGATTTTCCCAAAGAAGTGGAGCAAAATCAGGGGGTAGTATTGGTGGATTTTTGGGCGGCGTGGTGCGGCCCGTGCCGGATGATGGCGCCGGTCTATGAAAAAATGGCGCAAAAGTATCCGCAAATTAAATTTTGCAAAATAGATACTACGCAGAATCCACAAAAAGCCATGGAATACGGGGTTACGGGGATCCCCTGTATCATTGTTTTTAAAAACGGCAAGGAAGTGGACCGGTTGGTGGGGTTTAGGCCGGAGCCGGTTTTTGAGCAGGATTTGCAAAAATATTTGGCCGCATAATTCAGCTAAAAATCATTGGTTCTGATTGGTTTTCGCGGGGTTAAATAAACGCCGCTGCCCACCATTACCCATCCTTTGCCCAGTTTTGCCTTTTTTACGTAGGTTGATTTCAATGCCGGCAGTTTTTCGCCTGGCTTGGGGCACTGGTATTCCACCCAGCCGCAGTCCTGGGTTTTTAGCAGGTCAAACATTTCGCGGATAAAATATTTGCCGTTGGGGTCGCAATAGTCCAGCATATTTTTCCCCTCAAATTTTGGAAAGGCCGGATTTACCCGCCCAATCCCGTTTTGGTCAACCACAAAAATATAGGCGTCCTTGTAAAGGAAAGGAGAAATTGGGTTGCGCAGGGTTTGATACGCTGCTTTCCCTTTTTCTTCAATCAAGGCGACGGCTTCATCCACGGTATCCATGGCAAATTGCTTTTCCATCTTTAGGTTATGTCCGCCGCAGCCCACAATATATTTTTTGCCGGAGGGGGCTACCGCCAGTTTAATGAATACGCTTTTCCAGGAAAAATAGGCTACGCCCGGCTTTTTCCAGAGATAGTGCGACCACCCTTCGGTTTTGTCTTGAAAACGGGTTACTTCGTAAATAAACCATTTGATAAAGGGGCGGCCGCGGGGATCTTTGAGGTTTAAATTGTTACGCTGGGCCAGGTAGGGGTGCACTGGAGTATTGCCGTGCGTATCGATAATAAATATATACATTTCTCCCTTTTGCCAGCGGCTGCCTTTTTTATTCAACTCCGAAAAAACCTTTTCCCCGTCTTTAGCAACGGCCGCGGCGGCATCTTTGACTAATTTTACCAGCGCGCGGGATTCCGCGTATTGGTACGGAGAAGTAATTGAAGAAGAGCACCCCGCGGCCCCAAACAAGAGCCCGGCGCACATTACCAAAGCGGCTACGACACCGGGAAGAAACAATAAACTTATGCGGGAGATTGTTTTGAAAAATGTCATCTTTATACAGTTAGGTATTATACAGGATTTTGATATTTACTGCTGGGTATGCTAAATTTAGCAAAGATGAAAAGCATCTATTTAGATTATGCTGCGACCACCCCCACGCATGAGCTGGTGGTAGCCGAAATGCAGCCGTACCACGCTTGCGTTTTTGGCAACCCTTCCAGCTTGCACCACTTTGGCCGCGACGGGAAACGGGCGCTGGATTTAGCGCGTGACCAGCTGGCGGCGCTGCTCAATGCGGATCCCGAAGAAATTGTTTTTACCGGCAGCGGCACCGAAGCCGATAACTTTGCGCTTAAAGGTGTGGCTTATGCTCAAGCCGAAAGAGGCAGACACATTATCACCTCAAAAATTGAGCACCACGCCATTCTTGAGTCAGCCGCGTTTTTAGAGTCGCAAGGTTGGCGCGTTACGTATTTGAATGTTGATACCAACGGCGTAGTTGATCTGGATGAGTTACAAAAAGCATTGACCCCGGAAACGGTTTTGGTTTCAATTATGCATGCCAATAATGAGATTGGGACTATCCAACCGGTTGAAAAAATTGCGGAAATTATCCGGCAATTTAACTTGCGCCAGCGATCCGAAAAAAATTCCGGCGTCGCTGCTTCCCCTGTTTATTTTCATACCGATGCGGTGCAAACGGCGGGGATTTTGGGCGTGGATGTCAAAAAAATGAGAGTCGATTTATTGTCGGTATCGGCGCACAAGTTTTACGGGCCCAAGGGGGTAGGCGCGTTATACATAAATAAAGGGACCCGCATCAGCTCTTTCATGCACGGCGGGGGGCAGGAGCGGGGACGCCGTGCTTCCACCGAAAATGTGGCGGGGATTGCGGGGTTTGGCAAAGCCGCCGAAATTGCGCAAAAAGAGCGAAAGGGTTGGGCAGAGCATGCCGCTAAATTAAGAGATAAATTAACGGAAGGAATTTTAAAGACAATTCCTGACAGTATATTAAACGGCCACCCCACCGAAAGGTTGCCGGGCAACGTAAACGTAAGCATTAAATATGTAGAAGGCGAAGCCATGCTTTTAAATTTGGATATGCAGGGCATTGCCTGTTCTACCGGGTCAGCGTGCTCATCCGGGTCGCTGGAGCCATCGCATATCTTGCTGGCAATTGGCCGGACACATGCCGATGCCCATTCTTCACTGCGGTTTTCGCTGGGCCGGCATACAACCGAAGAAGATATTGATTTTGTTTTGGAAGTTTTACCTAAAATTGTTAGCCGACTGCGCGCAATGTCGCCGCTGTATAAAAAGTGATGATGCCGCACAAAAAAGTATTAATTGCCATGTCTGGCGGGGTTGATTCCTCGGTGGCAGCGGCGCTTTTGAAAAAGCAGGGCTACGACGTTTACGGCGCGACGATGCAGATTTGGCCGGAAGATGCCAGCCCCGCGGGCGGCGAAATTGCCGGCAAGAGCGGCTGCCAAATTAGCCGCTCCTGTTGCGCACAAGATGCCGTCGATGATGCCCGCCGCGTTTGTCATCAATTAGGAATTCCGCATTATGTCTTCAACTTTAAGGATTATTTTGAGGAAAAAGTAATTGCCAATTTCTGCTCTGAATACCAAAATGGCCGCACCCCCAACCCCTGTATCCGCTGTAATAAATATGTGAAGTTTGAAAAGTTTTTGCGCCGCGCCAAAGAGTTAGGCATGGATTATATTGCCACGGGACATTACGTACGCATAGCAAAGGTTGCGGCGCCGAAAAACGGCCCGCGCCATGCGGGGGCGGCAACACAATACAAACTTAAAAAAGCCAAAGATCACCACAAAGACCAATCGTATGTTTTATACATGCTGAATCAGCCGCAATTGGCGCAAACGCTTTTCCCTTTGGGTAATTACACAAAGCTGCAGGTGCGCGCTTTGGCAAAGAAATTTAAACTGCATATTCACGAAAAAGCGGAAAGTCAGGATATTTGTTTTGTGCCCGATGGCAACTTTGCCGGGTTTTTAAAACGGCGTTTCCCGCAATTGAATAAGCCTGGCCCCATCAAAAATTTGCAAGGTAAAATCCTAGGCCAGCACCGCGGCATTGCTTTTTATACCATTGGCCAGCGGCGGGGATTAAACGTGGCGGCCGGCCATCCAATGTATGTTACTAAAATTGACAAAAAAACCAATACCATCTATATTGGCGGCGAAAAGGACTTGTTGAGAAAGGACCTAATGGCTGAAAAATTTACTTTTGTCGCGGGGAAAGCGCCGACCACGACGCTTAAGGGCCAGGTTAAAATCCGCTATAACACACCAGCCGCTAAAGCCACTTCAAGATATTCAGGCCGCGGCCACGTAAAAATAATTTTTGATCGCCTACAAAAAGCCGTTACTCCAGGTCAATCCGCTGTTTTTTATCGGGGGGAGGAAGTGGTGGGGGGCGGAGTCATCGCACAAATCCCTCGCTAATAATCTGCAATTTTTTGGACATTCTGCCGAAGTAGATTCGAGGTAACATTCATGGGTTTAAGAATACCGGATAATACGGTGCGACTTGGTCGTACGCCGCTTCGGCTGCATAGGGTCAGGGAAGCAGTACTATTAGATGATAGGGTTCCCCTGCGCCCGGGCGCAACCGCCGATTTTGTTGCTCGGCAACTGCATGGAGATATAGACGTAGAGGCGGATTTTTTGGTTCCCAATTTTGTTGATTTATCTGCGGGAGAAATTGATCTGGGTGAGGTTCGCCAAAGGCTTGGGCGAGATTTTGTAACTTCAATTAGCCGGTTGCCTGAATTGCTAAAAGTATTAGACGATCCGGCAGACACACTATGTGTTAGAGATCCACTGCAACCTTGGCTGTTTCATTGGGATGGCACGATTGGGACCCAGGGAGGATTATTAACCGCTTTGGCCGAGAGGAAAATTAGCATTCATGGTGAACGGCTAAAATTAATCCTTATTGATTGGAAAAGCGCTTGGGACATTGGTAAGGACTATGCTTTACGGCGTCCGCGATCCAAAAACGAGATCCTGGAAATACTGATTGGACGGTTGGGAGATAAATCTTGCTTGGAAGAGCGGCCTGAAACCCCACTGCTGCTTGCGGCGCTGGAAGCGGTGAAAGCAGATGATGTGGATCGTTTTCGTAGTTTATTGGCGCCCAATCCTATATTGGCGCGTGATTTTTCTGGTTTAGATTTAGATGGTTTGAGCTTGCCGATGGTATTAGCCGTGTTGGGTATATCAGAATTACAAGTTGCTCCTGATGTTAGTTCGGAAAGTAAAGAATGCTTGGATGCACTTTTGCATTATGGTAATCGTGGTAGACGGATATGGGTGAGGGTAGGTGAGGAACGATTATTTCCGACGGATTTTCGGGTGCGCAGTTTTGAGAGAATCAAGCTTACGTCGGCCGGTGCAACTTTTTTTTGCCGGGACGGATCTTCTCTGCTGATTGATACAGCTTCCTTGTTTCTTTTGAAACATTCTGTACGACATAATTATTTATGGAAAATTATTGATGAAGTCCGTGCTCGACAGAATACTGCACTATTAGATTATTATGAAGAACTTACGGAAGAAGCTATAAGAGCCGGGATTACATCCCCAGATAATTACGTTGCCGGGAAAGATACTCCATTTCAAAAATTAATGGAAAGGTTGTTGGATAAGTATATTAAACAACTATGCGCGGAAACGCGTGCTGCATTTCCTGATTGGATAAAAGTAGTTTTTAAGCGTGATAGAGCGAGCGCAACGCTTGAATGTGAAATCAAAGGCGAAAAAGATGCCGGTGCATTAGAGATGGATTGGCGATTTGTAAAAGCACACGAGCCAGAGAAGGGGGGCTTTATGTTCGCGAGTGTCGTCTTTTTTTCTCGGCAGGGCATTAGCCCAACTAATTTGGCGCGTTTGGAAAAAGTGGTAGAAAGATGGCGACAAGTAAATCCTTCTTTGCATTTCGCGGTGCATTGATTTTTTTGCAATTTCCCTCGAAAATTTTCGATAAATATATTGGGAAACTAAAGATGCCAGAGGAGAAAAAGTGAATTTAAGCAAAGTTAGAAATAAAGCGTGTTGGGAAACATGGAGGGCAAAAGGATCCGTCCTCCCTCGCTTCCGTGTTCCGAAAACCTTGCCGCAGATAACTGCATTAAGGAAAGCGGATAAGGAAGAGCTGTTTGATGTAATTTGTCTGCTAAATGTTTTAGGAAGTGATACTGCAGGAAAATTACATAAGTTTACTTTCCCGGCAATGATAAAATTAGGTTTTGACACTTTTCATAACACTGCTTTTTGGAATAGCTTGCCGGTCCATATTCGTCAAGAAGCTTTCGGAAGGACTTTGCGCTTACACACGCGCCGACAACTGTATGTCAGGTTGGGCAAGGCCTTAGAATCGAGCTTCACTTTTGTGCCATCCGCGTCCACTGCTGTTCATTGCGGCACATCGATTGAAAGTATGCAGTTAAGGGGGGTGGCGGAAGGACCGTATCAACCATTTGGCTTAGGTTTGCATCGCTACATAATGGCGGCTTATCCTTATGCCGAAATTTCTGGGAAAAAATCAACGGTAATTGCCGCTGAAGTTCCCGCCGACAGCATACTGCATAATGCCCCGATTAATTCCGATGTGGATAGATTAGCCAGAACAATTGATCAACTTTTGAGAAGTTTGCTTACAGCCTGCGTGGTGGATGAACTTATGGCGGGGGCAGTGGCGGCTTCAACGCAAGAACTGGTTCAGGGATTAGCGCAAGTGCAGGCCGATGCGCATGGGAAACGTCAGGTTAGTTTTCAAGTGAGGTTTCTGCGTGTGCCCGAACTGCGCTTGTCAGAAATATTAGCCCGGGAAGAAGAAGATCACCTTAGACCTCAGGATTTTCCAGAGGATATTTTGATAAGCGCTTGGCGGATAGGGGAAAAAGACGAGGATTTTACGGATGAAGAATTATTACAAAGCGGCTATATCTTCTTGCGACAAGAATTATTGGAGTTACCCTTTTCCGGAACATTAGACGGGCTGCCCTTATCGCTTGATCATCATCCGCCAGCGAATGAAGCATAATCTTTTTGTGGGTAGTCGTTTTTTCATGTTATAATTTCCCGCGTTATGTCCATCATTGTCCACAAATACGGCGGTACATCCGTCGGCACCCCTGAAAAAATTAAAAACGTGGCCAAGCACGTTGCCAATGTGAAGGCCGAAGGCAACGACGTGGTTGTGATTGTTTCTGCAATGGGGCATACCACCGACGAATTAATCGAATTAATGCACCAGGTTACCCAAAAGCCCGACCCGCGCGAATACGACATGCTGGTTTCAACTGGGGAGCAGGTTTCGGCCTCGCTTTTAGCGATGGCCTTAATCGATCTGGGTTGTCCGGCGGTTTCTTTAACCGGTGGGCAGGCGGGGGTTATTACCGAAGATATATATCGTAAAGCGCGGATTAAAGACATTAAGCTTGACCGCGTCCGCAAAGAACTAAAGAGCGGGAAAGTGGTAGTGATCACCGGTTTTCAAGGGATAGACAGCCAGGGCGACATTATTACAATTGGCCGCGGCGGGTCAGATACTTCTGCGGTGGCGGTGGCGGCGGCGCTTAAGGCCAATGTGTGTGACATTTATACGGATGTGGATGGAGTTTATACCACCGATCCCCGCATTGTTCCCGAAGCCAAAAAACTGGATACCATTTCCTATGATGAAATGCTGGAGCTGGCCAGTTTGGGAGCCCAGGTTTTGCATCCCCGATCGGTGGAGTGCGCCAAGCATTACGGCATACCCATCCATTTGCGGTCCAGTTTTGATTTTGAAAAATTGGGGACAATTGTAAAATAGCCGTTTGCCGTGAGCAGTTAGCGGTAAGCCATTATTAAAGAAAGGTGACAATATTATGGAAAAGAAAAATTTTATTACCGGAGTGGCATTGGACGAAAACGTGGCTAAAATCGGGATCTTAAATGTTCCTGACCAGCCCGGGATTGCGGCACGCCTGTTTGGCGCATTGGCGCAAGACAACATCAACGTTGACATGATTATTCAGTCGGTGCACTCGCAAACGCTGGCGGCCAATATGGCCTTTACCGTAAATAAGAATGAAGGAAGGCGCGCGGAAGAAATTACCAGAAAGGTGGCGGCGGAAATGCAGGCCGAAGGAGTGCTTTTTGACGATAAGGTTGCCAAAGTATCAATTGTGGGGGTGGGAATGATCAGCCAGCCGGGGGTAGCGGCAAACATGTTTGCGGCGTTGGCGGAAGCCGGCATTAATATTCAGATGATTGGCACTTCGGAAATTAAGATTTCTTGTGTAGTGGCGCTGGACCAAGGTAAAAAAGCGGTTAGAGTGCTCCATAAAAAATTCGAACTATAAATCTTGAGCTATAAATAAGGGCCCATGTCAATTTTAAAATTACCGGTGTTAATACTCATTGCTTATTTGCTGGGGTCGCTGCCGTTCGGGTATCTTTTTGTAAAATATTTCAAAAAAACCGATGTGCGCGCCAACGGCACCGGAAATATCGGCGCCACTAACGCCATGCTGGTGGGCGGGAAAATTTTAGGAATTATAACTCTGATGTTGGATGTTGCCAAAGGTAGTGCGGCGGTAATTTTGGCAAAAGTTTATGGGGGCGGGGATTGGACAATTATCTTATGCGCGCTGGCGGTGGTGGTGGGACACGATTTTTCGGTTTTCTTGAATTTTAAGGGGGGGAAGGGGATTTCCACCAGCGGGGGCGCCATGTTGATAATTGATCCGGCGTTGACCATTATTTGTTTGTTGTTGTATTTATTGTTTTTGCTTTCAACCCGGTATGTGATCATGAGCACTTTAATGGTTATGGCGCTGCTGCCGTTGATGCTCTGGTTGGTTTCTTACGGATTTAATTATATTTTGTTTGGCATCCTGCTGGCGGCCCTGGCCTGGTATGTCCACCGCGCGGATGTTCGGCGGTTTTTTGCCGGCGAAGAAACCCGCCTGGATGAGGCGTGGAGCAAATATTCAAAATAAATTGATTCGGGGTGTGGCCCAGTTTGGTCTAAGGCGCTACCTTGGGGTGGTAGAGATCGCTGGTTCGAATCCAGTCACCCCGAATCAATAAAACAATTATTATGATCAAAAAAAATGTCCTCAACATTTTGGCGGCGCTACCTCCGGGAGTTGAGGTTGTGGCGGCGGCTAAAGCCCGCTCTCCCCAGGAAATAATCGAAGCCATCTCTGCTGGCATTAATATTATCGGCGAAAATTATTTGCAGGAAGCCGAGGCGGTTTTTAAGGTGATTGGCAGGGAATATCAGGGCAAAAAAATCGCCTGGCATTTAATTGGGCACCTCCAAACCAACAAGGCCAAAAAAGCGGTGGAGCTTTTTGATTTAATTGAAACGGTGGATTCAAAACATTTGGCGCAGGCCATTGACCGGTGTGCCGCGCAAATGGGCAAAGTCATGCCGATTTTAATTGAAATTAACAGCGCGCGCGAGGTACAAAAAAACGGAGTTTTGCCGGAAGCTGCGGAAACCTTGATCCGGGAAATTGCCGCGTATAAAAATATTAAAATTATGGGATTGATGACCATGGGGCCATATTCTGAAAATCCGGCAGATTTACGCCCGGCTTTTGTCTTGACCAAGAATTTGTTTGACAGCATAAAAAGCCAATCTATCCCCGGCGTGGAAATGCACTATCTTTCCATGGGGATGAGTGATTCTTATCAAATTGCCATTGAAGCCGGGGCTAATTTGGTGCGGATTGGTTCAAATATTTTTGGCCCGCGGTGATTATGCGGGGATTTCCGGCAAATTCGGGTAAGTCAAAGTTTGCTCGACAACCGTCCGCGCTGGTCCGCCAATTAAAGCTGACAATTCGCTCCAAGCAATCCCGACACAGCGGTCATATAAAAGTGGGGGGTTGGTGAGGTCTGGGTCGAGGGTGGTACATTCTTCGCCGATAATGGTTGCGCCCAGAATTCCTAACTTAAGCATGACATCTCCCAATATGCCCCAGGCTTCTGTCTCTTTGGTTTTGAATGGCCAAACGGGCCATGGATTGTTGGTTTTAGTTGGAACATAAATTACTAGAGGAGAAATAGGCGCGATGCCCTGTGCGGTCAGCCAGCGCGCAGTATCTTCAATGCTGTGGGGATTTTTCCACTGGTCCCTTTCTTCTTGAAAAATAAATAGCGGAAGCGGGGTTGTGTTTAACCTGGTGCGCACTCTATCTAAATATTGATCGAAAGCATGGCGATCGGTGCGGCTAGCAAGCTTGGGGTTTTTATGTTGGCCCTGCGCGTCAAACCAGGGAATTGAGTACCCAACATGTACTGCAAACAAGGCCTGGTAGCCGGCCTGGCGAATCACCAGTTGGAGTTTTTCGGTTGCCCTAAAGCTGGCGGACCGTAATGGCACGCTAACTAGGTTATGTATATGTAAAAGTTGCATGGCGAGTACCGTTTACCTCCCTAATTATATATCGTCAATTTTTTATGGAAATTTTAACTATACGGCAAACTTTTTTCGGGTATAATTATCCCGCCGGGGCGTAGCTCAGTTTGGCAGAGCGCTTGGTTCGGGACCAAGAGGCCGCTGGTTCAAGTCCAGTCGCCCCGATTGTAAGTTAAAAAGGAGGTAAGTATGCGTAAGTTTGGGTGGTTGCTGGTCGCGGTCTTTTGTTGTTTGGTTGTGGGGCCGGGGATGGCGATGGCTTATCCGTCAAGTACTAAAGTTGTGAGCGATATTAAGGGCACATACCAAAAAGGGTATAACGTTACCGTAAAAGTTACCGGTACCAAATGGGATCCGGGCTGGAGTTCTTCGGACCGCCGGACAATTAGCAAAAACACGCTTGCCAGCCGGTTAAACCTCTCCACCAACGATTCCAATTTCCAAACTTTAACTGGGATCATTGCCCGCAACCCCGATTGGGACGATTTGATAATTAATGACGACGTAATTGAAGCTCTGGAGAATGGGGTGTTGGATGATTTTGTGGAAAAACTATATTTTGATGGAGTATTGAGCCAGTCGCAGGGTGCAGCTTTGAAAAAATTGCTCAATTATCCACCCGATGAATGCCGGATGTGGGTACAGGTAACCCATCCTAAAGCCAAGGATGGATCTTATAAGGTTTCGGAAGGCAATGCGGTTTATTATCGTCCCATTGGTTCGTCGTCCGAAAATTGGAAATTCCGCGAATTTTATGTCCATAATTCGGCAGTAAAAGGCGTGGCACAGCCCTCAAAAGCAGAATTGGTGCAGCTGGCGGTTGCAACCCTGAAAGCCGCGCCGCAAAACTGGTTCTATTCACCCGGTAAAATCGTACATATTTATGAGATTACCTGTGCGGATCCGCTTGAATTTGAACAAATTTCTTCAGATAAGATGCAATACAAGGTTGTAGTAAAGTATGACTTTGCGCGGGGCGATTCTCTGGATACCCGAAAACACACGCAAACAGTTGAACTGGTCAAAAAAGGCAATCAATGGACCAGCGGAACCGGAACCATCTTTTCGGATCCTTTTGAGCAAACAGAGAGAATGGTGGGCCGGGCCCAAATTGCGGCCATGAAAAATTTGCAGGATAACGGTTTTGATGCGGTTTATAGCGGGGGCCAGGCGCAATAGTCGGTAATTCATAATTATATGATTAGTGGATTGTGCAAACAGGTTGCGTGTTTGTTTTTTTTGCTGAACGCGCTGGCGCTTTCGGTCTCGGCCGAAGTGCAATTCCCGGCCGCTTCTGGTTGGGTCAATGATTTTGCCGGCGTCCTTTCCCCGGCGGAAAAATCCAGTTTAAATTCAATTGCGCAATCCCTGAAAGATAAAACCGGCGCCGAAATGGCGATTGCTATCGTGAAAACCGCTTCCCCGCTGGACCCCAAACTGTACACGGTTAAGCTTTTGGAAAAATGGGGCATTGGCCAAAAAGGTAAAGATAACGGGGTTTTGGTCTTGTTGGCCGCAGATGAACACCGGATTGAAATTGAAGTGGGCTACGGTTTGGAGGGAGTTTTGCCGGATGCATTGTGTGGGCAGATTCTCGACCAGTATGCAATCCCGTACTTTAAGCAAGGCCAGTTTGGCCAAGGATTGCTGGAAACTGCTCGGGCGTTAAGCGCGGTGATTGCCAAAGAAGCAATGCCGCAAAAGACGGTCTCCCCGTCTGCCGCAGAATCCTCCACGGAGTCCCCTGATTTGAGTTATATTTTTTTGGCCGTGGTTGTGGTCTTGATTATTTTTGCTATAATTTTCAGGAAAGCGGGATCCATGTTCTGGGGCATTTTTGGGGCGATTTGGGGCAGTTCTTATGCGGGGATTCCCGGTTTAATTTTTGG
>Ga0265296_1001050_pt1 | contig 34343 bp, 31 predicted proteins | sample MunlanPumphouse1_FD_189073 | JGI IMG/M metagenome (GOLD analysis project Ga0265296, IMG submission 189073) | Groundwater microbial communities from a municipal landfill in Southern Ontario, Canada - Pumphouse #1 | ecosystem: Environmental > Aquatic > Deep subsurface > Groundwater | place...
ACGAAGCTGTTCGGAAACCGTCTCGCCGTCCAAGTAGATTTTATTGGATTGGAATAAATTCATGAATGTGAATAATAACAAATTTGCAGATTGGGCTAAATTTATAAAATTTTCTACTGCGGAACTCGGCCGGCTGAACCGGCCTCAAACAGTCCTCGCCCCGTTAAATAGGCTTCGTCTCCCGCAGGGATTTAACGGGGCGAGCACGAAAATTTTACAAAATTTAGCCCAATCAATAGTACAACTTTTTTATTAAAACCAACTTGATTTTGACCATAAGCCACCCCCGGCCTTTTCAATTCCCAAAGATGTAAAGACTAACTGGATTATTGCATAGCTGGTAAAAACAATAACCAAGCCGATGACCGCGCCGATTAAAGTTTGCTTGCCTCGGGTTACCATTTCCGCTTTGCCGCCCGACAGCATCATCATTAATCCGCCGGCTACGAAAGCGAGTAATGCTAAAGAGCCGACGATACCGAGAATAAATTGTGATATTACTACTGCAACACTAACCATATCATTTAAGGAATAGTTACCGCAATTAGTGCCGGTTGCGCATGCTGGGCCGCTGCCGCTTCGTTTTTCAGGCAAAAGCCCTTCCGCGCTTACCGATAAAACGCCAATAGCAAAAACATTAAGCAAGAGGAAAAGTATGATTGTCAATTTTATAATGTTTTTCATTTGATTGTAAATTTATTTTTTTTGTGAGGCGTATAATTTACTTCGTCATTGCGGGCTTGACCCGCAATCCAGAAACTTGTTCGTACCGCTAACTCCTGGATGCCGGGTCAAGCCCGGCATGACAAATTAAAGAAAATTAATTATTGAATTACATTAACCGTCTGCCCAACTTTGTTAGCCGCTAAATTTATTACGTTTTCTATCCGGTCTTGGGCTAGAATTACGGCCTCAATCATATCGGCGAATATTTTTTCCATGGCATTTGAATCCGCGCCCTTATACCAGCTTTTGGCCGTTAGGACTTGCTCGGTAAAAACGCCTATCTCCAGGTCGTCAATTTGCTCATTTATTAGAGCGCGCAAGGCCGTGGGTTTTTTAGCGTTGGCTAAATAAGTTTTAACTTGATCGGCTTGGGCTTCGAACTGAATAAAATCCCAAGCTTCGTCAGCGTGTTTGCTTTTATTGGAAACCGTCTCTACCCAATAATTGGCGAAATTAACCGGCGGGTTGCCTTCAATCTGCGGCAGTTTGGTTATGCCAAAATTAAGTTTTGGCGCCTGCGCTTTGATGGTCGGTAGGTGATAAGCATAGCCGAACATAATGCCTAATTTACCTTGGGCAAACATGTTTAAGGAGTTGTCAATATTTTTGTTCCAAGAATAAACTTCTTTGGCTGGATTGGCAAAATCAGAATAAAAACGAAGCGCTTCTAGCCCGGGATTATATTTTTGGTCTTTAAAAGTCGTCGGGATTCTATTAAATAGTACTTGGCCGCCATCGTCCATCATGACTGATCCGTTTTGCATCATTAAGATTGATAAAATGTCGCTATAGCGTTCAACGTTATTGGTGCCGCCTAGAGCCGCGCCCGATTGAATAATCTCTCCTTTCTCATTCTGCTTAGTCATTTTTTTAACATCTTGTTGGAATTCATTATTCCAGTAAGCCGGCGGCTCGGTTATGCCGGCGTTATTAAATAAGTCTTTATTATAATACATGGCTAAAGTATCAACCGACAATGGTAAGCCGTAAACTTTTTCTTCATATTGTTTGGTTTTTTCATTAAGAGTCGGAATAACTACATCTTGATAAACTGCGTCAACAAAATTATTTTTTATATCATTCAAGTTCGGGCTTTTAGTAGTTTTTAGTTCCGGTATAACTTCTTTTTTTATAGTGCCGCGGACTACGGGGTAAGCCATAGTGATAGTCGGCGGCATGGGCGTGATTTTGGTTAAATATTTTTTTAGCCAAGTATTGTGGATGGAAAAAATATCCGGTCCGCGATCTTCGGCTAAAGCATTTATGAGTTCGCTTTCATATTCGCTATAGCGCAATTTACGGTAATTTATGGTAATAAAAGGGTGCAGTTTTTTGTAAGCGTCTAAAATTTCCTCAAAAGCGTCTTCGCCGTCATAAACCCGCCAATAAGTAAGCGTAATCGGTTTCATGGCATTCTGGGTTTGTTGATCAACCAACTTGCAGCCGAAACCGGAAGTTAGGATAAACGTGAAAATTAAGGCTAAGACTATAATTTTATTTGTTTTATTTTTCATAGAAGTTTGTCATTGCGAGGAGCGCCAGCGAACGCGGATCCCTCCCCCGTATCAAGTGCGGGGTCGGGACAGGCTTCGTAATCTCTGGTTAAACTCCGAGTACGTGAGATTGCTTCGCTCCTTCTGGTCGCTCGGTTCGGCTGTCTTCGACCCTGAGGCTCAGACCCGAAGGGAGCTCACCGAAGTCGCGATGACAATAAAAATAATTGGAAATTAAAAATTAAGCTGTTTATATTATACCACAAAATCTTTAGTTTAAAAAATATTTATATTTTATTCAATCCGTGGCCTATATTGCAGAGCCTCGGCTATGTGAGGCGTCAGAATGTTTGCTTCGCCGGCTAGATCGGCGATAGTACGGGCTAATTTAAGGATGCGGAAATAACCTCTGGCCGATAGATGCATTTGGTCTACGGCTTGGTGCAATAAATTTGTTGAAGTGTTGTCAACCCGGCAAAAACGTTTAACTGCTTCCGGCGTCATTTCCGAATTGGTTATGAAATTAGTTCCCATAAAACGCTGATTTTGCGACAGCCTGGCGTTTTCTACTCGTTTTTTTATATCCGCCGACCCTTCGCTATTTATGTCCGATGACAATTTATCAAATTTTATTCTCGGCACTTCAATATGCAAATCAATCCGATCTAAAATCGGGCCGGAGATTTTCTTTTTGTAGTTAATTATTTGCGTGCTTGAACAGACGCAATTTTTTTCCCGATCGCCTAGATAGCCGCAGGGGCAAGGGTTTGAGGCGGCCACTAAAATGAATTTTGCCGGAAAGCTTAAATTGCTGGCGGCGCGGCTAACGTGAATCATGCCGTCTTCTAATGGTTGTCTTAAATTTTCCAGCACTTGGCGGGTGAATTCGGCAAATTCATCTAAAAACAGAACCCCGCGATGGGCTAAAGAGATTTCTCCCGGCCGCGGCCAGGTGCCGCCGCCGACTAAGGCCACGCCCGAAGCCGTGTGATGAGGCGCCCTGAAGGGACGCGAAGTCATGAGTGCGGTCTCGGCCGGTAATTCTCCGGCCACGCTATAAATTTTAGTTATTTCTATTGCCTCTTTTAAAGATAGATTCGGTAAAATTGAAGGCATGGTGCGGGCAATCAGGGTTTTGCCTGAACCGGGCGGACCGCTCATTAGGACGTTATGCGCGCCCGCGGCCGCGATTTCCATAGCCCGTTTAACATGTTCCTGGCCTTTAATATAGGCCATATCAAATTCAATCACGGCGTTGGTAAAATTAAATTCCGTATAAGGCGCTCCCGGTATTGGCTTACGGCCTTCTAGGTGAGCGATCAGCTCGACTAAATTATTTATTGGAATGACTTCAAGATCTTTAACCAATTTGGCTTCAGCCGCGTTGGCCGCGGGCACAAACATGGCGGTCAGGCCTTTATTTTTAGCCTTGATAGCGATGGGCAAGATGCCGTTAACCGGCCTAAGTTCGCCGTTTAAAGCCAGTTCGCCCACAAACAAAAAATTGGAAAAATCTTCACAGTTTATTTTTTTAGTGGCGGCTAAGATGCTGATGGCGATGGGTAAATCATAACTTGGACCTTGCTTTCGTAAATCGGCCGGCGCCAAATTGACCGTGACTTTTCTTTTAGGGAAATATAGTCCAGAATTTTTTATTGCGCTTCTAACTCGTTCTCTTGATTCTGAAATCGCTGTGTCTGGTAAACCCACAATGCTAAAAGCGCCTAAAGGGTTATTTAAAATATCCGCCTCAACCTCCACTAGCTCGGCGTCCAATCCAACTACGGCGGCAGAGAGAATTTTTGAGCTCATAAGTTATAATGTTATTGCGAGCGGCCGAAAGAAGCGAAGCAATCTCTGAAAAATTGTGATAAACCCGGGATTGTTTCGTCGCTTCCGCCTGCTGGCGGAGCTCCTCGCAACGGCAAAGAAGGCTAATTTTCTACTACTAATTTGGCTTCGTCTAATTTTATGCTTAATAATTTTGAGACGCCGCTTTCTTCCATAGTAACGCCGTAAAGAATATTGGCGCGGCGCATGGAAGCGCGGTTATGAGTAATCACTATAAATTGAGTTTTATGCGATAGGTCGTCTAAAATTTTGGCTAGCCGTTCGGAATTTGCTTCGTCAAGCGAAGCATCAACTTCGTCGAGTACTACAAACGGCGCCGGGTTACAGCTAATAATAGCGCAAATAAGGCCGATAGCGGTTAAAGCTTTTTCGCCGCCGGATAACATGGTGATAGCTTTTATTTTTTTGCCAGGAGGCGTGGCTAAAATTTCAATACCGGCCAAACCGATGGCATTATATTTTTGTAAATATTTTATGCGTTTTAAATTAGCCGCGAATCTATCTTCGATTCGCTCGACTTCGGTCGCCGGCTCTATTGTGTTGGTTTCATTTTTTTCACCGTTTTTATTTTCAGGCAATTCTTCGGTTAAAACTTTAACGATTTTGGCCGTGCCGCCGTTAAATAGAATTTTAAAATATTCTTCAAATTTAGTAGAAATATTTTTAAACTCTTTATCAAATCTTTCTTTAATAATCGCGTCAAGCTCTTTAATTATTTTTTCGAGCGAGCCAACAGCGCTATTTAAATCATGGGTTTGATTTTCTAAATAATCAAAGCGCTCTTTAGTTTCATTATATTCTTTTTCAATTTCCGGATCAATGCCGCCGATTTGATCGATTTGCCGCTTTAAGGAGTTAATTTTTTCTAAAGCCGCTTCCGCGTCAACCGGTCCGCCTGCGACTTTATCCATGACTTCTTTTAAATTGCCATAATTATTCCTGATTTCAATTTCCAAATCTTCTAATTTGGTTTCGTATCTGGTAGAATTTATTTTTAATTCATTTAACTCGCGGTTTAAATCATTTATTTCATTTTGTAAATTTTGCAGATTTTTCTGCAAAGAAAAAAGTTTAGCTTTTTGCTCGTTTTCTTTGGCGTTAAATGAATTTAATTTTTCTTTGATAACGCTAATTTTTAAATCAAACTCTTCAATTTTATTTTTTATATTGTTTTGCTTTTTTTTATTGCCGCTTAAATTAGCCGCTCCTTTATCGGACTCAAGTTTATTGGCGATGCTATTAAGCTCTATTTCCAGCTGACTTTTTCTTTCTTTAATTAGTTTAACCCTTTCCGATCTAGCGGAAATGCGGAAACTGCTTTCATTAATTTTTGCCATAATAGCTTCTTTGTCGTAGGTTAAAGCCATTAAATTTTTTTGGGCTTGTTCCAAACTTTCTTTTTTTAAAGCATCTTCGGAAAGATCTAAAATTAATTTAATTTTTTCACGGATTCGTGCTATTATTGTTTTAATATTAGCTAAATTATCCGTATTATCAATTTCTTCCAGCAAGTCTTTTAAATTTTTTAATTCCTGATTAATTTTTTCCATGCTTTGGCCGTTTAAGCCGGAGCCATGTTTTAAGAGCTCGTCGTTTAGTCGGTTAATTTTTAAATTTATCGTTTCTTTATCTTTTTCCAGATCAATTAAAATTTTCTTTTCCTGCTCAACATTTTTTTCCAAGCCTAAAGCTTCTTCGCTTAATTTTTTAATTTCTTTTTCGATTTCCGAACTTTTGTTAATTAGCCAGGACAAATCAAATTGGCCGCTAGCTTCAAGTTTAACTTCAAGCTCGGCTTCTAGTTTAGCCAGTTGTTTGGTTAAAATTTCTTTTTGATTTTGTAATTCATTTAGTTCTTTTTGCCAGCCGTTAAATTCATCGCTGTTTTGGTTTTGTTTTTCAAGTTGATCTAATTCGCGGCTTAAGAGGGCGCTTTTCTTTTCTTTTTCAAGCTTAACGCGCTCCATGCTTAAGAATTTTTTATTATAATCGCTGAATTTGCCGTTAATTTCATGCCAGATTTTGCTATAATAATTTTTTTGCAATTCTTTTAATTCAGTTTCGATTTCGTCGCGTTTTTTTAATTTATTGACTTGTCTGGTTAAGCTTTTTAAGCGCGGCTCAATTTCCGATAGTAGCATCGAGGCTTGATTTAGATTCTCGTAGCTATGAATTAATTTATTGAGCGAATCATCGCGTTTAATTTGAAATTGCTTAACGCCGGTGGCTTCATCAAAAAATTCTTTCCTTTCGGAAAGTGTAGTGTTTAAAAAGCCTTCAACCATGCCTTGGCCGATAACGCTATAGGTTTTTTGGCCGAAATTTGATTTGGCTAAAAGTATTTGCATGTCGCTTAGGCGGACGCGAATTTGATTAATTAAATATTCGCTTTCGCCATCGCGATAGATGCGGCGGGTTAAAATTACTTGCGAATAGTCTATTGGCGCTTTATGGTCTTCGTTATTTAGAAAAAGCGAAACCTCAGCCATGCTTAATTTGCCCTTTTTATCTGAGCCGGAAAAAATAATATCTTCGTTTTTTTTGCCGCGCAAGGCTTTCATGCTTTGCTCGCCTAAGGCCCAGCGCACGGCGTCGGCGATATTGGATTTACCCGAGCCGTTGGGCCCAACGATCGAGGTGATGCCGCGCTGGTCTTTACCTAACATGCCGGGGAAAATTAAAGTATTTTTATTGGCGAAAGATTTGAAGCCTTGGATTTCTAACTTTTCTAAGTACATAATATTTAAAGTCCCCTCGATTAAGGAGGGGCAGGTGTGATTTATAATTTTATTATATCATAAAGAAGGTTCAATAAACAAAAAACACCGCCTCTTAGAGTTCTGGCGGTGTTTTTTCCCATGCTTGCCTTACCAAAATTGGTGATAAAGCAGGAAAGGGAGCTGTGTTAATTATGCAGTTTTCTGATTTTTTGTTTTTTATTTTTGGTTTATTTTATTTTTTCTTGGCTGTTTAATTAACACAGCTTCTCAATATGTTTGTTATGACATATTTTTCATTATTTTTTAGTCCTCCTTGTTTATTCTTTTGTTAAGGTTCAAGATCCGCAGTATTTATTTGTTTTAACTGCAGTTATTTATATTAATATATTTTATATTTTGTTTTGCCGACAAATCTACCTGAATTGTTTTTTCTAAATAATAAATATTTTTATTAACTAGCCCTTGGCGCTGCCGGTTCGCTTCAACCGAGTTAAAAATAAAATTAAGAAATAAAGCGCTAATAGTCACAATAAAAAAAGCAATGGACAAGCTTATTAAGAGTCCAGACCAGCTGAACTCCTGCTCCACTGCTTTTTTCTTTATAGTATTGTAGTATTTCCAGCCAATATGTTCTAAATTAAAACAATCGGCCTGATTTTTTGCTAATGACATTTTGTTTTTGTTTTTATTTTGTTTAGATAATATAATTTTGTATTATCTAATATAATTGTAGCAAAAATTTTGTATTTTGTCAAGGTAGATAAAAAATTATTTTTTTATTTTAACTAGTTTTTTATAAAGTTTTAAATATTCTTTAGCGGATTTATTCCAGGAAAAATCTTGCTTCATGCCATTAAGTTGTAATAGCCGCCAAGTTTTTAGTTTTTCGTAATAAATTTTTAAGGCTCGATTTAGAATATTATAAAATTCGTTTGTAGCAAATTTTTTAAAAGTAAAACCAACTTTACTATTTACCGTATCGGCCAAACCTCCGGTTAAGCGCACCACGGGTACGCCGCCGTAGCGCATGGCAATCATTTGAGTTAAGCCGCAAGGCTCAAAACGCGACGGCACGAGAAAAATATCCGAAGCCGCATAAATTTTATGCGCCAGCTTCTCGTCAAATTTAATTTGCGCACTGAATTGGCGCGGAAATTTTTTCGCTAGCTCGAGCAGGGCGTCTTCATATTTTTTTTCACCCGTGCCCAAAAAGACAAATTGGCAATTTAATTTAGAAAAATTTTCAGTAATTAATTCAACCCCTTTTTGCCCGACAAAGCGAGTGACCAGGCCGACTAAGGCTATTTTTTTATCTTGCGGCAGGCCGAGTTGGCGCTGTAACTCTGTTTTATTGGCCACTTTTTTTTCTAAGGCCTCGGCTGAGTAATCAAATTTTATAAGTTTGTCGGTTGCCGGGTTAAAAAAGTTGGTATCAATACCGTTTAGAATGCCGTAAAGATCTTTTTTTCTGGTCTGAAGAATTTTTTCTAAACCAGCGCCATATTCTTTAGTTAAAATTTCTTTGGCATAGGTCGGACTAACCGTATTAATCAAATCGGCATTTAATATGCCTTCAGCCATATAGTTTTTTGTTTTTATTATGCCCTGATTAGCCAAATTATGAATAGTATAAAGCGTTTTGGTTTGTTTAAAGAATAGGTCAGTTTTATATTCGGTTTTAAGAAGCCTTGCGATCGCCGCGGTATGCCAGTCGTTTAAATGAATAACATCCGGCGCAAAGTTAATGGCTTTGATGTTTTCTAAAATTGCTTGTGAAAAGAAAACAAATTTTTTCATATCTTTAGACCCGTCGGCCAGCGCCGTGGAGTAAATTTTTTTGCCGGCAAAAAAATTATGTTCAATTAAATAAACCGGCACAGCTGAATCCGGAATTTTGGTTAGCCAAAGATTTATTGATGTGCCGCCGATTTTAATATTTTGCCTGATTAATTTTATTTTATATTTGTTTTTATCTATGGCACCGAAAAAGGGCATAATGACGCGCGCGTCCAAATTTAATTTAGCCAAAGCCTTGGGTAAGGCGCCGATAACATCGCCTAAGCCGCCGACCTTGGCGATTGGCGTAACTTCGGCCGCGGCGATTAGGATTTTAAGTTTATTTTTTGTGGACATATGTATATAGGTATTAATCCATTTGTTTTTCAAGTATCATTAAATTTTTAGTCAGCCACCAGACGATTTTTTCCTCCCCCATCTCTCGTTTGATTTTCTCGGTTAATTTTTTATTCAGTATAAAATTTTTTTGTTCAAATAATTTCTGCCAATACTCCGGCAGTTGTTCGTTAATATGCCCGATACTTTTCGGCCCCTGGCCGGGCGTAGCTGCGGTAAAAATTATGGCATGAGAAAGATCGGTTAAAGTATTAATCAAAGTTTGGCCGCAGGCCGGTTCCAAATGTTCGGCCACTTCCAAACAAAGGCATAAATCAAATTGACGGTTTAAATTAAGCGGTTGGCATAAGTCATGCAATTTTATTTTATCTCCTGCCAGCGAGCCGGAAATGACGGCTGGAGAACCGTCAAAGCCAAGAATTTCAATATTATTGGCTTTAAATTCAGATAGATAAATGCCGATGCCGCAGCCGATATCAATGACTGACTTTGGCGCAAAATGTTTGATTAATATAGCCGCGAATGCTTTGGCCGACGAATTTTCAAATTTAAATGTGTTATTAAAAAATTTTTGATTATAAATTTTAGTATTAATCGTCATAAAAATTAACCTATTATTTTTTTAATATCGGTTAAGTAATTGGAATCAATTCTAAAATAATTGTAACAGCTATTCAGGCCGGCCGGCGCCGGCTCAAAACGATGAAAATCAGAACCGCCGGTCATAATTAATTTATACTCTCGGGCCAGGCGCTGTATATGCATAACCGCGCCGATGGAATGGTGCGGCGAAATAATTTCCAGCCCATCAAGCCCGAGCGCTTTAATGCCGGCAATGAATTTTTTATCCAGACGCTCATGTTTGCCCGGGTGATTTAAAATTAATTGTCCGTTGATGGTTTTTTTTAAGTTTAAAATTTGCTTTAATTCGATATAACTTTCGCTGATTTTGGCAAAAGCCGGATTTTTAAAAATTTTAATTAATATTTCATCTTGGCTGGGGTTGGCTATTTTTAATTTATTAACAATTAATTTTTTGTTAGCCGGTATTTTAGTAATATGGTCGATCAAATGATTAATCGGGATGTAGTGATTGAATTTGTCTAGTAGGCGGCTCTCGTCTATTTGAAAACCGCGCTCTTTTAATTTTACTAAAGCGTTCCTGATTTGTCGGCGGCGCCTGAATTGGCTGGTTTTTAAAAGATTATGCAATCCCGCGCTATTTTTATCAAAATTATACCATAAGAGATTGAATTTTTTATGTCCGAGTTTTACGTAAAGTTCCACGCCATTTATCGCTTTAATTTTTTTCTTTTGGCAGGCCAATTTGAATTCATCAAGCCCGCCGATAGTGTTATGGTCGGTTAAGGCGGCGATTTTTATATTATTGGCTGATAAAAAATCAGCCAATTGGCCGGGCGTTAGATAGCCGTCCGAATAAGTTGAATGAAGCTGTAAATCAATTAACATAATTTTAAATAATAGTGTCTAATTTTAAATTTTGGCTGATTTTTATGAGCAGACCGTGGGCTCGCTCCGGCTCGGCCTTGTCTTTGAGCAGAAAAAAAATCGCGGTGCGCAAGGCAGTCCAGTTGTAATAATTATTAATTCTCTTTTGCAGATTATCATCTAAAGTTATCTTGGCATTTTTAAAATAACTATTTAAAAAAAGCCGTTTAATTTTTTCTACCTCTAATTGGTCGTTGATTTTACGAAGCATCATAAATTCCAGCTGTTGTAAAAAAGTTCCTAGGTCGCGAGCATAATCAGCCAGACAAATGTCGGTAAAATCTATGACACCGATTTTATCTTTATCAATGATAATAATATTTTCCGGATGGGCGTCGCCATGAATCAGCCAGCGCTCTTTAGTGGAAGCAAGAAATTTTTTTTCTTCTTGATTTATTTTTTCATAAGCCTTACGGCAAATTTCAAAATAGCGCTGCTCTTGAACTTGCACTTTAGTCAGAGCGTTGGCCATGCCCGGTATAATAGTTTCGATCCGGCTGTTTAAAGGGTTGAAATTTTTTGCCGCTTCGGCGGTGGCGCTTAGGTGATGCAATTTCGCAAACCAGGCGGCCGCTTTAACGACAATAGATTCTACGGTGTTCACGTCTTGGCGGCGTATGTATTGATAAAGATTTTGGCCGCTAATTCCTTGATAGAAAAAAGCGTTAAAATCAGGCGAATAAAAAAGCGGTCTAGGTATGGTTAAATTTCCTCGATTAAAGCCGTTTTGCCAAAGAAAAGTTAAAGCTTCAAAAGAATTTAAGCGCGGTTCATCGCTATGGGCCGTGCAATAAATCGGTAGAGTCTTTAGTTCTTTTTCTAAATCAATAAAAGTGATTTGATATTCAATGACCACATGATAGGTAGAAGTCCAGATATGGTCTTTAATTAAATGAATTTTAATTTGCTTAATATCGGAAAATTCAGCATACTCTGGCAAAATTTTTTCTTTAAATAGATTGATGGTAAAATCACCGTCTAATAAACGGTAAATTTTGTTTTTCCCTTTGCTTATTTGGTTTGCCATATTTTTTATTTTAGCCAATAATAATGCCAATGTTTACGCCAAATTAATTGTTTTATTTTAATATATAATTTTTCCGCTTTAATTTTAGCCGGTCTTGTTTTCGGGTCGGCCAGAGCGCGGATGCTTCTAATTAATTCGTTGGCGCCTTTTTCTATTTCGTCAGGATTCCAGGCAAGCGGGCCGTAGAGCCTAAAGTCATGGGCGCTGGCCCACCAAAAAGTGCAGCTGGCCAAACCTCTGTCCAAGTGCTGTCTTGACCAAAAATAATTTTGGTCCTTAGCGTATTTATTGATATTGGCGATAGCGGCGCTGGTTAATTGCCAAAGCAGATTTTGAATTTTATTTTTTTGGTTGTGCCAAAGAAAATAGGGCAAATTATTTTTTAATTCTTGGTCGGTCGATTCCCAGGACGAAGCGCGCAAAGTGATTTTTTTTGATTTACCCAATCCGGCCAGATATTCGCTGGCCGTTAAGGTTTTAATCTCCGGGCGCTTTAATAGTTTTTCAAAAGTATAACTAAAGTCTTTATGCCTTAAGCCGTAAAGCTCGGCGTCAGTCGCCGTAATAACCGTTTTGGCTTCTAGTTTTTTCATTAATTTAAAAATCACCTGCGGCGCGTATTTTTTTGAATTTTGCCTTTGGCGGAAGAGAATTTTTAAGCCGGAATTTTTATCAACATAAAGGCTGGAAAAATCAAGCCGGCTTGATTTTATATCGGCGCTTATTTCATCAAGCATGATCCAGCGGTAATTTAATTTTTTTACTATTTTAGCGACTTTAACCGCGTAAGCCGCTTCAGGGATAAAAAAACCTTGAGCGTTAAATTTTGGACCGAAATATTTTTTTAAAATTTCCTCGTTAATTTTAATTTGCCTGATAATTTCTTTATCAGGCAGCAGGGCTAGTATGGGATGAAAGGCGGCTGAACCGGTTAATTCGATTTGCCCTTGAGCAACCATGGTTTTTAAATCGTTAATTAGTTCCTCGTAACCCAAAATTTTCAGCTTTTCTAAAAGGCAGCCGGTTATATTAAGAGTAAATTTAATTTGTCTGTTGCGTTTTAAAGCGCTAATTATTCTTTTATAACTTTTTTCAGCCGCTTCAATAATAGTTTCATTATCGGTGGTCGGCGGCTGGTAAAAGTGAAGAAAATTTATCCAGGTAATTTTTGGCATATAATATTTTTTTCGCAACGACAGTTAGAAAATTATTTATTCCCTTTCATGGCTTTTCGGTACAATGAGACGTATTTTTTAGCCGGTATTTCCCAACTATTCGATTCTTCCATCACTCGGACTATTAATTCGCGCCAAGTATTTTCATGTTGCCGATTTTCCAGAGCCCTGATAATGGCGGCAAATAGAGAATATTTATCAAAGCCGATGAAGTTAAAGCCGGTGCCGCGGTTAGTTCGGGGATTAAAATTAGTTACAGTATCATATAGGCCGCCAACTTTTCTGACTACCGGGATGCAGCCGTAACGCATGGCAATTAGTTGGTTGATGCCGCAAGGCTCATGATGCGATGGCAGGAGAAAAATATCGGCGCCAGCGTAAATCAGAGTTTCCATATTTTGGTTTTCCTCAAAAGACAGCCAAATAATTTTTTTCGGATATTTTTTATTATATTTTTTAAGCTCGGCGATATAATTTTTATCTCCGTCGCCCATAATTATAATTTGCACATCCGATTTAACTAATGGTTCCATTATTTCCAGCACTAAATCCATGCCTTTTTGAAAGGTTACTCTTGAAGTCAGGGCGATGATCGGCGTTTCTTGATTAACCGGCAGGCCGACTTTTTTTTGCAAATATTCTTTATTTAATTTTTTGCGATGAATTTTTTTGCAGTCGTAATTTTTAAATAAACCCTGGTCGTTATCCGGATTATAAGTTTTATAGTCAATGCCGTTAATGATGCCATAAAGCTTATCTTGGCGGTTACCCAGAATGCGGTGCAAATCTTGGCCGAATTTTTTTGTTAAAATTTCTTCGCGGTACTGCTCGCTTACCGTATTTATGATATCAGCCGAAAGAATAGCCCGTTTGGCGAAATTAATAGTTTCTATCTTAGGATCATCAAGATGGGGCAGGCGGCTGCGGCCGTAATCTTTATTTTTATTAGGTATTTCCCACCAGCTATGGCCGAGCTGAAAAGCCAAATTGTGGATAGTAAAAATCGTTTTGGCCTTGCTTAAGGTTTTTGAATATTGGAAATCGGTTTTTAGATAATAGGGAATAAGGCCGGCATGCCAGTCATGGCAATGCACAATATCAGCTTGAAATTTAAGAAATGATATTAGCTTAAGCGCGGCCACGTCGAAGACTAAAAAACGGGCGTTTTCATGCGCCGAGCCGTAAATGGTTTTTCTGGCAGAGAAATATTTTTTATTTTCAATAAAATAAACCGGCAGATTTTTCATCAAGTAGCCTCGCCAAAAATTGATTTGGATTTTATCAACTGAATTCAAATAAACGCTTACATTTTCTTGGATTAATTTTAAATTATGCTGTTTAACATCGATTATTTGGCCGTAAAGCGGAGTGATAATAATGATTTCATGGCCTAATCTTTTTAAGGCCTTAGGCAAGCTTTTAGCCACGTCGGCCAAGCCGCCGGTCTTAGAAAACGGGGCGACTTCGGCTGAAATAGATACTATTTTTAGAAATTTTGACATGAAAATTTAAAATTTAATTACTATTTACGGCGCAAATCGCAATCGCCAAGGCGTCGGCCGCGTCGTCCTTAGGCAATTCTTTAAGATTTAGAATTAATTTAACCATCCTTTGCACTTGGTCTTTTTTGGCATGGCCATAAGTAGAAACGGCTTGTTTTACTTGGTAAGGCGTAAATTCCACACTTTTGATTTTATTCAGCTTGGCCGTTAAGACGACTACGCCTCTGGCTTGGCCGACGATGAGCGCGGTTTTAGCGTTATTGCAAAAAAATAATTCTTCGATGGCGATTAAGTCCGGCCTATATTTTTTAATTAATTTGGTTAGTTCCAAATTTATTATTTCTAATCGGTCGGCCAGTTCAAGCTTTGGCGAAGTTTTTATTGAGCCGTAGCCGAGACAAGCTAATTTATTGTCTTGGTTAGCGATTATGCCAAAGCCGGTGTCGGCGATACCCGGGTCAATGCCTAAAATAATTGAATTGCGATTTTTGTTTATCATTATGACAGTCTGTCATTGCGAGGAGCGCAGCGAACGCGGATCCCTCGCTGCGCTCGGGACAAGCTTCGCAATCTCCGGTTAAATTTCAAGTATGTGAGATTCCCCGAGTCAAGCCCGGGGCTAAAGGCGTCCCTCCGGTCGTTCGCAATGACAAAATAAATTTTAATTATAAATTGGCGTTTGTGTAATAATCCGAGACGTCTTCGCTATTTTTCAACTCTTCAATAAATTTTTCCACTTTAATTTTTTCTTCATCGCTTAAATTGATCGGTTCTTTCGTAACATATTCAACTTCCGCTGATTCGGTTTTAATATTTTTGCTTTCTAAAAACTGTTTGGTTTTTTGGAGGTCTAGGGGCGCGGTATAAATAGTCATACCCTGGTCTTCTTTCTGAATATCTTCGGCGCCGGCATCAATTAATTCCAGTTCAAAATTTTCATCAGTTAATTTTTTATTATTTATTTCCTCGCTCGCAATCATAATTATGCCATGTTGAGCAAAATTCCACATGACCGTTCCCAGCGAGCCGCCATGCTTAGAAAATAAATGGCGGATTTCCGCGGCCGTACGGTTTTTATTGTCGCTTAAACATTTTACGATAAATTGCGTTTTAGCCGGGCCAAGGCCTTCATAAATAAGCTCTTCAATTTGCGCGCCGCCGGACTCGCCCGTGCCGCGCTTAACCGCGCGGTCGATATTGTCCTTAGGCATATTAATCGCTTTGGCTTTATCAATAGCTATGCGTAGACTGAAATTAGCGGTCGGGTCGCCGCCTTTGCGCGCCGCTATGGCTATCAGTTTGCCTAATTTAGTGAAAATTGCCCCCTTTTTCGCGTCCACTACGGCTTTTTGTCTCTTGGTTGTAGCCCACTTGGAATGTCCGGACATTATGATTTAATTATGAATTTATAATTAATATTTTTATTAAAAATCAGCTTTAAGCTGATGAGGTTAATTTAACAGGTTCATGGTCAAAAATCAAGGTTAAAAATTTAGCCCTTTTACTATTTAGCTCCGTTCCAGGCCAGCTCGAATAATAGGCGCATGTTATTGGCGATTTCATTGCTTTCAATAATAACCCCCAAACTTTCTTTATTAAAGGGGGCAGATTGACCGGTTTAATTTTCTATGATACAATAGAGTTAACAAAAATGTTAACTTTTATGCATTATTATGAACCAGGAACAATTAACAAAATTAGTCAAAGAGCTGGGAATTTCATTTAACCAAATTTTGCGCGAAGAGGCGGAAATGACGGCGCTGGACGAATTAGCCAAAGATAAAATCAGCGCTAAAATGCTTTTTTACGGCGGCACGGCCTTGCGCTTAGCCTATGGTTCGCCGCGTTTTTCAGAAGATCTGGATTTTTTAGTGATTAGGCCATTGCCATTCAGCGAATTTAAGGAATTCATAGGCCGGCTGATAAAACAAAACGATCGCTGGAGTTTAAAAGACATAAAAGATAAGCGCCAAACAATGTTCGCCTTGATTTTAGTTAAAGATGAGAAGCTAAAGCATAATTTTTCTTTAAAAATTGAGGCGCACAAACCGAAAAACCAAGTTAAGCTAGAGAGTGAGTTAAGGCTGATTAAGAGTCCTGTTTCCGTTGTTGAGCCGTTGCTTTTAACGCCGACGCTTATTGAGTTAAAACGGTTGAAAGAGGACGCTTTAATCGGCAGGAAAAAAGCTCGTGATATTTTTGATTTATGGTATATTGCCCAAGTCAGGCAGGATGATTTAATTTTGCCAAATCGGTTGCCGAAATATACGGCCAGGGAATTTCAAAATGAATTGCAGGTGTTTTTACAGAAGAAATATTATCCGATTATTAAGCAGCTATATGGAAAAATTAATCCAAAAAATAAATAAAATACCGAAGAGTTATTTTTCTTTGGCTGATATCAGAAAAATCAGCGGCTTAAATGACGCTAGCCTGAAAGTCGCTCTTAGCCGTTTGGTAAAAAATAAAGTTTTGATTAAAGCCAGCCATAGGCTGTATGCCCTGCCTGATGCTATAATTAATTGGGAAGAGATAGCCATAGCCAGCTATCGCCCCAGCTATTTATCTTTTGAATGGATATTGGCCAAACATAATATTTTAAGCCAACAGCCGGCCAGTTTGACTTTAGCTACTTTAAAAAGAAGTAAAAATCTGGCAACCTGCCAAAATCCTATAATTTATCATCATATCCAAGAAAGCCTTTTTTGGGGTTATGAGAAAAAAGAAAAAATCTTAGCCGCTTATTCGGAAAAAGCCTTGATTGATTTAGCTTATTTATCATTGAACGGTTATGCTAAATTTGACCCTGAGGAAATGAATTTAAAGCTGTTAAATAAAAATAAAATAAAACAATATTTGCGTAAAATTAATAATAAAAAATTAACTAATCTGGTTAATTCAATTTATGATAAATCTTGACGACCAAAAAATTTATAAAAAATTAGACACCGGCAAGGTGGCTGAATCCATTCAATCTTTAACCGATCAGATGAAGCAGATTTTTGATCAAGCGCATTTGGTTAAAGTGCCGCGCGAATACAGTAAAGTTACGCAAGTTGTGGTCAACGGCATGGGCGGGTCAAATATCGGCTTTAGCCTGATTAAGGCGGCTTTAAGCGATCAGTTAAAACTGCCCATTACTATTACGCCCGGCTATCAGGTACCGGCTTCGGTTGATAAAAATACTTTGTATTTGCTGTTATCTTATTCGGGCAATACCGAGGAAGTTTTAAGCGTATATAAAGAAGTTAAAAAACGTGGCGCGAAAATTATGGCCATTACCGAAACCGGAGGAGGCAAATTAGCGCGGTTAATGATAAAAGACAATATTCCCGGCTATATGTTTAAGCCGGAATTTAATCCAAGCGGTCAGCCTCGCCTGGGCTTAGGTTATTCGGTTTTTGGCGCGGCCATGCTGCTCGCTAAAGCCGGGTTATTTAAAATAAAACAAAAGGATGCGGCAGAAATAATCGCTAAGCTGGAATTGTCAGGCCGCAGACTGGGTCCGCTTGAGCCGTTAAAAATTAATCAAACTAAACAAACCGCTATTAAATTATATGGTAAAATCCCGATAATAATCGGCGCGGAATTTTTAGCCGGCAACTTAAATATTTTGCGCAATCAATTTAACGAAACCAGCAAAAATTTTGCGGCTTATCTTGAACTGCCTGATTTAAATCATTATGCTTTAGAAAGTTTAGCTAATCCGGCGAGCAATAAAAATAATCTGACTTTTTTCTTTATTGATTCTTTATTATATCATCCGCGCGTGCAAAAGCGGGCGGATTTAACTAAACAGGTTATTAAGCAAAATAAAATTCAATATGTTGAGCATAAGTTAAGCGGCAATACAAAATTTTGGCAAGCGCTTGAAATGTTGCAATTTGGCACCTGGGTTTCATATTATTTGGCCATGCTTAACGATGTTAATCCGGTTAAAATTCCTTGGGTTGATTGGTTTAAAAAAGAGTTGGATTAATAATTTTTAACTATAAATTTATGATGATGCCATGGTTATTGGTTATTGTCGGTTTAATTTTTCTGCTGGAAAATTTAAACCTTATTTCTTGGTTGAATTGGTCAGTGATTTGGCCGGTGATTTTAATTTTTGCCGGACTGTATATGATGAAGAAAAAATGCGGCGACGGTTGTTGCGGTTGGCATAGCGGTAAAAAAGAGGAGGAGAAGAAGTAAATAAATAGCGTAATTTAAAAAACAGAGTTTTTAGAACTCTGTTTTTTTATTTCATAATTAATTTGAGAATTGAAAATACTTGGCGGTTCCGTTCGGGCCGTCCGTGTCAGCTTGAAGAACACCATTGCCGCCGCCGGCCGTGGGAGAGGTAATCGCTGGCAAGGTAACCTTAACCCTGCAATCGTACAATTATTGACTAAATAGGAGTTTTAGATTATAATTTTTTTAGTCCTGCATAGGGCTATTTATTTTAAAATGGCGTATTAAATGATTGCCAAAATATGAAAATAATTAAATATGCTATTAATTTAAAAACCGTCGCGACTCTGGACTTTGTTGATGTTACCGAGAAGATTCAGGAGAAAATAAAAGTAGCAGGCATCGTTAACGGCATTATTAATATTCAAAGCTTGCACACGACCATGGCTATTCTGGTTAATGAAGCTGAACCGCTTTTAATTTCTGATCTTAAAAAGTCTTTGGAAAAGTTGGCGCCCCAGACTCATCAATACGCCCATGATAATTTTAAAATCAGGACAGTTAATATGTGCGACGACGAGTGCGACAACGGCCATGCCCATGCCAAAGCCATACATTTGCCGACTTCGGTTATGTTAAATATTTCTAAGGGCGGTTTGAATTTGGGACGGTGGCAGAGAGTTTTTGCCGTAGAGCTTGATCGGTCTCGAGAGCGGCAGATTTCTTTAGTGATAATTGGAGAGTAAAATAAAAATATACATTCCACGATAAATAATTTTTGGCCCCTTCGTCTAGTGGTTAGGACACCAGGTTTTCATCCTGGTAACAGGAGTTCGATTCTCCTAGGGGCTACTTATAATAAAAACTCGGCCATTCAGCCGAGTTTTTATTATATTAAATCGTATTTTTTAAAAGAAAATGAATTTTTTTATGGCGCTGCGATAAACCCGGTAAGGCTTAGGTCCGACAAAAACTTGGCCGTTTATAAAAATCGTGGGCGTGCCGTAAAGTTTGGTTTTTTTAAGTTCTTGAAATTGTTGTTCACTGGCGGTTTTGGTTTCAGCGCTATTTACGCATTGATTGATTTGATCGGTGTTAAAACCAAAATTGGTTAAAGTTTGATTGATAAAAGTTTGATTAAATATTTTTGTTTTGTCCGCAGTAAACAAATAGTCATTTAAAGTCCAAAATTTTTCTCGGGTCTGCTGATAAGCGCAATAAGCTATGTCTGATAAATAATTAGTGTTGGTTATGGTCGGATAATGGGTAAAAATTAAATTGGCGTTTTCCGCTTTAGCTAATTGGCGAATCTCGGGGTAGGCTTTACGGCTGTAATCGCATTCATAGCAGCCGATAAAGACGATAATATTTTTTGAGCCGGTATTTATTTGAGGAAAGCTTGATAAATCCACGCCAGAAAGAGTTAAGTTTTTTTCACTCTGTAGTTCCGGACTGCAGATACCGGCGGCGTTTAACTGCGTTACTTTATTATTTTCTCCGCCCGGGTCAAAAGCGCAAAAACCGGATTGGTTTAGGCCGTTGCAGCTCCCGTATAGATAAAAATTATAGCCGCCTCTAATTACCCAAAAAGTGCTGGCTACTATTAAAATAAAGAAAATCCAAGAAAGAAGTTCAAAATGCTTGTTAAAAAGACGCGCGGCCATATCAGAGCGGTTTAGAAGTTTAGCCAAGATTTTATTTTTCATTTTTTCTTTAAAATCGGTATCGCAGGGGCGGAAAGTTACTCTTCTAAAAACGCAATCCAAAGCCTGCCGCGCTAAGGCGCGGTGGGTGGCGCTAAAGATGCCCAAGATTGAAAAGACGATTAAAGCGAGGACGCAGAACATAAAATAAATAATTATTATGTCATTGCGAGGAGACCCGTTCCGCCATCCGCCAACTGGCGGAGGCGGACGGGGTGACGAAGCAATCTCTAAAATTTTGTCATTCCCGCGCATCCGCCAACTGGCGGAGGGAATCCAGGTTAAACCCGCAGGAAGTTCGGACTATTTAGATGATGGCAAAATAAGATATCTGTACCACTTAATCCTGGATTCTCGGGTCAAGCCCGAGGATGACAAAGAAAGAGATTGCTTCGCTCCCTCCGGTCGCTCGGTTCGGCTGACTTCGGTGAGCTCAGTCGAACCGAGCTCACCGAAGTCGCAATGACAATACGGGGTAACTATAAAATTTTCATTATTTTGTTTAAGCTGGCGACGAATATTTCCGCTTCGGCCATAGTGTTATAAAAATAGAGGGAGACTCGGGCCGAACTTTTTATATTATGAGCATGAAACCAAGAATGAACGCAGTGCTGGCCTGAGCGTATCATGATATTGGCGGTTTCATCTAATAATATAGCTATCTGGTGCGAGTCTATGCCATCAATATAAAATGACACGATGCCGTTCCGTAAGGAGGGGTCGGCCGGACCGATAATTTTTAGTCTGGGAATTTTTAAAATTTCCTCGCTGATATATTTATTTAATTTATATTCATGCTCGGCGATATTATCGTAGCCGATGGTTTTTAAATATTCGGCTGCTTCGCCTAAACCGATGATGCCGGCATAATCCTGCAGGCCGGCTTCAAATTTTTCCGGACTGGGCAATAATTTATGGCCGAAATAAGTAGAATATTCAACCGTCTCCCCGCCGGTTATGAATGGCTCTAAATTTTCCAGCAGTTGTTTTCTCCCGTATAATATTCCGGTGCCGGTCGGTCCGAGCATTTTATGCCCGGAAAAAGCCAGAAAATCAACGTCCAAACCGGCTACATCAATTTTTTGGTGCGGCGCGGATTGAGCCGCGTCTAAGAGTACCAAAGCACCATGCTGATGCGCGATTTTAATTATTTCTTTGGCCGGAATAGTAACGCCGTCTAAATTAGAAGTCTGCCCCATGGCGACTAACTTAACTTGGCCGCTCATCAGGCTTTCAAATTTTTCCAAATCAAAAGTATTATCAGATTTTGACGGCACAACTTTATGAATGACGCCGATTTTTTTTGCTAGAATTTGCCAAGGGATTAAGTTTGAATTATGTTCTTTATTCGTGCCTAAAATTATGTCGCCGGATTTTAAGGCAAGAGTGTGAGCAATCAAGTTAATGCCTTCGGTAGTGTTTCTGGTAAAAATTATTTCCTGGATATGTTTAGCGCCGATAAATTCAGCTATGGTTTTTCTGGCCGCCTCCACTTTTTTAGTTACCATATCCCCGAGCTTATGGCCGCTCCGGCCGCCGCAAGCCGGATAATCGTTGTAATATTCGTTAATAGCCTTAATTACGGGCAAAGGTTTTAAACTCATGCAGGCATTATCAAAATAGACGATCGGTTTACCGTTTATTAATTTTTGGAACAAGGGAAAATCTTGTCTGATTTTTTTAAGGTTTATCATAATAGCATTATAGCCGTCTTTTAATTGTTTTTCCAGAGGGTATATTGCCCACCTCAGGGTATATTGCCCACCTCTTTTTTTCTAATCACCGCGGTATGTATATCAGTATGGGCTAAATTTATGATATAATATATACAAATAATTATAAAAAACTATGGAACACAATCATCATAATCATGCTCGGATGAACCATTCTTCCGCTATGCCCGGAATGGGGCATGAAATGGAACATGATAAAGGCGCGAAGCATAACTATGAAGACGGCTATAACAAGCACGCCGGTCACTCCCTGGAAAATTTCAAAAGGAAATTTTATATTTCCCTGGTTTTAACTTTGCCGGTGCTGCTCCTGTCGCCGTTTATTCAGGGTCTATTAAATATTTCCCTTAAATTTCCCGGCGACCAATGGGCCTTATTTTTAATTTCCTCTTTTTTATTTTTCTTCGGCGGCAGCCCGTTTCTTGTCGGCGCGGCGGCTGAAATCAAGCACCGGGCGCTTGGCATGATGACGCTTATCTCACTCGCTATCAGCGTCGCCTATTTTTACAGCGCGGCGGTTACCTTCGGTCTTAAGGGTGAAGTCTTTTTCTGGGAGCTGGCGACTTTAATTGACATTATGCTGTTAGGCCACTACCTGGAGATGAAATCGGTTATGGGAGCTTCTAGGGCACTGGAAAAACTTTCCCAGCTCATTCCTGACAAAGCCCATCTTAAAAAAGGAAATGAAACCGTTGAGGTGGATGTTAGTGCGCTTAAAAAAGGCGACATTATTTTAGTAAAACCCGGTGAAAAAATCCCAACTGACGGCGCAGTGGTTAAAGGCGAAAGCTTTGTGAACGAGTCAATGCTGACCGGAGAAGCTAATCCTGTTGCCAAAAAATCCGGCTCTAAAGTTATTGGCGGCTCCATTACCGAGGAAGGGTCGCTGGAAATAAGAGTCGAGGGCGTGGGCGAAGAAACTTATCTTTCCAAAGTCATCAAATTAGTGAAAGACGCCCAAAGCTCAAAATCAAAAACGCAATTATTGGCGGACCGGGCGGCTTTTTGGCTGACGCTTATCGCTATCAGCATTGGCGCCATAACTTTTATCACCTGGCTGGCACTCGGTCGGGATTTAGCCTTTGCCATAGAACGCACGGCCACGGTTCTTATTATCGCCTGCCCGCACGCTTTAGGCTTAGCCGTACCTCTGGTCGTAGCTATTTCCACGGCTCTTTCCGCCCAGAACGGGTTGTTAATCAGAAATCGGACGGCTTTTGAAAACTCCAGGCGCATTACCACCATAATTTTTGATAAAACCGGAACGCTTACCAAAGGAACATTCAGCGTTAAAAAGATTTATGCTTTGGATAATAATTATGATGAAAATAAAATTTTGCAAATTGCCGATGCTCTAGAAAAGAGTTCCGAACATCCTATCGCCAGAGCGGTTATCGCCGAGGCAAAAAGCAGAGGAGCTAAAAATTTGGAGGCCACGAATTTTAAAGCCATAAAAGGCAAGGGCATAGAAGCCGTTATAGAAAATCAAAAGTATATTATCTCCAGCCCGGGTTATTTGAGCGAGTTGGGTTTAGCCATGCCTAAAGAGTTAAGCCAAGCCGAAGGCACGATGATATTCGTCGTAGCGACTTCGATGAGCTCAGCCGAACCGAGTGGCGAAAAAGCAAATTTAATCGGCGCTTTAAATTTGTCCGATACTATCCGAGACGAATCTTATGGAGCCATTAAATTACTGCGCAGCCAGAATATTAAAATGTGGATGCTAACCGGAGACAATGAAAGTTCGGCTAAAAGCGTGGCTGATGAACTAAAACTGGACGGTTATTTCGCCGGAGTATTGCCACATCAAAAACAGGAAAAAGTTAAAGAGCTTCAAACTAGGGGAGAATTTGTGGCTATGGTGGGCGACGGCATAAACGACGCGCCGGCGTTAGCGCAGGCTAACGTGGGTATCGCCATCGGCTCGGGCACCGACATCGCCGCGGAAACAGCGGATATAATTTTAGTGAACTCTAATCCTAAAGACATTGCTTCATTGGTTCTTTTCGGCAAAGCGACCTACAAAAAGATGGTGCAAAATTTAGCCTGGGCAACCGGGTATAACGTCATCGCCATTCCTTTAGCTGCCGGAGTTTTAGCGAGTTTTGGCATTTTACTTTCGCCGGCTCTGGGAGCGGTGTTTATGTCTTTAAGCACGGTAATCGTGGCGATAAACGCCAAAACGCTAAGAGTTAGAAAATAAAAATTTAATATAAAAAATATTGGCTTTTTTCCATTAAGTTTCATTTAATAAAAAGCGAGCTATTAAAGGCTCACCTTTATATTTATAAGAGGAAACAATTAAATTGGTTAATTAAAATTATTTATTATAATTTTTTATACGCGGTTTTAAGTTTTTCTCTGATTTCTGCAAAAGTAGATTTTTCTTCAAATTTATTTTTCGTATCTAGCTTGAGCCCCGTGTTAATTACAAAAATAAAACTATTTTTTGAATAATAAAATTCGCCTTTAATTAAAGATTTTTCAATACTTTCGGATTTTGATAGCAAACAAATCAGCTGATAGTCAATATTTATTGAATGGGTATTGCCCTTTATGTGAGCATGAGTATAATGTTGTTCCGAAGAAAGTTTTATTAAATTCTCAAGACAATGCGCAATTTCAGAAAATTTGCTTCTGGGGAAAATATGATGTACATATGGCGCCGGCCCGTTGGCATAAGCATCCCTGACTTCACTTTCAGAATATTTTTTCTTAATAAATTCCACAGCTTTAGCTATTAAGTATTCGTTATAATCTTCATACGATTTTCTCTCTTCGTTGGTGAGCGCAGCTTCTTGCCTTGATAAACCTTTCTCTTTGTCTAAATCTCTAAAATTAATACGATTGTACATCAAATCTTGATAATATATATTTCGACTTGATAAATGTCCGCCGATAGTTCCGAGCGTGCAGTTTTCGGCCGAGAAGATGTTTAATACTTTTGTAAAAATTCTTCTTACTTCTGTTTTTCCGTTAATTGGAGTATTGCCTATAATAAATTTTTCGTATTTCTCTTTTAAAAATTTAAAATCTTCAGCTGTAGCTTTACTATTTTTAGCTTTATTAATAAATTTATCTATAAATTTTATAAAGCCGCTATCGATTAAAACCTTTCTTAAGTATACGGATAAAAATATATAGGCATTTTTATCTTTAATCGAAATATATTCTAGCAATTCAAAATTTTTGATTTTAAAGTAATATGTAAGCCCATCTTTTTTATCAATTTTCAAAATATTAGCATACGTTAATGTTTTTATAGGTTGAGCGATAAATTTATCATATTCATGAGTTGCTGTTTCATTTTCTGGCGATGGTTTTCCGAAAACAATCTCGACATTCTTGTTAAAGTATTTATCGTCCCAAATATTTTTTACACAAAATTCTTTTTTAGAATTTCCCGAGGTATAATTTAATATACAATCAGCAATAAACGATAAAACATCAGGCGTTACTTTTTGATCAATAAAGCGAGCATTTTTTGATTTTCTAATATCTAAATCAAATTTTTTTAGATATGCCAAGATTTTGTTATCCATACTATTATTGTTTAATTCCAAAAAAATATACAAAATTGCTATCAATATTTAATGATCTAGTTCCTAAATTTTTCGCTGTCATATAAAATCTTTTGAATTCTTCGGATGAAAAATATTCTAAATGTTTTTTATTTATTTTGTCTCCGTTTTTTGGCGTTAGAATGGCGACCGACCCGTCCGTGATTGAATTCTCCGGAAGAAAGCAGGCCCTCGGGTTGTAAGTTAAATTAGGCACAAGAACGCAATTGTTATCGTTCAAAAATTTACTAACAGAAAAATTATTCAAGTTTTTTGCGTTAATATAAGAGTCATATTGTGGTATGTTTACTATTTTGTTGTTATTAATATTTCTCGATTTTAAAACCCTTATTTCGCCTTGGCTGTTGGTATGCTTTTTGGTTATATTTCTATCTCTAAAAACATTAAAAATATTAAATTTTAATTTTTGGAATACATTGTCAAAAAAATTATTTCTATAAATAATCCATACCGGTAATTTTTTATCAAAAATATAATTTTGGTTAAGAATATTTACCGAATTATTGATATATGAGATTATTTTGACATTTTGGTCTTTCTTTTTGTCATTGTCAAATATTAGCCCTATTGTCTCTATTTTTACGCCATAAAATGCTTTTTCGCCATAATCAAGAATTGTTTTAAAGTTGTATTCTGTTAATAATTCTCGCGTTAGATTGAATTCGGGCGCAGACAGTAAACTTTTAGGAGAAATGATGGCAATAGTATTTCCTAATTGTGAAGCTTTCTCAATAAAAAATGAAAAAATATTATTTGTTTTTTGATTAAATTTATTTTCTTTGTATTTATTTAATAGTTCTTTCGACTGGACAATTTTTCCAAATGGCGGATTTCCTATTACCAAATTATATCTCTTATTAAATTTTTTCAATAAAAAATCGTCATTGATAAAATTTAAATGAAAATTTTTCGGTATTTTAATAATGTCTAAAACCTCTTTCAGTATGAGAATTGAATTTTTATCAATATCGACAACGTCAATATTAATTTTTTTTACATGTTTATATTTCTTAAACAAAAGAGGCAAAAAATTACCGGCGCCGACAGACGGCTCTAAGATATTGATTTCATCTTTGTTTAAAAATTCAGGTAGTTCATTTATTAAAGAAAAACAAATATCTTGCCTCGTATAATAGGCGGCATGATCTTGTCTTTTTGTATTGGCCAGCTCTGACATTTTTAAGATTTCTGGTAAATCGTATGCGGTTTTATTTTTCTTAATGAAATTTATAAAATTTTGAGATGCGCTTAAATCCTCTTTTTTTATAATAAAATTAATTTTCGCTATAGTTGAGTGCTCTTGTAATAACTTTTTTTTTATTTTTTCAGCGATTTGCCTTAATATTTCTGTGGGTACTGCTTCGCCAATTGATTGCCTGATGTTTATTTCTTCTTTTGTTAAAAATTTTCGTTTTTCGATTTTTGATAATGAATTTAATTCATTTTCATTTTTATTGGTCCATTTAAAGCTATTAGGGATACTCATCATTAACATTAGTTCTCTAATGCTGAATACCCGATTGTCTACCGGGTGAATTGTTGACTGACTTGATAAAATATCATTTCTTGTGTGGACACATGGGGCAACTTTATTCCAGCTGCATTTTTTATATTTATCCCCATTTTTATTTTCATTACATATTTTTTTACCATCAACGATTCTGTGCGGCCTCAAATCTGGGTTTTCGTTATCAAAGGCAGATTCACCTTCTTTTAAATTTTTAATCCATTCAAACATGTGCGGCGCGTAAGGTTTGAAATTATGATATATATCGCTAACGGCCGCATCACCCATATTTTTTAAACTAGGTAAGTGTCCAATAACTTCTTTCAGCGTTTTTTCAGCTTTTTCGTCCGGGAATAGATCGTAGGGCGTTATATCATATAAATTTTTTCTCGTACCGATAACAACTGTTCTTGTCCGGCTTGAATTATTGCCGAAAGATTTAAAATTCATTACTTTGGATAGAATATTATATTCGCCTCCAAGATTCATTTCGATGGCCTCATTAATTTTTTTATCTATGCCGTTGACATCAGTGCAGACGGTATTTAAAAATGATCTAACATTTTCAAAAATAAAAAATTTAGGCCGGATTTGATTTACCAATTTAATTGATTCCACGATTAAAGAATTTCTATTTTTTTCATTTTTCTTTTTATGATTTGCGACTGAAATGCCTTGACAAGGCGGAGTGGCAATTAGCACATCTACCTCCGCCATACTTTCATTTTTTTTCCATTTTTCAATTTCATCAAATATTTTTTGAACTACTTTTTTGTCTTTAATGTCGCCAGATATGTATCCGGATTCATATTTACATTTATTATTGTGTTGTTGTACCTGCAGTCTTCGTTCGATAATTTCATTTGTAGCAATACAGTTGAAACCCTCCATTTTAAAACCGTAGCAGCCAACGCCGGCGCTACTGAATAAACTTATATAATTTAATTTTTTATCTTTTATCATAATTATATTATAACATCACAATAAATCGCTGGGAAGGCCTATTTATTTGTTATAAGACAAAACGCTTTTTACAATTCCCTCAATTTTAAAATTATTTTTATCAGCCAAAATAGCTTTATATACTGGGTTTATAGAGGTTAGAACAATATTGTCCTTGTCTATTCGTTGAATTTTTTTAATCAGCACCTCTTCATTATTAACGCAAACTACGATATTTCCGTCTTCCGGAGTATTAGTTTTTTTAACAATTACTAAATCGCCGTTTTTGATTTTTGGTTCCATCGAATTGCCTTTTGCTCGAACAAGAAAAGCGTCCTCGGAGGAGAAACCGAGAATTTTGGTTGATAATGGAATTCTATCAATAGGGTTGCCGTCCAATATAGTACCGTTTGGCCCGCATTGTGCCATCCCATATAGATTAAGAAAAGCAATTTTTTTATCCGGATTTTCTGCGAGTATTTGATAATCATGTGCATTATTAGGATTTCTCCGCAGATATCCTTTTTTTTCCAGTTGTTGTATGTGGTGATAAACCACACTTGGTGAAGAAATTCCTAACTCTACCTGTAGTTCCCTAATAGTTAAAGGCTCTTCAATATTATTTTTTAGTAATTTTAGCAATTTTTTTTGAGAAGTATGTAATTTTTTCATATGGTGTTGTGGATAAATATAATATATTATACCATGTGGATAAGAAGTGCGCAAGAACATATTGACTTGTTCTAATTTTTGTTCTATTATTATATTATTACTTAAATAATAAATAATTAACTATTATGTCTAAGCGGGTTAAATATATGGTTAATTAATAATCAACAAAATTATGACAAAGAAAAATGTTCATGTAACTCATCGAGATGAGGGTTGGGCCGTTAAAAGTGAAAACACAAAAAGAGCTGAGGGTATTTATAATACTCAAGCCAAGGCCATTAAGAGAGGCCGAGAAATAGCTATAAATAATAAAAGTGAATTAGTAATTCACGATCGAAATAATTTAATTAGAGATAAGGATAGTTATGGCAACGATCCTAATCCGCCCAAGGATAGAAAATATTAATTATTAAAATTTTAATTAACAAAAAGTACTAAAAATATGAATAAATTAATCAAACTCCTAACGCCGAATCAATTTAGTAGGCCTGGTATTAAAATAAAAGGTATAAAAGGAATTGTAATCCATTGGGTGGCGAACACGAACACAAGTGCGGAAGCAAACAGACTTTTCTTTGAAAATAGAAAAAATGGAAAAAGTAATTATGGGTCTGCCCAATATATTATCGATTTAAATGGTGATGTGATTCAATGTATCCCTGATAATGAGGCTGCTTATCATGCGGGAGCTAAAATTTATAAACCAGAAGTAAAAGAAAAATTATTTAACAACCCAAATTTTTATACTCTAGGGATTGAATGCACCCATGTAAAAGATTCGGGAGAAATGTCGGTTGTAACTCATAATTCCTTGACTCAATTAACATTAGAACTCTGCAAGCAATATAAAATAAATCCCTTGGTTTACCTTTTTAGGCATTATGATATAACGGGTAAAATATGTCATAAATGGTTTGTCGATAATCCGGTAGAATGGGAAAAATTTAAGAATAAAATAGATGAGTTATTAAAGGTCTAATTAAGTTTTCCACCCAACAAGAATAAAAAACTCCCCCGCATCTGCGGGGGAGTTTTTTATTGCCGAATTTGACTATTGATGCTTAATCGTTCGGTTAAATATCCAGGCGAAAAGCCAGGAAGCGACGAACATGTAAATTACTACTTCTACCAGGCCGCCAACGAAGCCGGTAATAGTAACGCGCTGGGCGCCGAAGACCGCTGTCGCATCGGTTAAATGAAACAGCCAGCCCATCAGTTTAGTGGACGAAGCCGGGAATAAGGCCACGAACAAAGAGCAGGCCGCATACAGCACGCCCGAGGCGGCCGCGGCCAGGAAAGAAAACTTCTGCGAGTTTAGGCTCATAGAGTTTATGTTAAGAATTAATTTTACTTCATGCCGACCGAACTCAATTTAGCAAATTCAAAGAAAATAAAACTGAAAAGTACAATCATAATAATCGGCGCGACTATCGATAAATAATTTTTTTTGCCCGGGCGGAAATATTTTAAGGAGATAGAATTGGTTACGACCGAGATAGAACTTAGGGCCATGGCCAATCCGGCTAATTCCGGCTTTAAGATCAGGCCGGCGAATGCGAAGACTCGGGCCGCGATCGGAATGCCGATGACGTTATAGAACAAAGCAAAAAACATATTTTGCTTAATTTTTGTCATGGTTTCTTTGGAAAGTTGGATGGCGCTGACTACGTCGTTTAAGTCGTTTTTCACGATGACGATGCCGCCGGTTTCCATGGCCACATCCGTGCCCGAGCCCATGGCAATGCCTAAATCGGCTTGGGCTAGAGCCGGAGCGTCGTTTATGCCGTCGCCAACCATCCCCACTTTTTTACCGCCGGCTTGCAACTTTTTAACTTCATTGGCCTTGTCTTCGGGCAGAACTTCAGCCAGGACATTGGTTATGCCGATTTCTCGCGCAATAGCCTTGGCTGTGCGCGCGTTATCGCCGGTAATCATGTAAACTTCAATGCCGGCTTTTATAAGTTTGGCCACAGCTTCTTTGGACGTTTCTTTAACCGTATCGGCTACGGCCACGGCGCCGATAATTTCTTTATCCGTCGATAGGGTCATGACGGTTTTACCCTGCTCTTCCAGCTTATTTATTTTTCTCCTGATTTTTTCCATATCTAAATTAGCGATATCGGTAATCATCTTATCATTGCCGAAGAAATATTTTTGGCCGTCGAGTTCGCCCACTACGCCATGGCCGGGTATGGCCTGAAAATTTTTAACTTCGCTTAAACTTATATTTTCTTCTTGGCTGTAGCCGTAAATGGCTTCGGCCAAAGGATGCTCGGATAATTTTTCCAAACTGGCCGAAACCGCGATAACGTCTTCTTCGTCGCGGTTAGCGAAAGTCAAAACGTCAGTGACTTCCGGTTTGCCTTTCGTCAGCGTGCCGGTTTTATCAAAAATAATAGCTTTGATTTTGCAGGCCGCTTCTAACGGCTCGCCGCCTTTAACTAAAATGCCGTACTCGGCGCCTTTACCCGTCCCGACCATAATAGCGGTCGGCGTGGCCAGGCCTAAAGCGCAAGGGCAGGCGATAACGATAACGGCCGTAAAAGCCATTAAAGCGAAAGCCAAGCTTGAGCCTAAGAGAAAAAACCAAGTGGCAAAAGTCATAACCGCGATAGCGATGACGATTGGCACAAAGCGGGCGGAAATAGCGTCCGCGAACGCCTGAATCGGCGCTTTGGAGCCTTGAGCTTCTTCAACCACGCGGATGATTTGCGCTAGAGCGGTTTCCGCGCCCACGCGCGTGGCTTCAAACTCAAAACTGCCGTTTTTATTTATGGTGGCGCCGAATACCATATCGTGGGCGTGCTTTTCCGTTGGAATGCTTTCGCCGGTAAGCATGGATTCGTCCACAGCACTGTCGCCTTTAATAATTTTACCGTCCACCGGAATTTTTTCGCCCGGCCTGACAATAATAATATCGCCCTTAACCACTTCATCAATCGGAATATCTTTTACCATGCCGTCCCGGCTGACGCGCGCGGTTTTAGCTTGCAACCCCATTAATTTTTTTATGGAATCGGAGGTTTTGCCTTTAGCCCTGACTTCCAGCCATTTGCCTAGCGTGACAAAAGTAATCAGAAAGGCCGCGGTTTCAAAATACAGCTCGGGAATTTTTTCTCCACCCAAACCAATCAGCGAACCGGTTCGGCTAAAGTAGATGATAAAATATATCAAACTGTAAAGATAAGCCGTAGAAGTGCCGATGGCGATCAGGCTGTCCATGTTAAAGGTTTTCATTTTTAAGGATGACCACATGCCTTTATAGAAACCGTAGCCGATGATGAATTGCACCGGCGTAGCCAGTACGAGCGAGACGATGCCGAAGTAGGGCTTTAAACTCATGGCGCCGGGCAGCCAGCCAAAAAAATCCAAGAGCATGAAATAGAGCATTGGTAAACTCAAAATCATGCTGATGGTGAACTTTTTGGAATAGCCGTTTATTTCCCCTTGCCTTTTTCTGCTCTCAAATTCCGTGTCTTTAGCGTCAACCGTCTGGGCTTTATAGCCCACGGCTTTAATGGCCGCAATTAAGTCGGCGGTGACAGTTTGGCCTTCGTTAAATAGCACTAAAGCTTTTTCAGCGGCAAAATTAACATTAGCCTCTTTTACTCCGGGAACTTTTTTAAGCGAGCGCTCAATAATAGTGGCGCAAGAAGCACAATGCATGCCGGATATTTGTAAATTTGTTTTTTTCATATGTTTGTTAGTTGAACTATATTTTAGGTTGGGCTAAATTTATTAAATTTTCTACTGCGGAACTCGCCCTGCTGCTGCAGTACTCAAATAATTCTCGCACGAAAATTTAATAAATTTAGCCCAACCTTTTTCGGCTAATTTATTCAACTACGTTAAAAACGCCGGTGTACATGCCCATGGAGCAGGAAAAAGGAACGCGGCCGGTTTCACGCGGCGTGAATTCAATTATATTTTCTCCCTTAACTAGATTTTTTCTGATATTAAATTTTGACATAACTAGGCTAGAGGCGCAAGAATATGGCGCCTCTGCGTCGATTACCCATTTTACCGGAATGCCCTGCTTAATGGTAAAACTGTTGGGCGAGTAGCCGTTAGCTAATTCCTTCATTCTGACAACCTGCACGCCGTTTTCTAAGGTGACGTTCGGGTCGTTTAGGTTTACATTTTCCGCTTGGCCATAAGCCAATTTCAAGCCGGCCAGCCCTAGGCCGTTAGAAATGTTAAACAGGGCAAAAAGCAAGACTACCAGGCCGGCAAACTTAAAGAATTTTCGCGCGAAAGCGCCTTTAACCGTTGAGACTAATCCGCCCACGGTTAAAAGTCCTGGTACGGTGCCTAGAGCGAACAGGCCCATAACCAGCGCGCCGTAGAAAAAGCTACCCGTACTTATGGCTATGACTTGTATGGCTTGAGTAAAGCCGCAAGGCAGAAAAAAAGTTGATGCGCCCAGCGCCATAGAATTTTTGTGGCTGTATTCTTTTTGGTGGCCGCCGATGCCTAATACGCGGTTTATACCTTTAGGCAGAGTTAATTTTAATTTATGCGCCCAAGGGAAAATTTCTATAAGCTGCAGCCCCATAGTTAACATAACCAGACCGACTACAATAGTTAGAATGCCTAAAGAGAAGGAAGATAGTTGAATTGTAGAACCTAAGAGACCTAAAAGTCCGCCTAAAAAAGCATAGCCTAGAACTCTCCCTAAATTAAAGAATAAGTGCGGTCGGAATTTTTCCATTGATGTGGTTTCGGGATGAAGTTCGTTGTGTCTCGCGGATACGCCTAATACCAAACCGCCGACCAAAGCCATACAGGTAGAAAAACCCGCGGTTAAACCGATCAGCAAAACTAACGGCACGGTAACTCCGCCGTCGCCCGATGGCAAAATATTAATGCTGGTAAGACCTAAGCCTTTAAGTATGAAGTACAGGCCGAGCAGAAACAGCGCGGCTATGCCCAGCTCCTGATAGTCAGTTTTGTTTTTAGAAAACCAGCCTTTCTTTTCTTCTTTGCCCACGCTATAGCCGGCTTTTTCTATGGCCTGGTTGATAGCATTAAGATCAGGGCTGGCGCCATGATAATATATTTCCGCAATGTCCCGGCGATGATCAACCGAAACTTTTTTTATGCCTTTAACTTGCCGAAGCTCTTCTTCCACTAAAATCTCGCAGGATTTGCAGTGCATGCCCCTGATGGGAATAATAAATTTTTGAGTATCGCTCATATTTATTTATTAAATAGTTTAGTTACTTTTAAAATTTCTTCCGTCATTTGTTGCTGTTTTTTTGAGTTTTTAGTTTCAAAAGCGGATTTAAAGCAGCTGTTTAAATGTCCTTCCATAAGCATCTCATGGGCAGAACGCAGGAGGCCGATGGCCGCTAAATTTTGTTGCATGATATTTATGCAATATTCGTCAGTTTCCACCATTTGAATAATTTTTTTTATTAAGCTTCCGGTTTTTTTAAAACTGATTAAGGCTTTGGCTTTTTGCTGGGCCATAGATTTAAATATTAATAATTAATTATGAATTATAGGGCGGAGAGGCTGCGGTACACCCATACCTATGGTATGGGTAGTAGTTAAATTATAACAGATAAAAATATAATGTCAAATTTAAGTATTTTTTTATATCTCTAATTATGCTATTATTACTATATAAATAGCGGTGATTTAAATAGCTAAGGTCATAATATTTCTAAATGCCCCATTTTAAAAAAAATAAAATTATTAAACCAGCATTAATATTAGTTTTAATATTATCCGGTTTATTTTTATTCTTCGGAAAAAGTTTTTCCACCGCTTCTCTTTCCCCCTCGGCAGCGCTCGGGGCAAGCCCCGACGCCATCGCTTTGCGCGCCCTGCCCAATCCGGACAATCTCTCTCCGCTGGCCTGGTACAAAAAGAACATTAAGCTCCAAGGCTC
>Ga0265296_1001051_pt1 | contig 34242 bp, 25 predicted proteins | sample MunlanPumphouse1_FD_189073 | JGI IMG/M metagenome (GOLD analysis project Ga0265296, IMG submission 189073) | Groundwater microbial communities from a municipal landfill in Southern Ontario, Canada - Pumphouse #1 | ecosystem: Environmental > Aquatic > Deep subsurface > Groundwater | place...
AAAGAGCAAAGAGTATTTTTCTGTGGTGTGGCGAGCTTGTCGAGCAGTGGCGGGGCTGGCTTCCTCATTGGGGGTTCTCCGCAAAATGGGTTCTGACTTTTTCAAACAAACACCACCATCCCCCGTCGCTCCAACAAAGTTGGAGCTATGGGGGATGCCCCCAACGAAGCTCGAGCAAAGCGAGAGCGAAGTGGGGCTCTGATGAGGCAATAGAGGCAAATTTAAAACGACAAGGAGAAATACTGATTTTTAAAAAACATCCTAAGGAAGGTTGTTTTTTGTTTTGATTCGCAGGGAAGAGATGATAAGCTTTTAAATAAGTATGTCCTTCCTTTCCCCTCAATTTCCAAATACTCATCAACCCCATGAACACGGGGAGTCAACATCTCCTGTTTTATCCGAGGTGTTTATGACTTCCTCGGCCGTTGATCGTGTTCGAGCGGAAATTCCCGATCAGTATCAAAAGCATTTTGATGAGTTGCGACAAGCCATTCTTTCTTTTTGCGATGAGTTTGCTATTCCAACATCTGCTCTCTCAAACAAAGAAACTCTCGGAACCTATCTGACTTCCCGGGAAATTTCTCTTTTAAGAATGCAAGAGGTTTCTCTCCTCTTTGAGCGCTTTGAATATCTCCTCGCACACAAAGAACCTCTGGGAGAATTATCTGGAGCTCTCAGAGAAGTCGAATCGCTCTACCATCTTCGTGAACAATACGCCGCTCAAATGGAACTTCTTGAACGCATAGGCGTTTTAAAAAATCATGCCATCACCGGTATCGATGGTGAGATCTATCCTGTTCCCACCCTCGAGCAGATTGCCGAACATCTCTGTTCCCCCGAGCGCAAAGAAACATTCCGTGTCAAACGCGATCAAGGTTTTACCAAACTTCTCCTTGTCCCTTTTGGAATGAGTTTGGATATCTTTATTTTTACGTTCAGACAATTTCTTCTTGACTATAAAAAAAGGCATCCTTCTTTTGCACGTAAGGATCCTGCCGTTATCGATATCACCGATGTTCAGAATTGGGATCCTTTTAATATATGGGATTATTTTATCAAGGGAGATACCGGGCATTTTCCGAATCTCCTTTATCATCCCGCAGGTTTTGATCGGAACATTGATGAAGACGGAGAAACAAAAACAAATATCCTTGAAAAACAAAAAAAAGATGCTTGTTCTACGGCTGGCTGGAGAGTTCTTTTCTTGCAACCTTCAGATCCCACAAATATGGATTCCAAAGGGTTTGCTTCCATTCCCAGAGAAAAGAAAGGAGAGATAAGAGGGGAAGATATTCCTCGACCCGACCTGGAAGCGGGAGAAACGGCTCGAAATTATCTTTGGGTGCTCCTTCGAGATCAGAAAGATCCAGAGGCCCCTTATTTCGGAGAATCCGGAATGGTTCCGGAGGATTGGATTCTTGCCGCGATGACACATTTGCAAGAAACAGGGAAATTATTGGATTTGTTTCAGGATGATAAAAATGATGTGATCAATTATCTTGTGGGATGTTTTCTTCCAAGAGATGCTTATGTGCCGCGATTTTATTGCAACCGTAACGCTATCTGTTTGACAGCAGACACTCCAGACAACAGACTTCCTTCAACAGGTTCGCGATTTGTCGTTGTTGTTTAAGATTTTATTTTTATGTCATCTTCAGAATTTTATCAGTCTCATGAAGGTCCGATTCCGGAATCCGGAAAATCCATCCACGAAGTCCTCATGGTTTCTTCCGATCGCGCGCGTGATTCTGTTCCGAAACAATATCGTGCCCACTTTAACGAACTGCGAAACGGAATCCTCGCGTTTTGCAAAGAGTTTGAGATTCCTTCCTCTGCGCTTCAAGATAAAAAAGTGTTCGGAGAATATCTTGCATCACGCAAACCCCCTGTTCCACTCAAAAGAATGGAACAAGCTGTTTACTTATTTCAGGGGCTTGAGCATTTACTCACACACCATGAACTTTGGATAAATCCTGAAGCGCTTGCGGAAGCGGAACAGTTTTATCGCTTAAAAGAACAATATACGGTTCAAGTGGATCTTCTGAAACGCACAGGTATTCTTCATTCAAAGCGCGAGCAATTACCAAGACAGACAAAACGTCTTATAGATTTTTTTAAATCTCTCTCACCTTTTGGCAAAAAGAAACGACCGGAGCTTAAAGAAACCAAAGAGATCCTTTGCATCACCGGTATTGATGGTAAAGAATATCCTCTTCCGACGTTGGAACAAATTGCACAGCGTCTCTTTGAACAAAAAGAACTTTTTGAAATAAAACGCGATCAAGGCTTTACAAAACTTCTCCTTGTTCCTTTTGGCATGAGTTTGGAACATCTTCTTTCCGCTTTGAAACATTTTCTTCTTGACTATAAAAAAGTTCACGAGGATTTTCGTCTCCATTCCGCAGATCCATTACTGATATGGGATGCATTTACCTATGGAGATCAAGAAGAATCACCAAGGCTTACATACCTTGATTCAACGACAACCGATATCAGTCATCCTCATACGCAAAGCAAAGCACAGATTTTGAGCCGTCAGACACAACATTTTTCTGCGACACCTGGCTGGAGGATTGTCTTTGTACAGCCTTCCGTTCCCATGGATCAAACGTCAAAAGGGATTGCCTCGATTCCACCAAGAGACTGCGGAAGAATACGAGGGGAACATCATTTTCGCCATGATGTTGAGGCCAGTCAATCATCGACGGAGGAGATGAACTACTTTTTAGAAGATCAAAAGGATCCCTCTTCTCCTTATTTTGGAGAATCCGGGATGACTCCGGAGGATTGGGCTATTGCTTTTATGACCCATCTTCAGGAGACGGGAAGACCGCTTGATGACTGGGAAGAGAAAAGGACAGAAAACATGGCCTATCTTACGGGAGTTTATTTCCCTGATGCGTTTGCATTGTGCTATTGGAACAAACTTGTAGGGCAAGTGGCCTTTAAACGTTGTGTTCTTGAAGACCTAGATTCTGGTGTTGGAGCGCGGTTTGCGGTTGTTATTTGAAGGAGGAGGTCCCCATCATTGCCTTTCCTCCTTTTCTGGGTTACACTGGGGACATCTTTTTGCTTTTTTAAGCGGATTTTAGCGATTATGTTCCGACGAATCTTTGAAAAGCACGCCCGCATGCCTTTGGAACAATTCTTGACGTCCAAGCTCGGACCGACCGTAGGGGCTGTGGTTTTGTTTTTTTTGGAGGTGGTGCAAGTCATGATCATTTCCGCGGCCATTATCCTTCCGATTCGTTATTTTTTAGTACAGCCGTTTTATGTGAAAGGTGCCTCCATGGAGCCCACGTACTATGACCATGAGTATCTGATCATTGATGAACTCAGTTATCGTTTGAGGGAGCCGGCACGCGGAGAAGTCATTGTCTTCCGTTATCCGCTCGATCAGAGTCAGTTTTTTATCAAACGCATTGTGGGATTACCCGGGGAGACGGTGGAAATCAATAACGGACATGTGACGATTTATAATGAGGTCCATCCCAACGGGGAAGCATTGGGAGAAGAGTATCTTCAACCCGAGGTGACCGAAGGGAAAAAAATGGTGACATTGGGCGCGGATGAATATTATGTGATGGGAGATAATCGAGATGAAAGTTTGGATTCACGAAAGTTTGGTCCTATCACGCGAGATGAAGTGATCGGACGTGTCTGGATTCGAGGACTCCCTTTCTCACGTTTGGGAGTGATGGAAATACCCGTTTATAATTTTTGACTTGTATGACACCAAAAAAAACGAGCGAAGAAGACGAATTGACTTTTGAGCAGGCATTGGAAAAGACGGCTTTGGAGGACAAAGCAAAAGCGAAAGTTATTGCAGATGAGGAAGGAAGGCGCAGACGCTCCCTACCCGTGTTATTGCGAGGCTTTCGCGATATTTTACCCGACGAGCAAGGAAAATGGAATTTGTTGCGCACAACCATTCAACAAATAGCCGATGCCTACAGTTTTGATCGCATTGAACTCCCTTTGTTGGAAAGAGTGGATTTGTTTACACGCACCATCGGGAAACAGTCGGATATTATTCAAAAGGAGATGTATGTGTTTGAGGATCAGGCGGGAGATAAGGTGGCCCTGCGACCGGAGGGGACGGCATCGGTGGCGCGCGCCTACATTAACCATGGCATGATGAACTTGCCTCAACCCGTCAAGCTTTGGTATATGGGCCCCATGTTCCGACATGATCGTCCGCAGGCAGGACGGTATCGTCAATTTCATCAAGCGGGCTTTGAAATGATCGGAAATGAGGAAGCGATTGTGGATGCCCAGCTTATTGTTTTGGCCTTTCAAATTTTGAAAGAGATCGGGATTCCGATTACGGTACAAATCAATTCCATCGGGACGGCAGAATGTCGACGTGAATATTTGGTGGAACTTGCGAATTATTTCCGACCGTTTCGTAAAAAGTTGGGAGAAGACGACAAGAAGCGCCTCCTCAAGAATCCTTTGCGCATTTTGGACAGTAAAGATCCTGCGGTTCAAGAATTGTTGGCAGGTGCGCCGCAGATTGTGGATTGGCTTGACGACGTTTCCAAAGCTCATTTTATGAAAGTGTTGGAGTTTTTGGATGAAGCCGAGGTTCCTTATGCCCTTAATCCTTATCTTGTGCGAGGACTGGATTATTACACCCATACGGTTTTTGAACTTTGGGAAGATGGAGATAACGGGGAACTTTCTCAAAACGCCTTGGGCGGAGGTGGTCGCTATGATGGTTTGTTGGAGCTGTTGGGTTGCCGTCCGACCCCGGCGTGTGGTTTTGCTTTTGGTCTTGAGCGCATTATTCGTGCCATGGCTGACCGACAAATCGATCCACCCGCTCGTCCTGTGGCAAAGGTTTTCTTTGCGCAATTGGGAGATGCGGCCAGGCGGGTCGGCCTCCGGTTATTTGAAGAGTTTCGCAAGGCAAAGATTCCTGTGGCTGAGGCAACAGGAAAGAATGCTCTCAAGGCTCAATTGGAGGTTGCCAATAAACTGAATGTCGCTTATACCTTGATTCTTGGCCAAAAAGAGGTCTTGGACGGAACGATTATTATTCGAGATATGGACTCCGGCGCACAGGAAATCGTTGACATGAAGAAGGTTACTTCCATTTTGCAAAGGAAGTTGGAGCAATCCGAGGGGGTCAATCCTTTGTCTCATACCCCGGTGGCTGATCAAAAACAAGGAACGGATATTATCGCCAAATAAAGGAACAAGGTTGACAACCCAAGAGAGGATTGGCATACTAAGCCCGTTATTTATTCATAAGTTTGAAAGGAAAGGTGAAATTTTGTGGCAGAAGTTAAACGACGTCGAGGAGAAAGCTTTGAGAGTCTGTTTCGTCGGTTCAGCCGACGCGTCCAATTAAGTGGACGTTTACTGCAGGCTCGCAAGTACCGCTTTTACTCCCCGCAACCCGGTGAAAATAGTGAAAAGCGTAGCGCCTTGCGACGTATCGCGATAGGAAAGAAGCGCGATTATTTGATCAAGATAGGTAAATTGGTCGAAGAAAAAAAACATCGCAGCATGCACTAAATTTTAAAGAGAGCCAAGGAAGAAGGTGAAAATAGGCACCTTCAAAATCCTTGGCCCTTTTGTTAGAATAAAGAGGATCTATGACACTACAAGAACGTATTCAAGAGGACACAAAAGAAGCCATGAAGCAAAGGGCAGAAGCGCGTCTTTCTACGCTGCGCATGTTGAAGGCGGCCCTTAAAAATAAACAAATTGATCTCATGCATGAGCTTACGGAAGAGGAAGTGGTGCAAGTGATCAAATCACAAATCAAACAATTGGCTGATGCGGTGACATTATATTCCGAAGGAGGACGCCAAGAAGCTGTGCTTGCCGCTCAAAAAGAAATAACCCTTTTGGAATCTTATCTTCCCGCACAAATAGCTGATGAAGATTTGGAAGTGATTGTCCGTCAGGCCCTTGTGGAAGCCAGTATGACCTCCAAGGAGCAGATGGGCAAAGCCATGGGAGCGGCCATGAAAGCAGTGGCAGGACAAGCCGACGGTTCTCGCGTACGAGGGATTGTGGAAAAGATTTTAGCCGTGGCGATTTTTGTCGTGATAGGGCTTAGTCTTTCCGGTGTTGTGTATGCGGCTTCCAAAACAACCGCGTCTCAAGACCTTGTTCTTATGGGGTTGCGTATTGCACGGGCCTTTTTGCTCGTGTTTGGTGTCGCAAGTATCAATTATCTTTTGGTGGGAAGTTTCAAATACATGATTGCCAGTGGCCGAAACGAAGATGTTGCTCTTTCTCTTCATAAAATTACCATCGGTCTCATTGGAACGGTTACGGTTGCCTGTTTGTACATTGTGGTGACATCCATGTTGCAGACGCTGGGAGCGTAAAGAAGAAAAAAATCAGTTGGCGAGTGTCAGCTGATTTTTTGTCCACAAACCTCTCCTCTTTGTCGCTAGGTTGATGTAAAATAGGAGTACAAGTTTTGAGTCATGAAACCCATGACCATGATCCTATGCATATTTTTTCTCGCAAGGTGACGTATTTGGGAGTGTTATTTTTATTTCTGATGCTCGGGGCCTGTGTATGGTTTCATCCCGCGCAAGCACAAACGGCTTTAGAATCGGTAGGCACTTCTTCCGGACTTCCCACGGACAATATCGCGATTATCATTGCGCGTATTATTCGCATCTTTCTTTCTATTTTAGGCATCGTCGCGGTGCTCCTTGTGATTTATGGCGGTTGGCTTTTCATGACCTCGCAGGGAAATCCTGAAAAGAATAAAAAAGCCATAGCGATTCTCAAAAACACGGCGATCGGTCTTGCCATTATTCTCACTTCCTTTGCGATCGTGAGTTTTGTTTTGAGTCGTCTTATTGATGCGGCAGGACTCGGAGGTGTTTCCAGTATTTCCGATCAGTATATTGAACCGCTCTCCGGATCTTTGGGGGGAGGCATTTTGGAAGACCATTATCCCGCACGCAACGCGACGGATATCCCACGCAATACCAAAGTTATCGTGACGTTTAAGGAAGCAATAGACGTAAATTCAATGGTGGAGGGGTATAACGATGATCCCGCTTCCACAAGCGTGAACGCAGACAACATTCTCATTTATCGAACCGCACTGGGAGACACAGATGCGCTTGCCTCTGAAGATGTCACGGTTTCCTTTGACGCCGCTCAGGAGATTTTTGTTTTCGACCCCGTTGATTTATTGGGAAGCGTGGAGGAGGACACAAATTATACGGTTGTCTTAGGGAGCGGCATTTTAAAAGCGGACGGAAACAAAGCATTCAGTGGAGTGTATGGTGACGGTTATACATGGACCTTTGAAGTATCCACACAAGTGGATCTGACGCCACCCACCGTGACCTATGTCATTCCCGCCGCAAGCGCATCCGATCCTTATGATCGCAATATTTCGATTGAAATTACGTTTAGTGAAGCCATGGATCCGGTTGCCGTCACAGGTATCTATGACGCGGTGACGGAATTTTTTGACAATGCCGCGGTTTACAAAACAGATGACTCTCAGGTTCCCGGCACATTTGAAATCGGAAACAACTATCGCACCATCACCTTTACCACACCGGATGTCTGTGGAGAGGATCCCTGCGGAGATGAAATTTATTGTCTCCCCGGTTTAGAGACGATTACGGTCGCCGCTCATGCGGCTACTTTGGGAACCGAACCACCCGGCGCGCTCATGACCGCAGGCACCTATGACGGACTCACGGATATTTGCGGGAATTCTTTGGATGGAGATGCCAATGGAACAGCAATCGGTTCGGATGAAGATACGGTGGCAGGCGTGGGAGAAGGTGGCACGGTGATCACCAATGATGATTACACTTGGAGTTTTAGGACCACGGACAATGTGAATGATACGGTTCCGGAAATTGTTTCTCTCGATCCGAATCTCGGAGAAGACGAAGCAAGCAATCTTGATCCGGTGGAGATTGTGTTTAGCACCCTCATGAAGTCGACAACGCTCAACACCACAAATATCTCTCTGTGGCCTGATCCCATTTATGCGGGAGAGACATTTTATGAGATGTGGTTTTCCGTGTATAAAACCGACAGCGCCACAGCTTCAACGATTTTGATCAATCATCCCACTCTTGTCAGTAATGCCGATGGTGGATGGGATTATTATCCGGTTGTCACCAATGATGTAAAAAGCAGTTATCAAATTTGTCTGTATCCCGCCTATGGTCCTTCCATAACCGAAGGAGCTCTCAATGGTTGCGAGGCCGGGGTGGGAGAGGATCGAGAGCAAACAGGTGAGGGAGTGTATTGCTGTGATGGCACACGGTCAGAGGAACCTTGTCAAACATCATCCGCGGGATTGGCTTTGCCATACACCTATATAATCAATTTTTAACAGATTTCCATGCGTCGTTCACTCTCACCTTGGATCCTTGGAGCGTGTTTTATCGGAGCGGTGGCCCTTTTAGCTCCTCCGGTTTTTGCCCAGACATCAACTGCCGTGGATCTTGAGGCATTTGCACAACAAGCGGGTTTTGCCACAGGAGTTGATATCACCATCGTGATCGCTCGGCTCATCCGAACGTTTATCAGTATTTTGGGGATTGTTGCCGTGGTATTTATTCTTTATGGCGGATGGTTGTGGATGACGTCCAAAGGGGAGCCGGAAAAGTTACGCAAAGCGCAACAGACCATCATCAACGCGATTATCGGACTCGTTCTTGTTCTTTCTTCTTTCGCCATCGCCCAATTTGTGTTGAATTCTCTTGGGGATGCTGCAAATGGGCCCGTGATTCCACCCACAGATCCCGTTTACCCCGACGATCCCGATAGTGATGATGCGGATAGTTTTTATCTAAGCTCTTTGAATACGGATTGTGCGGAGACGGTAAAAAATCTTGCTTTACAATTTGTTTTTTCTTCCCCGGTTTCTTCTTCCACGGTAGAGGGCGGTATCACTGTTGCCATTGACGGCGGAGATCCCATTGAAGGAACGTTTACGACGTCAGGTCGCCGTGTCACGTTTAGACCGGATACACCTTGCGCGGAGGACGCGACGGAATTTTGTTTTGACCCCATGGATTATGTGGTGACCGTGTCTCCATCCGTGTTGCGCAGCACCAGCGGACGCGAACTTTCCTGTACAACAACCTATCCTTGTTCTTACCCGTTTACCGTTGCCGAAGATGCGGGGGTGGATACGAGCGGGCCGACACTCACCATGGATGTTCCGGAAGATGAAAGTTATGTTTATGACGGCGGAGAGAATGAACTTTTGCAAGTGGAGGCAGTAGACGATGTGGGTGTTTCTTCGGCGGAATTTTATGTGGAAGGAGAAAATGTCTATACCTCCGGATGGACGATGAGCCTTGCGGAAGGAGTCGCTTCCACAAATTATTTCTTTACGGACATTTCGCAAGAATGGGATACCGCAGGGTATGTCACCAATCATTATTATGATATTTGGTCTGTAGGCGCAGATTGCGCGGGGAATGAAGATACTTCAGATCGTGTGACGGTTCGTCTCTACGCTTCCACCTGTGAGAATGGCATTTTGGATGAAGCGTATGAAAGTGAGGTTGATTGCGGAGGGGAGAGTTCAAGCCCTTATTATTGCGGTGCTTGCGAAGGAGATACGTGCACAACCGATGCGGATTGTTCGGGTGGTGCTTATTGTGATGCAGAAACAGGAACATGTGTTTCCACCCCAACGATTGATCGTGTGTCTCCCGGGGATGGAGCAGAGGGAAATTTAATCACCATTTCAGGAAGCGGATTTGGAACCGCGTCGGGAATCATTACTTTTTTTGGGACCGAAAGCGGAGATGAAAAAGAAACAAGCGCATATGTCTGCGGTGGAATAACTTCTTGGAGCGCTACACAAATTGTGGTGCAGGTGCCCGATGGGGCGGTGGACGGTCCTTTGGCCGTGACAACCATGGATGCGCTGGGAGCGGAAGACGAAATCGATCGTACCGATGATGAACAAGGTCCTTCCATTGCAGACTTTGATGTGAATGCCATTGTACGTCCGGGGCTCTGTTCCATTGCTCCAAATCCCACCGAGGCACTGACGAGTGTCACCTTAAGCGGTCTTCATTTTGGAAGCACGCAAGGGACGTCGGCTTTTTATTTTGATACCTATCCTCCGCGTGAATATACGTCTTGGTCAGATGCGGCCATTGTGGCAGTCGTTCCTCTTTTGAACGATGGAGATTATAACACTCAGGTATTTGCGGGAGATTATTATTGCGAACATTCCGGCACCACCTGTGTCACCGATGCAAATTGTGATACGGGAATCAGTGAAGGTTGTATAAGCAGGCAATGCAGTGAAACGCTTGCGGCCTGCCGTACGGATGAAGAGTGTGGAGAGGAGGGAGGAACGTGTGAGCCTATCCGTCAAGGATCCAATGAACTTGATTTCACGGTTGCAACCGTGACGGAAACCTCCCCGGTCATTTCTTATGTGGATACAGGATGGACGGCGTGCGTGGGAGGGGCCAATGACGGACTTTATTGCACGGACAGCCTGGAAGATTGCGGGACGGGATCGTGTGAAGACAAAATGAATTGGGGACCTTCCGGACAATATGTCACGATTTATGGAACCGATTTTGGCGATACGGAGGGGAGTGTTTATTTCTTTGATCGAACCGAGGGGGATCATGCGGATTGGGAAGTTCTTGGAAACGCCGATTTTCCCGAAGCGTGCGGAGGAGAGTATTGGAATGACACCACGATTACCGTGAAAGTGCCTGAGGAATACGAAGTCGGGAGTGAACCGTTAGCCATGGGAAATTTTGACGTCTATGTGAAGCGTCATGATCTTGTTTCTTCGAATACGGTGGATTTTGTGGTGGTCAGCGGAGAACCGGGGCCGGCTATTTGTTCCGTCAATCCCGATTCCGGTCCTACAGGGACATCGGTAAATTTTGTGGGAGAAAATCTTGGGAATCTTGATGGCACCGTGAAGTTTTACGAAGAACAATACGTAGATAACACGGTTTACACTTCTTGGAATGTAGATGAAATTTTAGGCGTGGCGGTTCCTGTAAGCGCACAAACCGGACCGGTTTCTGCCATCACCCAAGAGGGAGGACAAAGTAATTCTTTGAATTTTACCGTAGGGGATTGTCGAGAGGATGGAGCCTTGTGCGATATGACCGAGACTTGTTGCGGAGACGGCTCTTGTGCGGCTTCTATAACTTCCTGTCCTTCGGATGCAACGGTAGATGCGCATTATGCGTTTAAATTTACAACAAAAACCATTCCCAATACTCCGGAGGTGAGACGCATTTGCAGCAGTGATGAACATATTGTTTCACCCACGCCTTGGGAAGGATGGAGTCAACCCGAAACGGTTTGTTTAAATGCGCTCATGAGCGCCACCTTTACCATAGGCATGAATGCGTCATCATTAAATGCCGCGAATATTTTTGTTGAAAAGTGTGTGGGGACGGGGGATGTTGTCTGTGACGATGTGGAGAGTGTGGACTTGGGATCTACCATCACACATTTTCCTTACGGGTTTACCCTGTCTCATACGAGAGATTTTGAACCTTCCACCACCTATCAAGTCACCCTCAAAGGAGGAGATGCGGCCGGCCGCATTCAAGCGCACGAGCGTGAAGGAGGAGGCTATCTGGCCGAGGATTATATATGGAAATTTACCACCTCGGCGTCCAGTGAACCTTGTCAGGTGGGAGATGTGTATGTTGCTCCTTCCACCTATACGGCGACGGAGATTGAAATCATTCCTTATCTTGCGCAACTTATTTCGCAAGGAGATGCGTGTGTGTTGGTTTCTTGCGAGGACTACACGTTATCATGGGATTCCACTGTTTCTGCAGCGCTTATCGGAACACCCGCAACCGTGACCGGATCTTGTGCACAAACCGTAACACCACAATTCGAAACCGCTCCCGGAACCCCGGCGATCATTGAAGCGACCGTAACGGACGACGAAGGACTTCCTTCAGGGACAGGAGAACTCATCATTAATTTTGGAGACCCGGAGATTACCGGCAAAGCTCCCGATTGTAATACCGCCTGTGTGAATCCGGCCATCTATGCGGAGTTTTCCAAAGAGATGGAGACGGATTATTTCAGTGTGGATCACATCAAACTTTATGCCTGTGATGATGCCTTGTGCGCAGAGGGAGAGATGATGGAAAAAACTGTGACCGTGACAACCGTGAGCAGTACCAAGGTTTCTTTGGTTCTTCCGGTTGCTTCACCTCTGAGCGCGGACACCTATTATCGCGTGTGGATTGACGGAGACATCCCTTCAGCTCTTGGAATCAGTCTTTCCGATTCCGGATCAAATTTTGGCGAGGAAGAAAATCTTTTCTTTGAAGATGATTATTCTTGGATTTTTAAAACAAAAACTTCGAGCGCGTATTGCTCGATTGATCGTATTGATATCGATCCGGTCGAGGCCATCGCGACACAGATCGGACAACGTCAATCCTTTGAAGCGATTCCTTACGGAGCGCCGGACGATTGTTCTCTTGCGGGTCAAGCGCTCCAATCCGGTTATTATACGTGGAGCCCGTGGACTTCTTCAGATACGGCGGTTGCAACCATGCTTGATGGCGGAAGTATTTTATTGAGCAGTACGATTCCTTCTTGGTGCACAGCCGATTGTTTAAACGCAGGTTCCACGATCCAATATGATGATGCGGTTTGCGGAGATGGAGATGTGGATGCGGGCGAAGAATGTGACGGGGAGTCTTCTTGCTCTTCCGATTGTCTTTGGGAAGGAACCGAGGGGTGTCCCACGACTTGCAGTGCAAGTGGAGTGAATTGTACAGCAGCCGATGATTGCACGACCCATACCTGTTCTGTCAGCGGAGCAACGTGTACACCCGATACTGCCGCGACCGTTTGTACGGGAACGGGAGAAACCTGTGTGGAGCATACGGACACCTGCGTGGTCAGCGGGACATTCTGCTGTGGAAACAGCATCAAAGAAACAGGCGAAGATTGTGATGATGGAGATCAAACCGACGGTGGCGGATGTTCTGCTTCTTGTTTGAATGAAGGATCTGCTGCCGCTCACGTGACTTGTGGAGGATCTCTGGATTTTACTTCAACTATCGGTGGAGAAGATTGTGATGATGGAAATACGACAAGCGGAGACGGATGTTCTTCTCAATGTTTAAACGAAGGATCAATCGCCCTTGCGGATGTTGTGGCAATTTGCGGAAACGGCGGCAGTCCGGAAGATGGCGAGGATTGTGATGATGGAAATCTTACCAATGGGGACGGATGTTCTTCTTCTTGTCTTTTTGAAGGAGCAAACGCTTGCGTGTATGCCTGTTTTGACGGGACTTCTTTTGGAGTGAATTGTTCCTCGGATTGGGATTGCGTAACGGGAACCTGTGAAGCGGTTGAGACCCCTTGTTGCGGAGACAGGATTACCGATTATAACGGAGACGGATATAACGAAGCGGAGAATTGTGATGATGGGTATGCTTTAGGCGGAGACGGATGTTCAGCCCTGTGTCTTCAAGAAGGGTCTTCCATTGCTTACGGGACACCTTCTTATTGCGGAGATGGTGCTGTAGAAACCGGAGAAGAATGTGATGCGGACGCTTCCGGAACATTTACGACCAGTGCCTATGGTGTGGCGGAAATTGAAGAGACAGCTCCGGCATCCTTAGATCCTGAAACGCATTTGGCGTTTTCCGTTGTTGCAACATCTGCGGACGGGCAAACAGGGGAAGGGAATTATGGCGTGCAATGTTCTTGCGAGGAAGATCAGGCGTGCGGAAACACAACCACCTATGGATGCGGGACAGGAGGATGTTGTTTTGAACGCATGATCTCTGGCGCCTATTATCCGACGGGAACCGATGTTTGTCGCAACTCCGCCGTCTGGGTTGAGTTTAGTCAAAATGTCGATCTTGCGTCATTAAATCCGAGTACGGACAATGACGGCGACGGGATTATCGAAACCGATGAATATCAACCTACATTGTATTTAGAATACACAGGAGATACGTGTCCGGCAGGCTACTATGCCTATGCGGATGCTGTCCCTCATAATATTTTTGTGCGCGCATGGCAATGGGTCGTGCGTACGGTAAGTTCTTGGTTTGGGAGTGAAGCGCAAGCTCTTTCAGGAGTCTGTGCCGTCCCAGTGACCTATCATGTTTCCGTGATCGAAGAAGGTCGCTATCGCGTCTATCTTGATTACACGGATTTACTGGAAAGTGGAACCTACCAAGTTGCGGTCGTGGGAGATTCAAGTATTGATGACGAAGTCCGCGAGGGCGTTTTGAGTGCCAATGGCGTTGGGCTGGCAACGGCTTCTTTCACCACACCAACGTTCACGATCGGAAGTGAAATCTGCGGTGTGGATGAAGTCGTCGTTGAAGACACCGGAGATGTCACCGCGGCATCGTATGAAGATGCGAGCGCACAATATTTTTCTGAAATTGGCGAGGAACATCTTTTTACCGCTGCCGCGTATTCTGTCCGCAGTGGAACTCCGCAAGAAATTGTTTCCACTTCGGCCTATAGCTGGACGTGGGGTTGGGCCAATTCAGACACCACTTCCACGATTTTGACCGTCACTCAAGACGCCACAGAAACAAATGAAGCTTCCGCCGTGGCTGTGGGACAAAATGGAAATGTGACGGCGATCGCTCAAGCAACCATTATCACAGACACCGGCGGAGATTCCGAAGGAAGAGCTGTTTCCGGTCTCCTGCCCGTACAAGTATTTTTGTGTGAGAATCCTTGGATCTCAAGTGGTTCATCCATTTACGAAGATCCCACCATGAATTTTTCTTTTACCTATTGTCGTGATTATGGGGAGGAGGGGACAGACGATGATTTGCCGCGTATCGGCGACAGTGACGGAGATCCCACACAAACGGTTTCGCTCACATCAGACACCATCCTCAAAGAATTGGTGTTTCATGTTGATGGGACTCGCGATGCCATCGGGTTTCGCGTGGTTCAAAATGAATCCTATCTTTCTCCGGAAGATTGGTATGCCGCACAAGAATTCGGAGGATCTCTTTCGCCCACCATGGTGGATGGTTATGAGGCAGGAACCGAGGGGACAACCACCTATGTGCTGGCCGCCAATCAAAGCGGGACAACCATTTATCCGAACATCTATGTTGTTTCTTATAACGAGAATGCTTCGGAAGAGTCGCAAGAAATTTTTAATCGCATTTTGGAAAGTTTGAGTTTTAATGCCAACGAAGATGTCGTCTCAGACATCAATCTTTGTTCGGTGACATCAGGAACGTATGTCCAAAAGACAGACGGAAATTATGTTTCCTGTGCTTGGGATGGAGATTGTCTGGAAACCTGTGCGACACAAGGAGATGGAAGTCAAACCTGTTCGATCACGGGAAATGAGTGTACGAGCGATGCGGACTGCGGTCTTGCCGCAAGCAAGTCGCCTTTTTGCGACGCCAAAAAAGCAAAACTGCGACGAGATACCCAGCGTGTACGTGATGTCGCCGCCATGGAAGAAACTTTGGTAACCTATGGAGAAGAAAATAAACACTGTGAGGTTACAACCGATCAAGCCTGCAGTGCGGACAGTGATTGTCCCGGCACCGAGTCTTGTTTTTCCGAAGTGGCAACCGTGACAACAGGATCTTTCATTCCTTCCTATACCGTAAGCACCTGGCCGTCTTGGAATGCCGGGCTTAGCAATATGATTGGCGAAGCTTTGCCCACCGATCCGGTCAATGATTTTTATAACTGCTCCACCGATGGGTATGATGACGTTTCTTGCTGGAATGGAGATGTGGGATTGTTTATGTGCCCCGCCTTATCTCATGTCTATGCGTATCGATCCGTCGGAGGACTTTCCTACAAACTGTATGCCCAGTTGGAATATAACGGAGGCGCTTGGGCGTATGACATTGATACCGATGCAACCGATCAAGCGACGATTTCTGTCGAGTATGAATCCGGAACGGGAAAGAGTTATTCGGGAACGGTGCAAGATGGATTTGTCGTCGCCTCCACCTTCTGTACGGGAGGAACCTTGGGAACGTCACTCATTTGCGGCGATGGCATTATTGATGGCACAACCGAGGAATGTGAAATCGGAGACACCACAGCCATTCCTTGTGATAGTTCAACAGGTCTTATCAACGCCGCCTGTAAGAGTGATTGCAGCGGATATCAAACCGAAGGTGAAGCGGAATTAGCGGGTGCGGTTTGTTCACCTTATACCTGTGGTAACGGTGTGGTGGAAGGTACCGAGATTTGTGATGACGGCGAAGAAAATGGCACCTATGGTCATTGCGGAGATTTGTGCACCACTTCAGATGGATTTTATTGCGGAGACGGGTATTTGGCCGGTGGAGAACAATGCGATTGTGGAAATACGAGTACGTGGAGCACCGTCATGGGCGCTGGTTCGACAAGTTGGGCCTTGGCGCATTGTGACACCACTCCTGGCAATGTCTCCTCAAATGGCCAATATGTCTCGAGTATTGCTCAAAGTTGTGAGTTTGATTGCACGTATCCCGGACCTTCTTGCGGAGATGGTGTGATCAATGGAAGTGAAGCGTGTGATGGAGATTACGTGGAATGGGAAGGAGCGTTGTGTTCTGATGGTAGCACAGTATGTGAAGATGACAGCGATTGTTCCACAGGAACCTGCGGACCGACAACGGGATTAGCTTGCGGAGAAGATGCCGACGGCTACCAGATGTATCGTTATCGCAGTTGTGGAACGACTTGTGGCTGGGGAACCTGGTCTTCCTGTGTCGCCGGAGATCAACAATGTGGCAACGGCATTTTGGAAGGAGATGAAGTTTGTGATGACGGCAATGACAGTAATAATGACGCCTGTTTGAATACCACCTGCGAACTCAATGTTTGCGGAGACAGTTTTGTCTATACAGGGATCGAATCGTGTGATCGCGGAACAAGTAACGGCTCGGTCTGTTCCGCTTCCTATGACAGTACGTGTCAGTATTGTACGACGACCTGTGAATATATGACGCGCAGTGGATCTTATTGCGGAGACGCTCTCATTAATGGAGATGAATATTGTGATGGGGCAACGACTCCTTATTATTATTTTGATGCGACCCTTCGGGAAATCGGCACTTCTTGTGACGCCTCCGGGGTAGGTGTAAGTGCGAGTGTTTATACCTGTCGAAAAGTGGGAGTTTGTAACGGAGGAGGAGACAATGGAGAATACTGCACGATAAACAATTCTGCTGATGGTTACCATTATGGAGATGATCAAGCCTGCGCGGATGCAGCCGTCTGTGAACCCTTCGTTTGTGCCAGCGATTGTCAAACCTCTTGTCCGTTCACTTACGAATCTTCCTCACTTCAAATTCAAAGTGAAGTTGCGGGATCTAGTCCGCAGTCGTCTTTGGAACTGTACAGTTATCTTTCCGGCGGGACACCGGACAATGCAACCGTGATTTTACCCGGCTGTTCAATCGGACGATCTCTGACCGCGGATATTGATATGAGCGGTGTGGCTCCTCCGGATATGGATATTGTGTTTGTGACGGATTGTTCAGGTTCTATGGGGACGAATATGACAGATGAAGGAGACTACTACATAGATATTGCTTCGGAAGTTTTAAGTACTTCCATTTCTGAATTATTTGACTTCTATGCCGCGGAGCCAAGTTCCACCTTGCAGATAGGGTTGGTTTCTTTTTCCACAGCATTTTCTACGTCAGCCAGTATGGACAGTGCACTTACGGGGGAAGAGGATGAAGATTTTCTTTTATCTATTGCGGCAGGGTATGCGACTTGTGCGGAGGGGGAGGGAAATACACCAACATTTGTAGGCATGGTCGAGGCAGTAAATCTCTTTTATGACTCGTCAGCAGATATAAAGATTATTGTGCTACTTTCAGATGGATTTCCAAACTATCACTATAACAGTGCTCTTGAGGTCGTAAGTTGTTACCCTGATTTCCTCTATACTTATGAAGAAATAGATTATTCAATATTTAAGGCCTGTGTCGTAGAAATCAAAGATTATCTTGAAACATATGCAAGTTCTTATGATATCTATACAGCGACAATCGGTTCCTCAAGTTCTTCTTATGTGGGGTACGCGGCCCACATATCCGATGAAGAATGTACATGGACCGATTCGTTAAGCGTAGATGAATGTACCTTAGGTTCCTATGCATTCTCCGGCACAACCTCCGATGAGATCGAAGCCATGTATGAAGCCGTGATTGATAGTATTCTTGGGGTAAAGATGACATGGATCACCACCAGTATGGGAGCAACAATTACGACGACCGGATCTACGGGCGGAGGACGCAGTATTACCTTGCCGTTTCCGGATGCCTTTGCGTGTGAATCCGATACCTTCACTCTTCCTTTGCGTCTTGAATTCGATGGAGAAGGTACGGTCGAGTTAAGTAATCTTCAACTTCAATATTGTCCGTTAGAATAATGTATGGATCCATTTATTTCTCCTTCACGTGTTGTTTTACCTTGGAAAACCATCGCTCTCATTGGCGGGGCTTTGGTGTTGGGTGTCGGGTGCATTATTGCCGCTGTGATATTAGTGCGAAGCTGGCAGTCCATCGATACTACACAAACATTACTCGATTCAGTGAGTGCATCCATGACGTCGTGTGATGATGCAGTCAATCCCGATGATTGTCGTCAGCAAATTGCCGAGACGCAAGCCCAAGCCACCGGAGAAGCGGTTGTCTGTGATGTTCTGGAAGATAAAGCGCGACAAGATTGCCTCTGGGGCACGGCGCGTGAACGATTGGATCCGGAGTTTTGTGAAGGGATCGCTGATGTGACAGCAAAAGACACTTGTTGGAATGAGATGAACCAACGTCTGGCGACAAAAAATCAAGACATCACGTATTGCAAGCAGATCCGTGACGAACAAAAAGCCGCGGGCTGTGAGCGAGTCATCGTAGAAAAGTTTGTGACTAGCGCAAATTGCGAGGAGTATTATGAGAAAGATGTTTGCGTGGATCGCGCGACGACCGAACAGGCTATCGCGGCGCGCAATCCTGATCTCTGTGCCACGATCGCAGACACATCTCGTAGGGAAGGATGTTTGGAATTGGTGGGGATAGGGGATCGGGATATGGACAATGTGGATGAAGAGACCGAGCGTGCTTATGGAACGAGCGATACGGATAAAGACAGTGATGATGACGGACTCACCGATCAACAAGAAATTTTTGAGTATGAAACCGATCCTATGAAAGCGGACAGTGATGGAGACGGTTATAGCGATGGGCAGGAAGTTGCCGGCGGGTACAATCCTTTGGGTACGGGGAAGCTTTGATCGTGATACAATATCAATACAGTCATTAGAAATTAGTCATTGGAAATTAGAAATTATATTTTATGTTTGACACCATCACTCCTCCGGAGCCTGAAGATGTATTCAAGGATATAGAAGAACCCATCCCTCCTGTTTTAACACCTCCGACCCCATCTTCCGTTCCTGTCATTTCTTCCCCGACCTCACCGCCTTTGTCACCGTCGGTTCCTTCCCCCTCGTCTATGAGCGCAGGGAAGATTGCTCTTTTTATTGCGGGAGCTGTGGTGATCGTAGGGATTGCAGGATTTATTTCTTATTATGTTCTTTCCGCACGTGAACCTGTCGTTCCCGCGATCGTAACTCAAGAACCAGCGGGAGAAACGACCGAACCCGCACAAGAAGAACCGGCCGTGACCGAGCCAGTCGTCGAAGAGCCTCAAGTGGTGGATACGGATAAAGATGGATTAACCGATGAAGAAGAAGCAACGCTTGGGACAAGTCCGCGCAGTGCTGATACAGACCGCGATGAACTTTTCGATTATGAAGAAGTGAATGTGTATCACACCAATCCGTTATCCAAAGACACCGATGGAGACGGGTATGAAGATGGTGTTGAAGTGGAAGGTGGTTATGATCCAAACGGTTCGGGAAAATTATTTGAGCTTCCCAGCGCGCAATAAAAGGCACTATGCCTGATTCCAATCCTCCTGTTATTCAACTTCCTTCCGCCCCCACCAAACCCAAAGAAGATCCTGTGGTTATTTTTACCATGCCCGAAGTCTATCGCCATGGAGCCGCGGTTCCCGCGCATATCCCTGAGTCGCCAAAAAAAGAATTTGTTTCTCCTCCCTCTCCGGTGGTGAAACCTCCCGTTCCTCCTCCCGCCTCCAAGAAACCTCTTCCTGTCGGAGGGAAAAAGAAGGCTTTGATCAATCCTTGGATTTTGATTGCCGGCGGCATTTTTGTGGTGGCACTCGCGATTGCAGGTGGAATTTTATATCTCAATCGTCCTGTTCCTGCGACAGATTCGACAAAAGTTCCTCCCGTGGATACCACTCCTCCTCTTGATACCATACCTCCTGTGACAGTGACACCGGATATTGATGGGACAGATGATGGAGGAGTGCCTCCGGATGTATTTCCAACCGAGGTGATCCCGGGTCAGGATGCGGACAGCGATGGACTGACCAATGTAGAAGAACGGTTGATTTATGGCACGGATCCTATGTTGCCTGATACGGATCGTGATGGATTTTTGGACGGCAACGAGGTTTTTCACGGGTATTCGCCCAATGGTCTGTCACCTTCAACTCTGAGTGAAACTTCCATTGTTCAGGTTTATGTTTGGCAAAAAGGAGGATTGAATATTTTGGTGCCAAACACATGGGAGATAAAAGAAGAGGAAGGAGAGTCTTCGATTTATTTTGGCGCGACCACGGGAGAGACGTTCCGCATGACGAAAGTTTCAGGAACGTTTGATGTGCTGGTGGAGCAAAAAGACGAGGATCAATACACCATGACCACCAAGCAAGGTGATCGCGCGTTGATCACACAAGATCAACAGAGGGTATTTTTTGAAACAGGAACCCAGGTCTATGTGTTGACCTATGACGTGGGAATCAAAGGGACGCTTGATTATTTGCAAACGTTTTACATGATGCTCAACAGCATCCATCCCCTGTGATCGTCTTTGATGTTCAACAGGAATTGTTCAAAGGAGGCAAGCGGCTTTCCTCCGCTTGGCTCGATCGTCTTGCACGTTCGATCGATCAAGAGCTTTCGAAGTCTTTGCAAGGAATGGTGTCGGTTGCTTTTGTATCTTCCCCCCGCATGCGCACATTGACCAAGCAGTATCGAGGGGACGACCATGTCTCGGATATTTTGACGTTTCCTTTCGTGACTCCGCGTCGGTGGAAAACAGGGGAGATGGTGGGCGAAATTCTTCTGTGTTATCCGCAAATAATCAAACAAGCAAAAATAAATAAAATAAACTCTCGCGCGGAAACAGCTTTTCTTCTTGCCCACGGCATTTTGCATCTTCAAGGAAAAACACATTCGACACAAAAAAAATTGGCAGACATGATTCGTCTGCAAAAAGCCATCCTTGCTCGTGCAGGGATGGTGTATCCCGTATGATAGACGTGAAACAATTCTATAAGAGCTTTTGTCACGCGTTGCGCGGCCTATGGACGGTGCTTGGAACCGAGCAAAGTTTTCGTTTGCAAGTTTCTGTCGCCCTTGTGGTTGTGATTGGAGCATGGGAACTTCGCGTTTCTGCCTGGGCTTGGGTCGTTTTGCTTTTGCTTATCGGTGCCGTGCTTGCTTTAGAACTTTTAAACAGTGTGTTTGAACGTATTGTGGACACGTTTCGTCCACGCCTGCATCCGGCGATCAAAGATATGAAGGATATCATGGCGGGGATCGTACTTTTGGTATCCTTCCTTGCCGCCATTATCGGGGGAATTATTTTTTGGCCCTATCTGCTCCCTCTATTTTTACCTACATGAAGTCGGTATACTAGACCTATTGCCTCATAACCTTTCGGCCATTTCAGCGCCAATTTGGCCTGCGACAATTTCAGAGCTCGTCGAAATATAGCAAATATTCCTCCTCGTTCTTCAATTGTCTCGGCGCAAATGGCATCTGAAATGTCTCGAAATTTATGAAGCAACAGGTCTAGTGGGAGTATTAATTGCAAGATATGTCTGAAGATATTTATACAGGTCTCGATATCGGCTCTCACACCATTCGCGTGGTTGTGGGGAAAGCCCTTCCATCCCCTGATGGAAAACAGCAAATACACATGATTGGAGCGGTAGAGTCTCCTTCTTGTGGTATTCATAAAGGAACCATCACCAATTTGGAAGATGCGGTTGCTTCGGTATCCAAAGCACTGGAACAAGCCGAACGTATTACGGGGTTACCTTTACACGGCGCTTGGGTGGGGATTAGCGGCAGTCATATTATTTCTCAAGAAAGTCGGGGAGTCATCGGGGTTGCCCGCCATGATGGGGAGATTCGCGATGAAGATGTGGAACGGGCCATTGAAGCCGCACGGACGGTTGCCACCCCCACAAACTATGAGATTCTTCACGTCATTCCTAAGAGTTTTATTGTAGATGGGCAACACGGGGTTAAAGATCCCGTGGGCATGAATGGGATTCGTTTGGAGGTGGATGCGCTTATTATCCAAGGACTCAGTTCTCAGATCAAAAATTTGACCAAATGTGTCTATCGGACAGGTCTTGATATTGAGGATGTGGTGTTTTCCATTTTGGCCACGGCGGAAAGCGTGGTCACCGATCGTCAAAAAGATTTGGGTGTTTGTGTGGTCAATATCGGGGCCTCCACCACCAGTTTGGTGGTGTTTGAAGAAGGAGATATTTTACACACGGCGGTTCTTCCCATAGGAAGCGATCACATTACTTCGGATATTGCGATCGGACTACGGACCTCCATCGAGGTCGCCGAGCAAGTGAAGCTTCGGTATGCCAATGCCTCGCCTGAGGATGTTTCCAAAAAAGACATGATCAATCTGGCTGAACTTGGGGCGCTCGAAGAAGAAATGGTGGGGCGTCGGTTTGTGTCGGATATTGTGGAAGCTCGTGTGCAGGAAATTTTTGAACATGTGGATCAGGAACTTGAGAAAGCAGGTCGATCGGGCATGCTTCCCTCCGGAGTGATTTTGACCGGTGGAGGATCAAAACTCGCCGGAATTTTAGAAGCAGCCAAACAAACCTTACGTCTTCCTGTTTCACTGGGAATCCCCATCGGAGTGACCTCGGTTATCGATCGGGTCAGTGATCCCGGGATGACAACAGCGATCGGATTGGTGCTTTGGGGAAGACAAATTCGCGGGGAAAGTCATAAGGGCATCGGGGGCATGTTCAAATCCGTAAAGCATTTCAATCGCGCGGGGGAGATGATCAAAAAGATTTTTTCCTCTCTGCGTCCCTAGAATCCAGGAAATTATTTTTTGAGGTAAGTTCTCTATGTGGATAACAAATAGGCGACAAGAGTCGTCTATTTTTGTTTTGATTTAAGCGATCTTTTTTGGGATGAACACTAAAAGTATAAGTTTGTTTGCTTGACAGTCCATAAATGGCGTCAGTACAGTAATGACATCTTACTCCAGAGTTCACGTATAATTTTTTTGAACACAAGACGTGCTCACCCCTCTTTCTATGGCACAAGTCAAACCAGAAATCGAAACATTCGCGAAGATTAAAGTCGTCGGTATCGGCGGCGGCGGCGGCGCCGCGTTAAATCGCATGATCCATGACAATATCAAAGGGGTGGATTTTATTGCGGTCAATACCGATGTCCAAGCACTCAATCAAAATTTATCAAGTAAAAAGATTGTGATTGGGAAAACACTCACACGCGGACTTGGAGCCGGAATGAACCCGGATATCGGTCAGCGTGCGGCTGAAGAAAATCAAAATGAAATTCGCGATGCCATCAATGGCGCGGACATGGTTTTTTTAACGTGCGGATTGGGAGGGGGCACAGGCACAGGTGCCATTCCCGAAGTCGCAAAGATTGCCAAAGATATCGGTGCCCTTACCATCGCTGTGGTGACCAAGCCATTTTCTTTTGAAGGAGCGCAACGTCGTCGTCTTGCGGAGGAGGGATTTGATCGTCTCCTTCAACATGTCGATGCCATTATCACGATTCCAAATGATCGTGTGCTCCAGATTATCGACAAGAAGACCTCTTTGATTCAAGCGTTTACCGTTGTGGATGATGTCTTGCGTCAAGGGGTGCAGGGGATTGCCGAGCTCATTACCGTGCCGGGGCTTATCAATGTCGATTATGCGGATGTCAAAGCCATCATGGAAAACTCCGGTTCAGCCCTGATGGGTATCGGAAAAGCCAGCGGGGATAATCGTGCGGTAGAGGCTGCCAAGCAAGCGATCGCCAGTCCTCTTTTGGAACTCTCGATTGACGGAGCCAAAGGTATTCTCTTTACCATTACAGGCGGGCTTAATTTAGGCATGCATGAAGTCGCGGAAGCGGCCAAGATTATTACCGGTTCTGCCGATGAAGATGCGCGTGTGATCTTTGGCGCGGCGATTGATGAAGATATGGATGAGGAGGTGCGCATCACGGTTGTGGCAACCGGATTTGATAGCCGTGAACGTCGCACGGCCGCTCCCGGAGCGGTGGAAGTGCAAGCGCAAGGAACCTGGACGCCGCCCTCCATGCTTCGTGTCCGTGATGAGGAAGATCGTTCAAAAAAGTCTGTGTATACTCCCAAACCATTTCCTCGTCAGCCCATGTCAAGCATAAAAGAACAACCTATGGCAAAACCGGCTCCTCGACCCATGGCTCCTCCCGCTCAAATGGCTCCCCCTCCACAAGCAGAAGATGAAATTGAAATCCCCGCGTTTATCCGAAAGAAAATGATGTAAGATTTTTCATGAGATCACAAAACATCCCGCCCAAAAAGGCAGGATGTTTTTTATTTCCTATGAGCACCAAAAGGTGATGATCATGGGAAAAAGCTGATCGGCCGCAAGGGCGGATCAGCGCGTACTATCTTTCTTGAGTGTCACAGACGTGATCTGCGACAACACGATAGCATCCGGCAGGATGCTTTGCGTTTCAGTGACCGAGGATGAAGAGGATCTCGGGAAGCTCTTCGACACGGCTTTCAAGAAGGCGTTGAACAGCTACAGTCGCCTCCCGTTCATCCAAAAAGAGTGTGGAAGACAAGATCTGCTGGCAGACCTTGATGGCATCGAGTGCGGGAAATTCGTGGGTCGTCGTCAATTCACCACAAAGAAGGAATCCTTCGACCTTGGTGCCGATGCAGGGATCTGCGGATTTCTTTCCGTTGTCTTCCCTTCGGATGTATCCATGCGGGAAAGGGGCGTGACATTTCGTACAGAGTTCGAAGCGATGGGAAGGAACAAAGTCCGCGGGGATCGGATAGGCGAGCACGCGGGCGAAGACCTCATCCGTGTTCTCGAGAAGACCGGCGGCCCGGACGGCTTGGTCGATTGTTTCCGCCACATCTGCCGAGAACTTCTTTCTTTCCACGGCATTCTTGAGCGCAAGACGAACCTGATCAAGAGACAAGACAAAGAGGGGAGAGCATTCTTCCACGTAGAGGAATCCGTAGGGGAGGTCCAGAGTGGTGAAGAGAGGGGATCGGGTTCCCAGATCAAAAACGGCCATGTGCACCTCTTGAGAAACCGGCACAGTGAACCCCCTCAGTGCTGGTTTTTGTTGCGAGGGGAAACAACCGTCTTTGAAACAAAGAGAGTTATTTCCCCTCACAAAATAAAAAGAACCATTTTTCCTATGAACACCAGAGATTGATGATCATGGGAAGAAGCTGATCGCAGAGAAGTGAGGATCAGCGCGGGAGAAAATTTTCGTTTAAAATTCCAATGCCTCTTTTTGTGTCCAAGATCGTCCGGGGAGACGGCCTGATCGAGCATATCGTACGAATGCTTCCGCATAACGCGTTTCATCTTCAATCAGATCGGAAGAGAGTATTTGCTGACAGATGCGAATGGCATCCAAAACAGATATTTGATCATTTTCAACAAGACTGAAGCAGACGACGATCCCCTCAACCTTTGTGTCAAGACGATAATCAAATTTTTCCCCCCTATCATTTTCTTGACAAATGTATCCGTGGGGAAGAGGGACAGGACATCTTGTGCAGATTTCAAAGCAATAGAGCGGGGTGAAGTCCGCGGGGATCACATAGGCCAGTATACGTTTGAAGATCATGTCCATGGTTTCCAAAAGACCAAACACTTTCAGAACTTCTTCAATTTTTTGTGCTTCTTTTTGGGTTATTCCATGATTCTTGACCGACTCTGCAAGCGCATTTTTTGCTCGAACCAGGCAAAGGGCGAGGAGAGGTTCACACCCGCTTTCATGGAGGTAACCGTAGGGAATGCCTAAAGCGGAGAAAAAAGAAGATTCCGTTTCCGGTTGGAAGTTGATCACAAAACACCTCTTTTTGTGAGGGCATAAGGAAAAGAACAAGGGAATAAGAGCTTGCCGTTTTTTCCTTGTTTTGTCAAAAGAAAGACAAGGCTTATTTGTGCGTTTCATTTGGGAAAACCGTGCCCCATAGGCTATAATAGGCTCATCTTATGCATTGTCCGATTTGTCACTTCATAGACAGTAAAGTCGTAGATTCTCGCATTTCGACCGATGGGGCGAGTGTTCGACGCCGTCGTGAGTGTGAAAAATGCGGGTTTCGGTTTTCCACCTTGGAAGAAGTGGAGCTTTTGGATATCACGGTGGTGAAGCGCGATGGAAGACGGGAAAATTATTCTCGCGAAAAACTTTCCCACGGCATTGCCAAGTCTTTGGAAAAACGTCCGTATACGGATACGGCTTTTGAGCAATTGATCCGCAAAATCGAACGGGATATTCAACGCAAGGAACGTACACAACTGACGAGTAAGGAAATCGGGGAGATCGTCATGAAACATTTGAAGACCTTTGACTCGGTTGCTTATATTCGTTTTGCCTCCGTCTATCGTTCGTTTGAGGATGTGCAAACATTTCAAAAAGAAATTTTATCTCTTGTCCCGAAAAAAATATCCTCACATCGCAAGGGACGGAAAGATAAGAATTAAAAAATTTCTAATATCTCCTGCCTTTGGTGGGATCCGGTCTTCCCCGGGCAATTTCCAACAGTGGAGCCTATCGGCGATATTTGAAGTAGATATCTCAATTCATTCATTGTCCGGCGGAGCCGGATCCGGCTTTGCCGGAGAAATTAGAAATTAGTAATTGGAAATTATTTTCTTATGGAACTTCCAAAACGTTTTGTCCAAACCCTCTTTATTGTGGGGATGTCCCTTTCCGCTGTGATCGGAGCGGTTGTAGGATCGGTTTGCGTTCTGACCTTCACGGGACTTTTACACGCCGATCAATGGTTGTCTTTAGGAAATACCCCCACGATATTATCTCCGGAAGAAGTGGATTCAAAAATTGTGGAATTGATTGAAGAAGAGGGGGCAACCATTGCCGTTGTGGAGCGTGTGGCTCCCTCCGTTGTGAGTATTGTGATCAAAAAAGAACAAGCAGATGTCCAAATTTCGGACGACTTCGGTTTCTACTCTCCTTACGGATTTGAAGTAACTCCAGATGCTTCGGGCGATACCTTGATAGAGGTGGGAGGCGGTACGGGATTTTTTATTACCGCGGATGGATTTATTGTGACCAATCAACATGTGGTTGCCGATCCGGATGCCGTCTACAGCGTGATCACCAATAGTGGACAAGAATTATCCGCCCGGATCGTTGCGACCGATCCTCTTCAAGATATTGCGATTCTCGATGTCGAAGGGGAAGGATATGTTCCGGTTGTTTTAGGAGATTCAAGCATTATTGTTCCCGGCCAAACCGTCATTGCGATCGGCAACAGTCTTTCCGAGTTTGAAAATACCGTGACCAAAGGGGTGATCTCCGGTTTGGATCGTTCGGTCGTTGCCTATGATTATGATGGCTCTGACACGGTCATTCGTCATGCCATTCAAACCGATGCCGCCATCAATCCCGGCAATTCAGGCGGGCCGCTTATCAATCTTTTGGGGGAAGTCGTGGGAGTGAACACTGCGATCAGTTCCGAGGGACAATCCATCGGATTTGCGATCCCGATCAATGATGTCAAAAAAACGGTTTCCGATGTGCAGACGTACGGACACGTGGTCCGTCCTTGGCTTGGGGTGCATTACACCATGCTTAATGCGGAGGTTGCCGCGGAGTTTGAGATCACACAAACCCAAGGAGCATTGGTGATTCGCAGTGAAGAGGGAATAGCGGTTTATGCCAACAGCCCTGCCGGAGATGCCGGACTGCAAGAAGGGGATGTGATTTTATTGTTGAATGGGGAGCTTATCACCGAGGAAAATCCTTTGGGCGATTTGATCTATCAATTCGCTCCGGGTGATCAAATCACCATGAAGGTCTGGAGATCCGGGAGCGAGCGGGAGATCACGATCACATTGGAAGAATATCCAACCGACTTGTAACCTATGATTCCTTTTTCCCCTTCATCTTCAGAATCCTTTCATTCTTCTTCCCAAAGCGGGGAATCTCTTCCTGTCTCCGAAGCTTTTTTGGATTCTTCTTCCCGCACTCGTGATGCTCTGCCGGAACAATATCGCGCTCATTTTGACGAACTACGGAATAATATCTTTGCCTTTTGTGATGAGTTTGGAATTCCAAAAGAAACACTCGGGAGCAAAGAAGCCTTCGGGACAGAACTTGCTTCCAAAAAGATTCCTCCGGCAAGAATGGAGGAAGCAGTTTCCTTGTTTGCACGTCTCGAACATCTGGTCACAAACAGAGAACTGCTCAAGGAAAAACTTCCCGAATATCTGGAAGAAGTAGAACGTCTCTACAACCTCACAGAACAATACACCTTTCAATTTAATTTTCTCAAAAAAGCAGGCATTCTTGATGAGAGAGACACTCTCTTAGGAATAGATGGCAACGACTATCCTATTCCCACCTTGGAACAAATCACTCAAAGACTTTACGAACGCAGGGAAGAACTTTCCACCAAGCGCGATCAAGGCTTTATCAAACTTCTTTTGGTTCCCTTTGGCATGAGTCTTGACGCTCTGCGAGATATTCTTAGACAATTTCTTCTTACGTATAGAGAATCTCATCCCACTGATTTTTATTTGGACACAATTGATTCTCTTTTCATTTCGGGTGACTATATTGAAGCAGATATAAGTGATGACAAAAACATTGTCTATTATCCGAAGTCGTTTGATAGAGATCACCGGGGTCAAACAAAGCTTGAGATTCTTGAAGAACAAGAAAACACTCCGGGATCCACCCCGGGTTGGACGATTCATCTCCTTCAGGCTTCTCAAGACGGCACTCCCGGATTTCGGGTCATTCCAAGACAAGGAAAAGGAAAAACTCAAGGGAAAGAAATTCCACGTCCTGAATTGGAAGCGAAGAAAACGGCGGCAGAATATCTTTCCATTCTCCAACAGGCCCAAGATGATCCGACCTCCCCTTATTTTCAGGAATCCGGGATGACCCCCGAGGATTGGATTCTTGCATTTATGATTCATCTTGAGGTCGCAAAAAAACCATTGGATGACTATGTCAGCGGTGAAAGCATTTCTTACCTTGTAGGAGCTTTTTTCCCTGCACTCTCTTCTCAAGATTACGACAATGTGCCGGACGCATTTTGGAGCAATACAGGGCAGGTGTACTTAGGCCGTGATGAGACGGATAAATCTAATGAGACTATCGGTATCCGCACCTCGGTCGTTGTTTAACATTTTGATTTTTATCTCCCTCATTATTTTTTTATGAAACAAACCAAAATTATTTGCACGATCGGGCCAGCGAGTCATGATCGGGCGCTTTTAACCAAGATGATCCAATCCGGGATGAATGTGGCGCGACTCAATTTATCTCACGGCACACACAAAGATCATCACGAGCTTATCCGTCTTATTCGCGCGGCGGCGCGGGAGGCGGGGGAGATCGTACCGATCATCGGAGATTTGCAAGGACCGAAGATTCGGTTGGGAGACCTTCCCAAAGAAGGAGTGCGATTGCAGGCAGGAAAAGAAATGATTCTCCTGTCTCATACGCAGGCGAAAGATTTGAAAAATGTTTTACCCGTGATGTACGCACGTTTGGCACAGGATGTGAAACCCAAACAGCGTATTTTCATGGATGACGGACTGGTGGAAGTGATCGTCAAAAAAATTGTCGGTGAGCGCGTGTATGTGCAGGTGAAAAATAGCGGCATTGTGACCTCGCACAAAGGATTGAATTTTCCGGACACAAAATTATTGATTTCCCCTTTGACAGAAAAGGATTTGGAAGATGTGCGGTTTATCTTGGAAGAAGGACTTGAGTGGATTGCCTTATCGTTTGTGACAAGGGCACAAGATGTGTCGGCTTTGCGAAAAGACATCAAACGATTGCAAAAAACAGGAGCGGAAACACCGAGGATTATTGTGAAGATTGAAAAAAAAGGGGCGCTCGAACAGTTTGACGCCATTTTGAAAGAAGCCGACGGGATCATTATTGCGCGGGGAGATTTGGGTATGGAGATTCGCGAGGAGGAAGTGCCGGAGTATCAAAAGATGATTGTGGAAAAATGTCGGCTTGCCGGAAAGCCGGTCGTGGTGGCAACGCAAATGCTCAATTCCATGATCGAACATCCTCGGCCCACACGCGCCGAAGTTTCCGATGTGGCCAACGCGGTCTTTGATCATGCCAGCGCGGTCATGCTTTCGGGAGAAAGCGCCAGTGGAAAATATCCTCTCGAGTCTGTCGTGATGATGCAAAAAATTATTGTGGAAGCGGAAGCTTCTCCGTTTGATGATGTGCCGCTTACGGCGAATCGACCGCAAAATTGTGAAGCGAGTATTGCTCACGCGGTCAAAGTGCTTTCTTTGGGCGGACATATTGATGCGGTTTTGGGATCCGCGGATCTCGCGCCGTGGTCGGAAACCATCTTGATGGCTCATCCTGAGATTCCTCTTTTTTTGGCGGCGTCCTCAAAAATACGGATGAGGCAAACGCAATTGGGGTGGGGGGTTGTGCCGTTTTATCTTTCGCCTGTTTCTCAAGAAACGTTTGTCGCGCAGGCGTTGTGTGTCCTCAAAAAAGAAAAGAAAGTGACAAAGGGAATGCGTCTGGCCGTGATCGGAAGCAGACAAGGCGTCGGACTCGAGATTGTGGAAGTTTCATAAACAAAAAGACCACTGGGAAGCCAGTGGTTTTTAGAACGTTTTTCCCAACTTGGAATTCTTGCTGGTATACCCGAGGATCATTTCCGCTTCTTCCATGATGTACTGATAGTAGAACTCTATCAACTCATGGGGGGTCTCGGTTTGAACATAGCAAGCGATGGTTGCGTTGGAGAATTCCGGATATCCGGCTCGGCAGAGTTTATTAGCCGCTTCAAACAGGTAGTAGAGGAAACGCAGGACACTGAGATTTTTGACCTCAGAGATCCACAAAGAGGTGACTCCGTAGGGTGCCACGTTGCCTTGAGGACCGAAATCTCGAAAGAGCACAGAGGCAAGATGCAGACGACGATCGATTTGCGATCCGGGTTGAGACAGACTCTGGGGGGAAGAGAGATCCGGGGAGGTCATGAAGAATTCCGAGGGGAGAGAGGAAGGAAGGAACGATGGGGGCGGACAAGGGGAGAGGATACGGGAGAAAAAAGAGCGTGTCAATCGTCAGGGGAGAAAAAAAATGGTATTCTGAAGGAAGAAAACATTTTTTATGAAAGAAAAAGTTTTGATTATCGCTCGTGATTTTGTGCAAGGAAAATTTTTCATGTTTTCTTGGATGCTTGCGTTTTCGATTGTCATTCCCGCTCTTACGCATTCTCAATATGTGACGGGTTCCATCATAAACGCCCTCCTCATTATGGCGACGATTCTTTTGGGTCCTCTTGAAGCCGTGGCGATCGGACTTATTCCCAGTGCCGTTGCTTTAAGTACTGGTTTGCTTCCGCTCCCTCTGGCTCCCATGGTGCCGTTTATCATGATTGGCAACGCCCTCCTCATTGTGTGCGTTTCTTTTTTACGTTCGAAATCCTATACGCTTGCTGTGGGAGTGGCCGCGTTGGTGAAATTCGCTTTTTTGTATGGCACGGGTCACTCTGATCATGAACCTATTTTTACCCGCAGCACTTGTGACATCGCTTTCTTTGATGATGGGCTATCCGCAATTGATAACAGCGCTTGCCGGAGGAATGATTGCCTATCTTTTTTTGAAAGGCATGCATAAATATGAATGACCTTTTTTCCACGATCAAAGAAGAAGGGTTGGTGGGACGCGGGGGTGCTTGTTATCCCGTGTGGAAAAAATGGGAAGCTGTGCGCCAAGCGCCCGGAGCAAAAAAATACGTGATTTGTAATGCCAGTGAAGGCGAGCCGGGCGTGTTTAAAGATGCCTATATCCTCGAGCGGTTTTCCCAAAAAGTTTTTGAAGGCTTGCGGTTGGTTATGGAGTATGTGGGAACCGGGGAGGCTTTTTTTAATTTCAATCTTTCTTTGTATGAACGTTTCGCCGCTCAAATGGAATATCTCGCGCGTCAGGCGCGCAAGCAAGGAAATACGATCATTTTTTATAAAGAGACGCCCAGTTATATTGGTGGAGAAGAGACGGCACTTTTAAACGCAATCGAAGGCAAGCGCGTTGAACCTCGTTTAAAACCGCCGTATCCTTCGCAAGCGGGATTGTTCGGATGCCCCACGCTTATTCATAATGTGGAAACGCTTTTTGATATCGCTTCGGTTGCCGACGGAACATTTGATCATAATCGGTTTTACAGTATTTCCGAAAATGGAAAGCCTCTTGGTGTTTATCATTTGCCCGATGACTGGACTGTGCGTCAGATTTTGGAAGAAACTTCGTGTGTGCCATCGTATGATTTTTTTGTGCAAGTGGGAGGAAGTGCGAGCGGGGCGGTGTATGGAAGTGATCAGGCGGAAACAAAACGCGTGGGAGGAGCAGGTTCGATTGACATCTATCCACTTGTTACAGATCCGAAAGAACTCTTGCAACGTTGGTTTGATTTTTATGCGCGGGAAAGTTGCGGAAAATGTACGCCGTGCAAAATGGGATCGTACAATCTCTCTTGCCTTTTGAAAGGATCAAAGGAGATTCCTTGGGGTGAAATCATGGAGATCGTGGAGACCATGGAACAGACGTCTTTTTGTGCCTTGGGAGCTTCGATCGCTACCCCGATCAAAACCTATCGTCGTCATATTTTGGGATTGAATACATAGGAGATTTTTAAATGTCATCTTGAGACTGAAATGGTGAGAGGTCTCTTGTAAAACAATTTCCAATGTCTAATTTCCAATTTCTAATGTTGGTGCCTGACGGCGATATCAAAATAGACCCCATTCCTTCATTAGAAATTAGGAATTGGAAATTAAAAATTTCAGAGGTCAGTTCGCTCATATGATATGCAAAAGATGATTTCTTTTTCGATCGACGAGAAGCGTTGTGATTGCCAAGAAGGGCAATCGGTTTTGCAAGTGGCGTTGGATTGTTAGCAGCAATTGATGTTCACACACTATGATCCCAAGAAGCGTTTTGAATAATATGAAAAAGAAATCCCTTCATGATGTTGTAACCTATCCGCGCATGGGTTTTCTCCTCCCCCTTGTTTTTTTATTGTTAGGAACCTGGCATTTTCTTTTTGAAGATGATCCTGATCATCTTTCTCTCACTTCCGCAGGCGGTCATTGCCTATTGGAGGCTACACAGGTGGGAGATATCAAAGCCACACTTGAAGAAAGAGAAAACGGGACAATATCTTTTTTGTTTTCCCCTCTTTGTGCACTCACACCGGAAGGACAAGGGATTTTGACTCAGGTGACATTGCAAACAGTGTTGCCTGAGGAAACAGCTTTTGAACAAGGAACGGTTTTTCGTTTATGGAAATATGAACCAATGTGGATGGCATGGCAACCGCAAAAGGAAGCCTATGAAGAAGGAGGATTTTTTGTGATCTCAAAACCTCTTGTGTCCCAGACGACGTTTTGGGCAGTGGGAACATGGCGGGAGCGAGAAATCACGACGCAAGCGCGTCAATCACTCTCTTCTTTGCTTCAAGCCCCGCCACAGGGGGCGGTGGGATATCGCGCCGCTGTGACGCAAGCAAATGCAGGAGAAGATTTTGTGGTAGTGAACGACGTGTTTGAAGAAGGAGGATGCGGAGGAGAAATGCTTGTGACCTCAAAGACAACGGTCACCAGTTTGGAAGCAACCATCGAGGGAGGAACGGAGCGCGTCGTTGTCCAGTGGTTTTTGAAAGACGGATGTGAAACAGGGCAGCGGTTACATGCGGTCGCACAAGAATAACATCCACTATAAATTTTCCACGGGAATGGCCACAAAAGGCATAAAAAGGATGTAGTCAACCTTTCAATGCACCACCCCCATGAGTTCCTCTGAGACTTCATGGGGTGTTTTATATCCGAGGGATGCTCTGGGTTGATGGTCAAGTTTTTCTTGAACGTCATAGATTTGTTTTG
>Ga0265296_1001052_pt1 | contig 34233 bp, 36 predicted proteins | sample MunlanPumphouse1_FD_189073 | JGI IMG/M metagenome (GOLD analysis project Ga0265296, IMG submission 189073) | Groundwater microbial communities from a municipal landfill in Southern Ontario, Canada - Pumphouse #1 | ecosystem: Environmental > Aquatic > Deep subsurface > Groundwater | place...
AGCCCAAGCGCAGAACCAAACAACATTGTGGAAAGCTTCAACTATTGGGTCAAGGAACAGGTCAATGAGTCAATGGATGACATTGCAAAGGTTCTTTCAAAGATAGCTGGCAATTACGGGACGTAGTTGCTTCACCATTTTGAAATGCTGTACAATTCCATATAGGGCTGTGTCTGAAGCGGCTTTTTTCCCAGCTGTGAAAAGAATTGTTCAGTTATAGTGATGCGCCTGAATTCCGCAATGTTTTTTGCCGCTATATCAAACCTTGTTCTCTCTATCTGGCTCCTGTGCTTTCTTATTGCTTTCAGCTTTTTTTGCATGGCTTTTTCCGAGAATTCAAACGCCGCATTGAATTTTCCGTGCCCGAAAAGGCTCCAGGGCGTTTCATATGCCCACAATTCCACATGCCCGGGCACAGATGCAAGCGCCGTCTTTCTTGAAAGGGCATGCGTTGGGTGCATGTCAAGTGCCTGAGGCATGAACACAATGTCAGGCTTTGCCTTTTTCAGCAAATTCCTAATGCTCCTCATGTCCGCTTCAATTATTTCCTTGCTGTCGTCATAGAATCTGCATTTCAGGAAAACAGGCCTTGTGCCAAGCGCTTTTGCCGCAAGCCTTGTTTCATGTTCCCTTGCCCTTATTCTTTGTTCCCTGTTTTTTTTGCCGTCAATTGCCCTGTGCCCTGTTGTCATTACAGCCTCAATCACTTCATTGTTTTCCGCCAGGGCTGAAACAAGCGCTCCTGCAGATATTGCCGTGTCATCAGGGTGCGGTGAGAAAAACACGATTTTTTTTCTTTTCGGGAGGTTGAATGGAGAGCAAAGCCTCACGTTCCCAATGATAGGCGGCAGCGGGCTTGTTTTGGTAAGCAATGAAGCTGACTCGGTGTCAAGCACAAAAACCGCGTTCCCGTGCTTTTGCAGTATTGAAGCAGGCACTTTTTCGCTTATTTCCCCCTCAAGCGCCTCTTTCACTGCCCTTGCCTTTTTCTTCCCGAAAGCAAGCAGCATTACTTTTTTTGCCTGCATTATAGTCTTGAGCCCTGTGGTTATCGCTTTTTTTGGAACATCCTTTTCCGATGCGAAGAATCTGCGGTTTGCTTTTATTGTTGAATTGCTAAGCTCGGCGACATGTGTTCCTGAAGAAAATGGCGTTCCGGGCTCGTTGAATCCTAGGTGGCCGTTTTCCCCAATGCCAAGCACTGCAAGGTCTATTCCTGTTCTTGCAATCTTTTTCTCATATTCCCTGCAGAACGCCTCGGCATTATCCGGATTTGAGTTCGGGATATGCACATTTGCCTTCTTGATGTCAATTTTGCCGAAGAAGTTTTTCCACATGAAACTATGATAGCTTTCAGGGTTTCCTTTTTTGATTCCCAAATATTCGTCAAGGTTAAAAGTAATTGCCTCTGAAAAGCCCAGCTTTCCCGCTTCAACCATTTCCGCAAGCAGTTCATACAATCTCAATGGCGTGCTTCCGGTCGGCAGCAGCAAAACAGAGTGCCTTTTTTTGCCAATCTGGCTGCAAACAACGCCTGCAGCATGCCTGCTTGCTATATCGCCGTTCTCCGCAACAACAACCTGCATTGAAACCGCAATAATTAAGTTGCAATACTTTAAATTTCTATTAGTGCATTAATCGTTTCCTGGTGTTTTCTTGGACTTTGCAGTAATCGCATCAAGGCAGAACATTGCCGGAATGAACATTGCGTCTTTCCTGCAAAAGCCCCTTCCATCCCATTTGTCCCTGCATTTCATTGAAGAGCACATGTGCTTTGCCACTGGCCTGGAGCGCTTTCAGGGCGATTGCATTGTTTTTGTTTCCTCGCACAAGTCTTCTTCAGGAAAGCCGACCCTTTCAACGCACTGCATTGGCAACTGGTCAAAGGCAGAATTGGGCGGCAAGGACAGAACAATTATCCCGACAAATTCTTTTCTTTTGAAGAATTACCTTCTTGGGCTACAGCGCAAAAAAGAAGCGCTTGGCTTGGAATATGCTGTTTGCCTTGAAGCAACCCACCACGGCCCATTTTCTGAAAGGTCGGTTGTTTTCATTGAATTGGGAAGTGAAGAAAAGCAATGGAATGACAAGAATGCAGCATCCGCCGTTGCCTCTGTTGTAAGGGAAAGCACTTCCATTGAAGGCAATTTCAAAAGCGCAATCGCCTTGGGCGGCGGCCATTACTGCCCTGATTTCACAAAGCTTGTTCTGCGCACAGAATGGGCCCTGGGGCACATTTGCCCTGAGCACGCCCTGCCCTCCTTGGATTCCGAAATGCTGCAAAAGGCAATTGATGCAACATTCCCAAAGCCTGAAGCAATCATCATTGACTGGAAAGGCCTTGGAAAAGAAAAACAGCGCATAGTGGAAATGCTTTCAAAACAGGAATTGCCTGTGCTGAGAGTGCAAAAGCTGCTGCACTAGCCTTGTTTTTTATTCTTTTTCTCCCTGCATTATCCTTATGAACAAAAAGCTTGTTGACAGGGCAAAGCAAAAAATGCGGCTTGTTGATTTGCATGGCAAGGAAACAGGCAAAATTGCCGAACGCTGGGAATGCCACAAGAGCCCGGGAAAAAAGCACCTTGCTTTCATTGTTTTTGTGATAAACAAAAAAAACGAGTTTGCCTTGCATAAAAGGCACGCTTCAAAAATAGGCGCCTCGCTTTTGGACAGCCCTGTTTCGCACATTTTGGCGGAAGAAACCATTGAAGAAGCAGTGCACCGCTGCCTAAAGCACGAATACGGCATTGAAGAAAAGCTGCCTGTTGAGAATTACGGCGGATTTTCCTATAAAAAAGACTATGGTGACGGAACCTGCGAAAACGAATACTGCCTCGTCCTTTCGGTAGAATACAACGGCAAACTTGTGCCAAACCAGCAGGAAATGGAAGGCGGAATAATCCAAATGCCAGTCAAAAAAGCAATCATTGAATCAAAACAGGCACAAGAAACATTCGAAGTCTGGTTCAACCACGCGATTCCAATCTTCGAAAAAAGCAAAAAAGCGAAAAAATATTTACAATAATTCCACGAACTTCCTGTCGCCAAGAAGCCACTCAGTGAACTTTTCAGGATTTTCCCGCATTTCCTGCAGCAGCTCTTTTTTTGAAACCCATTTCCCTTCAATCACTTCTTCCCTCTGCAGCTTTATTCTGCCCTCAAAGCCGCTTTTGAACAGTTCCACAACCTCGTTGTCATCAATGTCGCCTTCCTTAAAACGCGGCCTTCTTCCCCCGATTTTTTCCACCTCAATTGCCTTTAAACCAAGCTCTTCTAGGCAGCCTCTTTTAAACGCTTCCTCAAAGGATTCCCCGGGGTGCAGGTGCTCTGCAACGCTTGCATCCCACTTTCTGGGCGAAATCCTTTTGCCCAAAGCCCTTCTCTGAATGAAAATTCTCCCCTTTGAATCCAGCACAAAGCCATGAATTCCCTTGTGCAGCAGCCCGGTGCTGTGCACAATGCTTCTCTTTTCCAAGCCAACAACTTTGCCGCTTGCATCAATCACTTCAAAGAGCTCTTCCTGCATGTTCACAGCCTTACTTCCGTTCCCTCAACCTTTTTTCCAGTAAGCGCCTTGTAAACGTTTCCTTCCTTTCCGGCATCAAAAATGACTGCTGTTGTTCCCTGCAGCATTTTCCCCAATTTTTCAAGCTTTCCTTTCATGCCGCCTGTTACGTCAATTGCACTGCTGCCTTTGACTTTTTCAATGATTTTTTCAAAGTTGCTTTTGTCAATAAGCGGAATCCTTTTTGCTTTTGAATCTTTTTTTGGGTCTGCGGTGAAAATTCCTGCCACATCAGTTCCCAAAAAGATTTTTTTTGGCTTGAATTCTTTTGCAAGGAAAGCAATAATAGTATCCCCGCTAACAACGCTTGCGTTCAATGATTTGTCCGGCACCATCTGCCCAAAAAGTACAGGCACTTTTCCCAAGGCAAGTGCATTCCCAACCTGCCTTGTTTCAAATTCGGCAATTTTCTTATTGTCTTGAATAACAATCTTGTTTGGGTCAAAGGCAACAGCATCAATTCTCGCTTTTCCCAATGCGGCAACAACCCTAGAATTCAAAAAATTGCAGTCCTTCACTGTCTTTTCATAGCCCTCTTTCTGCTTTTCAGTATGCACGCCATTGTTGATGCCGTATTCCATAACATTAGTGTGCCCGAAAGGGCCGGCGCCATGCACCGCAATCAGCGAGAATTTTTTTTCTTCCATTGCCTGCTTTATTTCAGATGCAATTCTTGCAAGCGCTTTTTCCTTGGCCTCAAAGCGGTTGCCTTCCTTTTCGGTGATAACAGAGCCGCCAAGCTTTATTATGTATAAGTTTTGCATGGTTTGTTCACTGTTTTTCCACGATTCCTTTTTCCGCATCCACTTTTAGCTTGTCGCCTGTTTTTATTTTTTCTATTTCTATGCTGTCAACGCAGGGTATTTCTGAAATGATGCATCCTACTGCCACAATGGTTTCGCATTTCTTGTTTATGATTGCTTTTGGTGCTACGCCATTTTTTTTCAGGTTGTATAGGACATAGCTTCCCACTGTGCTGCCTTTTCCTTCCGGGAAAACAAGTATTTTGTCTGCAATGCTTTTTCCTTCCAGTTCGTGGCCTTTTTCAACTACTATGCCTGTTTTTGGGTCTACTCCGCCGTAGAAGGAAATGCCATCTTTTGTCACAAGTGCTTCTCCTTCCACCCTGCCATTGCAGATTTTTCTTCCCTTCAGAGTAGTCATTTTTATCGCCCCAGCCTCTGGCGCATTCTTATTTTTCTTTTTGTTAGTTTTTGTGCTTTTCTTGTTTGTTGTTTTTGGAGTTTCAAAAAATAATCTTTCACTATTTTATATGCGGCTTTTCCGACTTTTCTGCTTTCAGGCAATGTCAGGCCAGCCCATCGTTTCTCTAGCATTTCCAATATTTCTGCTGGCGTTTTGCCTTTTCTTAGGTAAAATTGAATGTGCCTTTGAATCCCTATCTTGCCAAAAGCGTCAATTTTGTCGGCGTCATAAAGAATTTTTGCGTAAATGCTTGTTCTTGCTTCGTTTGGCGTTGTGTAGTCATGCTTTCCGATTGCATCAAGCACTATCGGTATTTTCTCTGAAGGAAAACCAACTTTCTCAAGAATTGGTCTTGCGAGTTCTGCACTTTTTTCTCCATGAATTTCTAATCCCTGGTGCCTGCCAAGATCGTGCAGGAAAACTGTTGCAACCATTATTTCTTGGTCGCCGTTTAATTTTTTGCACAGCGTCTCGCTTGTTACCCAAACGCGCTTAATGTGATCATTTTTGTGTATTGGGCTGATTGAAGGCGCGGTCTTCATGAACCTATTAAGTTCCTTTGTAAGAACCGGAATCCATTTCTTGTAATTCTCCATTTAGCGTGTCGCCTCTTCAATGCATTTGTCCAAATCACAGAAAATTGTCTTGAAGGAATTCTTGCCCCTGCCGTAAAAGATTGCCTTGGCAGAATTTGTAGCAAGCCCTTTGAACCTTCCTTTAAGTGGCGCAACTGCCATGCAGGTATCGCACGCTATTTTTGCACCGCTTGCCTCAATTTTTTTCACAAATCCTTTTTCCGCAGCCTTGTCCTTTATTTCCCTTGAAACACAAATCCAGAATTCCTTTTTTACTTTTTTTCCTTCAAGAGCCTTTGCAATTGTTTCCATTTCCGCAAGGGAACAATGGGGGCATCCAACAGCAATTATATCGACTTCGCTTGCATCTGTCAAAAATGCCTTTGACTTTGCCAAATCCTGTGCAGCAATTTCTATTCTTTCTTTTGGTTTTACGGTCTTGTTCGGCGTAATGCCCTCAATATGGAATATGGCCGCTCCGGCATATGTTGCTATTGATGCTGAAAAAATCTTCAATGAGTCCTCATCAGCTTTTTTGACGCCTGTTATAAGTGCAATTTTCTTGCCTGCTTTCTCCCCAATAGCGTGCCCAAGCGCACCCCAGTCTGTGAGGGTTTTTAGCGGCGTTTTTACCTCGACAATTACCTGTGCCTGCCTGTTTTTGTCCAAATGCAAATCGAATTCCGGTGTTTTTCCAGTAAGCGCGGAAGCAATTGCGCTTGGGCCGCCTTCCCTGTTTGTGTATGCCCCCAAAACACTGTTTGCAAAGCACACAGCGCTTGATTCGCTCCAGGCAATGTGGTCGCCTTTCTTCGGCCTGTTTCCAATTAAATAGGGCGTGCAGGTGCAGGTTGTCTTTACGCCCATTTTTGAAAATGCCTCAATTACCTTCAATTGCTTTTCCGCAAATTCCGGTGAAATGCCGAGCTTTTGCCATTCCTTCAAATCCATTCCGGCCGGGTTCAGTGTTGTGAAAACCTTGGCCTTGCCGTCTTTTGCCATTTCCTCCAAAAACTCAAGCCCTGCCTCTTCAAGATTGTGGTAGCTCACGCCCGCAATCTGCACGCTTTTCACGTCAATAAGCCTTTCAGCCCCAAAAATGTCTCCAAGTGCCGTGAGGATTTCCATGCTTTTCTTCACGGCATTTCCCTGCTTTCCAGAAAGCATTTCCTGCTCTTCTTTTGTCAGCTTCATTTCTTTCACTTCAAATATTTTTTCAAATCCGCTTTTGGGAATGACACTTTGCCAAAGCTTTTTCCTTTTGTTTCCAATGGCGCTGTGCAGTCAAAGCCGCATTTTGTCGTCAAATGCGTTTCGGCTTCAGCACTTGGGTCAAGGCTGCTTCCTTTTTCCCTGCCTTTCATTACAAAGTCTCGGTCTGCCTGGAATCTGGTGGCAAGCGCCCATTCAACATCCTGGTCGCTGTAAATGTCAATGTCCTTGTCAACAACAAAGATGTGCTTGCAGCTGGTGTGCCCCGCAAATCCCGCTTCTATGGCTTTTTTTCCGTCTTCCTCGCTTTTCTTGTCAATTTTTATGCGCGCATGCAGCCAGCTGCAGCCGCCAGGGCTGACGTTAACGTCAAGGCACTTGACGCCTGCCTCGTTCACTTTTTTGAATATTGTGGGTTCGCGCGGCATTCCCATCAAAATCTTGTGCTCAAGCTTTCCAGGGAGCAAAGCCTGCCAAACCGCGTTTTTCCTGTGCGTTATTTTTGTAACGGTAAAAACAGGCTCCTGCCTCACAACATCCTGGGTTTCTGTCAAATCAACGAACGGGCCTTCGGCGTGCAATTCTTCCAGCGAAATAGTTCCTTCGAGCACGAATTCGCATTCCGCCGGAATTATTGCGTCGAAGGTTCTTGCTTTTGCAACTTTTATCGGCTTCAGGCTGTTCGCAATCTCAAGCTCGTTCCTGCCAATGTCAACAGATGTTGCGGCTGCAACAAGCACTTCTGCGCCGTTTCCAATGCAGACCGCCATTGGCATTTTTTTCTGTTCCTGCAAAAAAGTGTCAAAGTGCCTTTTCTTTACTATCCTTACCGCAAACTTGTTTTTTGAAATCTGCATGCACCTGTGGAAGTCAAGGTTTTGCCCGTATTTCGGGTGTGTTATTGCCACAACGCCGCTTGAAATGTAATTGCCGCCATCATTCCCGCAGTGGAACAAAATCGGCAGCTTGTCAAGGTCAACCTGTTCCATTTCCACTTCCTGGCAAGGCGGATTTTCAACTATTTTTGGCTTTGTCGGATTTTCAATGGCATTTGCAATTGTGGGAATAAGCTCGTTTACCTTGCATCCGAGATAATCCGCAATTGATTGTTTTGTGGGAAAAATGTTTGCAGCAACCCTGAATTCCGATTCTTTTATTTTTTCAAAAATAACCGGCTTGTCCACAAGCTCGTTGATGATTGCGCTTGCCTCAAGCCTTTTTGAAACAGGCTTTTTTATTGCGGTCAAGCCCTTTAAGGATTCCAAATGGCTTCTGAAACTCATTCACTCCCACCTCTTGAATTTCGTGTTTTCTATGCCGAAAACATCCAGTATCTTTCCAATAATAAACGCTTCCAAATCATTAATACTTTTTGGTTTGTGGTAAAAGCCTGGGGAAAGAGGCATTACTATTGCGCCGTAAACCGAAAGATTATACATATTATGCAGGCAACCAGGGCTTAGTGGTGTTTCCCTTATGCACACCACAAGCTTTTTTTTCATCTTGAGCATATTATCTGCTGCCCTTGAAATCAAATTGCTTGAATCCGCATTTGCAATCTCGGAAACTGTTTTCACGGTGGCTGGGCACACGATCATTCCGTCAACCAAAAAGCTGCTGCTTGAAATCGCGGCATCCATTTCCCTGTAGCCATAGCTTTTGGAAGCAAGCTTTTTTACCTCGCTTGCCTTGATGCCTGCCTCTTCCTCTATTAGCTTTTCAGCCCACTCGCTCAAGACTAGGTGCGTTTCAATTTTTGCGCTGCGCAATGCCTTCAGCAGTTCAATGCCATAGTCAACGCCAGAAGCGCCGCAAATCGCAACAATCAGCTTCATTTTGAGCTCCCAATGAGGGTTTTCAGGGTTTTGAATCCTTTTTCTTCAACAGCTTTTGCCACTTTTTCCTGTAGTTCTTTTCCTGGTGTCAAAAACAAAACATAGCCGCCTCTTCCTGTTCCCGTGAGTTTTGCTCCCACTGCGCCCGCTTTTTTTCCGGCTTTGATGGCTTCTTCTATTTCTTTGCAGGAAACGCCTATTTCGCGCAGCAGTTCCTGGTTTTTGTCCATCAGCTTTCCAACTGTTTTCCAGTCCTCTTTTTTTATGGCATCAAATGCGCTTTGGCAGGTTTCCTTGTATTCTCTGAAAATTTTTTCAAACATTTTTTCGTTTGTCTGCTTTTTTTCTTTTACATCTGCGACAACTTTTTTTGTTTCCTGTGTTATGCCTGTGCTTGCAAGCACGATTTCAATCGGCTTTTTTATGGAAAGCCGTTCAATCTTGTTTTTGCCGCCCTGCGGATTTTTTTCAAACAGTATGAATCCGCCGAATGTTGAGCAGGTGTTGTCTATGCCTGAAACCTGGCCTTTGCCTGTTCCGGCTTCTTCGGCTTTGTATACTATTTCGTTTATTTGCTCGTCGTTCAATCCAAGGTCAAGCATTTCGTTGAGTGCTCTTGCAATTGAGGATGCAAGGGCTGCGCTTGCTCCAATGCCTGAATTGCATTCAAGGTTTCCGGAAAGCGTTATTTTTATGGAATTTCTTTCCTTGTTTATTTTGAAGTGTTCAAGCAATGCGTCAATCTGGTTTTGGATTTCTTCTTTTTTCTTTTCCTTGTAGCCAGGAATTTCAGGCCTGTTGTCAATGAATTCGAATTTTTTTGCCTTTTCAACTTTTGCAATTGTTGTGTTTTCAATTGCAGAGGCGATTCCGGGCAATCCATAAACCACGAAGTGCTCTCCGAAAAGAATGGTTTTTCCGAATCCTTTGCCTTCTCCCATTAAAACGCCTGAATTATTTGTCCTGCAAAAAATTAAATAACGGTTTTGCTATTCCCTTATTTTGAATTTATACCCGTATGCAATCGGCCCTTCGGGGTCTATGTCCGAGATTTTTCTGAAGACTTTTTCCACGCGCGCGCCGATTTTTATTTTTTCTTTTTCCGAGTCAACGATTTGCGAGAGCAGTTTTGTGCCGTTTTCCAGTTCTATTATTGCAATGAAGTAAGGGGTTTCGTGCTCAAAGCCTGCCGGGCCCGAGAATACTTCTGTGAATGAAATGATTTTGCCTGTTTTTGGCATTTTTTGCGGCACTAATTTTCCTCTGCGCCTGCATTTTGGGCAAACCTGCCTTGCCGGGAAATAGGCTGTTTTGCAGTTTTCACAGTAGTTGCCGTCAAGATCATAACGTTCGCCGAATTTTCTCCAGATTAACGGCAAGGAGTCTGAAGGCATTATTTTTTCCCCTCCAGTGCCCTGAAAATGTGGATTGTGCAGGTTGCTCCGCTTCCACCCACATTGTGTGCCAGGCCTATTTTTGCGTCCTTTATTTGCCTTTTCTCTGCCTTGCCCTGAAGCTGCAGGCACAATTCAACTGCCTGCGCAATGCCTGTTGCGCCCACCGGATGCCCTTTGCCTTTTAGGCCGCCAGAAGTGTTGATTGGGATTTCGCCGTCAAGGGCTGTTTTGCCCTGCTCAGTGAATTTTCCGCCCTGGCCTTTTTCGCAGAATCCAAGCGCCTCTATTGCAAATATTTCCGCTATTGTAAAGCAGTCGTGCACTTCGGCAAAATCAATGTCTTTTGCGGTTAAGCCTGTTTTTTCAAATGCTTTTTTTGCCGCTACCTTTGCCGCCATTGTTTCCGTAAGGCTTTTTCTTCCGGCAAGGGACAGTGAGTCCGAGGCCTGTTCCGCGGCAATGATTTCAATCGGTTGTTCGCAAATCTTCCTTGCCTTTTCTGTTTCGCAGAGGATGACTGCTGCCGCGCCGTCTGTAATCGGGGCGCAGTCCAAAAGCTTTAATGGCGAGGCAACGTAACCTGATTCCATAACATCCTGCACTGTGATTTCCCTGTGGAACTGCGCTTTTGGGTTGAACATTGCGTTGTGGTGGTTTTTTACCGCAACCTGGGCCATCTGCTCTTCGGTTGTCCCGAATTCTTCCATGTGCTTTCTTGCCATCAGTGCGTACAACGCCGGGAATGATGCGCCGTGGAACAGTTCTGTTTCCTGGTCTCCGGCCCCTCCCAGGGCTATTGCCGCCTGGTCTGTCCCGACATCGGTCATTTTTTCTATTCCTCCAACTGCAACGACATCATGTTCCCCTGATTTTATTGCCATGTATCCGGTCCTTAGTGCGGTTCCTCCCGAGGCGCAGGCGTTTTCAACGCGCGTTGCCGGAATAGGGGTAAGGCCGAGCTGGTCGGCAATCAGCGCGCCTATGTGCTCCTGCCCTACGAACCTGCCTGATGCCATGCTTCCGCCGTAAAGCGCTTCAATAGCCTTTCCTTCAATTTTGGCATTCATCATTGCCTCTATCCCAGCTTCCGCTATGAGCTGCCTGAAGCTTTTGCACCAGTGCTCGGCGAATTGCGTGCATCCAAAGCCAATTATTGAAACGCTTCTCATTTTGCCGTTCTCCATGGGATTCCATTTGCTCTTGCATATCCTTTTGTATGTCTTATTGCCACCCTAATTATTTCTTTGGGATCTTCCCCTTTTGCTACAGGGTGTTGTTCCAAATACCTATTATAGACCTTAAGCAGCCTTGGTTCGCTTTCTATCACTATTTTGTCCACGACCCCTCTATTGACTAAGTTTATTTTCAATCTTACCTTACCACTGGCTAGCAATTTTTGCATTCCCGGTGTTAATCTTGCCGCATTAAGAGGCAGTCCTTCGCCCAATGGTTCCCCCTGGGGCCGCATGATTTTTCTTCGCGTTTTTCTCATTTTTTTCACCTCACATTGTTTTCAGTTTTTTCCTGAATTTGACGTATTCGGCATAATCAATGTATTTTTTTTCTTCAAACATTTCAAGCACTGTTTTCTTCGGCCTTTTCCTTTCAATGTTTTCTGTGGCAGTCATCACAAATGCGTCGCTTCCTGCGCCTGAGCCATAGCTCACGGCGAGAATCCTGTCGCCTGCCTCTGCCTTGTCAAGCACGCTTGCCAGCCCAATCATCATGCTGGCCGAGTAAGTGTTCCCGATCAGCGGCGTTGTCATTCCTTGCTCTATTTGCCCTTTTTCAAAGCCGAGCATTTGGGCAACCTTTACGGGAAATTTTCCGTTTGGCTGGTGGAACACGGCAAAATCAAAGTCTTCAGGCTTTGTGCCTGTTTTTTTCATTATTCCTTCCGCAGCGCCCATGACATGCTTGAAGTAAGCCGGTTCTCCAGTGAACCTGCCTGCGTGCCTTGGGAATTCGGCGTGCTGTCTTCTCCAGAAATCCGGGGTGTCTGTTGTGTAACTGTAGGTTTCTTCTATTTCCACTATGACTTCTTCTTTTTTCTTTCCCATCAGGTATGCAGCGCCGCCTGAGCCCGCGGTGAATTCAAGCGAATCATTGGGCCTTCCCTGTGCAGTATCCGAGCCGATTGCCAGGCCGTATTCAATCCATCCAGGCATCGGGCTTTCCACAAGCGCAAGGCACATCTGCATTCCTGCTGTTCCTGCCTTGCAGGCAAATTGCAAATCCGCCGCAGTGAGCTCGGGGCTTGCGCCTATCGCATCAGCCACAATGGAGGCAGTTGGCTTTACCGCATAAGGGTGTGATTCGGAGCCAACGTATAAGGCGCCAATGTTTTTTGCTTCAATGCCCGCGTGTTTCACGGCCCTTCTTGCGGCTTCAACTGCCATTGTGCAGCTATCTTCGTCAAAGCCCGCAACAGCCTTTTCTTTTACGTCAAGCCCTTCCGCCGTTGCCTTTCCGTCTTTTTTCCAGACCCTTGCAATTTCCTCAACCGTTATCCTGTACAGGGGAATATATACGCCGTAGCCAATAATTCCAACCATTGATATCACTTTTCCCCAAACTCCTTTAAAAGCTCTTTTGCCCTGTCAACCCTCACATTCCTTTCCGAAGCCATTTTTTCCGCAATTTCATCAATTTCTTTGCCTTTTGCCCCTGCCATTACCGCAATGTTTTTTGCATGCAGGCGCATGTGCCCTTTTTGTATGCCTTCTGTTGCCAATGCCCTCAATGCCGCAAAATTTTGCGCCAATCCGACAGCTGCCATTATTTCCGCAAGCTCTGAAGCAGTTTTGATGCCCAAAATTTTCACCGCAATTTTTGCCACAGGGCTTGTTTTCACTGCGCCGCCCACCAGGCCCACGGCAATCGGCATTTCTATTTCGCCGACAAGGTTTCCTTCCCTGTCCTTGCTGTAGCTTGTAAGCGCGGTGTATTTTCCTTTGAGGGATGCAAATGCGTGCGCACCTGCCTCCAATGCCCTGAAATCCTGCCCTGTTGCAATTGCCACTGCGTCAATGCCGTTCATTATGCCCTTGTTGTGGGTGCAGGCCCTGAATGCGTCATTTGCGGCAAAATGGTAAGCGTCAAGGATGTGCTCTATTATTTCTTCGCCTTTCAAAGCCCCTTCCTTAAAGCTTTCCTCAAGCGCCTTTTTTGAAAATGTCGCCTTTGCCTTTACTGTGCGATAAACGGCAAGGTTTGATATTATCCTAAGCCTTGCCTCTCCCCCTGAGAGCTTTTCAAGCTCTGGTGCAATTGTTTCGCACATTGTGTTAACCGCGTTTGCGCCCATGGCGTCTTTTACATCAACAAGCAGATGCACTATGACCATTTTTCCCCTTTTGGTTTCAATCGCCCTGCTTTCAATCTTTTTTGCCCCGCCGCCGAATTTCACGAGAACAGGGTCTGCCTGATTTGCCAAATCAACGAGCCTTCCTGCGTTCCTTTCAATTTCCTTCACTGCCCTTTTCGCTTCCTTCAAATGGACAAGCTGTACCTGCCCGACCATTATTGGCGGCGTTGCCTCTGCGGAAAAGCCGCCTTTTTCCCTTGCTATTCCCGCAGCCTTTGAGGCCGCGGCCACAACGCTTGGCTCCTCCAGCGCCATTGGCACAAGGCAATCTTTTCCATTGACCCTGAAATTGGTTGCAATGCCCAATGGCAGCTGCTGTGTTGAAACAACGTTTTCAACCATCCTGTTCGCAGTTTCAAAATCCATTGCGCCGAATTTTTTAAGCAGTTCAATTTCGGCTTCATCAAGCTTTGCAAATTCCCTGACAATGGACAGCCTTTCCTCAAGGCTTTTTTTGTAGAACCCTGAAATTTCGCTTGAACCCATCAATGTCCCATTCCTTGTTTTTCTTCAGGAAGCTTACAAAATTAGGCTGGCGCCATATTTAAAGGTTTTGGTTATTGTCCAACCTTATTTCGTTGATTGACGGCATTGTTGGGTTTTCTCCAACCCTAGGGCATTTGGCATTTACAAGTTTCTCACAATTATTTTCTTCTATCAGGTGCTTTGACAGGCCTTATGACCCCTTTTCCTCTGCCGCTTGTATCCTGGAAAGCTTCAGGTTTTCCTCCCTTTTCCAGCCATTCCCGCTCCGCAGCCTGAATGCCTCTTCTTCTCGCGGCAATCTTTTTGATTGTTTGCCTTTCCTCTTCTTTCTGGGGGTTAAGGCTTTCCTGTTCAAAAGCCTTCTCAAATCCATTCTTCTTGGAGCCATAACAATAAATTATGTATACATCTCTTTTAAAACATGCAGTTAAATTCCCTTCTTCAGGCCCTTACTCCGTGCAACTCCAGGTCTTTTTTGAGCTTTTCAAGGTCTTTGAACAGGATGAAATGAATGCCGAGCTCCTTGCATGGCCTGAGGTTTTCCTGCGTATCATCAACCATTATTGCCTCTTCGGCCGAAACGCCAAGCTTTTTCAGTGCAAGTTCAAAGAATGCCTTGTCTGGCTTTACCATCCTTTCCCTATGGCTGTACAAAATGACCGGAAAAACCTTTTGCAGGGCATCGCCGTATTTTTCCTCAAAGCTCATTTCGCTGTTTGAAAGAATTGCAATAGCATACCTTTTGCCGAGCTTTTTGGCAAAATCAAGCATTTCTTTGTCCATCTGCCAGTTTGCAAGCCACATCTTCATAAGCGGAATGAACTCATGGTCAAACATTTTTTTGCCAAAAACGCGCTCAAATGCAGGCCTCAGGCTGCTTGTCCCCATGTTGAGCTTGCGGTCAAAACAGCATTCATCTCCTTCTTTTGCCTTGGCCCCAAGAAGCTTTTCACCGTCTTTTATGAATTTCATTGTTTTTCCCTTGAGTAACACGCCGCCCAAGTCAAATAGCACCGCCTTTATCACCGAATCACCCCTTTTAAGATTTTATTCAAAGGCAAGTTTTTTTAAACAACGCCTGGCCTGAGGCTTTCATTGTTTTTTAAAGTTGTCGTTTATGTGCCCAAACAGCCTTGGGTTTTTTTCTTTTGCCAGCTCTATCATCTTGCTTGCTATCTTCCTGTATCCCTTGTCGCCTTCGCCGCCGGTCCTCAATTCCGCCAAAACCGTTAACTGCCTTGCGCCCATGCAGAGCAAATACCTTTTTTTGTTTCCCTGTGCCGCAACTGTTTTTGAAAGCGCTCCGCCATGCTTCTGGTAAACCTTTTCAATCAATTCACTAGTTTTTTCCATTGCATTCCTATAATCCTTTTCAATCGGGTTTTCTTTTATCAGTTCCGGAATCGCATACCCTGATTTGCCCCTCATTGGCTGGTGGAAGCGCAGGTTCATCCTGTTCCTTTTGAAGTCTTTCCATAATGCCCAGGGGCTTTCAATTTCAAAAACAATCGGCCTGGTTTCAAACGCCCTGGTTGGATTTGCCTTGTTCTGCCTGCCAACTGTTGCGGCATTGAGTATTTCTTCCTTTTCCCTTTCCGAAAAATCATTCACTTTATTGAGCACTTCTTCAAGCGTAACATTGCAGTAAGGGTAAAGAATCTGCGCCAAAACAAGCTGTTCCGTTGGCAAATCCAGAAACATTTTCACGTCCTCTTTTGCCGCGGAAAATTTTTTTCCAAAAACCTGTTCAGCCATTGCAGTGAGCCTTTTTTCCCTTTCCATTGCCGCCTGGTCAGCCTTCAAATCCCTGAAATATTCCGGCATTATCCTGCTTGCTTCGGCAATGCAGGCTTTTGCATATTCCTGCACAAAGCTGTCTTCCTGGCCAAGCAGCTTTCTAAAATGTTCTATCACAGCCCTTGTGTTTCCGCCAAGGACAATTGAGGTGTGGCATGCCATCGGAATCAGGAAACGCAATGAATCCAATACTGAAACCTTTTCAGGCAAATCGCCTTTTTCCCTTTGCTGCTGCAGCCTTTGCATCAGCAAATCAAAGCCGTTTTCATACAATTGCAAATTCCTTGAAATGACCCCTTTTGCTTCACTTGCAAACTCTGTTTTCATCAGAGCCGGATCCCAGTAAACCCTGTCAATGCCGAATTTTTTTGCATACCTTGTTGAAAACTCCATTGTTGTCATCGGAAAATAAAAGTCCTGCTGAATTTCAGTTGCAAAAATGGGGTTTTCCTCTGAAACAAAGAAAATGGAACTGCCCTCAGCAGCGCTTTTGTGGCCAAATTCAAAAAAAATCTGGGCATTTTTCTCCGCTGAAAAATCATTCTGGGGCTTTATTGCCCTTTCAATTTTTGCCCCTTCTTCAACAGCCTTTGCAACTCCCTCAAGGCAGCCTTTTTCCCGCAGCATTTTTACGAAACGCTGCCTCATTTCCGGAAACCTGCTTACCCCCATGTAAAAATAGCTTTGCACAGCAGGCGGCATGTTTTTCAGGGCAAAAACCGGCTTGTCTGAATTTGTGAAAAAGTGTTCCAGAATTGCTCGCTCTGCTTCCATTCAATGAATTAATTGTTGGAATGTTTTTAAATAAGGTGAGCAAATGGCACTGGATGAACAAGTGCAATTTAAAGCATTTATTCTTACATTCTTTTTATGTTGAGGCACGCCAGAACCAGTGTAACCCTTGCAAGAAGGTACTGGCTGGATAAGCGGCAAAAAAACAGAGGCGCTGTTCCAACTTATCTTCACTACAAAAGGGAGCTGGTCCCTGTCAAGGAAAGGGCTGCTTTGCTTAACCTGCTGCAGGAGAGGCTTGCAGAACCGCGTTTTTTTGAAACTCTTCCTTATTTGTCAAGCTCGTACAAAGTAAGATGGTTTGATTTCAACGGCTATAAAGTGGTCATTAAATTAGTGCCTAATGAGCGGCAGGGGCTTGATTTTAAACGGTTGAGGGGCGATTTTCTAGCCCACCAAAGGGCTGTCCGCCGTGGCTTAATTAAGCCGCAGCATTACACTTTGCGCTCTCCAAGGGTTTATGGCGTTGTTGGGCATTTTTTGGTAATGGAATACGTAACGCCCCTTTTGGACCAATGGCGGCTTGGGCCTAAAATTAATATAGTTAAAGACGAACTTAAAACAAATTTTTTGGTGTTGCAAAAAAGGAACTTGGTCGGGCACTACGCGCCACAATCATCTGATCTTATTCCGGCAGGCAGCACAAATCCTTCAAATCCCAAGGAAAGCAAGTTGGTTGTTTTTCTCCCTTATGACTATGTTTAATACCTTGCCTGTTTTTCCATTACTTTTAAAACCCTTTTCTTGGTGGAAATAATTAACAGCCTTTTTCTGAACCTCATAGGCTCAGAAAAAGCCTGGGGAAAGAAACCTTTGGTAAGAGCAATTTTGAGCCATTAATGGTCTCTTTTTGCGGTTTTAAGCAACTCTAGGGGGAAATGACTTGAGCGAGAAAGGATTTGTTTATTCGTTTGAAGAGGTAAAGAATGCCAACAGCGAGAAAATGATTTTTTTGCTGGGAAACAAGGGGGCGCAGCTTGCGGAAATGACTTCTTCAGGCCTGCCTGTTCCGCCCGGCTTTACGATTACAACCGAGGCCTGCAATGATTTCTACAGGCTGGGCAAGAAATGGCCTGCAGGGCTTGAAGGGCAGGTTCGGGAAAAGCTTGAAAGGCTTGAAAAAAAGCAGGGCAAAAAGCTCGGCGGCAAGGAAAACCCGCTTTTTGTTTCAGTGCGCTCAGGCTCTTATGTTTCAATGCCCGGCATGATGGACACTGTTTTGAACCTTGGGATGAACGATGAAACTGTTCTTGCTTTTGTCAGGAAAACCGGCAATGAGAGGGCTGCCTGGGATTCTTACAGGCGCTTTATCACAATGTTCGGCGATGTTGTAATGAACGTAAAGCACGCCTTGTTTGAAAAAATTTTGGATAATGCAAAGGAAACAAAGGGTGTAAAGTTTGATACAGAGCTTGATGCGGATGATTTGAAGGCGCTGATTCCGCTGTACAAGGCGCTTGTGAAAAAGGAAGCGGGAAAGGATTTTCCGCAGGAGCCCTGGCAGCAGCTCAGGATGGCGATTGACGCGGTTTTCAACAGCTGGAACTGCCCGAGGGCAATTTCTTACAGGCGCATCAACAGCCTCAGGAACGATGCTGGCACAGGCGTAAACGTGCAGGCAATGGTTTTCGGAAACATGGGTGATACATCCGGAACAGGGGTTTCTTTCACAAGGAATCCGGCAACCGGAAAAAAAGAGCATTATGGCGAGTTCCTGATAAATGCGCAGGGCGAGGACGTTGTTGCAGGCATAAGGACGCCGAAGCCGATTGACGAGCTCAGGGGCATTTTGCCCGACATTTATGCCGAGCTTTTGAAGGTTTATGACAAGCTTGAAAAGCACTACAAGGACCTGCAGGACTTTGAGTTCACAATTGAAAGCAGGAAGCTTTACCTTCTTCAGACAAGGAACGGAAAAAGGACTGCGCAGGCGGCAGTGAAGATTGCAGTTGAGATGGAAAAAGAGGGCCTTATTTCAAAAGAGGACGCGGTGATGAAAGTTAAGCCGGAGCAGCTTGACCAGTTGTTGCACAAGCAGCTTGACCAGGTTGCGGTAAAAAAAGCGAATGTCCTCACAAAAGGATTGCCTGCCTCTCCAGGCGCCGCCGTTGGAAAGGTCGTTTTCACAGCCGAAAAGGCAAAGGAAATGTGGGAAGCGGACAATTCTGAAAAGCTCATCCTTGTCAGGGCAGAGACAAGCCCTGAGGACATTGAAGGAATGCATGTTGCGCAGGGCATTTTGACTGCAAGGGGCGGAATGACATCTCACGCGGCAGTTGTGGCAAGAGGAATGGGAAAATGCTGCGTCGCAGGTGCGGGCGACATTTCCGTGAATGAAAAAGCCGGCTTTTTCACAATCAAGGATGCCACGGTAAGCGAGGGCGACTTTATTTCGCTTGACGGCGGAACAGGAGAGGTCTTTGAAGGCCAGATTCCTTTGGTTGAGCCGGCGGTCCACGGCGATTTCGCAATCCTGATGTCCTGGGCTGACTCTTTCAGGAAACTCAAGGTCAAAACAAACGCCGACACTCCAAAGGATGCGAAAATCGCAAGGGGCTTTGGCGCAGAAGGAATTGGCCTTGTGAGGACAGAGCACATGTTCTTTGAAGGCGACAGGATAAAGGCCGTCAGGGAAATGATTCTTTCCGAGAACCTTGAAGGCAGAAAAAGGGCTTTGGGCAAGCTTTTGCCCTACCAGAAAGAGGATTTTGCCGGAATCTTTGAGGCAATGGACAAGCTTCCTGTCGTGATTAGGCTTTTGGACCCGCCTTTGCACGAGTTCCTGCCAAAAGAGGAAAAGGACATGCAAGAGCTTGCGGAAGAAATGGGCTTTAATCTGGCAAAAGTGAAGCAGATAACAGAATCATTGCACGAGTTCAACCCAATGCTTGGCTTCAGGGGCTGCAGGCTCGGAATGGTTTTTCCCGAAATAAATGCAATGCAGGCAAAAGCCATTTTTGAAGCAGCCTTGGAAGTCAAGGAAAACGGCATAAAGCCATTGCCCTGGATTGAGGTTCCATTGGTCGGCGATGTCAAGGAATTCCTGCGCATCAAGGAAATAATTGAAAAGGCGGCCGAGGAAACAGGAGCCAAGGGCAAGGTTGAATACAAAATCGGCACAATGATTGAGGTGCCGAGGGCAGCCCTTACAGCGGACATTATTGCAAAGGAAGCTGATTTCCTTTCGTTTGGCACAAATGACCTGACTCAGATGACCTGCGGCTTTTCCCGCGATGACGCGGCAAAATTCCTCAAGCCATACGTGGAACAAGGAATCTACGAAAGGGATCCGTTCCAAAGCATTGACCAGGAAGGCGTCGGCCTGCTGATGAAATTGTGCGTTGAAAAGGCAAGAAAGGTTAACCCAAAGATAGAAATTGGAATCTGCGGAGAGCACGGCGGAGAGCCAAAAAGCGTTGAGTTCTGCCACAACATAGGGCTGAACGACGTTTCCTGCTCGCCTTACAGGGTTCCGATAGCAAGGCTTGCCGCGGCACAGGCCGCGATAAAGGAAAAACAGGCAAAAGAAAAGGAAACAAAGGCAGTTAAAAAGAAGAAAAAATAATTTTCAGAAGAAGGGGTTTTTTGCCCCTTCAATTCCTTTTTTTTATTTCAACCCAAGCGTCAGCCCTCGTTTTTTTCGCACTTGTCGGCGTACTCGCAGTACCTGCAGAGCCACTGCTTTTTTGAGTCCTTTTTGGCTTCGTCCATTGGCAGCAGTTTTGAGGAAAGCAGCGTGTGCAATTGCCCGAACCTTTCCATTATCTGCCCCACTTTTCCTTCATCGTATTCCACGGTGAACTGCTTGCTTTGCAGGTTGCCCTTGTCAACATACAAAACAATGCCGTTGTGTATTCCAGTGGCATGCATGTACAATTGCAATTGCATCACATGGCTCTCATTGGCTTCCTTGACATACTCAAGGCCTTTTGTGGATTTCACCTCAACCACAATGGTTTTTCCGCTTGCCTTCACAAGGACAAGGTCGTCAACCCTGCCGCTGATTGTAAAATCAGGCATTTCAATCTTGAGCGGGAACTCGCTTTGAAGCAATTGCACATCCTTGTTTTTTTCGCTTTGAAGCACCCTGACCACAAAATCATGCAGCATGTTTCCCATTTCAAAAATCTTCAAAAGCTCGGGCTGTATTTCCTTGGGGTAAAAATAGCTGTACCAAACCTTGCGCATGCAGCCCCCTATCTCGCTTGGGTAATAGCGCCCAATGGTTTTCCTGTAGCCGCTTTCCCTTTCAATATGGCGCGTGACCATTTCGTTGAAGTCAAACATTTTGCTTACCTACAAAAACCTGCTTGGAAGGTTTTTTAATGCTCTACTGGGCGGCTTTCCGTTGATTCCAATGCTTTAGGCATCTGAAGTCCAAACCGCCTTTTTTCAGCTTCTATGGCAGCCAACACGCGGTAAGCTGCTCTTAGGCCATCGTACGGTTCAACAATTGCAAGAATACGCCTTATGTGGCCGTCCGCCAATTCGGGTTTTTCCGCTATTTCTGCGGCAAGCCGAAAGTTTTTTGCAGCCTCCCTAAGCGCTTCCATCTGTCCGATAAGGCCAGTCAGGCTTTTTTCAGCCAAGTCCAAAGAAGCACGTTCCGGTATGCGCTTATTCTGCCTAAATTCATAAATAACACTTGCTGCAATTCTCAACGTATTTTTTCCGCCTGCTTTAACGTTAAGCCTATGCGCTGCCCAAAGTTTCCTCAGCTTTTTTTTCGCCGCTACCGCAACTTGTTCTCTTGTATGGTGCCTTCTCCTGGCTTCGACAGCCAACTTTCTCCTGGCTTTTTTAGCCATACATCAAAAATAGGCGAATCTGCCTTTAAATTCTTTCATTTGCCTTGGAAGCGCTTTACTGGAAAAGCTTTTGGCTTTTGGGAAATTGCCCCTTTCCCCCTGATTGCATTGTTTTAAATCCCTTTTACCCCTTTATTTATTTGAAATGAACTTTTTTAGCATTCTCCGCAGGCTTTTCGGAAAAGGCAGGCCAAAAGAGGCCGTAATTGAAACAGCCAAGGCAGCCGTTTTTCTTGAAAAAGAGCTTGCCCCAAAGAAAAAGCAGCTGCTTGAAGAGGCCGCCAAAAGGCTTGCGGAAATAAGGCACCTTTTGCGTGAAACAAGAGCCTCTTTGAAGCATCTTGATGATGCCGAGCTTGCGGCAAGAAGCGGCCGCATTGACCGCATTGTTTCAACCGCAAAATCAAACGCATTGAAGCAGCTTTTTCCATTGCTTGAAAAGCTTAGCCCTCCGAACACAGAGGACCTCGGCGAAATAAGGGCTTATTGCAGCGAGTCAATAATTGCGCTGCAGCAAGCAGGCACTTTCGGCAAGAATGTGGCTTATGCAGGCATTTCCTTCAGGGATGAAATGAAGGTTGTGGGCGAAAGCATTAAGCAGGTCAGCACGGCATTCATCGCCCTGAACAAGGCTTTTGAGGAAAACAAGGCCGTGTTTTCGCAGGCATTGCTTGGCGAACAGCTTGCCTTGCTTGAGGAAAGCCGGCAAAGGGTTTCGCTTGCAAGGGAGCGCATTCAGGTCCTTGAAAAAAAGGCGGGGGAATTGTCGGCAAAAAAAAGCCGCATTGAATCGGATTTGGAGGCCCTGAGGCAAGGCAAGGATTTTGCAAACATAAATTCCCTCAGCGAAAAAAAAGCCGGGCTTTTCAGGGAAAAGCAGGCGGCAAGAACTGAGCTTTTGGACATTTTTGCAAAGGTTGAAAAGCCGCTGCACAGGCTTGACAAGGCGGTTGCGGTCGGAAAGGTTTTTTTGCCTGAGTCAGAAGCGCATTTTCTAAGGCAGCTTTTGCTCAACCCGGTGCAGGCGCTTCGCCTTGACCCCACCGCCAAACAGCTGAAAAAAGTGCTGCTTGAGACAAAAAAAGCAATTGAGTCTGGTTTCATAGACCTGAAGCCCAAGGAAAGGGAAAAAAAGGTTGCAGTGCTTGAAGAGTTGCTGGTGTTTGACTTTTTCTCCGAGTCCTTCTGGAAATTAAACAAGATTGATGCCGAGCTTTTGTCCATTGAAAGGCAGCTTGGCGACCAGCCTGCAATGCAGGAAGAAAAAGGCGTTGTTGGGGAAATGAAGCAGGCAACGGAAGAATTGGCGCGAACAGCGGAAGAAACCGGGATTGCAAAAAGCGAAATGGAAAAAGAGAATGCAGGAATCGCAGCCCTGAGGCTTTCAATGCAGGCGATTTTAAGCAAGGCAACCGGAAAAAACGTCGTGCTTAAGGATTAATTTTCGAGCCCATGTTTATGACCTTGTCGCAGAACTGCGTTAAAACATCCATTGTTTCCGGCTTTGTGTTGCTTCTTATGGTGAAAATGCTTTTCATGCCCATTGCCCTCATTTTTTCGCCGAGCAAGTGGACAAACTTTTCAACGGTTTTTTCCGCATTGTAAACCAAAAGAGTTGAGAGGCTGTCTATTATCAGGAAGCCTTTTCCCTGCGGAAGGTCCTCGGCATAATCGGTTATCACGGCCTCTATTTCTATGAGGTTTTGCGGCGAATCAACGTATGATATGTTTTGCCCCTGCACCGGCTTTGCGATTTTTTTTGATATCGCATCAATGATAAACAGGCCTTTGCGGTCAATGCCGCTTTTCTGGAGCATTCCTACAAGGTCTTCGCCGCTCTTGTTGAGCGTGACAAAAATGCCGGTAAAGCCCTTTTTTTGGAAGTTTTTGACAAGGTTTGCTATTATCAGGTCGTACTGGGCTGTGCTTGTCTCAAGCAGCACCACAAATTTGTCGGGAAGCTCCTCAAAGCTTTTTTCCATTTCAATGCCAAGGCTTCCGCCCTGCTGAATGTAAGCCATAAGCTCGTCAATCTTTTCAGCCTGCGTTTTCTTGGCGGGCTGGCCCCAGCCCATTTGCATTGCCATTTTATTTCACTTCCTCAAAGAGCTCTTGTTTTGCCAAAATCTTTATGCCTGTGTCCGTAATCCTGACCGGGTGCAGTTTTTCGCTTATTTTCGTGCCCCTCATCTTGAGAATGCCGACGCTTCTTATGAACCGGTCCTCAAGCTTTGTGTGGTACAAAAGAATCACGCCGTCTGCCACATACTCTTCAAGGCCGAACAGGCTGCTTGAACTTTCCAGGCTTATTTCATTGGTGATAATTGCGGTGCAGTCTATCCTTTTGAGCATTCTGCCCAAGGAAAGGATTCTTTTCCTGGCATCAAGTTCCCTGTCAAAATAAAGCCTGAAAACAACTCCCGGGTCTATCACAAGGCGCTTTGCCTTTAGCCTGCTGACCTCATCCTCAATAGTGTTCTTCAGCTTGTCAAAATCGTACAATTCAACAGTGATTATGCTCAGCAGCTTTTTATTTATCAGGGTCTTGACGTCCCAGCCGAACAGCTCGGCAAAGCTGATTATTTCCTCTGCAGATTCCTCAAGGGAAATGTAAACGCCGGGCTCGTTGTATTTTACAACGCCATTGTAAAGGAATTCAAGCACAAGGCCTGTCTTTCCCGAACCAGGGTCGCCGCTCACAACAACCAAGTTGTTCTGCGGAATGCCCCCGAAAAGAATATCGTCAAGGCCGGGAACGCCTGTTTTTGTCCTGATTGACTCAACCATTTGATTGCCTCTTCTTCATTTACTGAAGATATAAGCATTAACTTCTTTAAAAAGATAACCCAAATGGCAGGAAACAGCGCAATGAAAAAAGGCGCGGTGCCCTTTTGCAAGGTCGGCAAATTGCGAAAAACGCTTCGCAGCAAAAAAGGCTTTGCGCGAAGCGCATTTTTCCCAAGGCTTTTTTGCTGTGGCAAAAAAGGCTTTGCGCGAAGCGCATTTTTCCCAAGGCTTTTTCTCGTGAGCGAAAAAGGCTTACCTGCGCTCGCAGGCCTGGTTAAATAGCTCAATATAGGTTTCCCCAATCTGGGGCCAGTGCCAGCCCCTGGTGTAATTGTACGCGTTCCTTTCAAGCCTGAGTTTTAATTTCCTGTTTGAAAGCACCTTGTTGGTTGCGTCTGCAAGGCACCTGCTGCTCTTGAACTTCACAAGAATGCCGCGCCCGTGCCTCAAAACGTCTTTTGCGTAAAGGAAAGGCGTTGCAACGCACGCTGTTCCCGAACCTACGGCATAAGCCAATGTACCTGAGCTTATTTGGTTCGGGTCATAATACGGCGTTATGTATACATCAGTGGCCTGAATGTACTTGCACAGCTCGTCAAGGGACAAGAACCTGTTCTCAAACTTCACGTGGTCTTTCAGCTCAAGCTCATTCACAAGCTTTCTCAGATAATTCCTGTACCTTTCGCCCTGCTTTTTCCTGACAACAGGATGCGTTTCCCCGATGACAAGGTACATTGCCTCTGGATGCTCTTCCACAATGCGCGGCATTGCCCTTATCGCAAAATGAATGCCTTTTCTCCTGTCCATCAGCCCAAAGGTTGACAGGACCTTGCGGCCCTGAAGCCCAAGCTCTTTTTTCGCCTTTGCCTCTTCCCTGAAGGGAATCTCGGGAATGCCGTGCGGCACAACAGCAATTTTTTCCTCGGGAATGCCATACTTGTCCATCAGGATGTCCTTGCCGTATCCGCTTATTGAAACAACCTTTGCAGACCTCTGGCAGATTTTTTTCACAACATACTTGCGGTGCCTTTCCGGTTCAGGGTTGCCTGGCAAAATGCTGTGGAAAGTTGTGACAACAGGCTTTTCAAGTTCTTCAAGGAAAGGGATTATGAACTCGCCGTACTCGCCGCCAAAAAGCCCGAATTCGTGCTGCAGGCAGACTGCCTTTGTTTTCCTGCACTTGTTCAGCTTTTCTGCCGCAACCAGGTAGGATTCCCTGTCATCCTGGTCAATCCGCATGGTGACAGAAGCAGGGTAGCTGTAAGTGCTGTAAAGGTTCTCGTTCAGCGCCACAACCCTGCATTCAAGGCCAGAATTTTTCTTTCCTTCAATTGAATTGACAAGGTCCTGCGTAAAGGTCGCAATTCCGCACTCCCTCGGCGGATAGCTGCTCACAAAATGAATCCAATTATTCAAAAACCCCACCTAAAAAGGACTTTCCTTCTTCTTTGGCCGCCTTTCCTCAGCCAAGTCTGCAATAAGCTTCTCGTACAAAGCAATGTGTTTCCTTGCCACAATTCCCCAGGTAAGCGTCTTGGTAACATGCTTTGCCGCATTTTTTGCATAACGCTTCCTGATATCCTCATGCTTCATGATATGGGAAATTGCATGCATGAGCTCAATATCATCATTCAGCGGAACCGTGACGCCGCCCTTGCTGTTCTCTATCTCGGCCTTAAGGCCCTCCATTGCAGTTGCAACGCAGGGAATGCCCAGGGCAAATGCATGCGCAAGGTTTCCGGACTGCGAAGCCCTGCTATAAGGCAAAACCATCAAATCAAAGGCAGACAAAATCTCATCATACTGCTCCGGCGAAAAGCTCCCTGTAATGACCTTAATGCTCTTGCATGCCGGGCTGTTTTCAATCGCCTTCAAAAGCTTTGGCTTGTAAAGCTGGCCGCTACTGCTTCCCGGCCTTGCATCGCCTGCAACAACAAGCATGACCTTTGGGCCAAGTTCTTCCCTGATTTTGTGCCAAACCTTGACAACGCGCTCAAAGCCCTTGTTGGGCTCCCACCATCCGATCAGGCCCACGACCTTCTTGCCATCCAGGCCCAGCGCTTTCTTTGCATTGGCATAAGGCACAATGTCCTTTGCCCCGTGCGGAATCACATAAACGTTGTTCGCAACCCTGCCGATGTTTATGGGCAGGTTGTTCTTCTGGTATTCCTCATGCACAATGCAGGCGCTTGTAAGCTTCAGCGCAGCATCCATGTAAATGGATTCAACCCTGTCAAGCACGGTGTAAACGCTGTGGTAAGTAACAACCGTAGGAATTTCGGTCTGGACCTTCCACTTGAAAAAAGGCCTGAGCAATCCTGAACTGTGGTCGTCATCATAAATGTACAGGCCGTACTCATGCTGAATGTGCACCACATCAGGCTCTATTTTTGCAATTGTCTCAAAAAGCTTCTGGTCCCAGCCCGCATCCAAAAGCTCCCTGTCCTTGTTCACCCTCAAAACAGGGTGCACGAATTCTTCCCCTGGCTTGCCGCAGTCAGTAAACGTCACTATATGGACCTCGTGCCCCTCAGCCCTCAAAGCCCTGGCCAAATCCTGGCTGTAGGTTGCAATGCCACAATGTCTCGGAGGCCAGCTTGTCACTAATGCAATTTTCAACTAATCGCCTCTTGCAAAAACAATAAGCTCCTATATAATCTAACCGCTCAACTACAATTTAAACCTTCGCCGGCGCGTCCGGCAAACCTTTTTTTGCTTGGGCAAAAAGCTTTGGGAAAGCCTTTTCTTTTGCGAAAGAAAAGCCTTGGGAAAAGAATTGCCTTGGGAAAAGCGCGCCTTCGGCAGGTATGCCCGCCTTTTGCAAGTCTTCTCGCTGCCGGATTACCGGCAATAGTTAGAAATCTCTTTTCATTGCGAATATTAAAAAAAGAATTTTAAAAAAATTAAATCAGTTACGGCGTTCGCCTGCGGATTCGAGCAGGAATTCGTCTTCGAGCAGCATTTGCTGTTGTCCTGGCTACTCTTGCTGTTGTCCTGGCTCCGCTGGCAACAATTTTTCCAACAGCACCAGCACCCTTAACAATTGCCCTTTCTTTTGTGGTTGGTTTCAAATTTCTCCAGGCAAGTGCTCCCGCTCCAGCAGCAATCCCTGAAATAGGAGAACGCATTCCCCCAACTGTCAAAATAGCCTGAGCGCTACGGGCAACACCTTTTGAAACAACACCAGTTGCAGCATTTTTTGCAATTTCCCCGCCGGCAATGTTACCTCCCAGCATTCCTAATGTAGCACGTATAGGGTGATTTACAAAGTTTGTTCCAATTTTTTTCACTGCTCTTCCAGGCACGCTGCTTGAAACACGATTTGCACTGTTTGAAACACGTTTCACAGCCCCTGAAGGTTTGGAAGCAACTTCATGAATTGCTGCTCCTGCCACAGCTGCCCCTCCCAAAAATAAAGCATCTCTTAAAAAAGCTCTCCTTGACATCTTTGCTTCGTTTCCTTTCGCCGCTTTCACAGTTTTTTTTGCCATAGTTTCACACTTATATAATAGTGCAAAACCAGCTTTTTAACCTTTTCCTGCAACAGGCCCGTGTCCTGTCCCGAAATAAGTTCCTCTGTAGATTTGGAGGTCTACATGAGGAACAGACCAGGCAGAAAACCTACACCAATACCGGTACAAACGCAGCGGCTTTTTCTATTGACAAGATTAACGCATTCTCTATGCTGCTTTTTTCTTTGGCTTTAGGATCAGAATCAAGGGGTCTTTTTTCATGTCTTCCAGGCAAGACCTCCATCTATACCACGGATTCATTAATGCGCCCTCATCTAAAGCCATCTCTCGAATTATGGCAGGAGCATTTCCTTCTTTGAGCCTGCTGATTATTTCAGGGTCAGGCCTGACTATCTTAATGCTTGAATTTCCAATTCTTCCAGTTCTAGCAAGCCGTTCAAAAAAGTTATCAAAATTTGCACCGTGATGCCCCGATAAGGTATAATAACTTGGTTTTTTTCCGCCTGTTGATGCGGCGCTATAATGCTTCGCATTTTGTTGGTCATAATGAAGCAAAGCAACGCCACCGGGTTTCAATGCATTTTCAATTTTTTTTAACAAAAAGTTCGGGTCTCTAATATAACCAAGCGACATTTGGGAAACAATCACGTCTGCTTTTGGAAATCCGGCAACAAGAGCATCTCCAACCCGCAATTCATCAATTAATGCACTGGCTGCTTTACCAACATCGTTATGCATGCTTAACCCAATTACCCGGCCAATGTTATTGTGATACCTGCCTTTTAACCCAGCCAAAAGATTTCCCCCGCCACAGCCAATCTCAAAAACAACTGCTTTTCTCTTTCCGGCCATGAATCCGTCTAGGTCAAATCCAAGAGAAACTGGGATAACTGCAAATTCAATAAGTCCCCTGTGTTTTTTAACATTGCCAATTTCCATTGGGGCTGTCCTTGCCTGGTGCCTTGCCTCAAAGAGGGAAGCAGGCCACCTGCCAACATTTCTTCTGGTAACAAATGCTCGCCTTGTAACTCTTCTTTTGAATTTTGAAATAGGTGCTTTAATGACACGCATAAACAAATAGTTTGTTTTAACTGCTTAAATATATTGTTGATTAATCCCTAATTGTGTTATCCTAAATTAACATCAATTATAGCAAGATGCAGTTCTAATGCCGTCAATTCCAAATAGCCCTTGTTTTGGGGCAAGGCAAGCCAGGTTGCTTTGTTGGCCGCTGTTTAAAATAAGTTCTGGGCTCTAGTTGTTGCAATGAAGGCTGTTGCTCTTACCGGCTGTTTTGGCTCAGGAAAAACCACTGTCCTAAAATTTGTGCGTTCAATGCGTGTTCCCGCCCTTGATGCCGATGAGGTTGTTGCAGGGCTTTACCGCAATCGAAGGACAATGGAAAAGCTCGTAGCCTGTTTTGGCACAGCGGAACGGAAAGAAATAGCAGCCCTGGTCTTTTCCTCGCCTTCCAAGCGCAAAAGGCTTGAGTCCATTCTGCATCCTTTGGTCTGGCGCAGGGTGGAAAAATGGCTGAATGCAATGCGCGGCAGGGGGGAAAAGCTTGCCTTTGTCGAGGTTCCTCTTTTGTTTGAGGCAAAATGGGAGAATCGCTTTGACGCTATTGTGCTGGTCAGGGCTTCCAAGAAAAAGTGCCTTGCGCGGCTTGCGGCAAAAGGCGTTCCGAAAAAAGAGGCCTTGCTCAGGCTAAAGGCGCAGCTTCCAATGGGGAAAAAGGTTAAAAAAGCGCAATGCGTTATTGATAATGGCAAGAGCACTGCAAAAACAAGGGCACAGGTAAAAAGCATTGTGGGTTTGCTGCAAGCCTAAATGGCTTTGCCTTCTTTAATCGCCTGGCTTACAATCCCTATCTGTTTTCTTTTTAACTCAAACTCTTCAGGCGTATAGCAAAGAATGTCTGCCGCAAAAAGCGCGCCTGTTTTTTGCACTACGCTGACAGGCCTTTCAAGAAAATGCATGCCTTCAAAATCCCTTGAAACAACCAAAAAATCGTAATCGCTTGAATGCAGCCAGTCGTCACGCGCCCTGCTGCCGAAAAGCACGGCTTTTTGCACGTCAAAATTTTGCCTGAGCTTTTTTGCAAAGCTTTTCACTTTTTTATCCATTTTTTCACCCAGTTCAAAACCATTTCAGCCAAGGCAACCCTTTGCTTTGCCTTTTTCAAATCGTAAAGCTCGTAAGGCAGGCCGTTTGCCGCGTCCGGATAGCGCGTGATTATGAAATCCGGATTCAACTCAATAAGGCACTGCATTACTTCGTGAGGCACCTTAAGCCTTTTGGCAAGCTCCAAAAGGTTGTGGCTTTTCAACGGCTCCCGCAGTTTCTCCAAAGCCATTGCCTTCAAACCCTTTTCCGCAGCCTGCTGGCAGAAAAAAGCCGTGGCATAAAATTTCCCTATGCCTATGGTTGCCTTTTGCAGTTTCCAAATCCATTTCAGCCTGCTTGAGCCAGTTTTTTGTTTCCTCTCTCATTAAAAGCAAAGTAATGCAAACTGTTTTTAAGCAAAAAGGTGCCCTGTTATTCATAAAAAGGCGTTTTTGTTTGGAACGAGTTGTAATCTATCCAGGAACCTTTGACCCTGTCACTTTTGGGCATCTTGATGTCATTGAAAGGGCGCTTGAGCTTTTTGACCGCGTTATAGTCGCGGTTGCCACAAAGCCCGGAAAAAAGCCCTTGTTTCCGTTGGAGGAAAGGCTTGAGTTGCTGAAAAAATGCGTTTCAAAAATGAAGCGCGTTGAGGTTGAGCCGTTTTCAGGGCTTTTGGTGGATTATGCCAAGAGAAAGAACGCAAGGGTGCTTATCAGGGGGCTTCGTGAGCTCTCTGATTTTGAGGCAGAGTTCCAGCAGGCGACAATCAACAGGAAGCTTGCCCCGGGCATTGAAACAGTTTTTGTTGTCACAAACCCAAAATTCTTTTACCTGAACAGCACAATGGTCAAGGAAATCGCGTCAATGCACGGCAAAATAGAGTGCTTTGTGCCAAAGCTGGTTGAAGCGGCATTGAGGAAAAAATTCGCGTGATTTCCTCAAAACTATTTAAATGGCGCCAATTGCCCAGAGAAAACCTTTTAAACTAGAAATACATCTTATATAACGAATAATTTGGTCCCAATGCAAAGCAAAAATGTTTTTTTTATTGGGATTAATGCATTGAATGTTTAAAAAAACTAAATAGGAGGTAAAAGGATGAATTCACGAGGACAAGCAGCATTGGAATACCTAATGACCTATGGATGGGCCCTGATTGTAATCGCAATCGTGGTCGGAGTACTAGTGTTCATTGTTGCAACGCCGACAAACACGCTGCAGTGTAACAGTAGCCAGCCGGGAAAACTTAATGTTGTTTCAAACAACTTAAAAACTTGTGTGTCACCAGCTGGGGCAAGCATTGGTAATATAGCAATTACCAATTTGACTGGCGGCCAAGCAACCTTGGTTGACATCAACGGAACAGGCTTCTTTGCAGCAGACCCTGTCACTGGCTATACAGGCACTGGTACATTGGTAATCGGTAGCACCACACTTAACGTACTAGCTAGTGCTGTGGGGTCAGCAACATCGGCAACAATGGTTATAGGCTACAATGATGCAGTTGGCTTGAGGCAGAACGCTACAATTACCTGCCAAGGCACTACAGTGACCGTACAGGCAGCGGCGTGCCCATAAAGGTATAAAGCGATTGAATAAATCGCTTTTTTTTCTTTCTTCTTCTTTTTGTTTATTCTTCTTTATGCCCAGCTGCCGCTGGCTTTTGTTTTTTTGCGGTTGCTGTTGCCATCAGACCCTGGTTTTTGGGGTCTGGCAATTTGGGCAAAGGACGCCTGCCTTGCAATAGGCTCTTTTTGGCTGGCACAGCATGGCGGCTTTCCTGCTTTCAAAGAATTGCTGCCATTCCGCCGAGCAGTCCGCCAAGGACTATTCTTACCAAAAAGAACAGTCCAAGGCTGCCAATTAGCAGTATTGGTATGTATTTCACGCCTTCTTTTTCGCTTCCTGCCATCATTGCTCCTGTTGTCAAAGCCGCAAAGATTGATGTCATTACCAGCGCTATTATTGAAAAGTTTACAATGAACGATTCCGTGATGTTTACTGTCGGCAGCCCCATGAACCTGCCGATTTGGCTTCTTGAGCTGTATTCCGTTATTTGTGCCGGCGAAATGTCAATGTTGCCTGTTTGTTCCACAAGAATTCCCACAATAAGGCTGCTTATTCCGAAAAGCAAAGGCGCTCCTATTATGGCTGCGGCAAATATGAGTATTACGTACATGCTTATGTTTGCCGAGATTTCGTCTCTCATTGCGTTTTCTTCCCTTAGGTCAGAGCCAAGCCGCAGGAGCAGGTTTGCTATTTCTCCGCCGCTTTTTATTCCCTGCACAAGCAGCCATATGCCTCTTTCAAGCACAGTGCTTTTTATTTTGGTTGGAATTTCCATCATCGCGTCCTCCATTCTTGCGCCTGACATTATTTCCTTGCTTGCGTTCTTGAGTTCTTCCGAGATGAGGCCGAATTCCGGCCTTGCGGCCGAAAACAAGGCCCTTTCTGTTGTAAGCCCTGATTTTACGTTGCTTGCAATCAGCTCAAGGACATCAGGGAGGATGCGCTCAACCTGCTTTCCTTCTTTTTCCGCTGTTTGGCTCAGCCAGAAGTATATGCCGCCGGCAAACGCCGCAAATGTTGCAAGGAATGTTATAATGGGCGAGAATTTTAAGAAAAGCCAGGCGTTTACAGCCACTGCTATTGAGATGCCAATCCCGAACACAAGCACGAATCCCACGAATTGCTTTTCCCCGACCCGTATTCCTACATATTTCAGCTCGCGCTCAAATGCCGCGGTTATGCTGGTCGGGATGAACGATGCGATTCTGTCATATACGCTCATTTTTTTCACCCTATTATGCTTGGTCTCCTGCTTTTGATTATGCCAATGTACATAAATTCCATTATGGCAACCAGCGCCAAAAGCCCCCAGAATATGAGCTGGGTTGGCTCAAGCCTTGTGATTTCAACCTGGTTCTGCCCGAAGACATTTTTTCCTATTGACTTTATTTTGAGGCTTTCGCCGAACAGTTTCCTGCCGTCGCTTGTCTTGAATTCGTCCCTCAGGTTTGCGCCCACATCGTAAACTGTGATGCTTTCTATCGGGCTGTCATCTTCTTTTGTCAATACAAACAGCGCTTTTTTCCATTCAATGTTTTCCACCTTTATTTTTAGCGTTTCGCCGGTGTAATCCTGCATTCCCTCAAGCCCTGTTATATAATCGCCTTTTGCGTATGTTTCGCCAGGCAGGGCGTTTTGAAGCAGCACTGTTGCATCGTTGAGTGCGGGCATTTTTGCAACCGCGTCACCGACCATTGGGAAAGTGAACAGTATTATCAGGAGAGTTACGCCAAGCGCCGGCATTATTACCCCAATCATCATGTACATGAGGCTTAAAACACGCAGTTGCGAGCCGTACTTGTTTATTGCGATTTTTTGTTCGCGTATCATCGAGCTTACAGTTTCAGACAAAACGTCGCTTATGTCAGCCCCTGCATTCATGCCGTTGACTATCTGCCACAAGGACTTCCTGAGGAAGGGGCTTGGGTTGTTTTCGCTCATTCTTTCAATTGCTGCCTGTTCCGGCGTCCCTGTGTTTATTTCGTCAACGGCTTTCTGGAATTCTTCGCTTATTGCCTCATAATCTCCCCTGGCCACCATTGCCAGGCTGTCAAAAAGCGACACGCCGCTTTTTATCTGGACAAGGATTGCCCTTAGCGCAAACACAAGGTTTTTTTCCACAGCCCTCACCTTTTTCTTGACCTGAAGCGCCGGATACATTATTATCTGCACGAAGACCATGACCCCCATGAAGAGGCCCAGGCCTATTCCGACAATAAGGAATTTGTCGGGCATTACCTTGCTTAAGAGCAGGGTTAGGAGCGTGCTGAAGAAAATGGTGTAAAAGATTACGAGGAAAATCATTATTGCGCCGTATTCGTTTTCATTCAGGTCAATTTCCGCCTGCCTGAGCTGGAAGCCAAGCTGGGGAAAAATTTTGCCTGTGTTTGACGCCATGCGGAGGAATGGCCTGCTAATCGCCTTAAGCAGCGGCAATGGCACTGGCGCAACAGGAATCATTTTTGCCATTTTTTTCCTCCGCTTCACTGCCCTTCCTTTGCCTTTTCTTCCGCATCGGCGCCTTTTTGCGGCGCCTCGCCTTTTTGAATCATTGACATGACCTCTTCCGGATCGCGGTAATAGCTTGCCATTACCCTTCCCACATCCGTAACATCATGCAGGTCAAACTTGAGCATCCAGGCTATCACGTTTTGTTTTCTGGCAAGCTCTTCGTCTATTTCGCCCCTGCTGAAGCCTGTGTGCATTGAGAGTTCATCAAACAGCCTTATGCTTTCGCCATGCGGCACTATCTGGTCGTCTGAGCCGCGCCACCTGTAAAGCACGTTTGCCTTAATCTCGTCCTTGCCGCCGCGCCTTTCCGGCAAAAATTCGGCAACCTGCAGTATTCTTCTCACGCCCAAACGCCTGTTCCTGAACATCACTATATTGAGGTGCACTGACTCAAGCATTGTGGGCGGGATGTTTACAGGCGGATTGACAAACCTTCTTATCGTTTCTTCGGCCGTGTTTGCATGGAACGTTGTGTACACAGAATGCCCTGTGTGCATTGCCTCAAACATTACCTCTGCCTCTCTTTGCCTTCGGATTTCGCCGACAATTATCCTGTCAGGCCTCATTCTCAGGCTGTTCACCAACAGGTCGAGCATGGTAACGCCGCCTTTTCCCTCTGGATTTGGCTCCCTTGTTGTCAATGGCACCCAGTGCAGGAACGGGGGCAACATTAGCTCCCTCGTGTCTTCAATTGTAAGAATGCGGTGGTTTGGCTGTATGAACGGCATGCACACGTTGAGAAAG
>Ga0265296_1001053_pt1 | contig 34208 bp, 36 predicted proteins | sample MunlanPumphouse1_FD_189073 | JGI IMG/M metagenome (GOLD analysis project Ga0265296, IMG submission 189073) | Groundwater microbial communities from a municipal landfill in Southern Ontario, Canada - Pumphouse #1 | ecosystem: Environmental > Aquatic > Deep subsurface > Groundwater | place...
AAAGCGTTTGTTAAAACCGCGGAAATTGGCCTTGCCGCTGTTGCAGTGTTTTTAGCAAGCCACATCGCGGAAAGCGGTTTGTTTGGCGGAGGAGAGGCGGAGGCGGCGGACGTTTCTTTAAATTCAGCAGAAGAAATATTAAGATTCAGCGAGAAAGACCCAGCGGCATTTCTTATGAGAGCCCAGAATTTCACAAACATTCCAGAATTGGATCTACCAGCAGAAATATCAAAAGCGAGAGAAAAAGACCCATTGGCATTTCTTTTCTACGCTCATCAGTTCAAAGACATCATCCCGCGATTGGATCTACCAGCAGAAATATCAAAAGCGAGAGAAAAAGACCCTGAAGCATTTCTTTACACCGCTCATAATCTCAAAGACATCATCCCGCGATCTGAATGGTTAATACAGATAGAAAAATCCTTTGAAGTCTACCCTACTAGAATAAAAGCGTATGGTGATTTGTTAAAAGAAATATCTGAACCTAAATTTGAGTCAACACGTGTTTTGAAAAAAATTACTAATCCAGACGTAGCAGTATTGTTAAACGATTTAGTCAAACACAATTTGTCGCAAGAAGAAGCTTGGCAAATAGTAAATGATTGGGATAAAGTGTTAAAAGCACTAATTAAAATAAAGGCAGAGCCAGAACATTTGGGTCAAATATCAGTAGAAGAGGTATTAAAGGACCTAAGTTTAAGAACGATTCAAGAAATAAATTTTTTACACGAAAAACCTGATACAGTTAGATTCCAATCGGTTAAAAATTCAACTGCGGCAGAATGTTATGGTTTAATGGTTTACGGAGAAGAAGAAATTTTTACATCGTCATTTAATGGCATTTTCACGCGGCTATTAGACAAAATGAAAATCGAGAAGCTTACTGGCGATGAATTGCTGGAAAACGTTGGTTCTAATAAATTTAGAACTTTCATTAAAGAATGCGCCGGATTTAACCGCTTGGACGAGTTTTTGAAGACAATGGATCCAGCGGCGCAAGAGAAATTACTGCAAGAATTTGTTCAAGGCATTGATCAGGATAAAGAAAGCATGACATTTCAAGCTGTAGTTATTGCTGATACATTAGGAACGATAGAAGCTCAGCATAATCTACAAGTTATTCAAGATAATATAAAACAAGAATTTGAGCGAGCGCAGAGAGGCGGAGATAAAGAAGCTAAAATTGTTTATGGACTGCTATCTGGAATGTGTGATAAAAATTCCGTAGTTCATAAAGAGTGGTTTCAAGAAATGGCTGAAGAATACAAGATTCTTGATGTGAGAGAAATTTCATCAGCCGAGCTTTTTAATGAAGATGGAACCAATATCCAGCAATATTTTTTTTATAACGATGAAGACGGCCGCGCTTCGTATAATAGTTTCTTAGAACAATATCAAAATAAGAAAGATTGGAAAATTGAGGACAAAAATAATTATACTCTTATTCAATCAATTGACAAAAAGATAGAAATCTATGCGAACAAGCCTGATAAAGAAGATGAGGGTCCGCAAAATATAGCCAAAGTATTTGAACAACGCAATGTTAAAACCATTGTGGTTGTCCATCGCGGCCATAGTTATCATGCCGGCAAAACCATTGAACGAATTCCGTCTATTGCCAAAATTATTTCTTTAGGCTCCTGCGGCGGATATAATAATATTGATGCTGTTTTACGAAAAGCGCCAGATGCTCATATTCTTTCTACCAAAGGCACAGGCACAATGTTAGTTAATGATCCATTATTCAAAATGCTTAATGAGAAAATTAGAAGCGGACAAGATATTGATTGGCGAGAATTTTGGGACAAAGCAGAAAAACAGCTTGGTTCTAATCCTGATTTTAAAAATTATGTACCGCCGCACAAGAATCAAGGAGTTATGTTTTTAAAATCTTATGAAGCTTATACAAAAGAAACTCAAAAATAAACAAATTTATAATCAACCTTACCCGCATGGAGCTTTTGCGTCTTAAGCTGAAGCTTAAAATTATAGAAAAGCAGGAATATTCTTGACCTTTTGCATAGAACTTCTAACCTAAGCTTGCAACCTAATAAACTTTATGCTATTTTGAACCCAATGCCAACAATTCAGCAACTAATCAGAAGGCCAAGAAAAACAAAGCCAAGAAAAACAAAAGCAGCTGCTTTGACTTTTGGCTTTAACAGCCTTAAAAACAGGCCGAGTTATTACGACTCGCCTTTTAAGCGCGGCGTTTGCCTTAAAGTTGGCACGACAACTCCAAAAAAACCCAATTCTGCCTTGCGAAAAATTGCCAGAGTCCGCTTGACCAATGGCATGGAAGTTACCGCTTATATTCCGGGTGTTGGCCATAATCTGCAGGAGCACTCAATTGTTTTAATCCGCGGCGGAAGAGTTAAAGATTTGCCCGGGGTGCGTTATCATATTGTCCGTGGTATTTTAGATACTGAAGGAGTGAAGAACCGCAAGCGAGGCCGTAGTTTATATGGCGCTAAAAAAGAACAAAAAAATGAGAAAAAAGAAAAAAATTAAGAGAGCAATTAAACCCGATACAAAATTTAATAATATAACGATTGCTAAATTTAGCAATCAGATTATGCGTCAAGGTAAAAAAGCTTTAGCCCAGAAAATTATTCACGGGGCACTTTCAAGACTTGGCGACGAGCCGCTTAAGATTTTTGAACAAGCCATACAGAATGTCGGTCCGCAAATGGAATTAATGTCACGCCGGATTGGCGGAGCCAATTATCAAATTCCAAGAGAAGTAGCGCCTGACCGCCGGCTCACTTTGGCTATGCGCTGGATTATTGCGTCGGCCAAAAAGAAAAAAGGCAAACCAATGGCTGAAAAACTGGCTGATGAGCTGAAATTAGCAGCTCAAAATCAGGGCGATGCAGTGAAAAAAAGAGAGAATATTCATAAAATGGCCGAGGCGAACCGGGCATTTGCCCACTTCGCGTATCGGGAAAAACGAAAATAAAATTAAAAAAGGAGGTAAATAGTGATGTTGGGATATTTGAGAATGCGGTCTCAAATGCGGTTGCAAGAAAGAATTGACGAGCTTAAACAGCGAATTGAAATAGAAAACGGGCTAATAGTTTATAGCTCCGACGATGCAACGCGCATTGATTGCGAAAATAAATTATTTTTGCTCAACAATGAGCTCGAAAAAAAGCTTACTAAGCTTGCTAAGCGAAACAAAAAACAATAAGTAAATTTTTTAAAAAAGCGCATCCAGGATCTTTACATCCTGGATTTTTTTATTTATACTACATACCATATACTAAATACTAAATACTAAATACTACATACTAAATACTAATCTATGCCAAGACAATACCCAATTGAAAAAGTTCGCAATATTGGCATTATTGCCCATATATGATATAATCAAAATATGATTATTTATACCCGCCACGCCGAAGAACAATTAAAATTTCGTGATATTCCAAAGAAGCGAGTTCAATTGACTGTTGATAAACCAGATTTTATTGAAAAAAGCCGAGAAAATAAAAAGATTTATTATAAAAATTTTGGCGAGAATTATTTAAGAGTAATTTTGATTAAAGAAAAAGACATGTTTATTATTATCACTGCTCATTGGATAAGCCCTAAAAAAATAATTAAAATCAAAAAATAAATTTATGAAAATAACTTACGATCCAATTGCTGATGCTATGTATGTCTGTCTAGCCAAAAAAAAGAAACCGACTCGCACCGAGGTATTGCGAGACGATTTAATTGTTGATTTATATCATAATAATATAATTGGCATTGAGATTTTGGATGTTTCAAAAAAACTGCCCAAAAAAGAGCTTAATAATATTAATTTAATTATTCCGACATATTCTGCAGAAAAATTAGCAGTTAATAGGTAGCGTTTTTAAGAATTCTGGATCTTTACATCCTGGATTTTTTTGTTATACTAAAGTAAAGTTTAAAAGGAGGTCCTTGAAAAATGAACGAACAAAAATATCCAGAACCGACAGTTGGTGCTTTAATTTTCGATCAAAAGAATAAAATTTTTCTTATGACTTCTCCTAAATGGAGGGATAAATATGTTATACCCGGAGGACATATTGAACTCGGAGAAACAATTGAACAAGCTCTTACGCGAGAAATAAAGGAAGAAACTAACCTTGATATATTCGATATCAAATTTATTACTCTACAAGAGTTTATCTTTGGAGAAGAATTTCACAAGAAAAAACATTTTATCTTTTTGGACTACGCCTGTAAAACAAAAAATACCAACGTTGTGCTTAATGAAGAAGGGACGGATTATCTATGGATAACTGTTGATGAAGCTCTAAAACTGTCTATTGAACCATATACGAGAACGACAATTTTAAAATATAAAGAGAGGTTTCAACAATAGATGAAATTAAATTTGCCCGCGATGTAGACTTTACATCTCGGGCTTTTTTATTTATACTACATACTAAATACTAAATACTAAATACTACATACTAAATACTAAATACTAATCTATGCCCAGAGAATACCCAATTGAAAAAGTTAGAAATATCGGCATTATTGCCCATATAGACGCTGGCAAGACAACTGTTACCGAGCGGATTTTGTTTTACACGGGCAAAACCCATAAAATCGGCGATGTTGATGCTGGCGACACGCAAATGGACTGGATGGAGCAAGAAAGAGAGCGAGGAATAACAATCACATCAGCCGCCACAACCTGTATCTGGAAAGAACATCAAATTAATATAATTGACACGCCGGGCCATATTGATTTTACAGCCGAGGTCCAGCGTTCTTTAAGAGTTTTAGACGGCGCAGTTGTTGTTTTCGACGGCAAAATGGGCGTTGAACCTCAATCAGAAACAGTTTGGCATCAAGCTGATAATTTTAAAGTACCGAGAATTTGCTTTATTAATAAAGTTAATTTGCTCGGCGGTGATTTTTTTAGAAGCCTAGATTCTATTCGCGGCCGGCTTTCGCAAAACGCTTTCCCAATTTTTCTGCCAATCGGCTCTGGCGAAAATTTAAAAGGCATTATTGACTTAATTGAACAAAAAGCTTATGAGTATGAAACAGAAGACGGTATGAACTTTAAAGAAACAGAAATCCCGGGGGAGATGAAAGAAATAGTTGAAAAATATCGAGCTGAAATGGTTGAAAAAATCGCTGAGCTGGATGATAAATTAACTGAAAAATTTTTAGAAGACAAAGTAATTTCTAATGACGAATTAAAAATCGGCTTGCGCCAAGGCGTGTGCCAGGGAGTGTTTTTTCCGGTTTTAGGCGGCGACGGCCGCAAAGCAATCGTCAAAAATTTATTGGACTGCATAATTGAATATTTACCGCAACCCAGAGGCCAAGACGAAAAGCCGTTTTCCGCCTTAGCATTTAAGGTCGCGACGGATCCTTATGTTGGCCAATTAACTTATTTCAGAGCTTACGATGGCATTTTAAATACAGGAGAAACGCTTTTAAATTCTACGCAAAAAAAGAAAATCCGCATTGGCCGCATTGTCAGAATGCATGCTGACCACAGAGAAGAAATCAAAGAAGTTCATGCTGGCGGCATTGCCGCGGCAGTCGGGGTTAAAGATTTAACAACCGGCGACACAATTTGCGATCCAGCTAATCCTGTTGTTTTGGAAAAAATTAAATTCCCAGAGCCGGTTATCTCAATTGCTGTTGAACCAAAAACCAAGGCTGATCAGGAAAAACTAGCTTTGGCTTTATATCGCTTGGCCGCTGAAGACCCGACTTTTAAAATTAAAGGCGACCCTGAAACCGGTCAAACCTTGATTTCCGGCATGGGCGAACTGCACTTGGAAATTATTGTTGATCGGATGAAGCGTGAATTTAATGTCGCGGCTAATGTCGGCAAGCCAGCTGTTGCTTATAAAGAAACAATTACCCAAATGGCCCAAGCAGAAGGCAGATACATTCGCCAATCCGGCGGCCGTGGCCAGTACGGCCATGTTTGGCTGAAATTAGAGCCGGCAGAAAAATATGAATTTGTTAAAGCAATTAAAGGCGGCGTTATTCCCCAAGAATTTATCCCAGCAGTTCAGAAAGGCGTTAAAGAAGCAATTGACAAAGGCATTATGGCCGGCTATCCAGTTGTTAATGTCAAAGTTACTTTATATGACGGCTCCTTTCATGAAGTTGATTCTTCAGAAGCGGCTTTCAAAATTGCCGCATCAATTGCTTTCCAAGAAGCGGCTAAGCGAGCTAAGCCGGTTTTACTAGAACCGATTATGAGGTTGGAAGTTGTCACGCCGCCGCAGTTTTTGGGCGATGTGACCGGAGATTTGGCTGCGAAAAGAGCTCATATTGAAAATATAGAAGATAAAGCGAATATTAAAGTTATTGATGCGAAAGTGCCTTTAGCTTCAATGTTTGGCTATGCCACTCAAATCCGTTCAATGTCTCAAGGCCGGGCAAGCTTTACAATGGAATTTTCTCACTATGCCCAAGTGCCGGCCAATATTGCCGAAGAAATTATTAGCGGCAAAAGATCTTGATATTATAAAATGTCAAAGAAAAAAACAATTATTTTTGATATGGATGGCGTGATTGTTGATGCTGAGCCATATCACTGCCAGGCCTGGATTGAGGCCTGCCAAAAAGTCGGCATTAATATTGATGAAAAATTTTATTTTTCAAAAATCTGCGGCAACCACAGCTTAATCAGCGCTAAAATGCTTTTAGAGCAATTTAACAACAACAATACACCCGACGATTTAGTAGATAAAAAATCTTTTTATGCCCAAAAAATAATCAGCCGGAAAAAACTTAATGCTTTTCCAGGCGTTTTGGAATTAGTCAGATTTTTTAACAAAAAAAATTATAGAATCGGCTTAGTTTCTTCAACTGCTTATCCAATTATTGACATAATTTTAAACAAATTGAAAATTAAGTCTTATTTTTCTTTAATTCACGGCCCGGAAAGAGTTAAGCAGGGCAAGCCCGATCCAGAGCCCTATGTTTTAGCCGCTAAAATTTTATCAGTTGAACCATGGGATTGTGTGGTTTTTGAAGATTCAAAAGGCGGAGTTGTCTCAGCCAAAAGAGCCGGGGCAAAATGCATTGCCTATCTTAATGGCCATAATCGCAAACAGGATTTGGGCTTGGCTGATTATATTACGAACTCTTTTTTTAAGATTAATGAGAATTTGATCAACAGCCTATGAGTATTTTCAAACAATACGATATCCGCGGCAAATATCCGGGTGAAATAAATAAAAAAATTGCTTTAAAAATTGTTAAAGCTTTAAAAGCTAAAAAATTAGTTTTAGGACATGATGGACAAAAAGATTCAGTTGCGTTGACTAAATTTATTAATAAAAAATTCAAAAATATTATTAATCTCGGTTCAGTGCCAATCAGTTTAATCCCTTTTGCAATTCATAAATTAAAACTTGATGCAGGCATTATGATTACTGCTTCTCATTTGCCAAAAAATTACGCTGGATTTAAGATTTTTGATAAAAACGGACTGCCAATTGAACCAAAAGCATTGTTTTGATTTAGAGTTTAGTAGCCTTGACGGGACTCGAACCCGTGTTGCCGGCTTGAGAAGCCGATGTCCTAGGCCGCTAGACGACAAGGCCAGATTAGAATTTCTAATTTTTAATTTCTAATAATAAAACAAAAAATCAATTTTAGCAAGAACTATTACGAGCGTTAGCGAGTAAAAAGGTTCTTGCGGAGCAAGGTTCTTATTTTTTTGGCGGAATCTGATAATAATTTAATAAAAATTTAATAATTTCGTGAAAAGTCAACGGCAGGGTGACCGCTGACCAGCGAACGCCGATTGGCTCGTCAAGCTTTAATAAAACAATAAACTTAGAATCATCAGCCGGGCCATAGCCAACTAAAGTATGAATAGATCTGTCTTGGCTGTAGCCGCCTTTCTCAGGAATTTGGGCTGTGCCGGTTTTACCGGCAATCTCATAGCCACGAACCCCAGCATCTTTTAAATTGCCTGAATTAAAAACGCTTTTCAGCATTTCTGTCAATTGCCAAGCGGTTTGCGGAGAAATAACCTGACGAACCATTTGCGGCTCTTGCGGAATAATATACGGCTGCATTAATCTGCCATTATTAGCAATAGCTGCTAAAGCAGTAATAAGCTGAAGCGGAGTTGCTGAAATTCCCTGGCCATAAGAAGCAGTTGCATAATTAATATCGCTTTTAATTAATAAGTTTGAAATATCGCCACTAGATTCTCCAGGCAGGCCAATGCCTGTTTTAAGACCAAAACCAAAATCGCGCAGATACTGAAAAAACGCCTCTTTGCCGGCCTGCTCTTGAGCAAAAATTGCGCCAGTATTTAAAGACTTCTCTAAAACTTGAGTCATTGTCTGTCTGCCATAAGCTTTGCCGTCCCAATTATGAATTGTGTAATCGCCAATAACCCGCTCGCCCTGATCATAATAGACAGTTTCAGGCGTAACTTTTTGCGTATCTAAAGCAGCGGCCATAGTAATTGGCTTAAAAACTGAACCTGGCTCAAAAACATGACTGATAATTGGATTTGAAAATAAGTTGATATCTTCTGTTTCAGAATAATGATTAAGATCAAAGCTGGGATAATTAGCTAAAGCAATTATTGCTCCAGTTTTAGGATCCATCACAATTGCGGAACTGTTTTGGCCATGGAATTGTTCTTGTAAGGCCTTGATTTTTTCTTCAATAAAAAACTGGATAGTATAATCAATGGTTAAAGTTAAATCTCTGCCAACAGCTAACTCTTCTTCGTAATATTTTTCCAGGCCGTATTGGCCGTTTTTTTGGCTGACAAAACCAATTAATTGAGCAGCCAGGGCTTCACCGGGATAATAGCGCGTCCATTGATAGCCAATTTCAATGCCAGCTAAATTCAGTTCTTCAATTCGCTGGGCTGTCTCATCAGAAATTTTTTGCTTTAATGGCTCATAAGGGTCGCTTGGCTTGTTCAGACGCTTATAAATTATCTCTTTGTCCATTTCTAGTAAATCAGCTAATTGCTCAGCCATCTGAGCCGGATTTTTAATTTTTTTAGGCACAGCATAAACCATTGGCCATTTTTTATTCATTGCTAAGCCGTAGTTGTCTGCTGTTAAAATTTCACCTCGATAGAGAACCGGCGAATCAAAAGACTGGATTTGTTCAGCTGCTATCGCTTGATAAAGATCATGCTGGTCTATTTGAATAAAAAAAAGACGCCAAATAATTAGGCCGAATAATAAAAAAATGCTTATGGCCAGGCAATAGATCCTGGCCTGGCTACTTTTTGACAACAACCTCGCTGGCATTAAAAGACAAATAAACAATTGATGGCACTGATGACATTGCTGATTCTAAAGCGAAATCTTGGACTCGGGCGACTGACTGCAATTGAGCAACTTCAATTTTAAGCTGCTGATTTTCCGTTTTAAGTTTTTTAACTTCGTTTTCAAGACTGTGTCTTTGGTATTTTTGATTCATCAAATTAACAACCTGCCAAGCATAAAAACAAATCAAGCTAAACATAATAAAGCTTATGCTTAAACTAAATAATTTTCTAATCAATTTAATTTTGCGTTTATTTTCTGCCATATTCTTAATTTAGCACAATGCTCTTGGCTAAAAATCTTTGTTTTAAAATAATTTTTAACAATTCTGTCTTCTAAAGAATGAAAACTTATGACCGCAACTTTTTCAGCTAAACTCATCGCCTGTGGCAGAGCTTTCTCTAGATTTGACAATTCTTGGTTAACAGCAATTCTTAGGGCTTGAAAAATTTTGGCTTTGCTCTTCCAGCCGCAAATCAATCCAGCCAAATCTTGAGTTATTTTGAGGGGTCTGTTTGCGATAATATCGCGGGCAATGCTTTTGCTTTGTTTTTCTTCGCCGTATAATCTAAAAATTTTTTCCAATTCTTGCTCTGGCCACTGATTTAAAATTTCTTGAGCAGTAACCCCCTCGCTTGGAAATCTCATATCCAGCGGTTCGTCTTTTTTAAAAGAAAAACCTCGCCCGCTTTTCTCTAATTGCCAATTTGAAAAACCCAAGTCAAACAAAATGCCTTCAATGTTTTTAAAATTATGCTTTTCAGCAATCTGCTTTAAATTAGCAAAATTATCTTGAACAAGAATTAAACGGCGCTGCGGTTTAACCAGAATTTCGAAATCAATGCCTAATAATTTGCCATGCGGAGCGATGCGCTCTAATATGGCTAAGGCATGGCCGCCTTCTCCCAAAGTGCAATCAATAAAATTTTGATTAGGTTTGGGATTAAAGAATTTTAAAACCTGTTTCAAAAGAACTGGTTTTTTAATGTTCTTATCCACAGATTCTATTATATTATTAACACCTATTCCCTGTCAATCCACAAGTTATCCACAGCTTCAGCGATTTTTTCTGCGGCATCAGATGGATTTAAATCATAAGCATGCTCCCCCATTTTTTGAGCAATAAGCGGCTCATCTAAAAGCTTAAAAATTTTATCGCGCAAAAGATACGGCCCTAAATTTTCCTGCTCAATAACAATTGCCGCGCTGTTTTCAGCAAAAACATAAGCATTTTCTCTTTGATGCTCAAATGATGAGCCGGGAAGCGGGATAAGAATAGCTGGTTTTTTCAAAGCAGAAATTTCTGCTAAACTATTTGCGCCAGCCCGCGACACAATAACATCAGCCGAAGCGTAAAAATCTTCAATGTTTTCAATAAATTCATATTGCTCATAGCCAGGCAAGGCAATATTGCTTGTTTTGCCCGGACCGCATTGGTGAACAACACGCGCTTTTTTCAGCAAATCAGGCAGAATCGCAGAAACGACTTCGTTAATATATTGAGCGCCTTGGCTGCCGCCTAAAACCAAAACAACTGGTTTGTCTTTTTGAAAGATCTTTCCATGCAGAATCTGCTGACGCACTGGGTTGCCGGTAAAAATAACTTTTTTCTCTGGAAAATATTTTTTAGCTTGCTCAAAAGAGACGCAGACTTTATCAGCAAAAAAAGCTAAAAAACGATTAGCAATACCCGGCACAGTATCAGATTCATGAATAACAATCGGGATGCGATAAAGCCAGCAGGCCAAAACTCCGGGCAGAGAAGCATAACCGCCTTTGCCAAAACAAACATCAGGCATAAACCAAAAAACATGCCAAAGAGCCTGTAGAATGCCTAATGGACCTTTTAAAATATCAACAAAGTTTTTTAAAGAAAAATATCTTCGCCATTTCCCGGCTAAGACATTCTTGTATGGGAATTTGATATTTTTAATATTTGAGCCAAGCACTAAAATTTCGCAATCTTTTGGCAGGCATTCAGCAACAGCCAAAAGCGGCATAATATGCCCGCCTGTCCCGCCGCCGGTTAAAAGAATACGCTTCATATCATGATTATATCTTATATCTAGAAATATTCAACAATATCCCAGCGCCAATTAAAGAAACAATCATAGCCGATGAACCATAACTAATAAACGGCAAAGGAATGCCTGTTAGAGGAATTAGGCCAGTTATGGCCATTATATTGACAAAAGCCTGTAAAACCAGCCAGCTGGTTATGCCGATTGCTAAAAGCCGGGCAAATTGATCAGGGCTAGCTATCGCAATTTTAAAGCCGCGCCAGGCCAAAGCAAAAAATAAAAACAATAAAACAATCGCTCCGATAAACCCAAGCTCCTCGCCTAAAACAGCAAAAATAGAATCAGTCACAACCGCCGGCAAAAAAACTCTTTGTTCGCTATACCCCCAGCCAAGACCCAAAAGCCCGCCCGAACCCAAAGCTATTAAAGCTTGATTAATTTGGTAGCTAATCCCCTGCGGATCTAATTTTGGATACAAAAAAGCCCAGACACGATTCAAGCGATACGTTTTTAATTTAATTAAAACAAGCAAAGCTGCTATCCCTGAAAAAAAGCAAACGCTAATCTGCCAAAACCGAGCACCAGCTGTAAAATAAATAATCACCGCAATTAAAATAATTAAACTCATTGTGCCAATATCAGGCTGAAAAATAAAAAGCAAAGCAACCAAACTAGTCCAAACCAAAAATGGAACAAGTTTTGTTTTGTTAGAAAGCAGGCTGGCTAAAAAAATAATGAAACTTAATTTTGTAATCTCGCCTGGCTGGAAAATAAAACCGATTTGCAGCCAGCGCTTAGCCCCGCCATAACCAACTCCAAGCTTCGTAACAAAGATTAGGCTCAACAGAATCAAGCTTGCAATCAAGAAAGGCAGGGCTAATTTCTGCCAAATTTTATAATTGATTTTATAAGCCGCAAAAAAGCCGGCCGAGCCAATTAAAATGCCGTAAATAATCTGATGCTTGATATAATACGGCTTTTCAGCGCTGACGCTGATTAAAACAATCAAGCCAAATAAAACCAAAGCAATAATTACGGCTAATAAAATATAATCAGGTTTCTGCTTGGACATATTTTTTAAACTGCTCTCCTCTATCAAACTCATGCTTAAAAAGCCCAAAACTGGCGCAGCCCGGCGAAAGCAAAACAACATCGCCCGGCTTAGCGATTTTTCGCGCTTCCAAAACCGCTTGGGCCATATTTTCTGCTTTAATTGTTTTTTTATAAGTTTTGATTTTAGCGCTAGCTGTTCCAGGCAGTAAAATTAAAGCTTTGATTTTTTGATTAAGCACTTTATTCAATTTTGCAAAGTCCAAATTTTTATCAGTGCCGCCGGCGATTAAAACAACATTATTAAATCGATTAAGGCCGTAAATAACCGCTTCCGGATGCGTCGCGCATGTATCATTATAATATTTAACCTGATCGATTTCTTTAACAAATTCTAATCTGCCCTCAAGCCCGCGAAAGCCTTTGATTGCTTTTTCAATATCTTTTTCTGAAATTTCGTAAATTTCTCCGATTATTCTAGCGGCTTCCTGGCTTGTGCCGTCAAATAATTTTAATTTTGACTTAATATCTTTGGCTAAATTTCTTAATTTTTTATTGATTGTCAAAATATCATTTTTGTTTTGAAACTTAAAAATAATTTTTTTGGCCTCAGCGTACTCTTCAAAATTCTTATAGCGGTCTAAATGCTCTTTGTAAATATTGGTGATTATAGCGATATGAGGACTTTTTTTGTGCTGCTTTAAACCTTCCAGTTGCCAGCTGGACAACTCTAGAACCACTAGACTGCTTTCTTTAATATTCGGCAAAACATCAAGCACTGAAATTCGAATATTGCCGGCTAAAATTACGCTGGCATACTTTTTCTTTAAAACTTCAGCGCAAAGGCTGGCTGTTGTTGATTTGCCTTTACTGCCGGTTATGCCAATAATTTGAGCCGGGCATAATTCAAAAAAAATTCCTAAATCAGTATCAACAGGAATTTTGTTTTCTCGAGCTACTTCAAGGTGCCTGGAATTATCAGGTACTGCTGGATTTTTTATAATTAAATCTGTCTTTTTAAAATCTTCTATTCTATGCTGGCCAAGAACATATTCAATATTTTTAAATTCTTTGAGCTTTGAAATAGACTCTTTAAGTTCTTGCTCTTTTTTTAAATCGGTAACTAAAACTTTTGCTCCGGCTTGAGCAAAAAATCTGGCTGAGCCAACCCCGCCGCCATGAAGTCCCAAGCCCATAATTGTCACTTTTTTGTCTTTGAAATCTTTGATTTGCATTGTGGATAACTTTTACTTGACAAATAATTTTGTTTTGCTATAATTATAATAGCAACACTACCCCAGGGTAAAACCTGGGGGTTGTTTTATTTTTTAAATTCAAACTTATTCAAAAACTCTTTTTGATAATTATCTAGATATAAATGCCAACAATATTTTAATTCCCAAGCCATATTTTTTTCAAAAGCCCAAAAAAGAATATTTTTCTTTTTGTCTCTAACAATATAATTTTTTAATTCAAGTAAATCGCTGTCTCCACTTACAATAATAATTAGATCGAGTTTATCTATTGTTCTAACCGCATCAAGAACAATCTCTACGTCAACATCGCCCTTTTTAATAAATTTACCATCTACTGGAGTATATTTTAGTTTTTTTATTTTAATGTTGGTATATAATTTGATTTTTTCTAAAAAGCTTTGTGTGCCGGAATATGCGGCGTCGGTCCTATCGGGTACGGCTATATAATAATTAATAAATTCTAAATTGTTTAAGTGCTTCTCTAAAAAACTTCTAAATTTTCCAAAATCAATTCGCCAGCCGCATTTCAAATAAGAATGATAAAGATTAGAATCATCACAAAATACGCCGACTTTTTTATTTTGAAAATCTTTGACTTGCATCAGACAAAGCATAGCACTTTTTGTATTGCAAGGCAATGTTTGCCAAGAAAAAAGCCCCCCAAACAACGCAAGCTGTGAAGGGCTTATATTGAAAACCTCAACCTTCCCAAAAGAAATATGCTATCCATAAACCTATAATTCAACTCGCTTGCCAATAACAATATCATCAATAAGATATTTGTCTCTTTGTTTGACTACGATAAATGTAGTTGAGTAAAAAGCAATTATTTCTTGTGCTGCTATCTCGAAATGTTTTGTCTCAAATTTTACTTTTGTCTCGGAAATTTTATTTGAACTTACAATTTCAATGTCCCATGGACTTGGGCTTGACATCGTTCTTCTATATATCCCAGGATTTTTGACTATCTTGGCTGCTTCAGGAGTTAATATATCTGATAAACTATCAGCTATCCATTTATTCAGCTCAGCATCAAAATCTGGGTCTGTAGGAGGTCCGCCTCTTTGAACTCTTTTAGCATATTCATAAATAACTTTTTCAGCTTCGTTTATACTAAAGACTTCCGCAGGTTTTTCTGCTGTTTTCGGCGCTCGCAAAGCATAAACAAAAACGCCAATAGCTCCCAAAACACCAACAGCTAAAATTATATAGATTATTTTTTGATTCATGTTTTCACCTCGTTTTCTAGTTTAGATTTAAATTATCAGCGCTATCACTCCGCCAATAATAGCAAAAACAGTGGCAAAAATCCAGTAGCGCATTGTGATTTTATAATGCGGCCAGCCTATTTTCTCAAAATGAGCATGCAGGGGTGAGGCGCGAAAAAGTTTTTTCTTGAAAACCTGAACCCAAAAAATCTGCAATAAAATAGAGCCAGAAGTAATGCCAAGAGGCAAAGTAATAATCGGCAAAACAATAAGTGATTTTGTTAAGAAAGCAAGAGCCGACAGACAAACAAGAAGTCCGATCATGCCAGTTTCACCCATAAAAAATCTGGCTGGCGGAATATTAAAATACAAAAAACCCAAAAGAGCGCCGGCAATAATGCTTGAAAAAATTGCTAAATTAGTTTGGCCTTGAGCAAAAGCAATCAGCACAAAAGCTCCGAACATTGGCGCCAAGACCCCGCCAGCCAAACCGTCTAATCCGTCAATCGGCGCGCCGCCAAAAAGACCAAGCATAACAATCGGCACAAAAGCAATGTAAAAAAATGGCCAGCCCAAATATTGATAAAAAAGCCAACCAGTGAAAAGACCAATAATCAAAACAGCTATTGCTCGCCAGATAAATCGCAAACCATGACGGGTTTTAACGCTTAAAAAATCGTCAACCAAACCGACCAAAGAACCCAAAACAAGAACCAAAAGCGGCAACCAAGAAGCATTCTTGGTAAAAAATAAACTTATAATCACAACCGTTCCCCAAATAATAAGACCGCCCATATGAGGAACCTTGCGAAGAGCGTCTTTTTTCCAAAATTTATATTTATATAAAAAATAGGTTAATAAAGGCGTCCAAGCCAAAGCAACAAAAAACGCCAAAGCACTTAAGCCAAATATTTTAATAATATCATAAGCGCAATTAGGCATTGAAAATTTTTCTTTCTAGTTTTAGATTAATGCTATTTTTTTGCTCATGTTTTTTAATAGCTGAGTCAACTAATTGAGTTAAGAGCTCGGTAAAAGATATTTTTGGCCAGAGATAATAAGCTAAAGAGCCGGGAATCGAGTTAATTTCATTAAGATAAATTTGGTTTTTATCTTTGTCAATCAAATAATCAATGCGCCAAACGCCGGAGCCATCTAAAATTTGATAAATTTTTTGGGAATAATTTTGAATTTGGGTTTTCTGTTCCGGGCTAATTGATTTCGGATTGAGCGTTCTTTGCATGCTAGCCATTCCCGCTAAAGACATTTTTTTGCCGTGTTTGAGATATTTTTGCTCAAAAGATAAAATATCTTGATCTTTTTTCGGTTCTTCTAAAGCTGATATTTTATTGTCAAAAATAGCACAATTAATTTCTAGCAAATTTTTAATCATCGGTTCAACAATAACTTGATCATCAAAAATAAAAGCGCCGGCAATGGCCAACTGCAACTGGCGTTCGTCTTTGGCCGAAGAAACACCAATACTTGAACCAAGATTATTCGGTTTAACAAACATTGGGAAATCAAAAAAAATTTTGATTTTGTAATTATTTTTATCTAATAAAACATAATCCAAAACCGGAATTTTATTAGCAATGCAGATTTGCTTTGTGGCTGACTTGCTCATACTAATTGCCGCAGCTAAAACCCTGGGACCAACATATGGCTTATTCAAAATTTCAAAAAATCCTTGGATACAGCCGTCTTCGCCATAAGTTCCATGAAATGCCGGAAAATAAACATCAATTTTTTGTTTTGTAAAATCAAAGTTTTTTAATTTTTTAAAATTTATCTCTTTATAAGAATCTTTATCCCAAAGCTGCTTGCTAGTCCACCATTTGCCATTTTCACAAACATAAACTGGCACAACATTAAAACGCTCTTTATTAAGAGCATGAATAATCTGCAAGCCGGTTAAAACAGAAATCTCATGCTCAACCGACCGGCCACCAGAAAGCACGGCAATATTTTTTTTAGGAGATGATTTTCTCATCATAAATATCCGGCAAATCGTTTTCGTATAGAATTACGTCGCCGGGTTTTGCTAAATTATTAACAAATTCTTGGGCTTGTTTTAAACTTGAAAATAAATAAAAATCTTTCAGATATTTCTGCAGATATTTGGTTGTTTTCTTATTAACTAGTATAACATAATCACAAACTTTAACAATAAGCTTGGTAATTTTTTTATGTTCTTTTTCGGATTTTGCGCCCAACTCAACCATTCCCGGCGTGATTAAAATCTTATATCCAGCCAATTGTTTTTCTAAAAGCCGCAATGCTTTTTTAAAACCAATCGGATTTGAATTATAAGAATCGTCAATAATAGTAATATTATTGATTTTCTTAATTTCCAAACGATGCGGCATTAGCCGCAAATGCTGTAAAGCGGCTTGAATAGTTAATTCAGGCACGCCTAAGGCTTTAGCCATTGCAATTGCCGAGTCTTTACCTTTAATCGCAATACCATCTTTTGGCAGACTTTCAAAAAGCTCGTATTTTGCTTTTTTAATATTTTCTATAATTTTAAATCTTTCATAATGGGCCAGGCCGATTGAAGTTATGATGCCGTGTTTTGGCTTAACAAAATCACAAAGCTTTTTAATCGAACCTGTTTTATAAGCGCCCATTTCAACAATAAAATATTTATGATCCGGTTTCAAGTTCTGCCGAATAACTTTTGTAATCCCCATTAAAGTATTGATACTTCCAGGCGTCCACAGGGTCGGCGCGTAGGCATTCAAGATTTGACCTAAAATATACTTAGTGGTTGTTTTAGCGTAACTGCCTGTTATGCCAATAACAATTGGCTGATATTTTTTTAATATTTTTTGGGCATCTTGCAAATAATAATTTTGAATAATTTTTTCAAGAGGCCATAAAATTAAATTTGCAAAAACTGCAAAAATTGGCAAAGCCTGAATAATTAAAATTAAATACAATATATCTTTCAACCAAATACTTGAACCAATAATAATCATTAAACTTAAAATAAAAATCCGTTTTGCTCTGGCAGTAAAAACCAATGGTTTTTTTGCATCTTTAGTTTTTGGTTCTAAAAAAGCTAAAATTACAAAAATAATAATTCCCAAAAATAGACTAGCCCAAAAATTTATTAAATTAATTAAAAATAAAATTATTAAAGCAATTGTTGCTCTCTTATCAAAATGCTTATTTTTGATCCACCACCAAAAAAAACGCTTGGAATCATACTCATGCTGTTGATAAAAATTCAGCCAGCGCTTGAGCCGCTGAAAGATAAAAATTAGATAAATTAAGTAAAGCATTTTATTCAAAAAAACATGAAAAAGAAAAAATTAAAAATGGCCCAGACAAGCCGAAAACAATAATCAAGAATTGTTATTATATCTCAATTTTCGTTTTAAGATATTGATTAGTCAATGCCTCAAAATAATGTTTCATTTTTTGAATTTCTGCCTCTTGCTTGGCAACGGGCAATAAAAGTAATGGCCTAACTTTATCCAAATTTGTTATACCCCGATTTATTTCTTGGAAAAGCACCAATTTTTCTATCTCCATGCTAAACTTTTTCTTAACCCATTTAAGTATCTGATCAAGATTGTATTTACTCTTTTTCAAAATGTAATATAAATCAACAATATCTTTTGGCTCATTGCGATCAAAAATAGCCATTATTTTGCTAACAACAATATCCTCTAAACTGGTAATAAATAAATTTCTTTCTGGCCATTTTTTAATTGGTTTTAGCAAAGGAAATTCGTATTGAGCAAATTCTATCTTAAGAATATCTTTGTTTTTTTCTAAAACAAATATGCGTCTATCGTAAATGCGCTCTCTCTGAATTGTTTTAATATTGTGCAAATCAGCAAATTGCTTTATCAAACTAATTAATTGATCATAATCCACGATCTTAGAAGCAAAAAAATCTAAGTCATAAGAAATACGATGCTGGAGATAATACTCAGCTAAAAGAGTGCCACCTGCCCAATAAAAATCTTTGGCTATTGCTTTTTTGCTAAAAAAATTAAGAAATTTTTCTTGCAATTTATTAAGCATAAATTTTTAAAAAGTTATTAAGCATGAGTCGCATTATCGGATCAATTTTAAGATAAGGCAAATATTTTTTAAGAGTTTCTAGTTTAATTTTTTTAAAATTGCCATAATTAAGCTTCCGCTCCAGAATCCAACGCTCAAATTCAGGCGTATTTTTTTTTGGCTTAACTAATTGATAATCCCAAATTCTCATATCCTGAGAAGGATAACACAAAAATCTGAATTAAGCAAGAAAGAAGTTAGTTAATTGTTTATCCAATTCCTGATTAACTAATTTATCCGCTTCTTTGTTTTGTTCTCGCGGAATATATTTAAAAATTATTTTTTTAAAATCCAAAGATAAATTCCAAGCCTTAATAAAAAGCGGCTGAAGGTCTTTATCTTTGATTTTATATTGATGATTTAACTGTTTGCAAACTAATTCGCTGTCTAAATTAATCTCTAATCCCGGCAATTTTAATTTTTTCGCTTGCTCTAAAGCAAAAATTACAGCCTCGTATTCAGCCTGATTATTGGTTCTTGAGCCAATATATTTAAAATAGCTCTTGTCGCCAATAACAACGCCAATTGCGCTAGGTCCAGGATTGCCGCGAGAACCGCCGTCTGTAAAAATCTTAATCATCTTTGAACGACTCCTTGACCATAACTAATATTTGGATCATCGGGCAAATCAGAAGAAATATAACTCTGTTGGCTGGTCAAAATATTTTCCGTAAAATCATCTTTGACCGTTAAAATCGTTTCATTCAAAATCAGCACAACTTTATCAACTTGATTTGCCGTTGGCCATAAACTAATTCTAAATACTGCTTCATAAACCGCTTGGTTGCGGCCGACCCAGGCTGGCACAGCGCCCAAATCCCAAACAACCTCATTAGATGCCTGGTCATAATAAAGCCGGCCGCGGTCATTTGAAACTACGCCGTGCCATTCAATGGCCGCAGGCAAAGAAGCAGTAATAACTGCTTCAGCAAGATTATTGGCGCCATTTAAAAGCTGCCAATGAATATCATAATAAGTCAGCTGGCTGACTTTTGGCGGCAATTGACCCGAAACATAATAAGCTTTGGCTTGCAAAATAAATGCGCTGTCTAATTTTGTAATTAGCTCTTGGTTGTTTTGAATATTCCCGGCCCTAATTTGAGCAGTGCTCTTTAAAGTAAAATTATTAGCTTGAGGCAGAGGATTTTTTAATTTAATTTTAAAATCAAGCTGGCCAGTTTCTTCAGGATCCAATATTTCTAATTCAGGTACCCCGGCTGAATTCCAGGTAATTTTTTTAGCAAATTTATCAAAAGAGCCGTTTTTGATCTCAATTGTCTCAAAGTCAAAAGCATCGCTTTCTAACTGAACAATAATTTCTGCTTGAGAAAGAGACAACTGGCTTTTATTTTCATATTTAATCAAATAACCATCAGCTGTTTTGATTTGTTCGAGCAACAACGGCGAGCCCATTATTTTGGTTGAAATACCGACTTGAGTGATTTCGCCGATTTTGGCAATGATAATTTTTTCTTCCCCATCTTGGCCAAAAAACACGCCTTGAATTTTTAAACTGCCAAGTTGGTTAGCTTCTAATTTCTCAATCAACCAAGTATTTTTTGGATCTTGAGGAGTAAAACCATCTGGATAAATCAAGCTTATTTCAACATTATCAAAAGTGCCTTCAGTTTTATTAGCATAATTTAGAATATATTCAACTATTTGGCCGTTAGAAGCCTGTTTTGGGCCTTCTAGAGAAGCAATAATTGAGCTTGATTTGATTTTAACTTCAGCATGGGTTTTGGTTTCAAAAAATGATCTAAAATTAGCCGGCTGGTATCTTAATTTAGCTTCAATGATCCTGCTTTCGCCTTCTTGACCGAAAAATATCTTTTTAAATTCAATTTCGCCTTCTTGACCGGGTTTTAAACTGCCTAAGCTCTGGTGATTATTTTCATCAAAGCTTAATTCAGTTTGTTCTAAAGCCACTTTCGTATTGTTGGTATACTTAACCAAACAAGAAATTTCCTGGCCGCTGGCTGTGCTTTCCGGCACAATAATTTCCAGCTTGACATCGCGAAGCATAAAAGAATTTTGGCCTTGACTAAACATATACCAAGCAAATAAACTGGCAAAAAAAATAACAAAAATTATTATCAACCAAATTTTTTTCATGATTTTAAGCAAGCAATAATACTTCGCCCTTCATTCGGCCTGCAGTTGTAAGCGCTAAACTTTTTATAAATTCTTGCGGCAAAAAATTAAGTTTTTCAAAACCGATAATGCGGCCTTTTTTGTCTAAACTTAAAATATCTTCGTATTCATTCATTTCGCAAGAATGTTCTTTTCTTGGGTCATCAAACCACATTGAAAAAGTATTGCCTATTGGGTCAATAAAAAATGTTATTTTATCTTGTTGTGCTTTTGTTATTTTGGCCATATTCTTTTATCTCCTTTAATTTTATAAGTATAATAAGCTGTAATTAAAAATCCGTGCTTGTTATAATGCTTGCAAATTGCGCAAAGATATTTCTTTTTTACTTTCAAGTAATAAAGTTTTACTTGTTTATCTCTTTTGCTTTCCCATATTTGGGTTGAATTTTGAAGTGCTTTGATCAATTCAAAAATTTTATTTTTCAATTCAGGATGTTTGATTTTAGAAATATTATTCCAACCGATTGCAAGAATTTTTATTTTAACTTTAAGGATTGACTCTACATAACAAATGCCTTGTTTATCAAATAGCGGGTTTTTGATTAATTCCTGGGGCATTTTCTAAATATACAAAATTTTGAGAAAAAAGTAAAGCCGCAGACGAAACAAATCATCTGCGGTAAATATGCTAATTATTAAGTATATGATATGGTTCTTCGTATAATGGACCACGATAAGTTTCCCCACAACGGCACGAACAATATACACGATAAACTCTTTCGTCATCGAGCCACCAAGAAAAAGTTGTGCTGTAGAAAAATAGCGAGATTCTATACGGGTAAATTTCTTGTCTTACTCCGAGATCAAGTGAATACGGGGGATCTAACAAATAAAGATTTATACCTACTTCTTTTCTACAGTCATTACAAATATAGACACAATTCCCATCTTCGTTCAGCCGGCTAAAACTGTATGTCCTTGCCATAATAATCCTCCCTCCTTTTTGATTTCTTATTGTTTAAATAAAACACACTTACTAAATTTTGTCAATACCCAAAGCCCCTTTTTGAACTTTTCCCGCGCCAACGGATTTTTTAACAAAATCACTGACCTCTTCTGGATAAGATAAAACTATCTTATCAGTAATTTTTAATCCTGCTTTTTTGCGTAAATCTTGAATTTTGCGAATCAATTCGCGCTCTTCGCCTTGCTTTTTTAATTCAGGAGTGATTTTTGTATCCAAAGCAAATTTTTTGCCAAAAACTATTTCTTTGACATTAACTTCGTCTTTAATTAAATCAAGAATTTCGGTTGGAAGTTGATAGTTAGGAGTTTGGAGTTTTGCCAGTGGTTGTCTTACTTTAATACCAGCTTTAGCGCGCAAAGCCAAAGCATCAGCGCAAACTTGACGAGCTTTCTGCATTTGAGAATTGAATTTTTGATTTATTTGATCTGCTTTTGGCCAATCAGAAAGATGGACATTGGGATAGATTGCTTCGCTAATAAATGGCGTAAAAGGCGCCATAATTTGAGCGGTCTTAAACAAAACCTGCTTTAAAACACGCTTATTGCAATTTTTTCGTGTTCTTCTAATATACCAATTAGACAAATCGTCAATAAATTCTTCTATTGTTCGAGCCCCATGAAAAGCGTCATATTTATCAAGATATTCGGTTGTTTCTTTTATTGCCTGGTTAAGGCGAGACAAAATCCATTTGTCTAAAATATTTTTGGTTTTTCTGTTATCTTGGGCATAGTCTTTGAAAAAAACAAAACTATTCCAAAGTGTTGAAATAATTTTATTTTGCTTTTCTTTAACATCCTCAATATCAAATCTCTTAGGCTCACCAGCTTGATTATTTGCGTAGAAATACCAGCGCAAACTATCAACGCCGTATTGATCAATTACTTCTTCGGGCACAACAATATTGCCTTTGGACTTAGACATTTTTTTGCTGTATTTATCTAAAACAAGGCCATGCGAGATAACATTTTTATAGGGTGGTTTTTTGCCCAGACAAGTGGCAATTGCCAAAAGCGTGTAAAACCAGCCGCGAGTTTGATCAATGCCTTCGCAGATAAAATCAGCTGGATAGCCCTGGGTTTTTGAAGCAAAGGGCATTGCTCCGGAATCAAACCAGCAATCTATAACATCAGGCACTCGTCTCATAATTCCACCACATGAACATTTAAAAGTTATTTTATCAATATAAGGCCGGTGTAAATCTCTAATTTTTAATTTTAAATTTTTGATTTTTAATTCTGCTTTTTTGCATTTCGTGCAAATCCAGATCGGCAGAGGCGTACCCCAATAACGCTCGCGCGACAAAGCCCAATCTTTAACATCTTTGAGCCACTCGCCGAAACGGCCGTTTTTAAGATGCGCAGGAATCCAATTAATTTTTTGATTATTTTTAATTAATTGCTTTTTTAATTTACTCATCTTGATAAACCAAGATTTTTTAGCGTAATAGATTAAAGCCGTATCACAGCGCCAGCAAAATGGGTACTCGTGCTCAATTATCTCTGTTTTCTCAAGCAAGCCGCGCCTTTCTAAATCAGCAATGATTTCTTCGTTTTTTTGACGCTCAACATAAACAACTGGCAAATTTTCTTTTTTTGCTAAGTTTAAGTCATCTTCGCCGTAAGCTGGCGCAATATGAACAATGCCAGTGCCTTCTAGCGGATCAACAAAATCAGCGGCCAAAATCTTGTGAGGGCCTTTGTTTGAATAAAGCGGCTCATATTCTAAACCAATTAAATCTTTATATCTCGCATCTTTAGGGTTAACAGCCAAAGCAACATTGGCTGGCAATGTCCATGGCGTTGTTGTCCAGACCGAAATAGTTTTCAGTTTACAGTTGTCAGTTTTCAGTTTAAATTTAACATAAATAGACTTTTCTTTAATTGTTTTATAGCCCTGCGCCACTTCGTGGCTAGATAGAGCAGTCTCGCATCTTGGACACCATGGCACGACTTTATAATCCTGAACCAATAACTTTTTATCCCAAATTTTTTTCAAAACCTGCCAGACTTTTCGAATATATTCTGGAGAACAAGTAATATAAGCATTTTTCAAATCAAGCCAATAAGCAATCCTTTCAGTAAAATCCTCCCACTCTTTTTTGTAAGTAAAAACACTTTCTTGGCAAGTTTTAATAAATTTTTCTATACCAATTTTCTCAATGTCTTTCTTGGTTTTGATGCCTAATCTTTTTTCTGCTTCCATTTCCACTGGCAAACCATGGGTGTCCCAGCCAGCTCGACGCTCCACTCGATAACCTCTCATTGTTTTATAACGAATAAAAACATCTTTAAAGGCACGGGCTAATAAATGATGAATACCAGGTTTACCATTAGCAAAAGGAGGACCCTCATAAAAAATGAAGGGCTTTGTCTTCGGCCTTTGCTTAATGCTTTTCTCAAAAATCTTGTTTTTCTGCCAATATTTTAATATTTTTTCTTCTAATTGAGCGAAGTTTTTCATAAGCATTAATCTTAAAATAGCATAGTTTTTAGAAATTTAAAAGTAAATATCTCTTTCTCCATTTTCTATTCTCTTAAGACGGCTTTCAGTCTCCTGTTTGATATCAGGACTTGAAATTTTTTCAAGGTATTGATTCATAATTTCTAGTCCTAATTTTTTGGTTTTTTCTGACGCGTAATCTTCAAGATATTCTTTAAAAGTTAAAATTGCATTGGGTCGACAAAGATTGTGGATCTGGCCAGTTTTCAGTAATTTCATAATAGTTTCACCTGTTCGACCTAATCTATAGCAAGCAGTACAAAAGCTAGGCAATAGCCCTTGTTTGAGAATTGATTTTAGAACTTCTTCTACGCTCCGATGATCTTGTAAAGAAAATTGTTGTAAAGCCCCTTTCTTTCCATATCCTCCAGGAGTCGTTCTGGAAGCTGCGCTGGTTTGGGAAATGCCAATTTGGAACGCTTTTGCTCTTGTTTCAGGACTTTCTCGTGTTGAGATAATCATACCAGTATAAGGCACAGCCATTCTTAGAATGGAGATGACTTTAAGTAATTGGCTTTCGCTCACTTTGTGTGGCAAATCCATATCTACTGTTGGTGCTGGTTGAAATCTTGGAACCGAAAGAGTATGTGGCCCGACATTGTATTTTCTATCGAGATACTGAGAATGAGATACTAAAGCCAAGGTATCAAATTTATAATCAAACAAACCATAAAGCACTCCTAATCCAATATCATCAATGCCTGCTTCAAGGGCCCGATCAATGGCAAACAATTGTCGCTCATAATCTGCCTTAGGGCCACGATGGAGCTTCTTATAAGTTTCTTGATGATATGTTTCTTGGAAAAGTTGATAAGTGCCAATGCCAGCCGCTTTTAGCTTTTGATAATTTTCTACGGTCGTAGCGGCTATATTAACATTAACCCGTCTTATTTCACCCTTGCCAGATTTGGTCTTATAAATTGTTTTAATGACATCAACCACATAATCAATCGGGTTTTCAATTGGATGTTCTCCAAACTCCAAAAGCAGTCTTTTGTGTCCCATATTTTCAAGAATTTTTACCTGCTCTTGCACTTCTCGCAAAGTTAATTTTTTGCGCGGAGATGGATTCCTGCGGTGAAAACCGCAGTAATCACAATCATTAACGCAGAAACTTGAAAGATACAATGGGGCAAAAAATACAAGACGTTCCCCATAAATTTCATTTTTTATTCTACCCGATGCGGCAAACATTCGTTCTGTTAGCTCTGGTTTTTCTGTCTGGAGCAAATAACCAACCTCTTTTAAACTTAACCCTTTTTTCTTTAAAGCTTTCTTTAAAATTTTTTCTATGACCTTTTCAGAATAGTTTTTTTCTGTTTCCCTTAAAATTCTCCAGATTTTGTTTTCGTTAATAGCCTCTTTGATATTTGGCATAAATTTTATTTATTTTTTAATTCTTCTTGCATTCTTTCTTTCAGCATTTTATAGCTTTCTTCGTATTTAAACAAACCATATTTCTGCCAGATGGTTTCTTTTTGGAAAAATTTGTCAGGATAAATTTTGTAAAGCTGGCGATATTTAGCCGGCGTAAGATTAAACATTAAAGAATTAGCGCCAGCTTGAAGCGCCTTTTTCCGGCCGTCTTCGCCAGCCAAGGTTTCTAAGGCCGTAACCACAGGGATTCTGGCGCTTTTCATCATGAGACGCAAGATAGCGATTATTTTTAAACTCATCTCAATATTGCCATGTGGCAGACTAGCCAAGGGTGTATTGTCACAAGGCACAAAAGGACCAGCAGATACCATGTGCGCCCATTTCTTGGTAAATAAAATATCCTCGGCTAAATCCTTAATTGTCTGGCCAGGCAGACCGACAATAGAACCTGTGGCAATAAAATATCCTAACTCTTTCATAAATCTTAAATGCTCAAAACGGCTTTTCAAATCCTTGCCCCGAGGGTGAAGATTCTTAAATAGTACAGGATTTGCTGTTTCAAAACGAAATAATACTCCTGAAGCACCAGCTTTTTTCAGTCTTTTATAGCATTGATAACCTCTTTCTCCTATGCTGATAAAAATAAACACACGGCTTTTGTCCTTAATTTTTGCTATTATTTCCTCCAGCATGTCATCGGTATAAAAATAATCTTCTCCAGATTGGAGAATCAGCAATTTATAACCTTTTTCATTGACTGCTTTATTAGCCGCTCCAACAATTTCATCAAGACCCATTCTATAACGTTGCAACTGCTGATTTTGTCTCTGCAGCCCGCAATATAAACAATCGTTTTGGCAATAATTTGAAAATTCGATTATTCCATGGATGCAGATGAAATCTTTTAGATAAGTTTTCCGAATAACATTTGCCTCGGAAAAAAGAGCTTCTTTTTCTAATCCTTTCGTGTCTAATAAATAAACAATTTCTCGCTTGGTTAGGTTTCGGACTCGAGATACTTTAATAATGCCTTTAAACCTGTCGCTCAATTTTGAAACATTTATATCATAACTAGCTTCTAATAATTCCATAATCTCTTGGGCATCGCTCTCTGATATTTTTTTGACAACTAAATCAGTAATGTATAAAATCCAATCTCCAACTTTCAAATCAGAAATTAAAGAAACTTTAACTTTCTTGGTTGTATTGCTGTCCCGAATAATAGCTTGACTCCCTTCTAATTTTATAATTTGCGCTGGTATTGTTAGGCACATTTTGAATTAAAAAATTTACCTCTATTTTCTAGTCAATATCAAGCAGACAATTTTTAATTCTCTCCACTTCTCTCTCAATTAATTCTCCGTCATATTCTCCGCTATGAGCAACAACTCCAGAATAAGACGGCTTTTTTTGGTCTAAATGCAGATTAAAAACCAAGTTTTGATTATTCTCTTTAACATAAAGATGAAACCTCGGATAATCTAAGCCGGAAAGAGATTTAACGCAGTTAAACTCGCCGTCTTTGCTTGACATGGGCCGATAGCCAAGCTGACGAATCAAAGTCAAGATATTATTTTGTTGTTTGGGAATAATAAATTGCATTTTAATCTTATTTAATTTGAGTTAAACTCTTTTAACATCTTTTTTAAAATTCTGTATTGGTTTTTGGCGATTTTTTTTGCTTTGGGTAAAATCTGGACATCCCGCCAATCCCGTTCAATTTTTTCCAAATCAGCTTTAATCATTTGCTCTAAAGAATGATTAGGATGAAATTTAAAATAAGTTAGATAAAAAATACTTCTAAAATGCGACAAAGCATCAGCTACAACAACGATTTTTTCTTCTAATGTTCTCGGCTGATAAGATTCAAGGTTGCGATGCCTCAAAATACAATTTGTGATTTTATCAATTTTAAATTTATCTATTTTATGTTTTGCTAAAAATCCTTCGGCGATTTTAGCGCCATCAATATGATGATTTTTTTTAACGGTTAAAATTTCCTTGTCGTCTTTTGCATAATAATGAGCAATATCGTGCAACCAGCAAGAAATTAAAACTATTTTTTGGTCTGCTTTGGGATAAAGTTTTAATAAATCTTTTGCTGATTCAATTACTTCTTTTTGATGCATATTATAAAACCAAAGCCAGCCGTTTTCCTTGGCTAAGAGCCTGACGCACTTTTGCGCTTCCTTGATAATCTCTCTAAAAATTAGATTTGTCATTGTCTTAATCAAACTACTAGGGATAAGTGGCTACATTCTTCAGCCGAGGATAAATTATAGCATCTTTAATGTCGTTGAGGCACAAGCTCCAAGCTATGAAACGCTCTATACCCAACCCAAAACCTGAAGTAGTGCTGTATCCCGACAAACGCCGTAAATTTGTGTACCATTCATAAGGAACTGGAGATATCTTTTGGCGCTTAAGTGATTCTAGGATCTCTTCAACGTTATCTTGGCGTTGCCCGCAACCAACAACTTCGCCGCCAAAAGAGTTTTTTATCAGCGGCGGCAAAAGTAAATCACTATTAATTACTTTATTCGTATTATTTGGATCTGGTTTTTGATAAAAAGCCACTCTGTCTCTATCATAATTTCTTATCCAGAGCGGCGTTGTGATTTTTAAAATTCTTATTACTTCTAATTCGCCTTGCGAGGTGATATCTCGCCCATGTTTTGTAAAATTAACGAAATCACCTTTGCCATTTTTTATCAAAAGATTAACAGCATCGTCAAAAGTAATTTGTTTAAATTTATCAATATAAAAAATATGTCTTAATGATTCTTTTGTTTTTTTAGAATTAACACTAATACGATCAATAATATTTGGCATAGCCAAGATTGTTTCGCATAGGATTTTAATATAGCCCTCTATTATTGGAATTATCTCTTTTATACTACCCTTTATCTCTGCTTCGCAATGAAAAAACTGATTAAGATGTCTTTTATCAGGATTTTCTCCTCTCATTGACGGCAGATAACAATAAACTTTGTCAATGTTATTCAATAATAAAGGTTCAAAACCGAATTGCGAAGAATCAACTAGATAAGAATCCAGTTTGCCGAACTTCAACGGGATTGCCTCGGAGTCGGAGCCAGGACCCATCGGCGAGGAAATACTCGGCGTAATCATAAAAAGATCAATATTCTTCGCTTGCTGTTTTACTCCAAAATAATAATCGGACACCATTTTAATGTAGTGCCTTAAAACAATTAAAGCTTGAAAATATTTACTTCTGGTTAGCTCTAGGTAGTGCGTACCAGGCTTGTATTTTGGCAATCTAAATAAATCGAGTTCTTGATTAGCAAAAAGTGCGTTTTCTTGATTAATTAATTTTTTTATTTGCCGAGACAGCATGATTATGCCCTGTTAATGCTCAGCAATAATAATGTTCGCCCTATCTTTAGTCGCTGCGATTTCTGCGCTTCCTCCTATTGGCAGAGTGATAATTGGAGTTGTATGACCAAAATCAACATTTGCTATGACCGGAATGTTACTAAGTTCTTTTTTGGTGTTTATAATTTTTTCTAAAAGTTTTTTTGTCATCTTACTCTCTTTCTGAAAACGACCAAGTAATATTCCTTTGACTCCGGAAAAGTCTGACTGATGGATTAAAGATTGCAGGTGCCTATCAATATGATGCGGCAACAATTCACTGTCGTTTTCTAATAATAAAATAGAATTTTCCATGCTGGGCATAAAATCTGTTCCGCAAAGTAATGTAAATGTATCCAGATTTCCACCAACAACGCGGCCAAAAGCATGGCCAGGATTTAATACCCAATACCCTTCGTTTGGGATAAACTCCCTTTTTTCTTGATCTAGATACCAAGAATCATCGCTCCATTCTTTTGACGGAATTAAATCGTAGGCGGCATCTTCCATACAACATTTAACAAAATTTTCAAGTGAATATTCAAGGCCATACTTCATTGCCCAACTTGAAAAATGAGGTCCTAAATAGGTGATTAAACCAATTTTAGCTGTAATTGCATTAGCAATAGCTGTAATATCAGAAAAACCACAAATAATTTTTGGATTTTGAGCAATTAATTCATAATCAATATACCGAAGCAACTGATTAGAATTGTATCCACCAATTACCGTTAAAATCGCGCCAACTTCTTTATCCTCAAATGCGTTATGTAAATCTTCTATTCTTGATGTAACAGAAGAAGAATTAAATTCGTCAATTTCATCAACATGTTTTCCAAAAGATAATTTAAACCCGAATTTTTCGAGTCGCTCAACTGCTGCATTTTTTATCTCTTCCGAAAGCAATCCCAAACTACGAGCAGGAGCGATTACTCGAATATGTGCCCCTTTTTTAATCTTTTTGGGAACAATTACATTGCTCTTTTTATTGCGATTCATATTTATCAAATAATTAAGCCTTGTTGCTTATAGAATAAATCAAGTTTATTGTTTTTGCAACAAGGCCAACGATTTATTTATTATTTAGAGCCTCCCAGATGTGTTTATCCTCAGGAGTGTGAGTCTTGTTTTGTGCTAAATTAGACTCATAACCTATTAGATAATTAACAATATCACCGGATATTTTTTGTTCTGAATCTGGAAACTCGAGCGATTCGAAACAAAATAACATCTCTGCTATACCATCAATTGACATGCCAGCTTTTGCCCGAAAATAACTTAATGACCGGACATATGATCTTAAAATTCTGCACTTATTATCTGATGCGTTCGGTCTTAGCCCTTCTCGGAAAAGCACTACGCTAACAATGATTGCGTCTTCGAATCTACGCCGCATACTTGTATCGCAATATTTAAGATCGGGGACGGAATGACAATCGTTAACGTGTTCTAGGCTGTATAGTTGCTTAAGAATGGTGGAAGCGCCCAATGCTACCTCTATCCCAAGCATTCCTTCTTGTTTTTCAATTATTATCACATTGCCAATATCCGAAAAAATGAACGCATCATTATCATCGCGCAGGGCTATATTAAAACTTCTCCCCCAGACACCATCAATGCCATACTCATGACGATAATACTCTGGTTTCCGTGTGTCTTTCTCGATATTTCTAGGCTTACAAATACTGCAGCAAGCTTTTAACAGATCATTATCATTGGAATTAACACGAAACCTTATAAGATTATCTGAAACTCGTAATTCAACTCGTAAAAAATTGAAAACTTCCTCGCAGACCAACTCTAATCTCTCGGGACGACTTATTACGCCAAGGCTCGGAAAAAAAGATCCCCATTTTGGAGAGTAGCTTTGATCCAGAAGACGCTTAACATTTTGCGTACGAATGCAATCCTGCCGCATAAAATATCCCGGAATCGGAATCTTGCCTTCTGTGATATATGGCTTAAAGACACTTATATGCGAGCCCACAAAACGCACGGTTGGATCAATCCCAGAACTAATCGCTACGGGCTGATGTTCTGTATAACCTTGTGATGCGTAGAAAGTCTTAAATTGTTCAGTAATATTTTGAACATGCTTTCTTGCATCTATGTACGAAAACTTAATTCGGCCAAAGATGTTTGTACTACTAACCAAATACTCCTGTGTACACACGGCGCCTCTCCTCCTTATATGTATTCCATTACTTAATATCGCAAATGACAAAGATCAAAAATTTGTTCTTGGGCAATAAGTATTCTATCATCTTCCCCAAAAAAGTCAATAAAAATCTCGGCGTTTCCATCGGTGATGGATTGCCAAAATATTTTATCTCAAAATTGCTTATTCGCCTTTTTTCGTGCTCAGCTGCTTTTCTTAATAAATCAATTAATTTTTCCCCAGTGTATCTGTGTTCTGTCCCCAGTCTATATCCCGGCACAAAACGAAACATCGGATGCTTTAATATTCTGGCTTTTATCATAGGTCCGGACATAAAATTAGGCACACCTATTGCAATTTTACCCCCTTGTTTTGTAACTCGAATCATTTCTCTTAATATTAAAATAGAGTGCTCATATTTATAATGCTCTATAACTCCAATATTCCAAGTAAAATCGAATGTTTTATCTCTAAGGGGTAGCGCAAATAGATCTCCATTTACATATTCTATATTGTGGGCATTAAACTTTTTTGCTATATACTTAGCATACTTTAAAGCATTCGTTGAAATGTCCAATAAGGTTCTTTTTAAATTTTTACCTAAAAGTATTGACGCTTTCCCAGAGCCAGAGCCCGCTTCTAATATATGTGGATTTTTGTATTTCGAGATACAAAAATTAACAAATTCTATAATTTCTGAATAATAACATTCCCACCAATAAGAAGAAAAATCCTGATTTTTTTGCTGGTCTTTTTTAATCTCTTTTTCAAATACCTTAGACCAGTACTTATTTTCTTTTTCTGTTATTGTTTGAATTTCTCTTTTGTTTGGGCAATCTTTCCTCATAATAGCTTTTTACCCTGAACTGAACTCTTAAAATTCTCTATTACGCTCCCTCTAAACTCTTTATTTTCTATTGCGTTTTTGAAACTTTCTAAATTTTCTGCTCTTAAGACTTTGATTTTTAATTTAAGCTTTTTGGCTAATCTGGTGGCGACTGGATCAAAAGGCAGATTCATAGCTGGCATCCATTTTTGCGGAATTATTTTCTGATAATCTTGAAAAGATATTTTTTTGACTGGCTTGGCATCTTTAAATTTTCTAGGATCTTTATTAAAAACAAAATCAATATTTGTGGCAATAATTATTTCTTCTGCTTTGTGTTTTTGAGCCAAGCAAACCGAGACATAATCAGTTGACCAGCCGGGTTTTGTGCCAGCGGCAATTAACAAGCAATTTTTCTTAATTTTTTTTCTGAATATTGCTTCTAGAAAACTGGCGTTTAATTTTGTGCCTTGAATGCCGATTAAATCAATGTCTTCTTGTTTGATATTTTTAAATTTTTGGATTGCTTTTTGATAGCTTTTAGCCACCTTGCCGCCGCCGGCGACAATAATAAAACTCTTGCCTAATTTAATTTCCTGCAAAATCAGCTTTTTAAACTTTTTTAAGAAATTAACATTAACAGACTGATGCCCCAAAAGCTTGGGCGCAATAATCGAACCACCGAGAGCAATGATGATTGGTTTCATAAATACTGTTCTTGTTTTGATAATTTTTTTTAATCTTTTTATTACTTCAACAAATCATCTAACTCGCAAGACAACAGGGCTGATTTGTTAAGTAAAATCTGCTCTTTCTGGTTTAAATTATCTGCCGTCATTCTAATGACCTTTGTGATTATACTGTCGCCCAACATTATTCTGTTTGTTTTTTTAAAATACGCTTCTGTTTTTTCGTAAAATAACGTTATATACCGCTCTAATACGCCACTCAACCGAATATCACCCTTAACCAGCTGGATTATTTTATCGTTTATTTTTGTTGGCAAATCTCCGCCGCGAAAACCAACCCAGTAATCGCTTAATATATAAACAATCTTTACTTCGTTTCCATCTTCCGTATTATAAACATAGCCAAATAAAAAATTATCGGTATGGAAATCTTTTCTCATTAACACTTCCTGCAAATTAGTAACAGTCCTAATCTGATACTCATCAAGAAGACGCAAGTAGCTTTCCCGCCAGTTTTTCAGCCAGTTCTCAATATAGATTTGATTTACAAAAAGCGGCATAATGTCCTGTTTGAGATTAGTGTCATTTACTTTGTTCATCTGAAGCGTGAGTTTGTCAAAAAGTGCTCGCGGATCTTTTACATCAACACCTTTTGCGATAAGGTAATCAAGGTCGGGCACTATTCTTTTGGTCATATACCATAAAAGGTCATAAATATCACGGCCTTTCTCTCCATAGATCGCTTTGCCCGCACCGCGAGTCCCGCGCAAAAAAATTGCGGCAATCTTGCTCGCCATAAGCGCGGACATATTGTAGGTTGTAATCACGAATGAAAGCTGATCGCGATTTATCGGCCTACGTTCGGTTACTGTCTTTGGAGCGGTAAAGTGATTAAGATCAATTTTAACATGCACCTGCTTTGACGGGTGCCCGATGCTTAATTCTTTGCCGACATGAAACTTAAGAAGCAATCCTCTACCTGTGATTATTTTTATGAAGAGAAATTCGGGCTCGGTTCCGTAAGCGCTGACAAAATGTTTTTCAATCTCCCTTTTTAATTCTTCCAAAAACTTCTCGGTTATAGCGTGAAAAACTTCAAAATCTAAATCAACCGACATCCGATCAAGTTCGTGAATAATACGAAGCGCGGAGCCGCCGTACATAATCCACTTACCATATTCCGGGTGATGATAAACAAAATTAATAACGTAAAACTGCAACTCTTCTTTAAGAGCGTTGCGTTTCGTTTCCGCATCAACCTCACCATACGCAGAAAGGTCAT